>Ga0081539_10001441_pt1 | contig 40731 bp, 35 predicted proteins | sample TabmetS4T2R2_FD_71023 | JGI IMG/M metagenome (GOLD analysis project Ga0081539, IMG submission 71023) | Tabebuia heterophylla rhizosphere microbial communities from the University of Puerto Rico - S4T2R2 | ecosystem: Host-associated > Plants > Roots > Rhizosphere ... | reverse complement strand
CGGTCGAGCGGCTGGTGAAGTACTACGGCGTGAACCTGCAGGGCGCGCAACTGCCGTTCAACTTTCAGCTGGTGAGCGCGCCGTGGGACGCGCCGCATCTCGCTCGCCTGATCGAGGAATACGAGCGCGCGCTGCCCGAAGGGGCGTGGCCCAACTGGGTGCTCGGCAATCACGACCAGCACCGCATCGCGTCGCGCATCGGGCCGGCGCAGGCGCGCGTCGCCGCCATGCTCCTCCTCACCCTGCGCGGCACGCCGACTCTTTACTACGGCGACGAGATCGGCATGCGCGACGTCGCCATCGCGCTGCACGAGATCCAGGATCCTTTCGAGAAGAACGTGCCGGGCTGCGGCCTCGGGCGCGATCCCGAGCGCACACCCATGCAATGGAACGCCACCGCCAACGCCGGCTTCACCACCGGCAAGCCGTGGCTGCCGCTCTCGCCGGACTATCGCGAGGTGAACGTCGCTGCGCAACGCGACGCGCCCGGCTCCATGTTGCGGCTCTATAGCGAGCTGATTGCGCTGCGTCGGGGCGAAGCCGCGCTCGAACTCGGGCGCTTCGAGCCAATCAAGACCGAGGGAGACGTACTCGCGTACCTACGGCGCGCGCGCCGCGAGGAAAGCCATTTCTTCGTCGCGCTGAATCTCGGCCACGAGCCTCAGACCGTGCGCGCCAGTCTGTCGGGGACCCTCGCCATCTCCACCCACCTCGATCGCACGGGACAGCGGATCGAGGGCGCGATCGCGCTGCGCCCCGACGAAGGCGTCATCGTGAGGTTGGCGGCATAGACTTGGGCGCGTGAAGGCGCGCCGCAAGACGATCGCTCTTCTCGCTTGCGCAAACATGTCATAGGGGCGCAGTATTTGCCATAACGCAGTCTGAAAGGGTGAGCATGAGACCGCGCAGATTTCTCTGCATGCTGCTCGTCTTCGGCGCGCTCGGCATTGCAGCGGCGCGCGCCGAGCTCACCCGCCTCGATATCGTGTCGCAGCAGCCCTTCGGGTCGTTCCGCGCCGGGAGCTACGTCGTGTCGCAGGGGCGGATCTACGGCGAGCTCTCGCCCCAGGAATCCATTCCGGGCATCGACAAGGCGAAGCGCAATGCGCGCGGGAGGGTTGAATACTCGGCGCGCATCGTCCTGATCACGCCGGAGGTACCGAGCCGGGGCAACGGCACGCTGCTGGTCGACATTCCCAACCGCGGCAACGCCTACGCGCAGGCGCTGTACAACTCGCCCCGCGACGAGCCTTTCCAGTCCGGCACTTTCGAGCAGGGCACCGGCTTCCTGCAGGACCATGGGTTCAGCGTCGCCGAGGTGTACTGGGAGCTCGGAAAGGGCGCCGACCTGCCCAGCTTCGCCGACGGCGACGGCAGGACGCGCTACGTGGAAGGGGCGGGCTTCGCGATCGTGCGCGACGCCGCCGATTTTCTCGCCCACGCCGCAGTCGGCGGCCCGGTCCGCAATCCCCTCGCCGGCGCCGTGCGACGCACGCTCGCGAGCGGCAAGTCGCAAAGCGGGCGCTTCCTGAAGAGCTTCCTATTGCATGGCTTCAACGTGGCGAACGGCCGGAGAGTATTCGACGGCATGCATATTTTCGTCGCGGGCGCGGGATCGTTACCCATCATGCAGGAGGGCTTCGGGCCCGAATCGAGCGCGAATGGCATTCCGACTTTCGACCAGCCCGAAATGCGCGGTGTGAACGAAGAGCCATTGACCACGGCCGATCTCATCGCGCGTGTCAATGCTCGCGGCGAGGTGCCGCCGAAGATTCTGCTTGTGAACTCGACCACCGACTACTACGGCATTCGCGCATCGCTCGCGCGTACAGGCGCCTCAGGCACCGCGGAGCAGCCGGTACCGCCGAATGTACGGGTGTACGACATCGCAGGCGCGCCGCACGTGCTACTGCGCAAGGCGCCGGCCGCCTGTACGCTTCCTCAGGGCCGCCTCGACTGGGCGCCGGTATCTCGCGCGCTGCTCCTCAAGCTGGACGCCTGGGTCGCGACCAACGCCGCGCCACCCACGAGCAAGCTGATGCCGCTGGAGCCCGCGGGCGAGGAGATGGCACTGCGCGCGCCCGCACATCTGCCCTCGGCCGTCATCCAGTTGCCGAAGCGCGACGCCGACGGCAACGCGCTCGGCGGCGTGCGCCTTCCCGACCTCGCGGCGCCGCTGGGCATCCACGCCGGCTTGAACCAGCCGACGTCGCGCGAGTGCATGTTGATCGGCGCCTATACGCCTTTCCCTTCGCCCAAGACCGCGCAGCATTATCGAAACCGTGACGACTACGTGAATCGCGTCCGCCTTGCGGCCCGGGAGCTGGTGCAGGAAGGGTTCCTGCTGCAGGACGATGCCGCAGTGATCATCCAGGCCGCGGCGTCGAACCCCGCGTTCCAGGCGTCCGCCACGGCGGCGCGCTGAGTACACCGCGACCCCGACGACCCTTAATGATGGTCGCGCAGCCGAAACAGACGGAAGAGCAGGGAAGCTAGGGAACGCTCTTACTTCGCGACCTGCCGCTCGCGCAGCTCGTCGAGCGTCTTGCAGTCGATGCACAGCGTCGCCGTCGGGCGCGCTTCCAGGCGCTTCAAGCCGATCTCCACGCCGCAGCTATCGCAGTAGCCGTACTCGTTCGCGTCGATGCGCGCGATGGTCTCGTCGATCTTCTTGATCAGCTTTCGCTCGCGGTCGCGGTTACGAAGCTCGAGCGCCATGTCGGACTCCTGGCTCGCGCGATCGTTGGGATCGGCGAATACCGTCGCTTCGTCCTGCATGGTGTGAACGGTGCGATCGATCTCTTGCGACAGCTCGGCTTTCAGCGCCTCGAGGATTTTGCGGAAGTGGCCGCGCTGCTTGGCATTCATGTACTCCTCGCCCTTTTTTGCCGCGTAGGGCGTGAAGCTTTTTCTCGTCAGTTCTACAGCCATTTCCGTGAAGCCTAAAAAGTGGAGCGCTTTTGTAGCAGAAAAGCCCCCCTGTCGCAAGCAAATCGCGTTGCTCCAAAGGTGCGCTAAGAGTATCATTTGCCGCCAATTTTCGGGGTGTGGCGCAGCCTGGTAGCGCGCCTGCTTTGGGAGCAGGATGTCGGAGGTTCAAATCCTCTCGCCCCGACCAGTTTTGCGCGCTGGAGCTTGCTCGGCTGCCCGTAGCTCAACCGGATAGAGCAACGGCCTTCTAAGCCGTAGGTTGTGGGTTCGAGTCCCGCCGGGCAGGCCAACAAGCCAACGACCAATGGTGGCCGTAGCTCAAAGGTAGAGTCCGGGGTTGTGATCCCCGTTGTTGTGGGTTCGAGTCCCATCGGCCACCCCACTTTCCATCATGGCGCTCGAGCGGGAGCTGAAGTTCCGGCTGTCAGCGCGTGCCGCGGCGCGCGTGGCGCGCGCGCTCGCGCTCGGTGCTGCCGAGCGCCTCGCTTCGATCTATTACGACACGCCGGACCTTGAGCTGCGCCGCGCGCGCGTCGCGCTGCGGTTGCGCCGCAGCGGCCGCCGCTGGCTGCAGACGGTGAAATGCGACCTGTCGCCGCTGGCACGCGGCGAATGGGAAAGCGAAGCGCCGGCGGGACGCCTCGATCTCGCGCGCTTGCCGCTTGCCGAGATACGCGAGACGAGCGGCATCGACCTCGGCGCGCTGGCGGCGCGTCTCGCGCCGAAATTCGAGACACGTTTTGCGCGGCGCAGCGCCGAGCTGCACTTCGATGACGCGACGATCGAGCCGGCGCTCGACCGTGGCATGCTCCTCGCCGGCAAGCGCCGCGCATCGATACTCGAACTTGAACTCGAGTTGAAAACCGGCGAGCCGCGCGCGCTCCTTTGCTACGCGCGATCGCTGGTCGGGCCGTTCGGGTTGCAGCTCGCGCTCGAGAGCAAAGCCGAGCGCGGCTACCGCCTGGCGCAAGGGGGCGCCTTGCCGCCGCCGCGCAAATGGCAGGCGCCCGGGCTCGCCAACGCCACGCCGGGCGTGGCATTGGCCGAGCTTGCAGGTGCGGCGCTGGCGCAGGCGTGCGCCAACGCGGCCGGTGTCCTCGCCTCGGACGATCCGGAATATCTCCACCAGCTGCGCGTCGCCTTGCGCCGCCTGCGCGCCACGCTCTCCGCCTTCCGGGCGCTCGAGCCGAAGGTGCAAGGTCTGAAGCGTCGACTGCGCAGCTTCTCTCGCCCGCTCGGCGCGGCGCGCGATTGGGACGTCTTCGTTGCATCGCTGCCGAAGGGGAGCGCGCTAGCGGCTCGAGCGCGCGTCCGGCAGAGGAAAACCCGCATCGCGGCGCGGGCCGTCGTCGCGGGCGCGGCATTCAACGACTTCCTCTTGTACGGCTTCGAATGGGTGGAGAGGGCACGCTGGCAAAGCTCATCGCTGCCGATGGCCGAGTTCGCCGCCGCGGCGCTCGAGCGGCTGCACGGCAAGGCCGTGAAGCTCGGCGAGCGCATCGACTGGCAGGCGCCGCGCGAGCGCCATGCGCTTCGCATTCGCGTCAAGCGCCTGCGCTACGCGTGCGACTCGCTTGCGGCCTGCTTCGCTGCCGCAGCCGTGCAGCCGTATCTCGCAGCCCTCGAGGCACTGCAGGACAACCTCGGCGAATTGAACGACATGGCGCTCGAGCGCCGGCTGGCCGCAGAGCTTGACGGCGCCGCAGTTCTCGAGCCGCGCCTTGCCCGCCGCGAGCGGGCGGCTATCGCGCGCCTGTCGCGCGACTGGGCGGCGTTCGCCGAGCGCTGGCCGTTTTGGCGGTCTGGAAGCTGAACACCTCGCGCTTCGGCCAGCCGAGCTGCAGGCGACCGAAGCGGCGCTGGACCGCGGCCTTGGCGTCGCCGACCTCGCACAGAAGCAGGGCGTCGGCGGTGAGGTGCGCGGGCGCCGCGGCGAGGATGCGCGCCACGAAATCCAGCCCATCGCGACCTCCGGCGAGCGCAAGGCGCGGCTCATGCCGGTACTCGGGCGGCAGTTCGCTCATCGCGCCGGCGCTCACGTAAGGCGGATTGGTCAGGATGAGGTCGTAGGGCGCGCCGCGCAAGCCGCCGAAGAGGTCCGAGCGACGAAGATGCACGCGACGCCCCACTCGGTGCCTGGCGATGTTCTTGCGCGCAACGGCGAGCGCCGCGGGCGAGATCTCAGCGGCGTCGACCTCGGCCGAGGGGTAGGCGCGGGCAGCAAGAATCGCGAGGCAGCCCGACCCGGTGCACAAATCAAGCACCCGGGTCACCGGGCGACGCGCGAGAAACGGCTCGCGCAGGAGCTCGGCGATATGCGAGCGCGGCACGATGACCCGCTCGTCGACATAGAACGAGTGCCCCGCGAGCCACGCTTCCTTGAGGAGATAAGCGACCGGCATGCGTTCGCTGATGCGCCGCTCGGCCAGCCGCTCGATGCGCTCGAGCTCGCCGGTGCTCAGCTCGCGGGCGAGATCGGCGTCGAACGCGAGGCCCAGGCCGCGCAGGACGAGCCATGCCGCTTCATCGCGCGCGTTGTCCGTGCCATGGCCATAAAAGAGGCTGGCGGCGGCAAAGCGCTTTGCGGTGCGCTCGATCAGCTCGCCGAGCGTCAAGGAAGGAGCGCGCGCAGCGTGTCGAGGTAGATGAGCGGCAGGATCTCGAGCTCGGTTAGCGCGATATGCTCGTTCAGCTTGTGGATGCTGGTGTTCACCGGCCCGATCTCGATCACCTCCGGGCAGATGTCGATGATGAAGCGCGCATCCGAGGTGCCGCCGGTCGTCGAGAGCTCGCCCGCGCAGCCGGTATGGCGCTTCGCCGCCTCGAGCACCGTGTCGGCGAGCCGCCCGCGCTTGCTGAGGAAGGGCTTTGCGCCGAGCGTCCACTCGATCGCGTAGTCGAGGCTGTGCTTGCGCAGGATCGCTTCGACGCGCTGGCGCAGCGACTGCTCGGTGCTTTCGGTGGAGAAGCGGAAGTTGAAATCGACCGCTACGGTGCCGGGCACGACATTGCCGGCGCCGGTGCCGGCGTGGAGGTTGGAGACCTGGAAGCTCGTCGGTGGGAAGCTCTCGTTGCCGTTGTCCCAGGCCGCGCGTACGAGCTCCGTGAGCGCGGGGGCGAGGAGATGGATCGGATTTCGCACCAGATGCGGGTAGGCGACATGGCCTTGCACGCCGCGCACGGTCAGTTTCCCCGAGAGCGAGCCGCGCCGGCCGATTTTCAGCGTGTCGCCGAGGGTATCCACCGAGCTTGGCTCGCCGACGATGCAGTAGTCGATGAGCTCATTTCGGCCCTTCAGGCGCTCGACCACCCGCGCGGTGCCGTCGATCGAGGGGCCTTCCTCGTCGGAGGTGATGAGGAGCGCGACCGAGCCGCGATGGTTGGGACGCTCGGCGACAAAGCGCTCCGCGGCGACGACGAAGGCGGCGATCGAAGACTTCATGTCGGCCGCCCCGCGGCCGAAGAGCTTGCCGTCGCGAATGCTCGGCTGGAAGGGATCGGAATGCCATTCGGCGAGCGGCCCCGTCGGGACGACGTCGGTGTGCCCGGCGAAGCAGACCACCGGGTGCGCGCTGCCGCGGCGTGCCCAGAGGTTGTCGACTTCGCCAAAGCGCATCGGCTCGCAGCGAAACCCGGCACGCTCAAGGCGCCGGGCGAGGACCTGCTGGCAGCCGCCGTCCTCGGGCGTGATCGACCTTCGGGCGATCAGCTCGCGCGCGAGCTCGAGCGCTCCGCCCGCCGCATCAGGCATTCATGTCGATTTTGAAATCGTTGAACGAGGCGCCGCCGGAAAGTGATTTCTCCGTCTTCTCGGCCGCCGGTGCCGGCGCCGCGGCATTGGGCGCGAGCGGCTGCCCGCTGATCTCGCCGGCGGTCGCCTGGTTGATGAGCCAGAGCATGTCGGTGGCCGAATCGGCGTTGGCCATGGCCTCGTCCTGGCTGATCTTGCCCTCCATGAAGAGCTTGAAGAGCGCCTGCTCAAAGGTCTGCGAGCCCGGCGACATGCTCTTCTCGAGCGCTTCCTTGATCTCGCCGATCTCGCCCTTCTCGATCAGCTCGCCGATGTGTCGCGTGTTGAGCAGCACCTCGACCGCGGCGACGCGGGCGCCGCTCTTGGTGCGCACCAGGCGCTGCGACACGACCGCCTGCAGCGCGGCCGCCAGGTCAAGGAGCAGCGACGCGCGGTTTTCGAGCGGGTAGAAGTTGATGATCCGGTTCATCGCGTGGTAGCTGTTGTTCGCATGCAAGGTTGCGAGGCACAGGTGTCCCGATTGGGCATAGGCAAGCGCCATGGACATGGTCGGCTTGTCGCGGATCTCGCCGATCAGGATGCAGTCGGGCGCCTGGCGCAGCGCGTTCTTAAGCGCGATCTCGAAGGCCTTGGTGTCGGTACCGACCTCGCGCTGGTTGACGATCGATTTCCGGTTCTGGAAGATGAATTCGACCGGGTCCTCGAGCGTCAGAATGTGGCCCGACATCCTGCTATTGCGGTAGTCGAGCATCGAGGCGAGCGAGGTCGATTTGCCGGAGCCGGTCGCGCCCACCATCAATATGAGCCCGCGCTTCTGCATGATCACTTCCTTCAGCACTTCCGGCAGGCCGAGGCTGTCGAGCGCGGGGATACTGCCCGGGATATAGCGCACCACCACCGCAGGCGACCCCTTCTGCCGAAAAGCGCTGATGCGGAAGGTGCCCACGCCTTCCAGGGCGTAGGCGGTATTGAGCTCCATCTCCTCCTCGTACTCCTTGATCTGGCGCTCGTTCAGGATTTCGTAGAGGAGCTGCTTCACCGTGTCGGCGGTCATCACCGCCTGGTTCACCGGCAATGCCACGCCCTGCAGCTTGATGTTGATCGGCGCGCCGACGGAGATGAAGATGTCCGAGGCGTTCTTATTGGCCATTACCTGGAACAGCCTTTTCATTGCCGACATGGTTCCCCCCAGAACCGTGAATAGCGCCTAGTTTAATCCCCCCGCAGCAATTCGTTCAGGCTGGTCTTCGCCCGGGTCTTGGCATCGACGGTTTTGACAACTACTGCGCAATAGAGGTGACACTTGCCGTCACTCGAGGGGAGTGTGCCCGGCACGACCACCGAGCCGGCGGGCACGCGGCCGTAGAGGGTCTTGCCGCTCGCGCGATCGTAGATACGCGTGCTCTGGCCGATGAAGACGCCCATCGAGAGGACGCTGTTCTCCTCGACGATCACGCCCTCGACCACCTCGGAGCGGGCGCCGATGAAGCAGTTGTCCTCAATGATCACCGGGTTCGCCTGGATCGGTTCAAGCACCCCGCCGATGCCGACGCCACCGGAGAGATGCACATTTTTTCCGATCTGCGCGCAGGAGCCCACCGTCGCCCAGGTGTCGACCATGGTGCCCTCGTCGACATAGGCACCGATGTTGACGTACGAGGGCATGAGCACGGCGTTACGCGCGATATACGCGCCCCGGCGCACCATGGCGGGCGGCACGACGCGAAAGCCGGCGGCGGCGAAATCGAAGCTCGGGCCGAACTTCCCGGGCACCTTGTCGTAGTAGCGCGTGGCGCCGCCGTCGATCGCCTGGTTATCCTCTAGGCGGAAGGAGAGCAGGACCGCCTTCTTCAGCCACTGGTGCGTCAGCCACTCGCCGTCTTTCTTCTCGGCGACGCGCAGGCGCCCGGCGTCGAGGCCGGCGATCGCTTCCTCGACGGCCTTGCGCAGGCCCTGCGGCGCCTTGCCCGGCGAAATGGCGGCGCGCTCCTCCCAGGCGGCTTCGATGACGTCCTTGGCGCTCATAAGGTGGCCGCGAAACGGCTGATCCGTTCGAGCGCTTCCCGGCATTCGTCGAGCGGCGGCACGAGCGCAATGCGCACATGGTTCGCGCCGGGATTCACACCCCGAGCGCTGCGCGCGAGAAAGCTTCCGGGCAGCACCAGCACATTGTATTGAGCGTGCAGGCGGCGCGCGAATTCGGCATCGTCGATCGGCGTACGCATCCAGAGATAGAAGGCGCCATCGGGCATCTCGGCGGCAAGCGGCTTCTTCAGGAGTGGCAGCGTCGCCCGGAACTTCTCCGCGTACAGGCTGCGGTTGTCTGCCACGTGCGCCTCGTCCTGCCACGCGGCAATGGAAGCCGCCTGTACCGCGAGGCTCATCGCCGAGCCGTGGTAGGTGCGGTAGAGCAGAAACTTGCTGATGAGCTCGGCATCGCCGGCAACGAAGCCCGAGCGCATGCCGGGGGCGTTGGAGCGCTTTGACAGGCTGGAAAAGATCACCAGCCGGCGATAGTCGCGGCCGAGCTTGCAGGCAGCCTCAAGCGCGCCGAGCGGCGGCCGGTCGAAGTAGATCTCGGAATAGCACTCGTCCGAGGCGATGACGAAGCCATGGCGGTCCGCAAGCTGGAAAAGCGCGCGCCACTCCTCGAGCGGCATGACGCGGCCGCTGGGGTTCGCCGGCGAGCAGGCGTAAACGAGCTGCACGCCCTCCCATGTCTCGGGTTCGCCATAGACCGGCGTCGCCCCGGCGAGAAAGGCGGCGCCTTCGTAGATCTGATAGAACGGATTCGGACAGACGACGCGCGCCACGCGCGTCGGATCGATCACCGTCTGGGCGAAAGCGAAGAGCGCCTCGCGCGAGCCGTTGACCGGCAGCACCTCGGTCGCCGGATCGGGCGCCGGGATGCCGTAACGGCGTGCGAGCCATGCCGAGATCGCCTCCCGCAGCTCCGGGGTCCCGGCGGTCAGCGGGTAGCCGGCGAGACCGTCCAGCGCGCGCGCGAGCGCGTCCTTCACCAGCGGTGGCGTCGGGTGCTTGGGCTCGCCGATCTGCAGGTTGATGGGACGCAGCGCCGTCGGCGGCGCGTTGCCGGCGATCAGCGCACGCAACTTCTCGAACGGGTAGGGCTGGAGCTTGGCGAGGAGCGGATTCACTTCGGCCGCATCAATTCGGCATGCTGCCGCGCCAGCCTCTCTTGCGATGCTCGGCGACGACGCTGGTGGTGATGCCGCCGCGCACGTTGAAGCGCGCTTCCAGCCGCATCAGGCGCGGCGCGGTGGCGCGAACCAGGTCCTCGAGGATGCGGTTGGTCACCGCTTCGTGGAAGGTGCCTTGGTCGCGATAGGACCAGATGTAGAGCTTGAGCGATTTCAGCTCGACGCAAAGCCTGTCGGGCACGTAGTCGAGCACCAGCGTCGCGAAATCCGGCTGTCCAGTCATCGGGCACACACAGGTGAACTCCGGGATCTCCATGTGGATCCGGTAATCACGCGCGCGCGCCGGGTTGGGAAATGTCTCCAGCTTTTTGCTGGGACGGGAAGGCACTGGCTTCGGAAAAAAATGCCGGAGAGAAAGCGTGCAAATGTTATCATTTTTCGCGGTGCTTCTAACTCTAATAAACCGTCTGGTTTCTTCTCCTTTTTCGTAGATCCCAAGTGCGTCTAACTCAAATAAAGCTGTCCGGTTTCAAGTCGTTCGTCGATCCCACCACCATTCACGTGCCCGGCCAGCGGGTCGGCGTCGTCGGCCCGAACGGCTGCGGCAAATCGAACGTCATCGACGCGGTACGCTGGGTGCTCGGCGAGACGCGCGCGTCCGCGCTTCGCGGCGACTCGATGCAGGACGTGATCTTCAACGGTTCGCTGAACCGCGCGCCGCTCGCGCGCGCCTCGGTCGAGCTCAGCTTCGACAACTCGCTCGGCCGCGCCGCCGGCCAGTGGTCGCAGTACGCCGAGATCTCGGTGAAGCGCGTCCTGCAGCGCGACGGCGAATCGAACTACTACATCAACGGCACGCACGTCCGCCGACGCGACATCACCGACATGTTCCTCGGCACCGGCCTCGGGCCGCGCGCCTACGCGATCATCGAGCAGGGCATGATTTCGCGCGTCATCGAAGCGAAGCCCGAAGAGCTGCGCGTGTTCCTCGAGGAGGCGGCGGGCATCTCGAAATACAAGGAGCGGCGCAAGGAGACCGAGACGCGCCTCTCGGACACGCGCGAGAACCTGGCGCGCATCACCGATATCCGCACCGAGCTCGGCGCGCAGATCGAAAAGCTCGATGCGCAGGCGGAGGTCGCGACCCGCTATCAGGAGCTGCAACACGATCTGCAGCTCAAGCAGCATCTTCTTTGGTATGTGCGCCGGCGCGATGCCGCCGCCGAGCGCGAGCGCCATGCCGCGGAGCTCGCACGCATCGCGAACGAGCTGGAGGCGGAAAATGCCCAGGCGCGCTCGCACGAGGCACGCCTCGAGACGGCGCGCTCGGCGCATTACCAGGCGGGCGACGCGATGAACGCGGCTCAGGGCGCGCTGTATGCCGCCAACGCCGAAGTGGCCGCCCATGAATCGGAGCTGCGCCACGCCGAAGAGACGCGGCTGCGACTCGAAAGACAGCACGGCGAGCGGGGCACGCAGCTTGGCGCCTGGCGCGGGCAGCGCTCGCAGCTCACGCAAGCGCTCCACATGTGGGCGGCACGTGCCGGCACGGCGAAAGAGCGCGTTGCCAAGACCAAGTCGGGGCTCGAGGCGCAGTCGGCCCGCCTGCCGCAGGCCGAGCAGGCCTTCCGCACCGAGCAGGAGCGCCTCGCCGAAGCGCGCAGCCAGCTGATTCAGGTGGAGAGCCGCCTGCAGCTCGAGCAGGCGAATCGCGCTCACCTGCAACGCGCGGCCGAGGCGCTGGCACAGCGCCGCGAGCGCCTGCAGGTGGAGCTCGCCGCGCTGATCGAGCCGCAGGCCGCGGTGGCGGCCGAGATGCGGCTGCGCCTCGAGCAGGTCGAGACGGCGCTGCGCGAGGCGCAGGCGCGCTTTGACACCCTGCAAGTGGAATGCGGCACGCTACAGGAGGCGAGCGCAGCGGCGGCCGAAGCGCTGGGCGCCGCCGAGCGCGAGCACGCGGCGGCCGAGGCGCAGCTCGCGACGCTGCGACAGATCCAGGCGGAAACCGAGAACAACGTGCCGCTTCGCGAGTGGCTCGAGCGCCAGGGGCTCGGCGCCGCGGCGCGCCTGTGGCAGAAGCTGCGCATCGATGCCGGCTGGGAAACCGCCGTCGAGGCAGTGCTGCGCGAGCGGCTGCATGCCCTGCAAGCCGACGGGCTCGATCGCGAGCTCGCCGAGCGTCCGCCCGCCAAGGCGAGCATCTTCCAGGCGGGCCACGCCGACCCGGCCGCCCCCGAGGGCGTGCCGCTCGCGACCAAGGTGCATGTGCTCGACGATGCCGTCGGTGGCGCGCTCGCCGATTGGCTTGCGAGCGTCTTTGCCATCGAGGGCACGCCGGACGCAGCGACGCGTGCGGGGCTCTCCGCCGGCGCCGTGCTCGTCAATCGCGCCGGCGACCAGTTCACCCGCCACACGATCAGCTATCACGCGCCGGACGCCGTCGACGCCGGGCTCCTTGCCCGCCAGGCGGAGATCGAGGCGCTGGAGGCGCGTTGTGCCGAGCTCGGTCGCCAGCTCGCCGCCGCCGGGCGAGCGCTCGAAAGCGCGGAAGGCGAGCGACTCGAGCGCGAGGCCGCCCTCGACGAGGCGCGGCTCGAAATCGCGCGCCAGGAGCAGGCGCGCCACGACGCCGAGATCGAGAGCCTCAAGCTCGCGCAGGCCGAGGAACGCTATCGCGAGAGGAGCGCGCAACTGCGCGCCGAAGCGGAGGCCCTCGCCGCCGAGGCCGAAGAGGGCCGCAGGGCGCTCGAAGCTTGCGAGGCGAGCGCCGAGCGCATCGCCGCGGACATCGCCGCCGCGCGCTCGCGCCTAGAAGAGTGCCGCAGCGCCTATATCGCCGCGGAGACGGCGCTCGCCGAGCAACGTCGCGCCGTACAGCAGGCCGAGCGCGATGCGCAGGACGCGCTCTTTGGCGAGCGCGAGTGCAGCTCGAAGATCGTCGAGATCGACAACTCGGTGCGCCTCATCGACGAGCAGATCGAGCGTGCCGGGCAGGAAATCGCCAAGCTCATCGAAGAGCTTGCCGCCGACCCGATTCCCGGCGTGCGCCAGGCGCTCGACGCCGCGGTCGAGACGCGGCTTTCCTGCGAGAAGACCCTCGCCGCCGCGCGCAACGCCGTCGAGACCGCTGCCGGCGCGCTACGCGAAATCGAGGAGGCGCGCCTTGCGATCGAGTCGCGCCTCGCGCCGCTGCGCGAGAAGCAGGGCGAGCTGCGCCTGAAAGAGCAGGCGGCGAGCCTGAACCACGAGCAGTACGCGACGCAGCTGCGCGAGGGGGGTGCCGATGAAACGCTGCTCGCCGCGGAAGCCGAGCGGCCAGTGCGGCCGGCGAGCCTGCAGGGCGAGATCACGCGCCTCACGCAGAGTATCCACGAGCTTGGCCCGGTGAACCTGGCGGCGGTGGAGGAGCTGCGCTCGAGCCGCGAGAGGAAGGGGTTCCTCGATTCCCAGGCCACCGACCTCGAGGAGGCAATCAAGACCCTGGAGGACGCGATCCGCCGCATCGACCGCGAGACGCGCGAGCTCCTGCGCGAGACCTTCGATACCGTGAACGGCCATTTCGGCTCGCTCTTCCCGTCGCTCTTCGGCGGCGGCGAAGCGAAACTGATCATGACCGGGGAGGAGATCCTCGACGCCGGGGTGCAGGTCATGGCGCAGCCGCCCGGGAAGAAGAACAGCAGCATCCATCTTCTCTCGGGCGGGGAGAAGGCGCTGACGGCGATTGCGCTGGTCTTTTCGCTCTTCCAGCTGAACCCCGCGCCTTTCTGCCTGCTCGATGAGGTCGACGCGCCGCTCGACGACTCGAACGCCGTGCGCCTGAGTGAGCTGGTGCGCAAAATGTCGGCGCAGACGCAATTTCTCTTCATCAGCCACAACAAGATCACCATGGAGCTCGCCGAGCAGCTGATCGGCGTCACCATGCCGGAATCCGGCGTGTCGCGCGTGGTGGCGGTCGATATCGACCAGGCGCTGCGCATCCGGGAGGAGCTCGCCGCGTAGCGGTCATGCGCCCATGACCGATCTGCAGCTCGGTCTGCTTGCAATCGGCGTTCTTGCGGTCATCGCCGTCGTCGTCTACAACCGCTGGCAGGAGCGCGCGGCGCGGCGCGATGCCGAGCAGGCGTTCGGCTCCGCCCATGCCGACGTGCTGCTCGATGAGCGGCGTGAGCCCGCGCTTACGCCGCGTCGCGAGCCGCCGTCCGAGCCGCGGCGCCCGGCGCCGGCACCGGCGAGCGTCCTGCCTGCCGAGCGAGTCGATTACGTCATCGAGCTCACGCTGCCCAAAGCGCTGCCGGCACCGGTCGTGCACGAAACGTGGTCGCCGATCGAACGGCGCTTCGCGCGCCGCGCCCTGCTGGCGGCCGAGGGGGCGCAGGTGCGCGCAGCGCTGCAGCTCGTCAGCCGTAACGGCGTGGCGAGCGACGCCGAGGTGCTCGAATTCCGCGCCATGGTGGAGACCATGGCTGCAGCGCTCGCCGCGCGCGTCGCCGCGCCCGAGATGCGCGAGGCGCTGGAGGCCGCGCGCGAGCTCGACCGCGCCTGCGCTGACGCCGACATCCAGGTGGCGCTGCATGTCGTCGGCATCGGCACGGCGCCGACGCAGTTCATCGGCCAGCCGTTCCAGGTGAGCGCGCGAGACGACGGCGTCACGCTCACGCTCGATGTGGCGCGCACGCGGGAGCCGCGCGCCACTTACGAGGCGATGGTGCGCGCCGGGCGCGACCTCGCCCAGTCGCGCGGCGGGCGCCTGATCGACGACGCGGGCCGCGAGCTCGATGAGCGCGCCCTGGCGGCGATCGGCCGCGAGCTCGACGCGGTCGGCGCCAAGCTTGCCGCCTGCGGCCTCGAGCCCGGCAGCCCGCTCGCGCTCCGTGTTTTCTCATGAGCGCGCGCGAGCGGGTCGAGCGGCTGCGCGCCGAGCTCGAGCGTCATAACCGCCTGTACTACGTCGAGGACGCGCCCGAGATCACGGACGCCGAATACGATCGCCTGTTTCGCGAGCTGGAGGCGCTCGAGCGCGAGCATCCCGAGCTCGCCGCGCCCGACTCGCCCACCCAGCGCGTCGGCGGCGCGCCGGCCAAGGACCTCGCGCCGGTGCGCCACGAGCTGCCGATGCTCTCGATTCGCACCGAGACCGACACCGATGATTCCGGCGCGGCGAAGTTCGACGCCCGCATCCGGCGCGAGCTCGGCCTCGACGCGGACGACGCGCCTGTCCAGTACGCGGCCGAGCTGAAGCTCGACGGGCTCGCCATCAGCCTGCGCTACGAAAAGGGCCGGCTGGCGCGCGCCGCGACGCGCGGCGACGGCGAAGTGGGCGAGGACGTGACCGCCAATGTGCGCACGATCCAGAGCATCCCGCTCGTCCTGAAAGGCGAGGCGCCGGAGGTGCTCGAGGTGCGCGGCGAGATCTACATGGAGCGCGCGGCGTTCGAGAAGATGAACCGGCGCCAGGCCGCGGCCGGCGAAAGGCTGTTCATCAATCCGCGCAACACCGCCGCCGGCGCCGTGCGCCAGCTCGATCCCAAGATCACCGCCAAGCGGCCGCTATCGTTCTCCGCCTATGGCTACGGCGTGATCCGGGGCCTGCGTCCGCCGCGCCGACACAGCGAGCTCCTCGACCTGATCGAGCGTTTCGGCCTGCCGGTCGATCGCCATCGCCGGGTCGTGCAGGGCGCCGAAGGTCTGATTGCCTACCACGCGGCTATTCGCGGCGAGCGCGAGCGGCTCGCCTTCGACATCGACGGCGTCGTCTACAAGGTGAACGATCTCAGCCTGCAACGCGAGCTCGGCAACGTCGCGCGCGAGCCGCGCTGGGCGATCGCCCACAAGTACCCGCCGCAGGAAGAGGTGACCGAGGTGCAGGCGATCGAGGTGCAGGTCGGGCGCACCGGCACGCTCACGCCGGTGGCGAAGCTGAAGCCCGTGTTCGTCGGCGGGGTCACGGTGAGTAGCGCGACGCTGCATAACGAAGACGAGCTGCGGCGCAAGGACGTCTGGGTGGGCGACACGGTGGTGATCCGGCGCGCGGGCGACGTCATTCCCGAGGTCGTGACGGTGCGAAAGCCCGGTGCGCGGCTCGCCGAGCAGCGCTTCGAGATGCCGGCCCAGTGCCCGGTGTGCGGCTCGCCGACCGTGCGCGTCGTGGGCGAAGCGGCAACGCGCTGCACCGGCGGGCTCTACTGCAAGGCGCAGCGCAAGGGGACGTTGCTTCACTTCGCTAGCCGCCGGGCGATGGACATCGAGGGCCTGGGCGAGGAGCTCGTCGACCAGCTGGTCGAGCGCGAGTTGGTCGCCAATCCCGCCGACCTCTATCGCCTCGACGCGCGAACGCTCGCCGAGCTCGAGCGCATGGGCGAGAAATCGGCCGCCAACGTGCTCGCAAACATCGAGCGCTCGCGCGAAATCGAGCTCGCGCGGTTCATCTATGCCCTGGCGATGCCCGGCGTCGGCGAAGAGGTGGCGAAGCTCCTCGCCGTCCATTTCGGCACGATGAACGCTTTCCTCGCCGCCGACTGGCCGGGGCTCATGGCAGACAAGGTAGCGATCCGCAAGGACAATGCGCAGCGCCGAAAGCGCGGCGAAGGCGCGCGCGAGGTACCGCTGGAGGGCATCGGCCCGAAGCTCGCCGAGGCGATCGAGAAATTCGTCCACGAACCGCACAACCGCTCTGTCATCGAGCGCTTGACGCAGGCGGTCGCGGTCAAGCCGGCGCCCCGGCAGGCGCGCGCCAGCGGCAAGACGTTCGTGCTCACCGGGTCGCTCGCCGGCATGACGCGCGAGGAAGCGCGCGAGGCGCTCGAGGCTCGCGGGCACAAGGTGGCCGCGTCGGTGTCGAAGAACACCGACTATGTGGTCGCGGGTGCCGACGCCGGCAGTAAGCTCGACAAAGCGCGCGGCCTCGGCGTGCCGGTGATCGATGAAGCCGAGCTGCGGGAAATCTTGAGGAGCGCTGATGGCCAAGCTTAGAAAAGCGGTATTTCCAGTCGCCGGTTTCGGCAGCCGCTTCCTGCCGGTCACCAAGGCGAGCCCGAAAGAGATGATGCCGGTGGTGGACAAGCCGCTCATCCAGTACGCGCTGGAGGAAGCTGCTGCCGCCGGCATCACCGACATGATCTTCGTCACCGGCCGCCACAAGCGCGCGATCGAGGACCACTTCGACAAGGCCTACGAGCTCGAGACCGAGCTGGAGAGAAAAGGCAAGGAGGCGCTGCTCGCGCAAGTACGCTCGGTGCTGCCCGAGGGCGTGCGCTGCATCTATATCCGCCAGCCCGAGCCGCTCGGACTCGGCCATGCCGTGCTGTGTGCGCAGCCGGTGGTGGGCAACGATCCGTTCGCTGTGCTCCTCGCCGACGACCTGATGGATTCGGAGCCGCCGGCGATCGCGCGCATGGCACAGATCTTCGAGCGCGAACAGTGCTCGCTGCTCGGCGTCGAGGAGGTGCCGAAGGACGAGACCGAACGCTACGGCATCGTCACGATCGAGAGCCTTCAGGGCGATACCGCGCGCATGCGCGCGATCGTCGAGAAGCCGAAACCGGCGCAGGCGCCCTCGAACCTGGGCGTGATCGGCCGTTACGTGCTGACGCCACGCATCTTCGACCTCCTGGGCGCGGTGACGCCGGGCGCCGGTGGCGAGATCCAGCTCACCGATGCGATCTCGGCGCTCCTTGCGCACGAGCCCGCGCTCGCCGTGCGCCTTCCCGGCCGGCGCTTTGACTGCGGCTCGAAGCTCGGCTATCTGCAGGCGACGGTCGAGCTCGGCGTGCGCCATCCCGAGGTCGGCGACGCTTTCGCGCGCTATCTCGAGTCACGCTAGACTCGCCGCCATGCGCGACGCGCAGGCGGCATGGCGTTTCCTCGAGCAGTCGGACCTCATCGCAAGCGCCGATGAGATCCAGGCCGCGGTGCGCCGCGTCGCGGGTCAAATTACCGAGCGACTGGGCGAGAGCTATCCGCTGGTGCTGGTGGTGATGGGCGGCGCCGTCGTGTTCGGCGGGCAGCTCTTGCCGCTCCTTCGCTTTCCGCTCGACCTCGATTACATCCACGCCTCGCGCTACGGCAAGGAGACGCGCGGCGCGCGCATCGACTGGCGCGTGACCCCGCCCGCCGAGGTACGCGGCCGTGCGGTGCTGGTGTTGGACGACATCCTCGATGGCGGCCACACCATGGCGGCGATCCGCGAGCGGCTGCTCGAGCTCGGCGCCGCGAGCTTCGCGAGCGCGGTGCTGGTCGAGAAGCGCCTGCGCCAGGCGAAGCCGATCCGCGCCGACTTCGTCGGCCTCGAGATTGCCGATCGCTTCGTCTTCGGCTATGGCATGGACGCCAAGGGGTTCTGGCGCAACCTGCCGGAGATCCGCGCCATGCGCGAATCCTGATGCTCGCGATCGTCGGCGGCTCAGGCCTGACCAAGCTCGGCAACATGCAGGTGACGCACCGCAAGGTCGCGCGCACGCCCTATGGCGAGCCCTCCGGTGCGCTCACCTTCGGCCGCATCGGCGCCTGCGAGGTGGTGTTTCTCGCGCGCCACGGCTACGGCCATACCATCGCGCCGCACGAGGTGAACTACCGCGCCAATCTCTGGGCGCTGAAGGATGCGAGCGCGCTCGAAGTGGTCTCGGTCGCCTCGGTCGGCGCCATTCGCGCGACGCTGCCGCCGGGCTCACTTGTCCTGCCGCACCAGATCATCGACTACACCTGGGGCCGCCATGCGACTTATCACGAGGGGCAGGGCGTGGCGGTGAACCATATCGATTTCACCGAGCCCTACTCGCGAGCGCTGCGCGCGAGAATCGCCAACGCGGCCGCGGCCTGCGGTGAGCGGCTGATCGACGGCGGCGTGTACGCCGCGACGCAGGGGCCGCGCCTCGAGACCGCGGCGGAGATCGACCGCCTCGAGCGCGACGGCGCCGACCTCGTCGGCATGACGGCGATGCCGGAAGCCGCGCTTGCGCGCGAGATCAGCCTGGAATACGCCACCATCGCCGTGGTGGCGAACTATGCCGCCGGCCGCGGCAGCAGCAAGCAGGCAATCGCGCTGGAGAGCATCGCCGCGGTGCTGGAGGAGGCGATGGGCCGCGTGCGTCGCGTCATCGAGGAGCTCTGCAAGTGATTCGTGAAGTGCTGCGCATGGGCGACCCGCGCCTCCTGCAACGCTCGCGCGAGGTGAAGGAATTCGGCACGCCCGAGCTCTACGCGCTGCTCGCCGACATGCGCGACACCATGGCGCATCTCAACGGCGCCGGCCTCGCCGCGCCGCAGATCGGCGTCGGCCTGCGCGTGGTCATCTTCGGCGTGCATGCCAATCCGCGCTATCCCGATGTCGAAGAGGTTCCCGACACGGTGCTCATCAATCCGGTGCTGACGCCGCTCGGCGACGAGATGGAGGAGGGCTGGGAAGGCTGCCTCTCCGTGCCCGGCATGCGGGGCTGGGTGCCGCGCTATCGGCGCCTGCGCTACCGCGGCGTCGATGCGCTCGGCACGCCGTTCGAGCGCGAGGTCTCAGCCTTCCACGCGCGCGTCGTGCAGCACGAGGTCGACCACCTCGACGGCATTCTCTACCCGATGCGGATCCGCGACCTGACGAAATTCGGCTTCAACGAGGCGCTGTTCCCAGGGCAGGAGTTGCCGCAGGAAGACTGAGCTCGCCGAGGAGCTCCTGCTCCAGCTGCAGCACGCTCTTCGCCGCCAGCAGCGCCTCGCCCGAAACCAGGAAGACGTCCTCGACGCGGTCGCCCAGCGTGTTGATGCGTGCGGTCTGCAGATTGATGTGGTGGCGCGCGAGGATGCGGGCGATGCCGTAGAGCAGGCCTGGACGGTCGCTCGCGACGACAGAGAGCACGTGATAGGCGCCGCGCTCGTCGGGCCGCACATCGACCGCGGGCGCGATCGGGAAGTGCCGCACGCGGCGCGAGAGCCGGCCGCCGCGCGGCGGGCCTAGCGGCGCATCCGATTGCAGCTCCGCTGCGAGCCCGGTCTCGATCATGGTGATGAGATCGCGATAGTGCGTGCCGCCGCCGCTGCCCATGACGACGAAGGTGTCGAGCGCGTAGCCGTTGCGTGTGGTATGGACCTTCGCCTCGACGATGTTGTAGCTCGCGCGATCGAAGTAGCCGCAGATGCGCGCGAAGAGCGCCTCGCGATCCCTGGTGTAGATCATCGCCTGCAGGCCTTCGCCGAACGGCGCCAGACGCGCTTTCACCACCGGCTTCTCCGCGTCGACGCGGTAATGCAGGTTGCGCGTGTGCCAGGCGATCTCCTGCGCGTCGTGGCGCAGGAAGTAAGTGATGTCGAGGCTCGCCCACAGCCGGTCCTTCACCGTGTCGCTGAGCGCGTAGAGGCGCAATAGCCGCGCCGCCTCCGCCTGCTTCTCGGCAAGCGCAGCGTCGCGCGCAAGCGGCTCGCCGGTGAGCACGCGCCGTGTCGCACGGAAGAGATCCTCCAGAAGCTTGCCTTTCCACGCGTTCCACACCTTGGGGCTGGTGCCGCGAATATCCGCCACGGTGAAGAGATAGAGCGCCACGAGACGCCGCTCGGTTTTGACGCGCTCGGCAAAGGCGGCGATGACTTCCGGATCGTAGACATCCTGCTTCTGCGCCACGTGCGACATCGCGAGATGGCTCTCGACGAGAAACATGACGAGCTCGCGATCGTCCTTCGAGAGCCCGTGGCGCTTCGCGAAGTTGATGACGTCGCGCGCGCCGAGCTCCGAATGGTCGCCGCCGCGTCCCTTGGCGATATCGTGGTAGAGCGCCGCGATGTAGAGAAGCCAGCGGCGCTCAAAGCCGCTCATCAGCTCCGAGCAGAGCGGAAATTCGTGCGCGAACTCCGGCTGCGTAAAGCGACGCAGGTTTCGCACCACCATCAGAATGTGCTGGTCGACGGTATAGACGTGGAAGAGGTCATGCTGCATCTGGCCGACAATACGGCCGAACTCCGGCAGGTAGCGCCCGAGGATGCCGTACTGGTTCATGCGGCGGAACTCGTGCACGATGCCCCGCGGCTGCTGCAGGATGTGGAGAAAGAGCAGCCGCGCCACCGGGTCGTGGCGGAAGCCGGCGTCGATTTTCGAGCGCGCGCGGTACAGGGCACGCAGCGTGCGCGCCGTCATGCCGCGCAGCTGCTGGTGCTGCATCATCAGCAGGAAGCTTTCGAGGATCGCGGTGGGCTCGCGCGCAAACGTGTCCTCGCGCTTCACGTGCAAGAGCTCGCTCCTCACCTCGAAGCGCTCGTTGAGCGCGCGCGGCTCGGTGTCGGGCCGCGGCGCAAGGCGCGCCTCCAGGTTCTGCATGAGGATGGTGTTGAGCTGCGTCACCCCCTTCGCGGTCTGGTAGTAGCGTTGCATCATCGCTTCGCTCGCGCGGCGATGAGCGCTGTCGGCATAACCCAATTGACCGGCGAGCGCGGTCTGCACGTCGAACACCAGGCGGTCCTCGCGCCGGCCGGCGATGTAATGCAGCCGGATGCGAAGGTCCTGGAGCAACGCTTCGTGCCGCGCGATGCTGCGCGCCTCCTCACGCTCGATGAGCCCCGGCGCGACGAGGTCAGCCCAGCGCCGACCGAGGCCCGCCGCGCGCGCGATCCACTGGATCACCTGCAGGTCGCGCAAGCCACCGGGCGCTTCCTTCAGGTTCGGCTCGAGCGAATACGGCGAGTCCTGGTGCTTGGCGTGGCGCTGCTCCTGCTCGAGCTTCTTCGCTTTGAAGAAGGCGACGGGATCGAGCGCCTGCGCGAGCGCGCGCTCGAGCTCCCTGTAGAGCGCGCGGCTACCGCAGAGGTAGCGCGCTTCCAGCAGCGTCGTGCGTACGGTGACATCGTCGGCCGCGGCGCTGATGCAGCCTTCGATGGTGCGCACGCTGTGGCCGATCTCGAGGCCGATGTCCCAGAACGTGCCGATCAGCCGCTCGAGCGACTCGCGTTCCGCCGGTTGCGGCTCTTGCGCGAGAAGGACCAACAGATCGATATCCGAGGAAGGATAGAGCTCGCCGCGCCCATAGCCACCGGTCGCAACCAGCGCCGCGCCCGGCGGCAAGCCCGGCACCGCTTTCACCGTGCGGTCGATAAGCTGAGTATGCGCGCGCAGCAATGCACGCGGCTCGGCTCGCGCCAGATACGCCGCGCGCAGCGCCGCGCGCTCGGCGGCGACCTGCTCGCGCAGCGTGGCGGCGCTCACGCAGGCGCGGCCCGCTCGCGGGCCGGGGGCGGGGGCGGTGGCGGCGGCGGCGGTGTGCCGCGCGAGATCGTCAGCACCTCATAGCCTTGCTCGGTGACGGCGATCGTGTGCTCCCACTGCGCCGAGAGGCTGTGGTCCTTGGTGACGATGGTCCAGCCGTCGGCGAGCTCGCGGATCGCGGGCTTGCCGGCATTGATCATCGGTTCGACGGTGAAGGTCATCCCGGGCTGCAAGGAAAGACCGGAGCCCGGCTTGCCATAGTGCAGGACCTGCGGTTCCTCATGGAATTTGCGGCCGATGCCGTGGCCGCAGAATTCGCGCACCACGGAGAAGCCGTGCGCCTCGGCATGCGTCTGGATCGCGGCGCCGATGTCGCCCAGGCGCGCGCCCGGCCGTACCGCGCGGATGCCGCGCCACATGCACTCGTACGTGACATCCACGAGCCGGCGCGCCTGGATGCTCGGCTCGCCGACATAGAACATGCGGCTGCAGTCACCGTGGTAGCCATCCTTGATTACGGTGATGTCGATGTTGAGGACATCGCCGGCTTTCAACACCCGCTCGCCGGGCACGCCGTGGCACACCTGGTGATTGACCGAGGTGCAGATCGACTTGGGAAACGGCTTGTAGCCCGGCGGCGCATAGTTGAGCGGCGCCGGCACCGTGCCCTGCTCCTTGACCATGTAGTCGTGGCAGAGGTCATTCAGCCTTGCGGTGGTGACGCCGGGCTTGACGTAAGGGGCGATGAAATCGAGCACTTCCCCGGCAAGTCGCCCGGCGATGCGCATCCGCTCGAGCTCCTCGGCGGTCTTCAGAACGACTGCCATTAGCCTGATTATGCTAGAATTTCGCGCTCGATTGCGATGCAGCAAGCAGCTCGGGTCGCAAATTATCCCGCGCGCAGCATTAGGGTGCTTCGGTTCGATGCCTGAGCCGAGGTTCTACTGGGCGCGGCAGACCTAACCCTAAGGAGAAGCGAGTGTCGGTCACGATGCGTCAAATGCTGGAGGCCGGGGTCCATTTCGGACACCAGACCCGGTACTGGAACCCGAAGATGGCGCAGTACATCTTCGGCCATCGCAACAAGATCCACATCATCAACCTCGAGAGAACGCTGGCGCTCTACCAGGACGCGCTGAAATTCGCGCGCCAGCTCGCCGCCAACAGAGGAACGCTGCTTTTCGTCGGCACCAAGCGCCAGGCGCGCGACATCATCCGCGAGGAAGCGCAGCGCTGCCAGATGCCGTTCGTCGATCATCGCTGGCTCGGCGGCATGCTCACCAACTTCAAGACGGTGAAGCAGTCGATCAAGCGCCTGAAGGAAATGGAGAGCCTGCAGCAGGAAGGCGGGCTCGAGCGCATGTCGAAGAAGGAAGCGCTCGGCCTGACGCGCGAGATGGAGAAGCTGCAGCGCTCGCTCGGCGGCATCAAGGATCTCTCGGCGCTGCCCGATGCGCTCTTCGTGATTGACGTTGGCTACCAGAAGGGCGCGATCGCCGAGGCGGTGAAGCTCGGTATTCCGGTGATCGGCGTGGTCGACACCAACCACTCGCCCGAGGGCATTGACTACGTCATTCCCGGCAACGACGACTCGAGTCGGGCGATCCGCCTTTATGCGCGCGGCATCGCCGATGCGGTGCTGGAAGGCCGCACGCAATCGCTCGAGGAAGTGGTCTCCGCCTCGCGCGACGAGTTCGTCGAGGTGGAAGAGGATGAAGGGGCCCGCTAGCTTGGCCGCCACCGGCGGACGCAAAAAGGGGCTGCGGCCCCTTTTTTTCAACCTGTAAGGAGCAATTTCGGAAATGGCAGAGATCAGTGCGGGACTGGTGAAGGAGCTGCGCGAGCTCACCGGCCTGGGAATGATGGAGTGCAAGAAGGCCTTGGCCGAATGCGAAGGCGACCTGAAGAAAGCCGAGGAGCTGCTGCGCATCAAGAGCGGCGCCAAGGCGAGCAAGGCCGCAAGCCGCATCGCCGCCGAAGGCGTGATCGGCGCCTGGCTTGCCGCGGACGCGAAGGTCGGCGCGCTCGTGGAGCTCAACTCCGAGACCGACTTCGTCGCCAAGAACGAAGACTTCGTGCGCTTCGCGCAATCGCTCGCCGAGCTCGCGGCGACGCGCGTGCCCTCCAATGTGGAGGAGCTCGCGTCGCTCGACACCACCGGCGGCAAGGTCGAGGCGCGCCGCCAGGCGCTGGTGCAGAAGATCGGCGAAAACATCAGCATCCGCCGCTTCAAGCGCATGCAAGCCAAAGGCAAGCTTGCGCTCTATCTGCACGGCGCGAAGATCGGCGTGCTGGTCGACTACGAAGGGCCCGAGGAAGTCGGCAAGGATCTCGCCATGCACATCGCCTTCGCGAAGCCGGCGTATCTCAACAGGACCGAGATCCCGCAGGATGTGGTCGCCGATGAGCGGCGCATCCAGGAGGCGCGCGCCAAGGAGTCGGGCAAGCCGGCGGAGATCGTGGCGAAGATGGTCGAAGGCGCGCTCAGCAAGTTCCTCGGCGAGAAGACGCTCCTCGGTCAGCCGTTCGTCAGGGACGACAAGCTGACCGTCGAGAAAATGCTCGCGGCGAAGAAAGCCAAGGTCAACGGATATGCCTTCTTCGTCGTTGGTGAGGGTATCGAAAAGAAAACCACTGACTTCGCCGCCGAGGTGATGGCGCAGGCCGGCAAAGCCCACTGATGACGCCGAAATACAAACGGATCCTCCTCAAGCTGTCCGGGGAAGCCCTGATGGGCGAGGATCCGTTTGGCATCAACCGCCAGACGATCGAAGGGATCGTCGCCGAGATCGCGCAGGTTTCGCGGCTCGGTGTGGAGATCGGCGTGGTGATCGGGGGCGGCAACATCTTCCGCGGGGTGGCGCCGGGCGCGGCCGGCATGGACCGGGCGACGGCCGACTACATGGGAATGCTGGCCACGGTGATGAACGCGCTCGCGCTGCAGGACGCGATGCGCCAGGCGGGCATCTCGAGCCGCGCGCTCTCCGCGCTCAATATCGAGCAGGTGGTCGAGCCCTATATACGCGGCAAGGCGATCCGCTACCTGGAAGAAGGAAAGATCGTCATCTTTGCCGCCGGCACCGGAAATCCGTTCTTCACCACCGATACCGCGGCGGCGCTGCGCGGCAGCGAGATGGGCGCCGAGATCGTCATCAAGGCGACCAAGGTCGATGGCGTGTATACCGCGGATCCGCACCGCGACCCACGCGCCGAGCGCTACACGCGCCTCTCCTTCGACGAGGCGATCATCAAGAACCTGAAAGTGATGGACGCCACCGCGCTTACCCTGTGCCGCGACCAGAAGCTGCCGATCAACGTCTTCAGCATCTTCAAGAAGGGCGCGCTCAGGCGCGTAGTGCTCGGTGAGGACGAGGGCACGCTGGTTCACGTATGATTTTCACGGGAGGAAGCCATGGTGATCGCTGAGCTGAAGAAAACGACCGACCAGAAGATGGACAAGTCCATCCAGGCGTTCAAGGCCGACCTCGCCAAGGTGCGCACCGGCCGTGCGCATACCGGGCTCCTCGACCACATCCAGGTGGACTATTACGGCACGCCGACGCCGCTCAACCAGGTCGCTAAGGTGACGCTGATCGATGCGCGCAACATCGGCATCACCCCCTTCGAGAAGAAGATGGTGCAGCCGATCGAGAAAGCGATCCGCGAATCGGACCTCGGCCTGAATCCGGCGAGCCAAGGCGAGACCATCCGCGTGCCGATGCCGGCGCTTACCGAGGAACGCAGGAAAGAGCTGATCAAGGTGGTGAAACACGAGGCCGAGAACGCGCGCGTCGCCGTGCGCAACCTGAGGCGCGATGCCATCCACCACCTGAAAGAGGCGCTGAAGAAGCACGAAGTGTCCGAGAACGACGAGCGCCGCGCGCAGGACGAGGTGCAGAAGATGACCGACCGGCACATCGCCGAGATCGACAAGCTCTTGCAACAAAAAGAAAGCGAGTTGCTGGCCGTATGACCCACACGAGCTCGACGCAGGAGGTTCCCGCACACGGCGGCGTGCCGCGCCACGTCGCCATCATCATGGATGGCAACGGGCGCTGGGCGCGCTCGCGCATGCTGCCGCGCATCGCCGGCCACCGCCGCGGGCTGGAAGCGGTGCGCGCCACGGTCGAGAATTGCGCCCAGCGCGGCGTCGAGTTCCTGACGCTCTTCGCCTTCAGCTCGGAGAACTGGCGCCGGCCGGCGGAAGAGGTCACGCTGCTCATGCAGCTCTTCCAGAGCGCGCTCACCAGCGAGGCGGAACGGCTGCATCGCGCCGGCGTACGCCTGCGCATCGTCGGCGATGTGCGGCGCTTTGGTCGCAAGATCGGCCTTCTCATCGAGCAGGCAGAGAAGCTGACCGCCGCCAACCAGCGCCTGACGCTCACCATCGCCGCGAACTACGGCGGGCGCTGGGACATCCTGCAGGCGCTCGCGCGCCTCGCGGCGCAAGCGCCGATCACCGGCCCGGTCGAGGAGGCGCAGCTCGCGCCGCATCTCGCGATGAGCTACGCGCCCGAGCCCGACCTCTTCATCCGCACCGGCGGCGAGCAGCGCATCAGCAACTTCCTCCTGTGGCAGCTCGCCTATAGCGAGCTCTATTTCACCGACACGCTTTGGCCGGACTTCGACGCCGCGGCGCTCGATCTCGCCATCGCCTCCTACCGCAGCCGCGAGCGGCGCTTTGGCCGCACGAGCGAGCAGGTGGCGGCGCTCGCCGATCCGGCGAAGCGGGCCGAGGTCGCCTGAGCCGCGCGCTCGCCGCGCGGGTCGCCACCGCTGCGGTGCTGATCGCGGCCTTCCTCGCGGCGCTCTTCCTGCTGCCGCGCAACTGGCTCACCGCGCTCACCGCTTTGCTCGCCGCCGCCGGTGGCTTCGAATGGGCACGCCTGTGCCGGTTGTCGGCGCCGCTTGCGTGGCTCTACAGCGCGCTGGCCGCGTTAGGCGTGGTTGCGCTTTTCGCCGGCGGCAATCGCACCGCGCTCCCGGTATTTCTGAGCGCCAGTGTCTTCTGGGTCATCGCCGTGCCGTTGTGGCTTGCGCGCGGCGTGAGGCCCGAGGCGCGCGCGGCGCTGGTGGCGAGCGGGTTCGTGGTGATTGTGCCGGCGGCGCTTGCGCTTGCGTTGCTGCCGGCGCGCGAGGTGCTCGCGGTGCTGGTCCTCGTGTGGATCGCCGACACGGCGGCGTATTTCGTCGGGCGAGCCTGGGGTCGTCGGAAGCTGGCGCCGTCCATCAGCCCGGGCAAGACGTGGGAGGGCGCCGCGGGCGGTGTCTTCGGCGCGCTCGCCTACGCTATCATTCTCGGCGCCTTTACGGCCGGCGTCGCCTGGGCGGCGTGGCTCGCGGCCGCGGCGGCGCTCGCCGCGGTCAGCATCGTCGGCGATCTGTTCGAATCGGCGGCCAAGCGCCAGGCGGGCGTGAAGGACAGCGGGGCGCTGCTGCCGGGCCACGGCGGCATCCTCGACCGCATCGACAGCGCTACCGCGACGCTGCCGCTCGCGGCGCTCTTGTTGCCGTGGATGAGGATTAACGCGTGAATCTCGCAATTCTGGGCGCCACCGGGTCGATCGGCACGAGCACGCTCGACGTCGTGGCACGCCACCCGGAGCGCTATCGCGTCTTCGCGCTCGCCGCGCACAGCTCGGCCGACGCACTGCTCGCGCTTTGCCGCGTGCATCGGCCGCCCTACGCCGTGCTCGCAGGCGGCGCGCCGAGCGCGAGGCTCGCCGCCGCCTTCCGCGAGCAGGGCACCGAGCTTCTCTTCGGCGCCGCGGCGCTCGAGCAGATCGCGGTCGATCGGCGCTGCGACGTGGTGATGGCGGCGATCGTCGGCGCGGCGGGCCTTGCCTCGACGCTCGCGGCGGCGCGCGCCGGCAAGCGCGTGCTGCTCGCCAACAAGGAGGCGCTGGTCATGGCGGGGCCGCTCCTTACCCGCGCAGCGCGCGAGGCGGGCGCGACGCTGCTGCCGGTCGACAGCGAGCACAACGCCGTCTTCCAGTGCCTGTCCGACGCGAGAGCCGTACGGCGCATCGTGCTCACCGCCTCGGGCGGGCCGTTTCGCGTCGCGCCGCTCGAGACGCTCGACGCGGTGACGCCGACGCAGGCCTGCGCGCATCCCAACTGGGTGATGGGGCCGAAAATCTCTGTCGATTCGGCGACCATGATGAATAAGGGGCTCGAGGTGATCGAGGCGCGCTGGCTCTTCGACGTGCCTGCTAGCGCGATCGAGGTGGTGATCCATCCGCAAAGCATCGTGCATTCGCTCGTCGAGTACATCGACGGCTCGCTGATCGCACAGCTCTCGAACCCGGACATGCGCGTGCCGATCGCGCACGCGCTCGGCTACCCCGAGCGCATCGCCTCGGGGGCGCGGCCGCTCGATCTCACGGCGATGAAGGATCTTTCTTTCGAGCGCCCGGACGAGCGCCGCTTTCCCTGCCTGCGGCTCGCCTACAGCGCGCTCGGGCGCGGCGGCACGGCGCCGGCAGTGCTGAACGCGGCGAACGAGGTCGCGGTCGACGCCTTCCTCGCCGGGCGCCTCCCGTTTACCAGCATTGCGCGGGTGATCGCCGAGACGCTCGATACGCTGCCGGCCACGCCGGCGAGCGATCTCGCCGCGGTCATGGCGGCGGACGAGCAGGCGCGTCGCGCCGCCGGCGCCTGCGTGCTCGCGAGGGCGGCATGAACCTCGTGCAAACGGCGGTCGCGTTCATCGTCGCGCTCGGCGTGCTGATCGTCGTGCACGAGTTCGGCCACTTCATCGTCGCGCGGCTTTGTGGCGTCAAGGTGCTGCGCTTCTCGGTGGGCTTTGGCCGCGCGCTCGCGCTCTGGCGCCTGGGCCCCGATCGCACCGAATGGGTGGTGGCGGCGATTCCCTTCGGCGGCTACGTGAAGATGCTCGACGAGCGCGAAGGACCGGTGGCGAGCGCCGAACTGGGGCGCGCGTTCAATCGCCAGAGCGTCTGGAAGCGCTTTGCCATCGTCGTTGCGGGGCCGCTCTTCAATTTCGCCTTCGCGGTGCTGGTCTACGCCGGGCTCTTCATGTACGGGTTGCCGGAAGCGCGCCCGCTCCTTGGCGCGCCGCCGGCCGGCACGATTGCCGCGGCGGCCGGCGTGCAGGCCGGTGACACGGTACGCGCGATCGACGGCGAGGCGATCACCACGTGGCAGGAGCTGCGCTGGCGTGTGCTGCAGGCGGCGCTGCAGCGCGAGCCGGTCAAGCTCGATACCGAGAACGAGCGCGGCCATCTCTCGACGGTCACGCTCGACTTGCGCGCCTTCCCGGCCGCCGACGTGGAGACCGATGTGCTCGAGCGCGTCGGCCTGCGGCTATACCGGCCGCCGTTGCCACCGGTGCTCGGCCAGGTGCTCGCCGGCGGCGCCGCCGAGCGCGCCGGCCTCGCGAGCGGCGATCGCATCGTCGCGGTCGATGGCACGCCGATCGATAACTGGGAAGCGTTTGTGAATGCCGTGCGCTCGCACCCGGGGAGCGCGGTGACACTCACCTTCGAGCGCGGCGGTCGACGCCAAACGGCGGAGGTCGTGCCCGAAGCGGTGAATGCCGGAGCCGCGCGCATCGGCCGCATCGGCGCGGGGCCGAAGCAGCCGGAAGGCTATGCTGACAAGCTCCTGATCCGCGTGCAGCACGGGCCGCTCGCGAGCCTTGCCCGCGCGGTGGCGAAGACCACCGACATCGCTGTCTTCAGCCTGAAGATGCTCGGCAAGATGCTGGTGGGCGAAGTGTCGTGGCGCCACCTCTCCGGACCGGTGACGATCGCCGATTTCGCCGGGCAGTCGGCGAGCCTCGGCTGGGTCTCGTATCTCACGTTTCTCGCGCTGATCAGCATCAGCTTGGGCGTGCTCAACCTCTTGCCGATTCCGCTGCTCGACGGCGGACACCTGATGTACTATGCGATCGAAATAATCAAGGGGAGGCCGGTCTCCGAGCGCTTCGTCGAGCTCGGGCAGCGCGTCGGTCTTGCGCTGCTCCTGGTAATGATGGCCTTCGCCTTCTACAACGATCTGAATCGCCTGCTGACGGGTTGATGATTCGTAGACGGTTGGCCGCGGTGCTCGCCGCGTATCTGGTAGCGGCAGCCGGCGCGGTGCAGGCGCAGTCGTTCACCCCGTTTACCATCAAGGACATCCGCGTCGAGGGCCTGCAGCGCACCGAGCCCGGCACCATCTTCAGCTATCTGCCGGTCAAGGTGGGCGAGACCATGACCGAGGAGAAGGCGCAAAGCGCGCTTCGCGCGCTCTACGCCACTGGCTTCTTCAAGGACGTGCGCCTCGAGATGGAGAACGATGTCCTCATCGTCTACGTCGAGGAGCGGCCGGCGATCGCCTCGATCGACTTCTCGGGCATGCGCGAGTTCGAGGCCGACACCGTGCGTAAGGTGCTGCGCGACGTGGGGATGGCCGAGGGTCGCATCTTCGACCGCGCGCTGCTCGAATCGACCGAGCTCGAGATCAAGCGCCAATATCTCTCGCGCGGCCTGTACGCGGTCGAGATCCAGACCACGGTGACACCGCTCGAGCGAAACCGCGTCGGCATCAACATCGCCGTCACCGAAGGCGACGTCGCCAAGATCCGCGGCATCAATCTGGTGGGCGCCAAGGCCTTCTCCGAGCGCGAGCTGTTGAAAGAGTTCGTGCTGCGCACGCCGGGCTGGCTCACCTGGTACACGAAGCACGACCGTTACTCGCGCGAGAAGCTCTCCGCCGACCTCGAGAACCTGCGCTCCTTCTATCAGAACCGCGGCTACCTCGATTTCAGCATCGAGTCGACGCAGGTTTCGATCAGCCCCGACCGGCGCGACATCTACATCACGGTCAATTTCACCGAGGGTGAGAAGTACACCGTGTCGAAGGTCGAGCTGACCGGCAACCTGATCGCGCCGCGGCCCGAGCTCGAGAAGCTCGTGCAGCTCAAGGCAGGCGACGTCTTTTCGCGCGCCAAGCTCACGGCCACGACCAAGGCGATCGCCGACCGCCTGGGCAACGAAGGCTACGCCTTCGCCAATGCCAACGCGATTCCGGAGGTGGATAAGGAGAAGCGCACCGTCGCCTTCAATATCGCCGTCGATCCTGGCCGCCGCGTCTACGTGCGGCGTATCGACGTCGCCGGCAATGCCAAGACGCGCGACGAGGTGATCCGCCGCGAGATGCGCCAGCTCGAAGGCGCGTACTACGACGCCTCCAAGATCCAGCTTTCGCGCCGGCGCATCGATCGCACCCAGTATTTCAGCGAGGTGAACGTCGAGACCGTGCCGGTCGAGGGCAGCCCCGACCAGGTCGATGTCGTCTACACGGTGAAGGAACGCCCGACCGGGGCGCTGCTCTTCGGCATCGGCTTCTCCAGCGTGGAGAAGCTCGCCATCTCGACCTCGCTCACCCAGTCGAACGTGTTCGGCACCGGCAAGTTCCTCGCCTTCAACATCAATAGCGGCACGGTCAACAAGGTGTACTCGCTCTCGTACCTCGATCCGTATTACACGGTGAACGGCGTGAGCCAGGGGTTCGATGTCTACAAGCGCAAGACCAACGCTTCGACGCTGTCCGTCGGTCCCTACGCCACCGATGCGCTCGGTGGCGGCGTCAAGTTCGGCTACCCGGTGTCCGAGGTCAGCCGCATCGACCTCGGGCTCAACTTCGAGACGGTCAACCTCACGGTGTTCGACACGAGCCCGCTCAGCTACCTGAACTTCGTAAGCCAGTTCGGCAGTCACTACCGCTACGGGGCCGGCACGCTCGGCTGGTCGCGCGACACGCGCGACAGCCTGATCACCACGCGCTCGGGCAGCTACATGCGCGCAAGCACCGAGCTTGCCGGTGGGGACTTGGAGTACGCGCGCCTCGGCTACCAGCACCAGATTTATTTTCCGCTGACGCGCGATCTCACGCTGCTCGTCGGCGGCGAGCTCGGCATCGCCGGGGGCCTCGGCGGCAAGCCCCTTCCGTTCTTCAAGAACTTCTTCGCCGGCGGCCCCGGCACGGTGCGCGGCTATCGCTCGTTCTCGCTCGGACCGCAGGATGTGCTCGGCAACGCGGTCGGCGGCAACCGCAAGGCCACTACTTCGCTCGAGCTCCTGTTCCCGATGCCGGGCGCGGCGCAGGATCCGTCGCTGCGGCTTGCCTGGTTCATCGACGGCGGCAACGTCTTCGCGCAGAGCTTCGCCTTCAACGACCTGCGCTACTCGACCGGGCTTGCGTTCTTCTGGAGCTCGCCCTTCGGGCCGCTGCGCCTGTCCTACGCGCAACCACTCAACCCGCAGAGCACGGACCACATCCAGAAGCTACAATTCACCTTCGGTACCGGATTCTAAGAAGCGAATGAACCATTTACGATTCCTGGCGGCGGCCGCGCTGGCGGCCGCGGTCATGGGCGCCGCCGCGCAGGACAAGGGCGGCCCTGCGCCCGCCGGCAAGTTCGGCTTCGTCAACACCGAGCGCATCCTGCGCGATGCCATCCCGGCACAGCGGGCGCAGAAGAAAATCGAGGCCGAGTTCCAGAAGCGTGATCAGGAGCTCGCGCGCCTCGCCGATCAGTTGAAGCGCATGCAGGACGATCTCGAGAAGAACGGCGTGACGATGACCGAGAATCAGCGGCGCACCAAGGAGCGAGAGTTCAGCGAACTCAACCGCGACTTCCAGAGAAAGCAGCGCGAGTTCCGCGAAGACCTGAACCAGCGCAGGAACGAGGAGCTGGCGCAGGTGGTCGAGCAGGCGAACCGCGTCATCCGCCAGATCGCCGAGCAGGAGAAGTTCGACATCATCTTCCAGGACGCGGTCTTCGCGAGCCCGCGCATCGATATCACCGACAAGGTGATCAAGGCCCTCGAGGCCAAGCCGCCCGCCGCGAAGTGAGGCCGCAGTAACTCCCGTGGCGGGGCCGCTGACGCTCGGCGAGATCGTGCAGCGCCTTGGCGGCCGGGTGGCCGGCGATCCGAAAACGCGCGTACACCAGGTCGCTTCGCTCGACGGCGCCGACGCAAGGCACATCAGCTTCTTCACCGGCAGGCGCTACCGCGCGAAGCTCGCGGCGACGCGCGCCGGCGCGGTGGTGCTCGGCCCCGAAGCGGAGGGCGAGACGACGCTGCCGCGCATCGTCGCCGAAAATCCCTATGCCTACTTCGCGCGCCTGTCGCAGCTTTTCAATCCGCTGGTGGTGCAGGCACCGGGCGTGCACCCCGCGGCCGTGGTCGCGAAGAGCGCGAAGCTCGGCGCACGTGTGTCGCTCGGGGCAGGCTGCGTCGTAGGCGAGGACGCGGTGATCGGCGACGACAGCACGCTCTATCCGCGAGTGGTGGTCTACCCGCGGTGCACGATCGGCGCGCGCGCCATCGTCCACTCGGGCGCGGTGATCGGCGCCGACGGCTTCGGCATCGCCGAGGACGAGGAGCGCTGGATCAAGATCCCGCAGATCGGCACGGTGCGCATCGGCGAGGACGTCGAGATCGGCGCCAACACCACCATCGACCGCGGAGCGATCGACGACACGCTGATCGAGGACGGCGTAAAGCTCGACAACCAGATCCAAATAGGCCACAACGTGCGCATTGGCGCGCACACCGCGATCGCCGGCTGCGTCGGCATCGCCGGCAGCACCGACATCGGCCGGCACTGCACGATTGGCGGTGCGGCGATCATCATCGGCCACCTGCGCATCGGCGATCACGTCAACATTTCCGCCGGCACGGTCGTGTCGCGCTCGATTCTCAAGCCCGGCACCTACACCGGGGTCTATCCATTCGACGAGCATTCCTCGTGGGCCCGCGCCGCGGCCCAGCTTCGCCGCAAAGGAAAGAAACATGGCTGAGATGGACGTCAACGCAGTCCTCGCGCACCTGCCGCAGCGCTACCCCTTCATCATGGTCGACCGGGTAAAGGAATGCGAACCGGGCAAGCGCATCGTCGCGGTGAAGAACGTCTCGGCGAACGAGCCGTTCTTTCCCGGCCACTTCCCGCACCGGCCGATCATGCCGGGCGTGCTGATCCTCGAGGCGATGGCGCAGGCCGCGGGCGTGCTCATTTTTCGCACGCAGGGGACGATGCCCGACGAGCGCACCGTCTACTACTACGTCGGCATCGACAACGCGCGTTTCAAGCGGCCGGTCGTGCCGGGCGACCAGCTCGAGCTCGAGGTGCACTTCGAGCGCCAGCTGAAGACCATCGCCAAATTCAATTGCAGCGCACGCGTCGACGGGCAGCTCGTGGCCGAGGCGACCATCCTCTGCGCGCGGCAGACGATCGATCCGGTATGACCACCGAGGTGCACCCTAGCGCGATCGTCGATCCGCGCGCGGAGCTAGCGCGTGGCGTAAGCGTCGGTCCCTATAGCGTGATCGGGCCGCAGGTCGAGGTGGGCGAGGGTACGTGGATCGGCGCCCACGTGGTGCTCGACGGGCGCATCCGCATCGGCCGCGATAACCGCATCTTCCATTTCTCCTCGCTCGGCGCGCCGCCGCAGGACAAGAAGTACAAGGGCGAAGATACGGCAGTCGAGATCGGCGATCGCAACACGCTGCGCGAGTACGTCACCATCAACCGCGGCACGGCGCTCGACGTCGGCGTCACGCGCCTGGGCGACGACAACTGGGTCATGGCCTACGTCCATTTCGCGCACGACGTGCAGATCGGCAGCCACACGATCTTCGCCAACGCCTGCCAGCTCGCCGGCCACGTCACGGTGGGCGACTGGGCGATCTTCGGCGCCACGACGCTCGTGCACCAGTTCGTGCACATCGGCGCGCACGCCTTCACCGGCATGGGTACCTACCTGCCGCAGGACCTGCCGCCCTTCGTCACCGCCGCCGGCAACATGGCGCGACCGTATGGCATCAACAGCGAAGGGCTGAAGCGCCGCGGCTTCACGCCTGACGACATCGCCGCGCTCAAGCGCGCCTACCGCACGCTCTATCGCACCGGTCTCGCGCTCGCCGAGGCGCGCGCGAAGCTCGAGGCGCAGGTGGCCGAGTGCCGCCACGTGCGCGAGCTGGTGGAGTTTCTCGACCGCTCCAAGCGCGGCATCATCCGCTAGGCCGATGCCGAGCCCTTTGCGCGTCGGCATGGTGGCCGGCGAGGCCTCCGGCGACCTGCTCGCTTCGCATCTCATCGCCGCGCTCAAGCGACGGCGCCCGCACGCCGAGTTCGCCGGCATCGGCGGCGCGCGCATGGCGGCGGAAGGCTTCGAGTCGCACTTCCCGATGGACAAGCTCTCGGTGCGCGGCTACGCCGAGGCGCTGCGCCACTACCGCGAGATCATGGGCATCCGCGCGAGCCTCGCGCGCGCGATGCTGCGCGAGCGGCCGGATCTCTTCATCGGCGTCGACTCCTCCGACTTCAACCTCGGCCTCGAGCGAAAGCTCAAGGATGCCGGCATCCCCGCCATCCACTATGTGAGCCCGGCGGTGTGGGCGTGGCGGCGCTGGCGCGTGCGGCGCATCGCGCGCTCGGTGAACCGCATCCTCGTCATGTTTCCCTTCGAAGAGCCGATCTACCAGGCCGCCGGCGTGCCGGTCACCTATGTCGGCCATCCGCTCGCCGACGTCATTCCGCTCGAGCCGCCGCGCGACGAGGCGCGCGCGCAGCTTCGGCTGCCCTCGGGCAAGCTGATCGTCGCGCTCTTGCCCGGCAGCCGGCGCTCGGAGCTCCAGTACATGGCGAGCGCCTTCGTGCTCGCCGCGCACCGCTTCCGGCAGGAGATCCACGACGTGCATTTCGTGTGTCCGATGGTGACGCGCGAGACGCGCGAGCTATTCGAGCGCGCCCTCCACGAGCACGAGCGCAACGACCTGCCGCTCACGCTCCTTTTCGGCCACTCGCACGAGGCGCTCGCCGCGTCCGATCTGGTGCTCGTGGCGAGCGGTACTGCGACCCTCGAAACGGCGCTTTTCAAGCGACCGATGGTCATTGCCTATCGGCAGTCTCCGATAACATGGGCGCTGATGCGACAGATGCTGTATCTGCCTTACGTCGGCATGCCGAACATCCTCGCGGGCGAGCGCCTCGTGCCCGAACTGCTGCAGGACCAGGCGACGCCCGCCAACCTCGCCGGCGCGCTCCTGACGCTGGTGCGCGACACGGCGTTGCAGCGCCGGCAGGTCGAGCGCTTTCGCGAGTTCCACGACATCCTTAGGCGCAACGCCGCGCAGCGCGCGGCCGATGCGGTCCTGGAAGTTCTCGAGCGTGCCCGCGCCTAGCATGCTCGTTTGCGGCGTCGACGAGGCGGGACGCGGCCCGCTCGCCGGCCCGGTCTATGCCGCCGCGGTGATATTGGATCCAGCGCGCCGCATCAACGGTCTTGCTGATTCCAAGGTTCTTGAACCCGAGCGCCGCGAGGTGCTCGCCGCTCGCATCAAGGAGCGCGCCACCGCCTGGGCGATCGCGAGCGCCACGGTCGAGGAGATCGACCGGCTGAACATCTTCCATGCCTCGATGCTCGCCATGCGCCGCGCCGTCCAGGCGCTCAGCGTGCGTCCCGAGGAGGCGTGGATCGATGGCAACGTCTGCCCGCAGGGCCTCGGTTGCGCCGCCAAGGCGTTCGTCGACGGCGACGCCAAGCACCGGCCGATCTCCGCGGCCTCGATCCTCGCCAAGACGGCGCGTGACGCCGAGATGATCGGGCTGCACGACCGCTACCCGCAGTACGGATTCGCGAGCCACAAGGGCTACGCGACGCCCGACCACCTGGAAGCGCTCGGCCGCCACGGACCGTGCGAGCTTCACCGCCGCAGCTTCTACGCCGTGCGCATCTTCTTCCAGGGCGATCTCTTCGCCCAGACCTGGAGCTCGCTCCAAGAGCAACTGCGCATCCGCAGCTATCGCATGTGCTGCGATGCCATCAAGCTCGCCATGGGGACGAGCCTGGTCGGCGAGCGTGCCAAGCTGACCAAGTTCGATCAGGCGCGAAAGCGTCTGCAGCGCACGTATGCCGACGTGCGCGCCGTCGCCGACGCTGCGCCGCACGTCGACCTCGTCGACCAGATGCTGCGCAAGGCGCGCGCCGAGCTCAGGACCAAGCGTCCTAATTGATCCTCCGCTCGCGCGCCAACGCCCAGGTAAAGCGCTGGGCGAAGCTCGCGCGTGACAGCCGCGTGCGGCGCGCCGAGCGCCGCCTCGTGATCGAAGGCCCGCACCTCCTTGCCGCTGCGCTCGACGCCGGCATCTCACCAGTCGCGCTCTTGGCCACCGAGGTTGCGCTCGCCGATCCCGAAGCCGCCGCGCTCCTGCGCCGCGCGCGCCTGCCGCCCACCGTGCTCTCAACGGCGGCCTTCGGCGCCATCGCTGATGCGCGCACGCCACAGGGTATCGCCGCCGAGATCCCGCTGCCGACTCGGCGCCGGGAGGGCATGGCCGTATTCCTGGAAGCGGTGCAGGACGCGGGCAACGTCGGCACGATCATCCGCACGGCGGCGGCATTCGGCGCGGGGGAGGTGGTGCTCGACCGCCAGTGCGCCGACCCCTGGTCCGCCAAGGTGCTGCGCGCGGGGCAGGGCGGCCACTTCGCGCTCGGCGTACGTCAGGTCGACGATCTGCCAGCGGCCATCGGCGCCTTCGGCCGGCGGCTCCTCTGCGCCGTCGCGCGCGGTGGCCTGCCGCTACGCGAGGTCGCGCTGTCCGGCCCGCTCGGCTGGGCGTTCGGGGCGGAAGGGTCCGGGCTTTCAGCGGCGGTGCTCGCCCTCGCGGCGGAGCGCGTCACTATTCCCATGGCGCCGGGCGCCGAGTCGCTGAACGTGGCGGCGGCGGCCGCCATTTGCCTCTACGAGGCGTTCAGTAGATCTGCCGGTGGATCCTGAGCTCGCGCAGGATGGTGGTGGCGATCTCTTCGATCGACTTGCTGGTCGAGTTGATGCTGTGGATGCCCTCGCGGCGCATCAGCGTCTCGGCTTCTTCGACCTCGTAGCGGCAGTTGTCGAGCGCCGCGTAGCGGCTGTCGGGCCGGCGCTCCTTGCGGATCTCGTGCAGCCGCTCGGGCGCGATGGTCAGGCCGAAGAGCTTCGGCTTGTGCATGCGCAGCGCCTCGGGCAGCTTGGCGCGCTGGAAATCTTCCGGGATGAGCGGATAGTTCGCCGCCTTCACGCCGAATTGCAGCGCCAGATATAGGCTGGTCGGGGTCTTGCCGCTGCGCGAGACACCGATCAGGATCACGTCCGCCTGGCCGAGCTCGCGGTGCGAGGCGCCATCGTCGTGCGCCATGGCGAAATTGATCGCCTCGATCCGCTGGTGATACTCCTTTTTGTCCATCGCGCTGTGGGAGCGCCCGATCGTATGGCTCGATTTCACGCCCAGACCGGCTTCCAGCGGGTCGATGAAGGTCTCGAAGAAGTCGAGGTATAGCGCCTTGGCCCGGCGCACCACGGCGCGCACGTCCTGGTTCACCAAGGTGGAGAAGACGATCGCCGGGCCGTTGCCGTTCGCGCTTTCCGCCTCGATGCGCGCGCAGCATTCTTCGGCCTTCTCGGTGGTGTCGATGAAGGGCAGGGTGACCTGATTGAACTCGACGCCTTCAAACTGCGTCAGCAGGCTGTGGCCGAGCATCTGCGCCGTGATGCCCGTGCCATCGGAGACGAAAAACACGGTGCGGCGGTGCATTAAAGGTATAAGTTCGTCACTTCAGGTGCCTAAAATACTATGCCAATGCGTCTAGCGTGGCTCAAAGAACTGCGCCTGTCCGACCTGCCGCAGGTCGGCGGCAAGAACGCCTCGCTCGGCGAGATGACCGCCGCGCTCGCCGGGGCCGGCATCCGCGTGCCCGGCGGCTTCGCCACCACAGCGGACGCCTTCCGCGAATTCCTCGCCGCCAACGATCTCGAGCGGCGCATCGCCGAGAAGCTGAAAAGCCTCGATTGTGACGACGTCAACGCGCTTGCCGCCTGCGGCAAGCAAATTCGCTCCTGGATCATGGCGGCGCCCTTCCCCGCCGACCTTGATCGCGAGATTCGCTCTTTCTATCAGCAGCTTGACGCGCAAACCTCAAGCGACGCTTCATTCGCCGTTCGCTCCTCCGCCACCGCCGAGGACCTGCCCGAAGCGTCGTTCGCGGGTCAGCAGGAGACCTTCCTCAACATCCGCGGCGTCGACAACGTGCTCGCCGCCATCCGGCACGTCTATGCCTCGCTATATAACGACCGCGCGATCTCCTATCGCGTGCACCACGGCTTCGAGCATGCCGAGGTCGCGCTCTCGGCGGCCGTGCAGCAGATGGTGCGAAGCGACCTCGGCGCAGCCGGCGTGCTCTTCACGCTCGACACCGAGTCCGGGTTCCGCGACGTCGTCTTTATCACCTCGTCCTACGGTCTGGGCGAGCTGGTCGTCCAGGGCGCGGTGAACCCAGACGAGTTCTACGTGCATAAGCCGATGCTCGAGCGCGGCCGCCCGGCGATCGTGCGCCGCGCGCTCGGCTCGAAGCTGCAGAAAATGGTCTTCGCGAGCAGCCAGGCGGCCGGCAAATCGACCCGCACGGTCGATGTTCCCGAGGCGGAGCGCCAGCGCTTTTCACTGACCGATGCCGAAGTGCTCGAGCTCGCGCGCTACGCCGTGGCGATCGAGCGCCATTACGGCCGGCCGATGGACATCGAGTGGGGCAAGGACGGAGCCGACGGCAAGCTCTATGTGCTGCAGGCACGCCCCGAGACCGTCAAGTCGAGGAAGCGCGACGTCGAAGAGCGCTACGCGCTCAAGGGCCGCTCGCGCGTGCTGGTCAGCGGCCGCGCCATCGGCAGCAAGATCGGCAGCGGCACGGTGCGCGTGATTCCTGACGCCGCGCAGATGTCGCGCGTCAAGCAGGGCGACGTGCTGGTCACCGACATGACCGATCCCAACTGGGAGCCGGTGATGAAGCTCGCCGCCGCGATCATCACCAACCGGGGCGGCCGCACCTGCCACGCCGCGATCATCGCCCGCGAGCTCGGCATTCCGGCGGTGGTCGGCACCGGCGACGCAACGCACAAGCTGAAGGACGGGCAGCCCGTCACCGTCTCGTGCGCCGAAGGCGACACCGGCAGCGTCTTCGAAGGCCTGCTTCCGTTCGAAGTATCGAGCCGCGAGCGCGGCGACCTGCCGCGCATCCCGGTGAAGATCTCGATGAACGTCGGCAACCCGCAGCTCGCGTTCGAGTTCGCACAGCTGCCGAACGCCGGCGTGGGCCTCGCGCGCCTGGAGTTCATCATCAATAACGAGATCGGCGTGCATCCGCGGGCCTGCCTCGAGTACGAGAGCCTCGAGCCCGCGCTCAAGCGCAAGGTCGCCGAGGCGGCGCGCGGCTATCCCGACCCGCGTACTTTCTTCATCGAGAAAATGGTCGAGGGCGTGGCGACCATCGCCGCCGCCTTCTGGCCGAAGTCGGTCATCGTGCGGCTCTCGGATTTCAAGTCGAACGAATACCGCAAGCTCCTCGGCGGCGAGCGCTATGAGCCGGATGAGGAAAACCCCATGCTCGGCTTCCGCGGCGCCTCGCGCTACATCGCGGAGAGCTTCCGCGAGTGCTTCGAGCTCGAGTGCGCGGCGCTGCGCAAGGTGCGCGAGACCCTCGGTCTCACCAACGTCGAGTTGATGGTGCCCTTCGTGCGCACCATTGGCGAAGCCAAGCAAGTGTTGTCTTTGCTGGAACAGAACGGGCTCAAGCGCGGCGCGAATGGCCTTCGCATCGTCATGATGTGCGAGCTGCCGTCGAACGCCGTGCTGGCGGAGGAGTTCCTCGAGCTCTTCGATGGCTTCTC
>Ga0081539_10001440_pt1 | contig 40731 bp, 43 predicted proteins | sample TabmetS4T2R2_FD_71023 | JGI IMG/M metagenome (GOLD analysis project Ga0081539, IMG submission 71023) | Tabebuia heterophylla rhizosphere microbial communities from the University of Puerto Rico - S4T2R2 | ecosystem: Host-associated > Plants > Roots > Rhizosphere ... | reverse complement strand
TTCACAAGGAAATGTCGGGGCTCGAATTTCCGGATGTGAACGTCGTGGTCGGCGTGAACACGAGCTTTGCGCTCAACGCGTCCGACGCGCTGTGGGCGAAGTACAAGCTCGGCGAGCGGTTCGAGATCAAGGATCCGGCGACCGGCCAGCCGGCGGTTCGCAACGTCTACCTCGGGACCGGCAAGGACGACAAGCGCTCGAGCGTGCGCCTGCTCCAGGCGCGCGGCGCCGTGTTCATGCAGTGCAACGTGGCGCTGACGAGCGCCATCGCGTCGCTCGCCGCTGACTTCGGGAAGCCGCTGGAGGAGACGGATGCCGAGGTCAGGGCCGGTCTCAACGCCGGCGTGAAGGTCGTTCCGGCGCTGACGTGGGCGGTCGGTATGCTGCAGGAGCGAGGGTTTACCTACGAGAAGCTATAAATCGAGTGGCGAGTTCAACTGAAAGTAGCGCAGCCGGTGGATGTAAAATTGACCAACAGATATGGCTGACACAGGACGGCGGGTTTCGTTACTCGAGCGGTCCAGATCGTTGCGTGCACGAGCCGCCGAGTTCGACCGGCGATTGAAGGACGCGAAGGCACGCGACTTCATGCGGACGATGGTGTTCCATCATCTCGACGACGTAGACAAGTTCTTTCTGGGCGACGCCAAATCTCGTCCGTCGATGGAGATGTGGGAGACGATGTGGCTCGACAGCGCCGAGACCATGTTGCGGATCGCGGAAGACAGCTTTGCCAAGTTTGAGAATCAGGTCAGACGCTACGGGGGGCCCGAGCATGTTCAGCTTGTCGGCTAGCAGCGATGGCCGAGGAACTAGAACATGGGTCCGGAAGAGATTGCGTCTTTCACCGGTGCGCTACAAGCCCTGTCTCGGATCCTTGGTCTCCGCGAAAACTTCTTAATCGATCTCCTCAAAGATCCGGACGATTGGTCGTTCATCGTCAAGGCCCATGCGCTGCTTGAAGCCGTGGTTTGCGCCGTTCTCGTCGTTCATCTTCAAAAGCGAGAGCTCGATGACGTTCTGGCCGAAGAAGTCGAAATGAAAGCCAGAATCGAGATGACGAAAGCACTCGGCATCACCACGCCCGAAGATCGCAAGGCGATGCATGCCCTTGGCAGTCTGCGAAATCGACTGGTTCACAACGTGAAAGATACCAATTTCACTTTTGTCGAGTATTTCAAGAACAAGGACGTGAAAAGAAACTTCTGCAGTACGTTCGGCCACGGTTGGGCAGACCCAGTTTCTGGCACAATGCCGCCGATGTCGCGAGCCGAATATGTGGGTGCAAATCCGAAGGTCGCGGTCTTCCACTCGGTCCTGCACGTCGCTCTGTATGTAGTTAGCGAGATCTCAAAGATCCAAACTGACCTGGCGGTGGAAGGTCTGCGCGCCGCCACTGCGAGCCCTCCTGGGAGATCTGCCGGAAAGATTTAACGAGTCTGACGGTCCTCGGCCCGTAGTTCCCCAGAGGCTCTGAAGTTCATGCCATTCGGCGGATTTCTTTCACACCCCGATTGAGGCGGCGCCGCAGCAGGGCGCGGAGCGTGACGCTGTCGGCGTAGCCGACCCGCGCCGCCACTTCGTCGACGCTGGCGCTGGTGGTTTTCAAGAGATGCACGGCGCGCTCCACTCGCAACTCCTGAAAATACGACAGCGGCGACTTCCCCAGCACGCTCTGCATGCGCCGGGCGAGCGTGCGCTTGCTCGTCGCCACCGCCCGCGCCGCATCGTCGAGCGAAAATCCACGCGCGAGCCGCGCGCGCGCCCAGCGCTCGAAACGCTGCACGATCGGATCGGCGTGAACGAGATGGTCGGTCAGCGCGTACGCGGACTGAGATGGCCGCGAATCGACGATGAGGTACTTGGCCGTCAGCGAGGCCAACTGCGGGCTGCGCAGGCGTACGAGCCAGAGCGCGAGATCGATGTGACTGAGGGCCGCTCCCGCCGTAATGTAGCGGCCCGATCGGACGATCATCTGCGACTCGTCGAGCAGCACGCCCGGATAGCGCCGGCGGAAGAGCGGCGCCAGCCACCACGTCGTCGTCGCGTGCTGACGATCGAGCAGCCCTGATTCCGCCATCACGAACGTGCCGATGCAGGCGGCGCTCATCAGCGCGCCGCGCGCGGACCACTGGCGCAGTACGGCCGCCGCGTCGCGAACGTCGGGCCGCGTCAGCGCGCCTTCGAGCGGCCCCGGCATCTTGAAGCCGATGGCGGGGACGACCACGCAGTCGGGCACGCGTCGATCGATCGCCCGCACGGGAACGCGAAGGCCCTGCGACGTGCTCACCGTCCTCCGCAGCCCGACCGTCCTCACCTCGAAGCGCGGCACCGGGAGCCTCGCCGCCTCGATCAGCTCGTTGGCCGTCTGAAAGGCGTCGAGCACGGCCGACAGTCCCAGATCGAAGACCTGGTCGAGTACGAGGACGTCGATGAGCATGGCGAGAATGATACCAATGCTGTCATTCTCGCCTCTGGCCGTCCAGAGTCTGAACGTAGCGCGAGGTTTTTAGCCGAGCGGAGTGAGTCGACGTGCTAGAGACCGGCCAAGCGGGTGTCGGCGTCGCCGAAGCGATCGAGCTTGATGCCCATGCGGTCCATGATCCCGAGATACAGGCTGCACATCTTGCGGTTCTCGTCGCCGGCATTCAGGTAGTCGAGCGCTCGTCCGGTTTCTAGCGTCCCGCCGAGGCCGCCGGCGAGTACGACCGGCAGCCGGAAGCTGTTGTGGACGCGTCCGGCCCACAGATTCGACAGGAACATCAGGCACGAGTTGTCGAGGACCGTGCCGTCGCCTTCCGGCATCGCGTCGAGCTTCGTCGCGAGGTAGGCGAGCTGGCTCAGATGGAAGCGCGCGATCCGCTCGTAGCCGTCGGACAGGTTGTCGTGCGAGGCGGCGTGATGGCCGTCCTTGACGTCGAGGAACGGATAGTAGAGCGCCGAGAGATCGCGTGCGAGGAGCAGCGTGGCCACGCGCGTTTTGTCGGTCTGGAACGCCAGCGCGATGATGTCGCACATCAGCCGCGTGTGATCGCGGAAGTCCTCGGGGAGTCCGTTGGCTGGACGGTCCATCGACAGCGCCGGCCGGTTCTTCAACTTCGCGAGATCTTCCGCCTGCTCCTGCTTCTTCCGCATGCCGTCGATCCGCTGCTCCACCTCGCGAACGCTCGTCATGTACTCGTCGAGCTTCTGCGCGTCGGTCGAGCTGACCTGGCGGCTCAACGTCTGCGCCGCGTCGCGCACGCGATCCAGGATGCTCAGGTTGCGCAGGCTGCCGCGATTCTCGAACAGCGTGTCGAAGGCCAGCGCCGGATACACCTCGTTCGGGACCGGCGAATCGGCGTTCTGCCAGGAGATGTGTGAGCTGTAGGCCAACGAGAAGTTCGTCTCGTGATAGCCGGTCATCGGGTGCTCGCACGCGAGCACGATGCTGGGCTGCAGCGTCTCGCCGCCGACGCGGCTGGCGATCATCTGATCGACGGAGATGCCGGAGTGGACGACGGGACCTTTGGTGATCGGGGCGCCGGTCAGGAGGCTGCCGGTCTGCGCTGGATGGATGCCCTGGCCGGTGGAGTGCTTGTTGAACAGGCCGTTGATGACGTTGATCTTCTTCTTCAGCGGCTCGAGCGGAGCCAGGCTCCGACTGAGCTTCATGGTGTCGCCCGATCCTTCCGCGCTCCAGTGCTGCTCGTTGATGCCGTTGCCCATGAAGAGCACGCCGAAGCGCTTGGGAAACGACGGCGTGGCCGCGAGCGCCGACAACGACTCGAGCCACGGCAGGCACATTGTCACACCTGCCCCGCGAAGCACCGTCCGGCGATCAATGCGCGCCATCGTTCGTGCCCTTTCTCGTCAGGAACTGCGGACTCGTTGCAATCGCTTCGATCAACGCGCTGACCCGGTATTCGCTGGCGGCGAGCTTCGTGTTCATGCGCTGCACGAGCGGCTCGTCCGACAGGAGCAGCGACCGGCCCAACGCGTAGACCAGTAGTTTACGGCTGAAATTGTCCAGGAAGTCCTTCTCGCGGTTCGCCCGGATGTAGGTCTGTAAACCTGCCAAACCACTTCCCTGATTGCCGCCAGGGAACGACGCCTGGGTATCGACCGGGTGGCCGGCGAGGTCCTTCGTCCGCGTTTCGCCGACCGGCCCGTAGTTCTCGAGCGCGAGGCCGAACGAATCGAACCGGGCGTGGCATGACGCGCACGCCGGATTGCGGCGGTGCTGCGCCAGGACCTCACGCAGCGGAAGGTCCAGCTTCGCTTCGTCGTTCGGCAGCTCCGGGACGACCGGCGGCGGCGGCGGAATCACCTCGCCGAGGACGCGGCGCGCCACCCAGTAGCCGCGCTTGACCGGGCTCGTGCGCAGCCCGGGCGCGTTCTGCGTGAGGAAGACCGCCATCGGCAGCAGTCCGCCGCGCTCGTAGTCGCGCGCCCGATCGACGCGCACCCAGTGATCGTTGCCGCCCGTCACGTCCGCCATTCCGTAGTGCTTGGCGAGGACCGGATTGACGAACGTGTAGTTGCCGTAGAGCAGGTCGAGCAGCGATCGATCGTTGGCGATCACGTCGGCGATGAGCCGGATCGGTTCCTCGAACATCGCGGCGCGGAGATCGTTCGTGAAGGTGGGGAAGCGCTCGCGATCGACGGTGTTGCTTTCGTCGAAGCGCCGGAAGTCCAGCCAGTTGCCGCCGAACTCGGTCGCGAAGCCGCGCGCCCGATCGTCTTTCAGCATCCGGCGGATCTGACCGCGGAGCACGGCGCCGTTCTTCAGGTCGCCCGCGGCGGCGCGCGCGAGCAGCTCCGCGTCCGGCATGGTCGACCACAGGAAGTAGCTCAAGCGGCTCGCGAGGCCATAGTCAGACAGTGCCACCGTGGGTTTGCGAGTGCCATCGCTCGTCAGATCGACGCGATAGCAGAAGTACGGCGACATCAGCACGCTGACGATCGAATCGCGCATCGCCTCTTCGTGCGACAGGTTCTTCTGGTCGCGGAGCGAGCGATAGAAGCGCAAGAGGTCCGCGCGCTCCGCCGCCGACAGCGGCCGGCGATACGCCCGCGCCGCAAACGCCATCAGCGCGTCGAGGTGCCGCGGCTCCGCCTCGAGCCGTTCGCGCTCGATGGTGCGAAGCGTCGCGTTGACGCGCGTGAAGTGATCCTTGATCGCCTGGATGGCGACCGCGTTATCCCTGGCATTGTTGCTGTCGGCTTCGGCCTTCGCGACGAACGAGCGCTCGAAGCTGAGGACGACGGATTCCTCGGTGAGGGGCTTGTCGACCGGACGCAGGGTGCCCGACTCCGGACCGTTGCCGAGCACCTCTCCGCTCTGGTTGTCGTAGAACTGCACGTAGGTCCGAGCCGTGTAGTCCGCGGTGAACTCGAACTGATCCCAGAGCCTCTCCAGCTCCTTCTGGCCCTTCTCGTCGAGGATCAGCTCGCTGAGCGGCGCATCGTCGCGCGTGTATCCCATGACGTTGTGGAAGCCGGCGCTCAGCAGGCGGCCGTTGTCTTCCGAATCGTCTGGATAGAAGCGGCCGCGCTCCTTGACGTAGAACGCGTCGGGGAAGATGGCGCTGAATTTCGCGAAGGCCGCCTCGTAGCGCGCTCGCTGACCGGCGGGCACGACGAGATCGGCGTTCGCCATTCGCGACACGTAGGCGCGCGCCTGCGCCTTGAGCGCGGTCAAGTCCTCGCCGTTGGGGCCGGTGCCGACCAGCCCGTAGCCCACGACCTTGCCATCGCGGCCGCGCGGCAGCACCGGTTCGACGGGCGGCGGCTCGCCTTCGACGCGCAGCGCGGTCCGGTCGAAATCGCGGCGGTGCGTCGCGTACGCCCGGTTCTTCCAGTTCATGAGCGGCTGCGTGCGAACGCTCAGCCCCTTCACCGGCGGCGTCGCGAAGGTGAGCGCCGTGTCCTTGCGCATGCGGATCACGAACTGTCTCATCTCATTGACGCCGTCGCGCGCGAGATCAGGTTGATTGCGCCGCGGCACTGGCAGCGCCCGCCACATCGCCTGCAGTTTCGCGAGCGGTCCAACATCTTCCTTGGTCGCCTCCAGCGCGTTCCAGATCGTCGTCAGATATTTCGCGCTGACGTTCATCTGCCCGGCGGTGTCGGCGAGCGTCGCCTTCGGCTTGCCGAGCACCGCCCGGTGCCTGTAGAGCCACGCGGCGCGGAAGTAGTCCGCGTAGTCGGTGTTCTGCCGATCGTAGAAGTCGACGATCTCCTGGATGCAGTAGCGATCGCGGTCGGTCTCGACGAGCATCGGATGCGGCGCGAACGCGAAGCCGCCCGCGTGGAGGAACATGTGGTCCGCGACGTCGCGGGCCGCGAGCAGATACTTGTTCAACAGCGCCGACGTCATCGACAGCGACTCGCCCGAGTTGTCGAAGCCGGCCTGATTGGCCGGGTCGACCGGGAACTCGCGGGCCGGACGCAGGTCGACGCCCGTCAGATCGCGAATGGTGTAGTTGTACTCGGCGTTGCTGAGCCGTCGCGCGAGCACGATGCCGGGGTCGCCGTCGTGCAGTCGCGCCTCGTTCGCCCAACTCGACTGGACCCAGTCGATCACCTGCTGCCGCGCCGCGCCGGGCGGCTGCTTCGCCTGCCGCGGCGGCATCTCCGCCGCTTTCAGCCTCGCCAGCACCCGGTTCCAACGCGAAAAGTCCTGAACCACTGACTCGTACGTCGAGTACTGCTGCAGGTCCAGCTGTGCCGCGGCCTTCGCGCCGCTGTGGCAGCTCGTGCAGTAGGTGTCGAGAAACGGCCGGACCGTCTGCGTGAATCCGCGCTGCGGGTCGGCCTGCGCCGGCGGCGGCGCCGCGTTCATGGGCGCGATGACGGAGGCGAGAACCAGGACTCCCGCGAGCCTGGAGACAACGTGGCGAGGCACCATCCTTCGATGGATTTTATCCCCGAACGAAAGTGGACAGACAACGTTCGCCCGGTAGAATTGATGGCTTGGCAGCCACCGCGCGTTCGTCGACGCTCCACGTCCTGGCGCGCCTGCGGCGCGCCCTCGACGCCATCGATTGGCGCGGCGGCCGCTTCGAGATCGCTCAGCGCGCCCGCGCGCAGGCCGTGCTCGATACGCTCACCGGCATTCCGGCGGCCATTCTCGTGGCCAACGACCGCGGCCGCTACATCGACGCCAACGCCAGGGCCGCCGCGCTGACCGGCTACTCACGTGAGGAGCTCCTGAAGCTTTCGGTCTGGGATCTGACGCCGCCGCTGCGTCAAGGCCTGGGCCGCCGCCTGTGGCGCGAGTTCCTGCAGCGTGGCCGGATGTCCGGTGAGTATCGCCTTCGGCGGAAGAGCGGCCGCATCGTCAAGACGCACTACTTCGCGTCCGCCAATGTCCTTCGAGGCATTCACGTGTCGGCGCTCATCACGCCAGTGCCCGCAGCACGGCGAGCGCGATCCAGACGAACCGGAAGTTCAAGACATCGGCGTTGATGCTGTTGACCGCGACGCCCACGAGTCCCGCGGTCACGGCGCCGACGAGCCACCGATCCGGCGAACGGCGCGCCGCCGATCGTGCCAGTCCCACCGCGGCGACGAACAACGCCACAACCGAGAGTCCGCCCCACAGGCCCGCTTCCGCCATCGCACCGAGCAGCGTGCAATGGGGATCGATCGCACGGTAGGGTCCGTTCAGACGTCCTGCGTCGAACGCCTGGCTGGTGGCTGTGTGAAATCGCCCGACTCCGATGCCCGACCAGGGGTGTGCGTGAAACACGTCAAAGGCAAGGCCCTTGAGCACCCAATAGCTCATCGGGTTGTACGAGACCGAGAGGGTCCAGCGGTCCGCACCGCCTTGCGTCTGAATCGCGTAGGGGTACGGAGCGTCACGTACGCCGCCGCGAGAATCCGCATCACCGTCGTGTCGCCGCTCGTCGAGGTCACGGGCGTGCCGCGACCTTACCGGCCCGGACTGCCCTGACCGCAATGTTCAGCATCGCCGGTCCAAGGACCCGGCCGTATCGATCGAATTTCCGAAGCAGCGGCCACGTGAACGCGAAGAGCGGCGGAAAGAGGTGAAATCCGAACATCGTGTCGATCGGCGCGTCGAGCTTCCGCAGCGCCGACTTGATCTCGAACCACCCGAGCCAGTTCTCGAAGCCTTCGTACGGCCGCAGCTTGAAGCGCTCGGCGATCGTCGCCGAGAAATGCCACAACTGATTCGGAACGGTGACGATGAGGATCTCGCCGGGACGAAGCACCCGGTGCAGTTCGCCGAGGGCGCACGTCGGCGCCAGGGTGTGCTCAATGGACTCGGTCGCAAGGACGACGTCGAATGTCGCATCGGGAAAGCAGAGCGCGCACGCATCGCCGGCGACGAGCTTCGAGTCGCACTTTTCCCGGACTTTCTTGAGCAGCTCGACGCCGATGTCGAGCGAGACGACGTCGAAGCCGCGGTCCCGCGCGACGCGGCTGAACCAGCCGGTGCCGCAGCCGGCGTCGAGCAGCCGGCCGGGCGGCAGCGTTTGCGGCAGGAGCTCGCCGAAGACCAGCTCCAGCCGCCGAGTCAAGTCGTACGGGTTCATGACCTCGTCGAAGCGATCGGCGATGGAGTCGTAGAACAGAAGCTTTTCGCGGCGGGAGCGGAGCATCCTGCGGCCGCGTCGATGCTACCACCGTCTGTTGCGCGCTAGAACGTCCAGCCGGCGGTCAGCGCGGTCGCGCCGTCGCGGATGCCGCGCGCGACGTCGACGCGGAATGTCTCATTCGTTCCTGGGATGCGAACCCGCAAGCCCGCTCCGATGTCGACCTGAATCACGGAGGTCGCGTTGCCGCTCTGGCGCGCAATGCGCGCCGCGTCGACGAATCCTGCGACGCCGATTCGCGGCAGCACCGGCCGCGCGAGCCACTGCTGCGTTTCCGCGCTCACGAACTGGAGCGAGCGTCCGAGCGTCGATCGGCTTTGGGCCGCGACCATCCCGTCGTCGAGGAGCGGATGGGCGCGGAGCAGCGTTGGCCGCGCGCGCCCCTCTCCGGCGCCGGACCACAGCATCATCGGCGCCGCGTCGCTGACGCGCTCGATGCCCGCGGCCGCCGTGTGGATCCAGCGATGCTGCGCGGCTCGGCGTGGTGACACCGACCAAACGCGGGAATGGATCGCGACGCGCTGAAACGCCGTCGACCCGTCGAATGGCGCCCACGCCGTGCCGTCTGCGGATGCCGCGACGCGATCGTCGAGCCAGCGGCGTTCGAGCGATCCGCCGACGTACGCCGCGCGTGCGCCTGTACGCCACGAGTCGAGGCCGGTGCGCAGCTCGTAGCGCACGTGTCCCGACAGCCAGTCGCTGACGGACAGGCCGCCGTGTACGCGCGATTCACGGGTGAGCGCGCCGGCATCCAGCAGAAACGTTTCCTCCTCCCAGCTCGCGTCGACCCGCCAGATGCCCGGCAGCCGGGCGACGCGGGGAGCGGCGAAGCCGACGGCGACCCGGGGACGGTTGTTCCACCAGCGCCAGCTGGCGGACCAAGTCTCGCCTTGCCCGGTCGCGCCTGGCAGAACGAGCGCGGCTTCGCGGTCCACGGCGGCGCGCACCGCCGGCGCCGTCCACTCCGGCCATCGCCGCCGGATCCCATCGCGCTCGGCGATCACGACGTCGACGGCGGCGAATCCGTCGCCGGCGGGCCGGACGTCCAGCCGCGCACTGGCTCGATCCGGCATCTCGTCGAGCCGATGCTGAGCCTGGAGAAAGGCGTCGGCGGTGAGCAGCGTGTTCGCCTGCAGGCCCAGCGCCTCGGCCACGATTTGATACCGCGATCGCCGGAGTCCCTCGATCCTGATCAGATCGAGGCGCGGTCTGTCGATCCGATTCCACGCCCGCAGCGCGCCCGGCGCGTCGTCCTGCATGAAGAGGCTCGCGGCGAGCACGTCGAGCGCGTACGAATCGTTTCGGTCCCGCGCCAGCGCGTTCCGGGCGAGGGCCGACGCGTCGGCCCATCGCCGCTGCGCGAAGCGGACGCCGGCGAGCTCGCGAAGCGGCCCCGGAGAGTCAGGACACGCTGAGCGCACGGGTTCGAGAAACTCGTCGGCGCGATCGAGACCGCTCGTTCGTACTCGAGCAATCGCCCCGTTCAGCCGCGCGTCGCACGAATCGACAGGCGCGCTCTCCGTCGACGGTGTCTCGGTCGGCGGCGGCGCTGGACGAGCCGGCCTCGTTTCCGATGGCAGCACGACCAGCGACCAGTTGCGAGAAGCCGACCACAATCTGGAAAACTCACCGCTCGTCAGCCGGCGTTGGGGCCCCCAGGATGGATCGTGAACCGTGACGTCGCCGTCGTCGACGCCCACGACGACCACATAGTGGTAGCGGTCGCGACTGTCGGAGAGCAGGACGATGACCGGCTGGCGGGCGTCGAGATGCGCGCGCAACGCCGTCAGCGAGCTGGACGTCCGGTCGACGTTCCAGCCGCGCTCGGCAATCGCTCGCGTCAGGACATCATCGGCGATGCCGGCAGGACGTCCCCGTGCGCGCTGGATGAGCGGCGCGAACTGCTGCGCGTCCGCGTGCGCCTCGCCCCAGTAGCGGAAGACCATCGCCGCCGCCGCGCCACCGCAGAGCGCCTCGGTCTGGGACACGAACGGCACGTCGACGGTGAGCGCGGCGAGCGCGGCAACCAGGGCGAGAACGCCCGCGACCATGCGCGCGCAGGCTACTTCGCGATGACGACGAGCAGGATGACCGCGAGCAGGATGATGATGATCGTCGTCGTCGAGATCACGACGGTGGACGCGCCGCCCACCAGCTGCTCGTTCACCTGGCGCGCGGTCGATGCCGCCTGCGCCAGCTCGGCACCGCTCATCGTCTCGACAGCTGCCGAGAGTCGATTAAGATCGAGCCCCATCCGGGCGGCAGTCTCCTGCACCTGCGGTCGCGCCAGCGCTTCGCGAACCGATGCGCGATCGGCGTCGAGCGCGGCGGCACGGTCGGCGACCGTCGCGGAAAGCTGCGCCGGGCCGACGATGTGCTGGGCCTGACCCGCGAAGGCGGAGCCCGCGCTGGCGAGCGACATCAGGAAGATCAAAACAAGTGCGAGCGGTGTGCGAACTGTCGTCATCGGCGAATCCTCCAATCGAAACATCCTGCTCAGTTAAGCAATATGGATACCTGACGAGCCAAGCCCATCCATGTTGAGCGACCAGGCGTTCGTTCATTGGCTTGCGGCGCTCGAGCGGCGTCATCTCGCATCGCTCACGTTCCCGGAAGTGTCGCGGGCGTTACGGGCGCTGTCCTCGGCGTATGTCGAGCGGCGGGGAAAGATCGCGGACGGGTCGGCATTGTCGGGCGCCGGCAAACGCGCGGCGTTCGCGCTATTCTACGCGCCCCTGCACTTCCTCATCGTCGAGCACATCGTCGACGCCTTGAAGCTGTCCCGGCAGCGGGCGTCGACGCTCGTGGACCTCGGCTGCGGCACCGGCGCGGCCGGCGCCGCCTGGGCGAACCACTGTCCGATGATTCAGCGCGTCATCGGCGTCGATCGGCATCCCTGGGTGTTGGGCGAAGCGCAGCAGACCTACCGCGCCTTCGGCGTGTCCGCCGAGATGCGCCAGCTCGATATCGCGCGCGCGATCTTCACGACCGAGCGCGCCGCATTCGTCGCGGCGTTCACGCTGAACGAAATGGACGACATTCCGCGCGACGCCCTGCTCGGCCGGCTCGTCCAGCGCGGCGAAAACGGCGACAGCGTGCTCGTCGTCGAGCCGCTGGCCGGCTTCGTCGCGCCGTGGTGGGGTAAGTGGCGCAACAGGTTCGTCGACGCGGGCGGCCGCGCCGACGAGTGGCGTCTGCGCACCGAGCTGCCGCCCATCGTCGCGAAGCTCGATAAAGCCGCAGGGCTCGATCATCGAGAGATCACGGCGAGATCGTTGTGGATCACGGGTAGGTCCGGCTGAAGCCGGCTTCAGCCGGACCTTCTCGTTTGTGCCCACGCGAGAAGGCGCTCGAGCGGCCAGCAGTTGATTACACGCTCCGGCGGAATCTCCGCGAGGCGGGCGTGCGCGATGGCGGTTTCGGCGTAGCGCAGCTCGCCGGTCGAATGCGCGTCGCTGTCGAGCGCGAACAGACAACCGGCGTCGACGGCCTCGCGCGCGAGCTCGTGATCGATGTCCTGACGCGAGGGATCCCCGTCGATCTCGATGGCCACACCCGATCGCGCCGCCGCATCGAACACGCGGCGCCAGTCGGCCGCGACACCGGGACGCGATCCGTACTTGCGGCCGCGCGGGTGACCGAGGATGTGGACGCCAGGCGAGCGCACGGCGTTGACCATGCGCGCCGTCTGATCGTCCTTCGAGCGCAGTGTCGAGTGCGGCGCGCCGACGACGATCTCTAGCTGCCGCAGCTCGTCGGCGGTCATGTCCGGCGAGCCGTCGGCGCGCAGGTTGGCTTCGATCCCCTTCAGCAGCCGGAAGCGTCCCTTGTGCTGAGCGTTCAGCTGATCGATCTGCGCGTGCTGCCGCGCCAGCCGCTCCATCGACACGCCGCGGGCGATCGGCAGGCCGTACGAATGATCGGTCACCGCGCAGTACTCGTAGCCGCGCTCGATGCCGGCGCGGACGATATCCGCGAGCGTCTGGCTGCCATCGCTGAACGTCGAGTGCATCTGCAGGTCGCCGCGGTAGTCCTCGCGGCGCGGCCCGCGCAGCCGCTCGTTGCGGAGGGCCGCGAGCACCTGCGAGCGCGTCAGGAAATTGTCGCGGAGACCGCGCTGCCGCTCGATGTCCGGTTTCTTGCCGCTCCGGGCAATCGCCTCCTCGATGGTTGCCGATGTGCCGGTGGTCAGCACTTCCCGGATGATTCGGGACGAGGAGGGCCCGATGTTGGGGATCTTCTTGAGAGTGCCGTCGGGCTGGAGCAGCGATTCGATCGGCTCCTCGAGCGCCTGGATGGCGGCCGCCGCCCGCTTGTAGCCCCAGGTCTTCTGCTTGGACGTCTGAATGGCCGCGAAATCGCGAAGGAGCGCCGCGATCTTTCCGTTCAGATCCGAGTCCGGGCGGCGGCGCGCCATCTACTAATATTGTGCGACATTGCCCACACCGTCCGAGCTCGTCGCCGCCAACCCGCGTCCTGCCTCGACGGTGGTCGTGCTCCGCGACAGCGCCGCCGGTCCCGAAGTCTTCCTCGTCCGCCGTCACGAGGGCACGGCGTTCATGGGCGGCGCGCATGTCTTTCCCGGCGGCCGCGTCGACGAGGTCGATCGCGACGGCGACGCAACCTGGTGCGACGGGATCGATCATGCCGTCCGGCAGCTGCCTGACGTCGATCGCGCGCTGGCGATCGCCTTTCACGTTGCCGCCACCCGCGAGCTCTTCGAGGAGGCCGGCGTACTACTAGCCCGCGATTCCAGCGGCGCGACGGTTGCGCCCGGCGACGAGGCGCGCCACCGCCTCGCCGGCGATCGCCACGAGATTCACGATGGACGGCTGCGGCTGCGCGCCTTGATCGCGCGCGAACAGCTGCGTCTGTCGCTCGACGATCTGGTGCTGGTCGCGCATTGGGTGACGCCGCCGATCGACACGCGCCAGTTCGACACGCGCTTTTTCCTGGCGCGCGTGCCGCCGGGGCAGACGCCGGCGCACGACGAGAGCGAGACGACGCACAGCGCGTGGCTGACGGCGGGCGCCGCGATCGCCGCCGCCGCTCGAGGCGAGATCACGCTGCCGCCGCCGACGTGGACCACGCTGCGTGAATTGCAGCGGTTCGCCACCGTGGACGCCGCGCTCGCCTGGGCGCGCACGCGCCGCATCGCGCGGCGGCAGCCGAAGATGTTCGAGACCGGCGGCCACCGGATGCTGGTGCTGCCCGGCGATCCGCTGTATCCGGAAGCCTCCGATCCGGAGCAGCCGGTGGAGACCCGCTTCGTGCTCGTCGACAAGCGATGGCGCGCCGAGCGCGCGCCGTCAGCCTGACAACATCATCACCATGGCGGTCACGCTTCGGCGCGTCCTGACCTTCCGCGACCTCTTCCTCTTCTACATCGTCACCGGCTTCAGCCTGCGCTGGATTGCCACGGCCGCGGCCGCCGGACCGAGCGCCATCGTGATCTGGGTGATTGCCGCGCTCGGTCTGTTCGTCCCGCTGGTGTTCACGGTCCTCGAGCTGTCGTCGCGCTATCCGGAAGAGGGCGGGCTGTATGTGTGGAGCAAGCGCGCGTTCGGTCCGTTCGCCGCGTTCATGACCGGCTGGACCTATTGGGGATCGAATCTGCCGTTTTTTCCCGCCTTGCTGTACTTCGCGGCCGCCAACGCGCTCTTCATCGGCGGCGCGTCCTGGCAGGCGCTCGCCGGCAACAGCACCTATTTCATCGCCGTGGCGATGACCGGACTGGCGCTTGCCGTGACGCTGAACGTCGTCGGTCTGGACGTGGGGAAGTGGCTCAACAACGTCGGCGCGCTCGCCAGCTGGATTCCCGCGGCGGCGCTGATCGTGCTCGGCGCGATCTCGTGGCGAAGCGTGGGCTCGGCGACGCCGATGCCCGCGTCCGCGTTCGTTCCCAGCACCAGCCTAAAGGACGTCATCTTCTGGTCGACGATCGCCTTCGCGTTCGGCGGCGTCGAGAGCGCGTCGACGATGGGCGATGAAATCCGCGACGCACGCCGCAACGTGCCGCGCGCGATCCTCGCGGCCGGCGCCGTCATGACGGTCCTCTACATTACCGCCACCCTGAGCGTGCTGCTCGCTCTTCCGCAGCAGCAGATCACCGGTCTGCAGGGCATCGCCCAGGCGCTGCAGACCGTGACGGCGCGGGTGGGAGGCGCGTGGCTGATGGCGCCGCTCGCGGCCTGTGTGACGCTCAACGCGGTCGGCGGCGTCGGCGGATGGTTCGCGGCCACGGCGCGCTTGCCGTTCGTCGCCGGCCTCGATCGGTTTCTGCCGGAAGCGTTCGGCCGCCTCCATCCACGCTGGCGGACGCCGTACGTGGCGCTGCTCGTTCAGGCGGCGATCGCGGCGCTCTTCATTTTCCTCGGTCAGGCGGGGACGTCGGTGCGCGGCGCCTACGACGTCCTGGTCAGCATGAGCATCATCGCCTACTTCATTCCGTTCCTCTATATCTTCGCGGCGATGATCGTCCTGCAACGCGAGCCCGCGGGCCCTGAAGTGATGCGCGTGCCGGGCGGCCGCCCGGCGGCCGTCGCGCTCGCGTCGCTCGGGTTTACGACCACCGCGATTTCGATCGTCCTCGCGTGCGTGCCGCCGGATGAGGAGCCCAACAAGCTGCTCGCGGTCGGGAAGATCGTCGGCGCGTCGCTCGCGCTCGTCGCGATCGGCGCCGTTGTCTACTTCCTGGGCGCGCGTCGCAGTCGCGCCGCCGGAGGGCCGTCATGAGAATGCCGATTGCGTGTGGTGTGCTTGGATTCTTGTGGATGACGGCGTCAGCGCCCGCGGCGTCCGCTGCGCAGACGATGCGCGTCGACTTCTATCACACGGGAAACGAGAAAGAGGAGCGCTTCAGTCTCGACCGCATCGTTCTCGAGCCGCTGCCATGGCCCGGACGCGCGCCGGCTGGTGGCCACGCTCTTCGCGACGTCTCCCTTCAAGGAACGTGAGCGCGACATCAATGTCTGCCTGGTGCCGCCGGCCGCGCAGTCGGGCATTTCGCGGCCGTCGCAGCCGCGCCGAACCGTGGGAACCGAACGTCACCGCGCTGCTCGATCCGGCGAGCCTGAAGTGGAAGGATCTCGCCTCGGCGGCGGTTGCGCTGCCGACGCCCTGGCGCCCAAGGACGAATGCGCTGTTCCGGGAGGAGGAAACGCGCGACACCTGGCTCCTGAACGAGGGCCCGCACGCGCACGTCGTCGGCGCCTTCGGGGAGACCAACTATGAGGCCCGCGGCTACTACCGGCCGCAGGCCGATTGCATCATGTTTACGCGGGACAACGTGCCGTTTTGCGCGGTGTGCCGGCGCGCCATCGAGCAGATTCTCGATTTGTATTCGCGGGCCGCGGTCCGCCCTTGACGAGCCTTCGCGGTTCCAGCAGACTAGGCCGCCGCTCGAATTTCGCGGGGGCAGACGAGGCGATCATGCAGGACGATTTCGACAACGGTATGGAAGTGCCGGACGACGAGCTGGCTGGAGAGTCGGCGGCGTCCGAGGATCTTGGCGACGAGCTCGGCGGCGGCGAGGGCGACGCCGAAGCCGGATCGGGTGAGGACAGCGGCGCGCCGGCGGGGCGGACGTCGGGCGGCGCACGCGCCAAGTCATCGTCGGCCCGCAAGTCCGGCGGTGCGCGGAAGGCAGTCCCGGCACAGAAGAAGGCGGCTCCGGCGAAGAAGTCGGCCGCCAAGAAGAAGGCGGCGGCCCCCGCGAAGAAGTCGCGCAAGGGCGGCGCCAAGAAGGCCGCGAAGAAAGCCAAGCCAGCCAAGAAGAAGGCCGGCAGCAAGAAATAGCGTGTCGCGAGGTTCCGGGCTGCAGCCGTCGCTATTCACGGGGCTGCGGCCCGCGCTCGCGCTCGGGATGGTCGGTCTCCTGGCGCTCGCCGGGACCTACCGGCGGCCCGAAGCCGCTCAATCCCCGTCTTCCTCTTCCGGCCACTGGTACAAGGGCAACACTCACACGCACACCGTCAACAGCGACGGCGATTCGACGCCAGACGAAGTCGTGCGCTGGTATCGCGAGCATGCCTACCAGTTCGTCGTCCTCACCGATCACAATTTCCTGACGTCGGTCGACGGCCTCAACGCCGTGCACGGCGCGGACGAGAAATTCCTCGTCGTGAAAGGCGAGGAGATCACGGATCCCTTGGGCGCGAAGGCGCTGCACATCAACGGCCTCGACGTCGGCGAGCGGGTCGCGCCGCGGGGCGGGTCCTCGGTCGTCGACGCGCTGCAGCGCGACGTCGACGCCATCCGGCGGGTCAACGGCGTCCCGCACATCAACCACCCGAACTTCCTCTGGTCGATCACGCGCGAGGAGCTGCAGCAGGTTCGCAACAACCGGCTGTTCGAGATCTACAACGGTCATCCCCAGGTCAACAATCTGGGCGGCGGTGGCGTTCCGGGGATGGAAGAAGCATGGGACGCAATCCTTTCCAGCGGCACGCTCCTCTACGGCATCGCCGTTGACGACGCGCACACGTTCAAGCAGCCGGGGAATCCGGACGTTCCGGGACCCGGGCGGGGATGGGTGGTCGTGCGCGCGCCGCGGCTCGAAGCGCGTGCGCTGCTGGGCGCACTGGAGCGCGGCGACTTCTATGCGTCGACCGGCGTCGAGCTGACCGACGTGCAGACGAGCGCGAGCCGTATGACGGTGACGGTCAAGCCGGCGCTATTCGCCAAGTATCGCGTGCAATTCATCGGGAGAAACGGCCGCGTCCTGCGTGAAGTCCTCGAGCCGACCGCGACCTACGAGATCCGCGGCGATGAAGGCTACGTCCGCGCGCGCGTCATCGAGAGCAACGGCCGGATGGCCTGGTGCCAGCCGGTGATGGTCCGTCCTCGGACGTAGTGCCGCCTTCAGGCGGACCGTGAAAGTCCGGCTGAAGCCGGACACTACGCACGAGTCGAGAATGCTCTCGCCTGGAGCGAGCTCTGGAAATTCACGCTGATTCGCGCGTCGCGTGTGCCCTGGAGACTCGTCGACTTGGGCACCGCGTGCAGCCAATCCTCCTGACAGCGCCCGCCCATCACGATCAAGTCCCCCGATCTCGGCGCGACCGCGGTCGTCGGTCCGCCGGCGCGCGGTTTCAAGAGAAAGCGCCTCGCCGCGCCGAGCGTCAGCACCGGCACGACGCATTCGGGCCGCCGGCATGAGAACCGATCGCGATGCCAGCCGGTGCTGTCGCGGCCGTCGCGATACAGATTCAGCCAGAGGCTGTCGTACTTGATCCGATAGTGCGCGGTGAGCGCGGAGGCCATCGCGACGAGAGGTGCGTGCGGCACGTCGCGAATATCGCGATACTCCGCGGTGAGACGCGGCTCCAGAAAGTCCTGATCGAAGAGCCGCCGGTAGTGCTGCTTCCACGGGACGTCTTTCAGCAGGAGATCGAGCACGGTCTCTGGCCCCGACACCCAGCCCGGCACGACCTCGATCCACGATCGCTCGTCGAGCATCGAACGCTTCGCGCTCGCAAACGTCGCATCGATGGCGAAGTCGCCGGCGAAATCGCCGCTGGCGGTGAAGAGGTCAGTCTGCATGCTGCCAGTGCGCGCGCAATTCGTCGTTGAAGACCGCCCAGCGTTCCTCGGGGAAGAAGATGCGCGCGCCTTCGAGCTCCACGCGCCGCTTCGTTCCCGGGATGGTCTCCGCCAGCCAGCGCGACCACTTGACGTCGAAATACACGTCGTCCGTGCCCCAGACGATGAGGGTCGGGGACGAAAAGGTCTTCAGCGGCGCTTCGACGGCGAGCGTGTGGCGGTTGTCGAACGCGGCAAGGAACCGCGCGAAGTCCCGCGTCCGCTCCGCCGAACGCACGAGCGGACGCAGGTACTGCTCGATCGTCTCGTCGGTGACCAGCTCTGGATGTTCGTAGGCCGGCCCGAGAGCCTCCGGCGAGCGGTAGATGCTCTTGTCGGACAGCATCGCTCCGAGTGTGTCGGGCAAGCCGCCGGCAGCGGCCATTGCGAGGAACGGTTTGAATGGCTCGGGCGGCCAATTGTCGTGGGCGTCGCAGTTGGTCAGCGTCAGGGTGCGGACGCGCTGCGGGTAAGCGGCCGAGAAAATCTGCGCGATCCCGCCGCCGCTGTCGTTGCCGACGAGATCGACACGATCGATCGAGAGACGGTCGAGGAACTGCGCAAGCATGTGGGCGTTGGCCGTGACCGAGACATCCTGGCCGGTCGGGATCTCAGTGTCGCCGTGCGCGAGCAGATCGACGGCGATGCACCGCCGGATGTCCGAGAGATGCGCGAGCTGATGCCGCCACAGGTGGCCGTTCAGCAGCACGCCATGGACGAAGAGTGCAACCGGTCCTGCGCCCCGTTCGGCAAAGGCGATGCGTCCGGCCGCGGTTTCGACAGTCTGTTTACGGGTCGATGGGTGTGCGGTCGTCATGACCGCAGTAGACCACCGTGCCAACCGGCGCGGCTTTCAGGATCTTTAGAATCGGCACTCGCGCCGGAAGGCCGACGGGGATTGACCGTAGACCTGACGAAACGCTGTCGTGAAATGACTGTGGCTGGAGAAGCCCAGGTCCAGGCCGAGCGCCGTCAGATCGTCACACCCCGCGAGCAGCTCGAGTGCGCGAGCGAGACGCAGGCGCAGCTGATAGCGATAGAGCGGCACGCCTTCGATGTCGTGAAAGAGCTGCGTGAGATAGACCGGCGAGTGGCCGAGATGTGCACCGAGCTCGGCGAGCGTCCAGCGCCGCGACAAATCGCCGGCGAGCAGCAGTTTGACTCGATCGACCAGCGCTCGTCGTCCCGCCGATGCGTTCTGCCGGTGCCGAAGAGACGATTGCAGCGCCCGGCCGACGAGCGTCAGCGTCAGGTTCTCCGCTTCGAGCGGTTCGATGCTCCCGCTTTGCAAGCGGTGTCGAAGGTGCGCGAGCAGCGATTGTGTGCCCGGATCGATCCGCAGCCGCTGCCGGCGAAACGCGGGGGCCTGGCGTTCGTGCAGTAACGCCCGCGGCGTGAGCTCGGCCAGGAGAACATCGCGGACGACGATGTCGAGGCTGGCGTCGCCGCCCGGGACGGGGTGGCTGACGCGATAGCCCTCCGCATGATTGAAAAACAGCATCTGATTTGCTTCAGCAACGGCATCGTCGCTGCCGAGATGCCGCACGAAGACGCCGCGATACGGGAACACCAGATGTGTTTCGGCTGCGTACTCTTCCGCGCTTCGATGCGCGCAGCGGCCGAGGCAGCGCACCGCGCGGACCGCGACCGTTGCGGTCGTCAGGAGCGGTTGCGCAACAATCTCGGGCATGGACCTTTATGATTCGTGAAGTCAGCAGACAGATCAAGGAGCGCACGACGTCGCCTGAGGATGTCGTGAAATCGTGCCTCGAGCGGATTCAGACGCTCAACCCTGTTGTGAACGCCTTCATCACCGTCCTATCGGACGAGGCGCTGGCCCAAGCGGCAGCGGCCGAGGCGGAGCTCGCGGCCGGCCGCTGGCGTGGCCCACTACACGGAATTCCGGTCGGCATCAAAGACTTCTACGACACCGCCGGCGTCAGAACGACCGCGGCGTTCGAGCATTTCAAGAATCGCGTTCCGCAGAAGGATGCCGTTGCGGTGAGGCAGCTGAAGGACGCCGGCGCCATCCTCATCGGTAAGACGAACATGCACACCCTTGGGATGGGTACGACCGGCCTCGAGAGCGCGTTTGGACCGGTGAAGAATCCGCGGAACAACGCCTACATTCCGGGCGGTTCCTCGTCTGGCTCGGCGGCGGCCGTCGCAACCGGAATGTGCTTGGCGACGCTCGACACCGACGCGATTGGATCGTGCCGCCTTCCCTCGGCATGCTGCGGCGTTGTCGGCTTCAAGGGCACCTATGGACTGATCAGCGCGCAGGGAGTCCTTGAAGGCGAGGGGCCGCCGGACGAGACGATCGTCTGGCTCGCGCATCCTGGGATCACGACGCGCTCGGCGTTGGATACCGCCCTCGTGCTCGAGACGTTCGGTGTCGCGTCCGACAGCGATCACGGTCCGCTTCGGATCGGGGTCGCGAACAACATCACGGTCGACAAGGAGATCGAGGCGGCTTTCGGTGCGGCGGTCGACCTGTTCCGACGTAGCGGTCACACCTTGAAGAGCGTGGCGGCGCCGCTCGTCGACATGAGCCGAGGCATCGAGAACATCGAACGGGATCGTGAGGTCGTCGCGGCAGACGTGTTTGGCGAGATCGACGTCATCCTGCTGCCTACGACGACAACGACTGTTCCGACTGTCGCGCAGGCAAAGGGAAAGCCGCAGGCGCTGTCGCCGCACCTCACGCTGTTCGCGAACTACTACGGCCTGCCGGCCGTCAGCGTGCCGTGCGGCTCCGACTCGAAGGGACTGCCGCTCGGCCTGCAGATCGTCGGTCGCCCCCGGGAGGATGGGATCGTACTGCGCATCGCTCAGGAGTACGAACGCGGTTGCTGAGCCGCTCGCGTCAGCCGAGGGACCGCCGACGGATTCTTGGTTGCCCACAAAGACCACCGCGAGCGGCCCCTGATACCGCCATCAAAAGTGCTAATAGCGCAGTCTCTCGACTGTCATCGCGGCTTGGATCGGATACGCTCCCGGCGGAGGATTCATGTCCGCGATGACCGCGAGGCGGCGTTCGACGATGGTGGCTGCATGGCTGTTGAGCGCAACGTTGGCCGCGACCGGTGCGCAGGATGGACCGGTTCCCACCGATCTCAGGCCGCTGTTGGCGCCGCCCGTCAGCGAGCTGCGCCTGGTCGTTCGGCGCTACACGCTCGATCGCGCCGCGCTATCGGGCAACTTCGCCAACGGCGCGCCCGCGCGCACGGGCCGCGGCAATCCCGCGCAGGAAACCCGCGCCGAAACGCCAGCCGCTCCGCTGGTGCCGCTCTCGCGGGCTCGCATCGCACGACTCGAGCGCTTCGATCTCTCCTGGCAGAGCGCGCTGACGAGGCTGAACGCCTCAACGTTGACGCCGGCAGCCGCCGCCGATCTCGCGACGCTGCAGCGCACCATTGCCGCCAATCTCGAAACGCTCGATCGCGAGGCGCTGACGCTGGCGCAGGTGACGACGGCGGCGCCGTTCGTGGCGGCGCTGGTGCAGCTCGCCGAGGCGCGGATCAGGGTGGAGGACGTCGACCCGCGCCGTGCCGCGGCCACGGTCACCGACGTCACAAACGCGATCGCGCGATTGAAGGAGAATCCGCCTCTGCTCAGCAAGGCGCAGGCGATGCTCGGCGCCGATGCCGTCGATCAACTGCGCGCGGTCACCGCCGAGTGGTACACCTTCTACAACGGCTACGATCCGGCGTTCACGTGGTGGATGGAGCTGCCGTTCAAGCACGTGGACCAGGCGTTGGCGGACTACGGCGGCTTGCTCCGCGGCACGGTCGCGGCCCGGAACGCCGCGTTGCCGGCGTCGCCCGCCCTGGCAGGATCGACCTCGCCGATTCCGCCGGCGCCGGAACCGAAATTCTCCGATGTCCCGAACCTCGCCGAGATCGTCGCGCTGCCGCAGGACGAGATGCGTGGCATCGTCGATCGCTTCGTCGGTCGGGGCGGCGACGGCCGCGGCGGCCGCCCTGGAATCAACGAGGCGCCGCCCCGCGACGCCGCCTACTACCGTGCCTGGCTGGCGGCGCTCCCGTCATTGGACTTCGATCGCCTCTCGCGCAACGCGCAGGTCGACTACCTCTTCATTCGCCGCACCGCGGAGACGGAGATCGCGCGCGCGCAGCAGACGCTGCCGCGCAATCCGCCGCGCAAGCCGGACGACACCGGGATTCCCGGTCCGGCGCGGGGCCGGGAGGGCCTGCTCCAGGATCTCTCGGAGGCGATGATTCCCTACACGCCCGAGCAGTTGATCACGCTCGCCGAGCAGGAGTTCGCCTGGTGCGATCGCGAGATGCTCGAGGTCTCGCGCGAGATGGGATTCGGCGACGACTGGAAGAAGGCCATCGAGAAGACCAAGGACGGCATCGTCCCGCCGGGCGGCCAGCCGCGGATGATCATGGATCTCCTCACCCAGGCCGTCGACTACCTACGCGCGAACCGGCTAATCACGGTTCCTTCGGTGGGCGCCGAGTCGCTGCACATGATCATGATGACGCCGGAGCGGCAGCTGGTGAATCCGTTCTTCACCGGCGGCCCGCTGATGAGCGTGTCGTATCCGACGAACACCATGGAATACGACGCCCGCATCCAGAGCATGCGCGGCAACAACTACGGCTTCTCGCACGCGACGGCGTTCCACGAGATGATTCCCGGGCACAACCTGGATCTGTTCCTGAGCACCCGCTACGGCGGGCCTGGCGGCTACCGCGCCAGCCTGCCGGGCGGCGGCCCGTTCTTCCGGGAGGGTTGGTCCCTCTACTGGGAGCTGATTCTCTACGACAAGGGTTTCGACAAGACGCCGGAGGAGAAAGTCGGCGCGCTCTTCTGGCGCATGCACCGCTGCGCCCGCATCATCTTCTCGCTGAAGTTCCATCTAGGCCAGTGGTCTCCGCGGGAGTGCATCGATTTCCTCGTCGACCGCGTCGGCCACGAGCGCGACAACGCGACGGCGGAAGTGCGCCGCTCGTTCGATCCCGCGGCCGGCTACAACGCGCTCTATCAGGCGGCCTATCTGCTCGGCGGCCTGCAGCTGCGCGGGCTGCGCAAGGAAGTCGTCGACACGAAGCAGATGACCGAGCTGCAGTTCCACGACGAGATCATGCGGCAGGGCAGCATGCCGATTGCCCTGCTCCGTCTGGCCGTGAACCGCAAGATTCCGCTGACGCGCGACGTCACGGTGGACTGGAAGTTCTACGGGGACCTGCCCTGACGGCTTGCGGTGGGCCAACGGACGGCTGACGCGGGTATACTTGGCTGCTTACCGTCGGCGGCGGTTCGCTAAGGTGCCGAGTCGTGTGCGCTCGATGAACGGCATCCTGATCTTTCATCGCGAAGCGGAATCGCGCAGTCTCAAACGCACTCTCTTTAATACGCCGCCAAGAAGTATTACTTGCTAACGGCGGCGCACGTGTGGCGCGAATTGACTCACGCTCGAGGAGTTCGCCCGATCGGTTGAGCGGCCTCAGGCCTGCGGGTGCGGTTCGGCCGGCTCGACCTCGACGAACGCGTCGTAGAGGCCGCTGCCGCCGCCCCAGTCGGTGGGCTCTTCCGCGGTGAGCACGTTGACGGCGCGGCGCGTGCCGCCGGCGTCGACAAACCCGCCGAACGGCATCCAGGCGACGCCGGGGCGGACGCGATTGGACACCGAGCACAGGGCGCGCACCTCGCCGCGCTCGTTCCACACGCGCACGGCGTCGCCGCTGGCCAGCCTTCGCGCGCGCGCGTCCTCGGGATGGATCTCGATGAACAGATCGCCGGCGCGCCGCCGATGCGGTTCCATGTTGCTGTAGCCGGAGTTCAGGAAGTGGAGCGCCTTGCCCGTGATCAGCTGGAGGCCGTCCGCCACCCGAATCTCGCCTGCCCAGGGCAGCGGGTCGTGCCCCTGCTCGAGGAGAAGCTCCGAATAGAGCTCCGCCTTTCCGGAGCGCGTCGCGAAGCCGCCGTCCGCGAACGGCCGCCAATCCTCGGGGCAGTTCAGCCGCGCGTATCCTTCTTCCCGGAGCCGCTCAAAGGTGATGCCGTCGAGCCACGGATGCCCGCTCGCGAGTGCGCCCCGGAGCATCGACTCGTCGCTCTCGAATAGCCACGGCTCCGTCCGTCCGAGCGCACGCGCGAGCCGCCGGAAGAGCTCAGTGTTCGACAGCGACTCGCCGGCCGGCTCGATCGCCGGCCGATTGAGCGCCAGATACAGATGTCCCCACGCGGGCGACAGGTCCAGGTGCTCGATCTGGCTCGTCGCCGGCAGCACGTAGTCGGCGTAGCGCGCGGTCTCCGTGAGGAAGAGCTCGTGCACGACGGTGAACAGATCGTCGCGCAGAAGTCCTTCACGGATTCGCGCCTGGTTCGGCATCGACACCATCGGATTGGCGCCGTACACGATGAGCGATCGAATCGGCGGCCGCAGGTTCCGGTCGCAGAGGTCCTTGCCGAGGTCGCGCATATTCAGCACGCGAACGCCCGGCTTGTGCACCTCGGGCATCAGCACGCGATCCATGTCCAGGACCGCGAAGTGGAGCTTGTGCGTCGAGCGTGCCAGCCCGCCGCCGCGATGCTTCCACGCGCCGCTGAGCACCGCCAGGCAGGCGAGCGTCCGGAACTGCATCGCGCCGTTCCGATGGTGCTCGATCCCGATCAGCGGCCGCAGCAACGACGGCTGCGTCGTCGCATACTCGCGCGCGAACCGCTCGATATCTTCCGCGGGCAAGCCAACCGTCCGTGAGACCTGTTGCGGCGAGTACTCCTTGACGCGCTCGACGAGCGCGTTGTAGCCGACGGCGTGCCGAGATACGTAGTCGTGGTCGACGAGGCCGTCGCGAATCATCACGTGCATCATCGCGAGGGCGAGGGCGGCGTCGCTGGCCGGTTTGATCTGCACGTGCCAGTCGGCCGCTTCCGCTGTGCGCGTGCGGATCGGATCGACGACGACGAGTTTGGCGCCGCGGCGCTGCGCCTCGCGCACGAATGGCCAGAAGTGCAGGTTGGTGACGATCGTGTTCGTGCCCCACAGCACGATGAAGCGGCTGTGGACGATCTGCTCCGGATCGATGCCGGCCCCCGTGCCGATTGTCGCCGTCAGTCCCGCCGCGGCCACGGCGCCGCAGATCTTGCGATCGAGGCCGCTGCAGCCCATCGATCCGAAGAGCCGCGCGTCGAGCGATTCCTGCTGGATGAGGCCCTGAACGCCCGCGGAGCTGTACGGCAGGATCGCTTCCGCGCCCGACTCTTCAACGATGGCGTTCCACCGCGACGCGATGTCGGCGAGCGCCTCGTCCCAGCTCACGCGCACGAAGCGCCCGTCGCCCTTGCGGCCCGCGCGCTTGAGCGGATACAGCACGCGATCGGGGTGGTAGACGCGGTCGAGGTAGTGGTTCACCTTGGCGCAGAGCGTGCCGCGGGTGAACGGGTGGTCCGGGTCGCCCGACAACCGCTCCGCGCGGCCGTCCCGGACCTCCACCACCCAGGCGCAGGTGTCGGGGCAATCGTGCCCGCACGCGCCACGGACGATGTGAAGCGGAGCCGGCGTCATCTGATGGGCCTCAAGAGCTACGATACGCGTGCGTCCGGCACCAGTAAAGCGGAGCGAGTTGCGATGCGGATGACAGGTCACGGGGGCCAGGAGCGTGCTCGAGCGATAGAATGTCGCGAGCGCCGGCGGCCTCTGTGAGGCTGCTTGTGCGACAATAGTGAGTTGCTCCGACGCGGTGAGGTGGCCGAGTGGCCGAAGGCGGCGGTTTGCTAAGGTCGCCCGAGATCAGAGAACGGGCCTGAAATTCACGATTTCAGGCCCGTTTTTTATTGGTCTGTTGGTTGGCGTTGGCTGCCGTTTGACCGTCCTCGGAACGAGTTTGGGCACATTGGCGGGCACACTGGCGCCGACGCCAATGTGTGCCTATCAAGCACACATCGTGATACCCTGAATGCCGGTGAAGTACTTCGACTGGGACGACGCGAAGAACGCGAAGCTCAGGGCGGAGCGCGGCATCGGGTTCGAGGAGATTGTCTTCCACATCGAGCGCGGCGATTTGCTCGACACTCTGGAACATCCGAACCCCGACCGCTATGCAGGTCAGCGCATCTTCGTCGTCCGTCGCGAAGATTACGTGTACCTCGTGCCGTTCGTCGAGGACGAGCACACCGTCTTTTTGAAGACGATCATCCCGAGTCGGAAGGCGACGAAGCAGTACTTAGGCGAGGAGTCTGACGATGAAACTTGATGCTGACGAGAAGGAGTTGCTTGACTCCGTCGAGCGTGGCGAGTGGAAGTCCGCCAAGGGCGGCAAGCGCGAGCGCGCCCGGTACTCCCGCTACGCGAAGGCCACGTTTCGCAAGGATCGGCGGCTAAACATCCGGCTGTCGAGCAAGGATCTGGAGGCGATCCAGAAGCGTGCACTCGCGGAGGGGCTGCCGTATCAGACGTTGATCGCGAGCCTGCTGCACAAGTACGCGAGCGGGCGCCTCAAGGAGATCTGAGGAGCCCAGTTGCACACGCTCGCCGGCGGCGGTTCAGATCTCAGTTTGTGATACACCGCGATCCGAGCATGCCGAAATGAGCCGGAGTCTCTCCACGCCCCTTTCCCCTCCGTCCGCAGCCCTTCGGCCGATTCTCGGCGTCACGTTCGGCATCGCCGTCACAGTCGGGAGCACTGTCGGTGTCGGCATCCTCCGCACTCCAGGCTCGGTGGCCGCGTTGATGGGGACGCCGGTGCTCGTGCTCCTGGTCTGGCTGTGCGGCGGCTGTTATGCATTGCTCGGAGCGAACTACACCGCGGAATTGGCCACCATGTCGCCGAAGGCGGGTGGACCTTACGTGTTTGCGCACCGCGCCTACGGTGAGTTCGCCGGCTTTGCCATTGGCCTCTGCGACTGGGTTCTGAACACCGCCGCGATCGCGTTTCTCGCAATTGCGTTTGGTGAATACATCACCCGCCTCGTGCCGTCGATGGCGCCGTACTCACGACTCGTGAGCATCGGTGTCCTCATCGCCTTCACGATCGTGAATGCGCGTGGCACGCGCACCGGCTCACACACGCAGCAAGCCGCAAGCCTTGTGAAGGCCTCCGCGTTGGCCGCGTTCGTCGTTGCCTGTTTGGCTTCGGGCCGCGCGATCGACGCCCGCCACGTTGCCGCGGCGGCACCGGCTTCGAGCGCGGAAGGCCCGGTGGCATTCGTGCTGGCGCTCCAGCTGGTGCTTGGCGCCTACGGCGGCTGGAACGCAGCGGCGTACTTCGCCGAAGAACAGGCCGCGCCCGCTCAGACCGCGCCGCGGTCGCTATTCTGGGGGGTGTTGGCGGTGACGGCGGTTTATGTCCTCGTCAACATCGGCCTGCTCGCCGTGCTTCCGTTACCTGCGCTTGCGGCATCGACGCTTCCCGCATCCGACGCGATGCATGCCATGTTTGGCGAGCTCGCCGGCATGCTGTTGATGCTGTTATCGCTTGTGCTGCTCGTGAGCATCATCAACGCTGGCTTCCTGACCATCCCGCGAACGGTGTTTGCCGCCGGTCGCGACGGTCTGGCGCCTCGTCGCCTGGCGGCCGTGAACAACGGAGGCGCTCCAATTGCGGCGCTGCTCGTCACCGGCGCCGCCGCCATCTTTTTCTGCGCCACCGGCACGTTCGAACAGCTGCTCGCCTTTTACGCCACCACCGGTATCATCGTCGATATCGCACTCGTCGTCGCTCTGTTCGTGCTGCGCAGGCGCGAACCGACGGTGTCGCGGCCATTCAAGGTCTGGGGCTATCCGTATGCGCCATTGGCGCTGCTCGTGATCGACGTGATGCTGGTCGTGAGCTTTGCGTTCGCCGACACCGCTAATACCATTCTCGCTGCCATGCTTTTGCCCGCCAGCTATCCGCTCTATCTGTTGTTGAAGGCCCGCTCGTGAGTCCGCCGCGTGGCCGCGACACCGTCGAGTGCTGGAGGCACGGGCCGGTCGCGGTCGAGCACTATCACTGCGCGACCAAGCAGATCCGCCACTCGGAGCGTCACTCGCACGAGGAGTATCAATTCGGACTTAGCAGCACCGACCAGGCGTCATACCGCTATCGCGGCGCCACCCATCGCGTGGGCCCAGGAACCCTCAGCATCATCCATTCAGGTGAGGTGCACGAAACGTACGAACACGAAATGATTCCTGCGACTGTCGTCTACGAGATCGCGTACGCGACACCGTTGACGCTTCGCTCCATCGCCTCCGACCTGTCGGGACGCGTGGTTGCGGCGCCGTACTTCGCATCGGCGGTCATTGCCGACCGATCCGTGGTGGCGTCGTTCAGGCGGTTTCATGATGCGTTGCGCAGCGACGGCAGGCTGGACAGCGACGCCGCCTTCCTGGAAGGATGTTCCACACTGATTCAACGGTTCGCACAGAACCATCCGGGCACTCGAAAATTCACGGCGTCACGGCCTGACATTCGCCGGGTCGGTGAGTACCTCAACGAACGCTACGCGCAGAATGTCTCGCTCGAAGAACTGGCGAACGAGGCCAATCTCAGCGTCTCGCATTTCTTTGCGGCATTTCGCGAGGAGTACGGGCTGCCGCCGCACCAGTTTCGGCTGCAAGTCCGGATCGCTCGCGCGAAGCAGCTGATTCTTCGCGGCATGCCGGTCGCAGAAGTGGCCATCGCCACCGGTTTTGCGCATCAGAGTCACCTTGGCCGTCATTTCAAGCGCCTGGTTGGCCTCCCGCCCAACGCGTTTCGTCCGCGCCACCGCTGAGCCGGAGAAACGTGATATCCCCTCGCACCGTCGGCAGCTGACGATTTCCCCGCAGGGCCATTCCCGTGGTGCGGCGCGGCCGCGCATCGAGCACGAAGCTCCATCGGGAATCCGCTTGGTGGAGGAACCGTGGCGAAGCTTACGAACAAGGTTGCCCTGGTCACCGGTGGCAGCCGCGGCATTGGTGCCGCCATCGTCGAACGTTTGGCACAGGATCACGCCGATGTCGCGTTCACGTATCGCAAAGCGAAGGATCGCGCAGAGGCCCTCGTCGACGCGGTGAAGGAACTCGGACGGCGTGGTCTGGCCATTCGAGCAGACAGCGCCGATCCCGCCGAGTTGACGGCTGCCGTCAACCGCACCGTGAAAGATCTGGGCGGCCTCGACATTCTCGTCAGCAGCGCCGGTATGCTGCTGTTCAAATCTGTCGAGGAGTTCACGCTTGAGGATTTCGAAGCCATCGTGGCCACCGATCTGCGGGCGGCCTTCATCGCGTCTCAGGCGGCTCTGCCACATCTGAAGCGCGGCTCACGCATCATCATCGTCGGCAGCAACATCGCCCACTACGCCGCACTTCCAAAAACAAGCTTCTATGCCATGGTCAAAGCGGGTCTGGTCGGCCTTGCGAAAGGAATGGCGCGGGATCTCGGGCCGCTCGGAATCACGGTGAATGTCGTCGAGCCGGGCCCAATCGAGACCGAGGCCAATCCTGCGGACGGGCAGTATGCCGATCCGCTCAAGGCGCTGATGGCGACACCTCAATTCGGCCAGGGCCGCGATGTCGCCGGCCTCGTGGCCTATCTGGCCAGCAGCGAGAGTCAATTTGCCACCGGCGCCGTCTTCACGATCGACAACGGGTTCACGGCTTGACGCGACGAGTGGCGCGATGGGCGGCAGGCGATTACCAGCACGCGGTGTCATCGCGCTGGCGCTGATCACGACGTGGCTCACGACCGGCGCCAACTTCATCGGCTTCAAGCTCGCGCTCGAAACCATGCCGCCGTTGACGATGATGACGGCGCGGCTCTTCGCGGCGGCCGTGATCATCGTGGTGGCGGCCCGAGTGCGGCAACCGTTGAAGTGGCCAGGCCCTCGGCAGGTGCGTTCGACCATGATCGTCGGCACCCTGTTGCTGGTGCTCGGGCAAGGAGGCATCGTGTGGGGCGTGCGGCAGTTGCCGGCCGGCTTCTCCGCGGTCTTCGCCTCCTCGTCGCCGCTCTTTCTGGTGTTGCTCGAGTACGTGTTCGGGCGTGATGCGCTTTCCGCGAGGAAGATGATCGGCGTTCTCTTGGGATTCGGTGGCCTCATCCTGATGAGCACATTGTCGACCGGCACAGGCGCGAATCAGGTGTCCGCAATCGCCTTCGTGCTCGCTGGCTCTGCGAGCTGGGCGCTCGGATCGATGGTCGAGCGTTGGCTCCAGATGCCATCCGATCCGATGCTGTCGGGCGCGCTGCAGATGCTCTGGGCCGGTTGCGCAATGTTGTGCCTGGCACTTCTGGCGGGAGAGCTCAGCCGCATCGACGTCCACGCGATCAGCGCGCGGTCGTACGTCGGGCTTACGTGCCTCGTCATCTTTGGCATGGTGATCGGCTTCGCGACCTTCGTGTGGTTGAACGGCGCAACCTCACCGACGCTTGCCAACACATTTAATTATGTCTCCCCGATCGTCGCGATGGCTGCGGCGTTCTGGCTCTTCAACGAGCCAGTGGGATGGAGCAAAGCCGCGTCCGCGCTCGTGGTGTTGGCGGGCGTGGCGTTCATTGTTGGTGGCGGCTCGGAAAAGTCCGGCCGCAAAGAGAGCAGAGGATGAATTCTGAGCAATTGATTCGCGACGCCTATGATGCGTTCAATCGGAAGGATGCCGACAGGGCGCTCGCCGCTTTACATCCTGACGTCGAGTGGGCGAATGGCGAGGGTGGATTCGTGCATGGCCACCGCGAGGTCCGCGACCATTGGCAACAACAATGGAAGGCGGCCAATCCAACGATCCAGCCACTGCGGTTCTTGCCTGGCGCAAATGAGGAGCAAGTCACTGTTGAAATTCGGCTGCTGGTGCGCGACCAACAGGACAACGTCATGTCTGATCACACGATGCGAAACATCTTCGTGCTCGAGCGCGGGCTGATCAAGAGCATGCAGATCGAAGAGTCGTAGGCGGGCCAGATGCCACGGCGATACCGACCCTCAGAAACCAACATCCCCGACACGATGAACGCCGCCGCGGTCGAGCGGTTTGGCCCGCCGTCGCTGTTGAAGTTGCATCGTGTGCCGGTGCCGCATCCCGAGCCGCAAGAGATATTGATCGCGCTCGATACTGCCGGCGTCGGAAGCTGGGACGCATCTATCCGGGACGGTTCCTGGCGCAGAACCGGGACTCCCAAATTTCCACTGGTGCCGGGAACCGACGGCGCCGGGACGGTTGTCGGGACGGGGTCGCGCGTGAAGCGATTCCGACCCGGTGATCGCGTCTACGCCTACGAGTTCGGCAACCGGCACGGCGGATTCTACGCGCAGTACGTGGTGGTACGCGCGGACCGCGCCGCACACATACCCAAGGCGCTGGGTTTACGCGACGCCGGAGCCGTTGCCACAACGGGATTGACGGCTCTGCAGGGGATCATGGCGCTGGGCATTCGACGCGGCCGAACAGTGCTGATCTTCGGTGCATCGGGAGCCGTCGGTACGATGGCCGTCCAGTTTGCGGCGAACCGCGGTGCAATCGTAATCGCCACGGCGACTGGACGTGCCGCCGCGCGCCTGGTGCGTTCGCTCGGCGCCGCCGCCGTGGCTGATGTTCGAACCGAGAAGGGCTTCGATCGACTGAGAGCGGCCGCGCCTGCGGGCGTGGATGGCATCTTTGCGCTCGCGGGCGGCGAAGAACTCGAACGGTGTCTCGACTTCGTGCGTCCTCGCGGTCAACTCATTCACCCGAACGGAGTCGAGCCTCTGCCGCGACCACGGAAGGGTATTCGGATTCGAGGGTTTGACGCCGTTTCAAGTCCGCGACAGTTCGCGCGACTGAATCGACAGTTCAATGAGCATCGGATGCACGTACCGATCGCGGCGACGTACCCGCTGGCGCACGCCAGTCGCGCGCATCGCCGGCTCGATGACGGTCAGGTACTCGGCCGAATCGTGTTACGGATTCGCTGGTCGAGTCAGTCGCCGCTCACGGACTGATCGAGATGCACGCCGATCGCCACGCGCGCGACCTGGTCGCATTTGTCAACGGCCGGCCCGAATCAACGGCCCGATCTCCAGATAGGCACATATGTCTGCATATGCACTCGCTCATCTCCGTCACGTCGTTCCCCACCCAGACGTCTTGGAGTACATGGAGAAAATCCAAGGCACGCTCGACCCGTTCTTCGGCCGCTTCATCGTGCACGGTGGCGCGATCGAGGTACGCGAGGGCACGTGGCCAGGAAATCTCGTCCTGATTGAGTTCCCGGATATGGCCAGGGCCCGCTCATGGTACGAGTCGCCGGCGTACCAGCAGATTCTGTCGCTACGGACCCGACACATCGAGGCCGACACCATCCTGGTCGAAGGGGTCGAGCCTGGTCATGACTCGGCGACGATGGCCTTCGAGTTGAGGAAGGCCGGTTGGCTGACGACACCGTAGACAGGACTGATGTGTGGCGCAAGATTCACAAGAACGGTCGCCCGTCATCGGGAATCATTCGGCCGGTGAGAAAGCAGGAAATGACATCTAACGAACGATTGATTCGCGACATCTACGATGCGTTCAATCGGAAGCATGTTGCACGAATGCATCGAAGTCCGTCGCGGCTACCGCCCGACGTACTGCGAGTTTGCTGATGGTCGACTCAAAGGCGGATTCACGACAGGCACGCTCTCTCGTTGGCGCCTGTTTGTCAATCAACGATCGCGATCGCGTCAACTTCGATCTTCCAGATTCTAGCGAGGGCGTCCCGTTGCCAAGGCGGGTGGCGCCAGTCTCGCCGCATCACTACGATGGATCTGTCGCAGACCGTCGGCTCGTCGACCCTGCCTCGAGTCGTCGCCTGCCAAGCGTTGCAGTCGGTCAAAATGTCCCGAACAGAAACGTGCTCGTTCTGGAGATCGAGCGAATCGCCCGACTGCAAGGCCTGGTTCGTCTGCCGCCGCCACGTTGGCGTCGAAGCGACGAGCGAGATCCCTGCTCGAGGCATTGCGAGCGAAGCGCATTCATCGCGTGAGCGCGTCCGCGAGCTCGGTTGGGCCGCGTCGTATCTCCCCACCCGCTTCGGCGTCGATGCGGCCGATGTTGTGGGCATCTTGAAGCTCCGCGACCAGGCGGGCGTAGCTCTCGCTGAGCCCTGCGGCCAGGAGGGCGTCCATCCAGTCGGCACGCGGCAGTTCGCGAGCTTCGACTGGGCGCCCGACGATGCGCTCGAGAACTTTCGCCACTTCAAGCACCGTGTAACGGCGGGGGCCTTCCACGTGGAGAACGCGTGGAGTCCCGCCCGGACCCGAGAGGAGATCGGCCGCCACGACGCCGACGTCGGGCGCTGACACTGTCGGGAACTTCTTCGTGAGCGGGTGCAGACTGGGGAGCACGCCGCGCGCGCGGGCCGCGCTGGCGTAGCGCTTCCAGTTCTGCATGTGCTCGGCGGAGCGCACGAACGTGATCGAAGTAGGGGCCGCCCGCAGGCTCGTCTCGAGCCGGTGAAAGATCATGGTAATCCCGGTCCCGGCCGGCTGATCGGCTCCGTAATCGGAGATCACGACCACTCTGGCCGGCCGGACCGTTTCGATCGCGCCGCTCAGTGCATCGATGACGCGCTCCGCGGCAGCCTCGACGTCCGGGACGGTTGGGCTAAGCGGACAGATGACGAGCGCACCGGACGCGTTGTCGAGCGCGCGCTCCACGTCGCTCCGTTTGCGGAGGTCGGCGGCCGCTAGCTGGCAGCCGCTTCGTGCGAGCGTTTCGCCGCGCGCCAGGTCGCGCACGACCGCCCTCACCTCAAGTCCGCGCCGGCGGAGTTCCACCGCGGCTGCGCCGCCGATTCGTCCGGTCGATCCAAACACTGTAATCATGCTGCTCCGAAGTAGCGACCACCTCCTGTCGCTCTCTGCGACACGTGGGTCATGATGGATACGCGGATGTTGAAGAAATGCAACGGCGGGCCGTGGACCTCAAGCGAATCGGCCGACTGCAGGCGTGGTTCACAGAATAGACCCGTGAGTCATCGTTCCCGCGTGTAGTCGTAAATGACTGCTAGCCACTGGCGTCCAGTACCATCCGCGGCAATCATGTACTGTTGGACGATCTCGTGCGTGTCGCTCTGGCGATCGACGATCAGGTTCGAGTGCAGAGTTCGTCCTTCGACCTCGGTGCCGAGGCCGACAAAGGCGATGTCGTCGAATTCAAAGCGGAGCACATGCCCATCTTCAGGACCGAAGGTCCGAGCGGGCATGATCCCAACCGGAAAACGTGTGTCCATTGACACGTACTGCCATCGCCCGCCGACACGGTCGTAGTACTGGTACGCGATTCGTCGAAACTCGGCAGCCGCGCTCCCGGGCCCGGGATGCATTACTTCCTGCAAATACAGGCCGACCATCGTTCGTTCCGCGGTCAATCCTTTGGTCACGATCGGCTTTGCGTCTGGCGCCAATTGCACCGTGCTCGTGACCGCCCATGTCCCGGCGCGCCGCGCCAGAAGGGCACCTTCGGGTCCAGGCGCTTGCATCCGCTCGGCGGCCGTGCGTTCCTGGGCGGTCGATACGTGCGTCATGCCGAGCATCGGCACAATGGCCCACATCACCGCGAGCGCGACACTCTTGGACCGACACGCTTGTTCTTGAACGCTTCGGATCATGGTTCCCTCACGTGAGCAGTCGCACGTTTGGCAGAGACCGCCGCCCATGCCCGTCACAGATCAATGCGGTCGACCATAAGAACGCAGACCTTGCACGGTCTTCGTGTCGTCAAGGTTCTGCGCGATGTTGATGCGGCCAAGGCCGACCGCGGCGGTCTCACAGAACAGCTTCAAGCTGCGTAGGAATTGTCCCCACGTATAACTGCACTCTGCGAACATCGGCGTGTAGTCTCTCCAGTCATCGTGCTGAAGGATCAGAAGAGTTCCGGCCGTCTGCTTCAGCTGCTGGAACTGATCGTAAAGTCAGGACGAGACTTCGATAGCGCCTCCTTATAGCCGGCTCGCAGCTCGAACGACAGTGTCGTTCCGACTCACTCGTCACATCCCGTGACGCACTTCCATCCGAGATGGCGTGGAGAGTCCAGGTCGGTGACCTCCATTTCTTTGAAGTATGTCGCTCCGAACGGAAAGCGTCCCACACTCCCGCGAGTCGGCGTCGTCTGCGCCTCTGGTGTCCACCAACCCGATAGTCCTTCGGAGGTGGTGAGGGCTGTGAACACTTGGTCAGCCGGAGCCCCAATGAGCACTTCGTGACGTATGTTTGGCATCGTTCACCTCCATTGTTCGTGCCGGACGATGCGGATCGATTCGCCTCGGCGATCGAGCGAGTCGCGCTATGCGGCGCGCACCAAGCGAAAGCACTGGCGCAATTCGTGCGTGAACAGCGCCGCTGTTCCCGCGCCGCAAAGTGACCACCCTTCGCCGCCTCGTTCCAGTAAAATGAGCTTCGGATAGACCTTGTCGGCCCAAGTGCGAGGGACTCGGAAGATCTCCCTCGGAAAGATGCTCACACCGACCGGGAAGTCTACGACCCCTTGATTGGGGCCGAAGTTGTTCGCATTCTCACGATAAAGGCGGGCGGCGGAGGCCGCCGTGTTGGTCAACGTTGTACACCGCCGCTCAGGACGCCCCACTTGCGCCGCGTGGCCGATGCCCGGCGTACCGTTCGATGAGCTCGGCGACCGCGCTCGGATTGTCGGCCAACAGGTAATGAGTCGCATCGGGAATGAGCGCACTCTCGACGTGAGTCAGACCCTTGGCGCGGTAGCCTTCAACAAATGTGGTGACAAACGGTGCGAAGAATGAGTTCGCACCGATAGCAATGACGACTGGCACGGCGTTCGGCGCCGTCTGCGCGGCGTTCCACTCGCCGTCCTTCGGGAAGCCCCGGTAGATCTCGAAGGCGGCGTGAAGTTGCGGTTCGTTATAGCCCTCGATGTAATACGCCCGCTGCTCTGGCGTGAACCCGCGCCCAATGTTGTAACACCAGCCGAGAAAGGCCGCCTGTCGACCGGGCACCATCTGTTCCGCGAGCCCCGGTTGCTGGATGAAGCGAATGAGCCAGTTGTCCGCGATGGCTTCGTCCCAACCCGCAACGCCTGGAACGGGCACGTCGAGGATCATTGCGCCGCGCAGGGAGTTCGGATAGCGGCGGACATAGGCGTAGGTGGTGAGGCCGCCTACATCGTGCCCTACAAGGTAAGGCTGCTCCAACGCCAGCGCGTCTGCGAGCGCGTGAATATGCGCAGCCAAGTTCGCGGTCTCGTAGCCGCCGCGCGCCGGCGCTGAGCGGCCGATCCCTGGCAGATCGACTGCCACGACGTCAAAGCGCTCAGCCAGTCTGGGCATTAGTGCCTTGTACTCGACCCAGTCCTCGGGAAAGCCGTGGAGAAGGACAATGGCCGGCCCGGCGCCGCCGCGCACATAATGCAGCCGCGCGCCCTTCGCCTCGGCATGGGCAGAGGAGAAGCCGGGCGGCGGCTCCCCGAACCGCCTCGATTGCGCGCTCATGTGCGCCGATTGCGAATTCATGCCTGCCGACGATGCTGGTTCGGGAACGGGTTGCCTTTCCCGGTCTCGCAGTATAGCTTCAGACTGCGGAGAAACCGGCCCCAGGTGTAATTGCATTCGCCGAACATCGGCGACTCCTCCCGCCATCCTTGGTGACGAAAGACTACGAGCGTCGCCTTGGCAGGGTCCTTCACTTGCGCCACTTGGCCCTCGATCTCGTAGTGAGCGCGCTTCAGGGCTTCGGCGCCGCCGCCCTCGATCTCGAACGACAGCCTGGTATCGATCCATTCGTCTTCCCCCGCGAGGCAGGTCCATTTGAGGAGCTTTGGCGGCGTCACTTCTTCTATGCGCATTTCTTTGTGGTACTTCGCGCCGAACGGAAATCGGGCGATCGTGCCGCGTTCCGGTTTCGCGGTGACACCGGGCGTCCACCAGTCGGACAGTCCCTCCTGCGTCGTGATGGCTTCGAAAATCTTCTCGGCGGACGCTTCGATCAGCAATTCGTGACGGATGTTTGGCACTTCACGCCTCCTTCATGAGTTCGCGACATCGTCCTTCGCAACCGTGAGCAGTGTCTCCAACGGCAGCCGGCGCGAGAGGGAGCAACTTGCGGCGCGATATGCAGGTCGCCTCGAGCTGCCAGCTTCCTTGCGTTTTCCAACGTGGCTGTGTCGATGCCCTCACTTCACGTCTCCAGCGTAGCGTTCGACGAGGGTGGCAACCGCCTCGGGATTGTCGGCCAACACATAGTGCGACGCGTTGGGAATGCTGGCGCTGTCGACGCGGGCCATGCCGAGGGCGCGATAGCCTTCGACGAACGTGGGTAGAAAGGAAGCGAAGAACGACTTCTCTCCGACTGCCACGAGGAGCGGTGTCGGATTCGGGCCGGTCTGCGCAGCGTTGAACGTTCCGTTTTTGGGGAACCCTCGATAGATCTCGAAGGCTGCATGCAGTTGCGGCGCGCCGTAGGCTTTGACGTAGTATGCGCGTTGGGCAGGCGTGAACTTCCCGATGTCGAGAGAGAAGCCGAGGAAGGCGGCTTGTCGCCCGACAACCAGCTTTTCCGCTAGTTCGCCTGGTGCTTGAATGAAACCGATGTGCCAGAAGTTCGCAACCGCTTCATCCCAACCCGCCACACCTGGCAGCGGTACGTCCAGAATCATTGCGCCCCGGATCGAATCGGGAAACCTACGAACATACGCATAGGTCACTATTCCGCCAAGGTCGTGCCCGACTAGGTACGGCCGCTCTAGCTTGAGGTCGCGCGTTGCCGCGTGTATCAAGCCAGCCAGATTCGCCGCATCGTAACCGCCGACGGCCGGTGCCGAGCGTCCGATCCCGGGCAGGTCGATGGCCACCACTGTGAACGCTTTGGCAAGCCGCGGCATGATTGCGCGGTACTCCGTCCAATCTTCGGGAAACCCGTGGATTAGGACGACGGCCGGGCCTTGTCCGCCGCGCACGTAGTGGAGACTCTGGCTGGTGGCGGACGAGAATCCAGGTGGTGGTGTGCCGAGCCCGGTTTCTGCTGCCTTCGTCGCACCCATGAGCGGCAACGCAGCGCACGCGATAATCGCGACAGAATGCCGAACGCCAATCATCAGAGACCTCCTGCGGTGCTGTTCAGCATGCGCCAGCGCCTCCTAGAACACCTGTACAAGTCGCGCGATGACTCATGCAAGCGAACGCATTGAATTATGCAGTAATCGGACCAGAAAAGCCGGTATTGGCATGCGAGCTACTGCAACGGTCCCCGGGGCCTGGCGGACGCAGCGAATTGCGCAAAAATGGAGAACCGGTCGGATTCCGGGCCGTCGAGTCTGAAACCCCGAAAGACGGTTGCGCTGTTGGCGCACGAAGACGACGTCCTGCGATCTGGCTTGAGCGAGGAGGCGCGCGAGGCAACTAAGATTACGCGTCCTTCGGTGCCCGCACCTCGATTGGAATCGAATCAGGGCCAAGACGCTGGAACACGAAGGCCGGTCCCTGGACACCCGGCTCGAGCTTCATCGCGACACCGGCCGCCTTAAGACGTTCATAGATGTCACGGACCTCATTCGGCCGTTCGAGGATCAAGCCAAGGTGGAAGTCCGGCGGATACGCTGGCGACGGTGAGTTGAAGAGATTACTCACCGCGAACTCGAATCCGCTATCGTCATCGAAGACCGCGATCTGCTGATGCCGCTGGTACCTGCATCGAAGGCCGAAATACGTTTCAAAAAAGCTACGAGCGGCCGCGACATCGGTTACCTGAACGTTCACGTGAGTCAGTCTCATGGTTGAATTTCCCGTTGCGATTGGCGTGGAGTGGCGCGCACTTCTCCATCGCCATCACGCGCTGGTGTTTGACAAGTCCGACCCGGCCGAAAAGTCACGCGCCTCTCCCGCCACCGCGACGCATTGCCGCCCGATCGATGAGGTCACTGGGCATCTCGCGGGAAAGGATGGCGTTTACCGCGTCAACGATTTCTGGCGGAGCCGACTCAGGCCGCCCGGTTCCAAAGGGCGGGCGTGGCGCGTATTCGATGGCGAGCTCCGCCTGTTGGCCTGCGGCAGGACCGGCCCAGGTACCGATCATCTGAAGAGCGAAGTCGATTCCAGCCGTCACCCCCCCGCCTGTCGCACGATTGCGATCGATCACGACCCGTTCGTCGATGGGCTCCGCGCCAAACTTGCGGAGCTGCTCGCGGCAATACCAGTAGCAGGCGGCTTTGTAACCTCGCAAAAGTCCCGCTTTACCGAGGATCAACGACCCTGTGCAGACGCTGGTAACCCAGCGAGCCTGGGCACCGATTCGCGCGACGTGGTCGAGAAAGCGATCGTCCTGCATCACCTCGAAGACGCCCCGGCCGCCGCCAGGCATCAGCAGGACGTCCGGGTCCTGCACACAGTTCGAGAGGTCATGCGTTGCGATGATCTCCGCGCCGAAATCGCTCTTGACCGGTCCCTCGCGGAGCGCCGCCAGCTGAATCTGAACGTCAGGCATCAGCGCCCAGCAGTTCGTCGGTCCAATCAGGTCGAGAGCAGTGAATCCGGGAAACAGTGCCGCGAGGATTCGCATACGCGCTCCTTGTCGATGGGAAATCGTGCGCCAGCTACTGTGGAAGACACCATGCCTTCTTCATTCCGCACAGGCGTCGGAGCATTGCGTCGTACTCTTTGAGAATCGTCGCCTTAGCTGTCGCAGAAGGCTGAATCACGTAGCCATGTGGGCCGTGATGGATGATGAATGGCTGTGGTGGGTTGCGCCAACCCCCGTGAACGCTGAAGTCCCGCAGATCCTCGGCTGATGGCGGAACGAAGCCGGCGTCTTCGTTCGAGACGTTCGGCGCGTAGTGCATCATGTGCGGAAAGCTTGCGGTATGGATTGCGTCGTTCACGTCGGGATTCGTATACGTTCTGAGAATTGGCGCCAGCATGTACGAGATGCCCGCCCGTTCCGGCGCTTTGTAGTAGTTCGTCTTGAAGCGTTCTTGGATCAGCTGCTTGAGTTCTTGTGGCGGCGTCCCTTTGGCCTGCATTTCTGCGATGTCAAAGAACGCGCGCATGTTCGCTTTGGCGCCGGCGCTGTCGAAGGAGATGGGATACAGAACATCCTCGGGGTACTTCGTCAAGCGCCAGGGGCCCACCATCGCATCGTCTGCAGTTCTGGCGACAAAGGTGTGGAACCCATTGGTTCCCTTGCGAGCGACCTCAAACCCCTTCGCGGGATTCAAGACGTACACTGTGGCCTTGTCTCTGAGGTGCGGCGGAAGCGCGCTGAGCGCAAGCTGCATTTCCAGATCTCGCGGCAACGGCTCAATCGCCGGCGCCTGCTGCGGCGTATCCGTTCGTTGCGCCGCGGTTGCAATGGGAAACAACAGGCCTACCACGACCAACGTCGCTAGAAGTGTTTTCATGTTCGCCCCCTGTCGTTGGGTGCAGCGCTGAACCCAGCGATTGACGGTCCACTCGAGAAATTGTCAAATGTTGTGGATCGGCCGCGTGAGTTAGGCGGCGTTCTCCTTCCTCTCTCCGGCAGCGTTCTGCGGTTTCTCCTGCACGCCGTCAACGAAACGCACGCCGGCGCGCACGAGAGGCAGCAGCTCTGAACCGTTCACCTTTCGCCAGCGCTCTTCAGCCATCTCCAGGAG
>Ga0081539_10001439_pt1 | contig 40737 bp, 26 predicted proteins | sample TabmetS4T2R2_FD_71023 | JGI IMG/M metagenome (GOLD analysis project Ga0081539, IMG submission 71023) | Tabebuia heterophylla rhizosphere microbial communities from the University of Puerto Rico - S4T2R2 | ecosystem: Host-associated > Plants > Roots > Rhizosphere ... | reverse complement strand
GCCGAACTCTTCGATGTAGTGGTGACCGACGTACACGCTGCTGTTCGCGTCGTAACCGCCGACGATCGAGCGGTCGGAACCGCGGTCCAGCTCCTGCGGCGGCGCGTTGGTTGCGTTGAACGTCGTCGCGAAGTTGATCGGCTTGTCCGACTTGTTCTCGATCGTCTGCGTGACGAGCACTTCGTAGCCGCCGCCCTGATCTTTCGCGTCGCGAGCGAACAACTCGAACTTCTTGACGATGCGAGCGACCTGACCGGTTGGCGATGTGAGTTCCAGCGCGTAGGTCGCGGAGCGGCTGGACGACTCGACCAGCGACCACGGCTGGCTGCCCGTGTCGATCGTCGTGCCGTTGATCGTGACCGACCGCGTCGCCAATACGCGCGACTGCGCCTCGAAGCCAGCGTACGGCTCCTGGTAGACGTAGGGGTCGGGCTTGCCGACCTTCATCTTGTAATCGTTGAGCACCACGCCCGAGACTGCGGCGCCTTGTGGGACGAGGCGAAGCTCGAGCGGGAAGGTCGCGTCCTTGGGCTGCTCGGAACCGATCTCGACGGACGCCGGCTGCGTCGCCGGAACCGCGCTCAGCCCCGCCGCGGCGATCGTCGGCGCGCTCACCGGCTGCGTCGAACTGCCGCCCGTCGCGACGGTCGGCCCGGTCGTCGGCGCTGTCGTCGGTTGCGCGTCCACCAGCGCCGTCGGCTGCGTTGCCGCCGGCGGGTGATAGTCCATGTCGTAGCCGAGCCATTTGCCGACGCGGTAGATCAGCGGGTTCCAAAGGATGACCATCGCCATCAACAGCGCGACGACGATGACCATTCGTTTCGTTTCCATCGACTCCCTTACTTCGTCAGACCACCAGTCCCATGCCGTCGGCTTCTGTCATCCTGAGCGTACCCGCGAAGGATCTAGAGTGTCCCGCCCGCGAACACATGAGATCCTTCGCGGGTACGCTCAGGATGACAAGGTCCTTCCGCTGAAACGCTCGCGCCGCGCGCGGTGCAGAACGCGGCTACCGCCCGTCGAGCAGGCGGGTACCCAGGAAGTTGTCCAGCTCGGGGATCGCCTCGACCTTGCGGACGGTCGTGTCCACATCGTAGGGCAGCCGGACGAACTCGATGTAGCCGCCGGTCGGCGGACGCCCGCCGGGAGGCATCAGCTTGGGCAGCCCGCCGTCGCCCCCGTCGTCGCCCGGGGGCGGTGGCCCCTGGCCGAAGTTCACGTCGCCGGGCGTGTGCACGATCACGAAGCTGCTCCGCGGGTCGCGGTCGCGCGGCTGCCCGACCGAGCCGACGTTCACGATCGCCTTCTCATCGCTCAACTCGAACTTGTAGTCCAGCTCGTCGGGGCTATAAAAGTCCGGCCCCTCTAGAAACACGCCCGGCACGTGCGTGTGCCCGACGAAACACAGGTGCTCGAACCGCTCGAAGATGCTCACGAACTTCGTCGGGTTCGTGTAGATGTCGTCGGGAAAGATGTACTCGTTGATCGGCCGGCGCGGGCTCGCGTGCACCGCGACGAGCTCGTTGGTGCGAATCCTCACCGGCAGGTTGCCCAGGAACTTCCAGCGCTTGGCCTTCCGTTCGGCGTCGGGGTCGTTCTCGAACTGCTGCCGCGTCCAATAGCTCGCCGACTCGGCGCCGCTGTTGAAGTTGTAGGGCTCGTAGAACACCGCGAAGTCGTGGTTCCCCATCAGCGTCGCCCGGCAACGCTTGGCGACCATGTCCAGGCATTCCATCGGGTTCGGGCCGTAGCCGATCACGTCGCCCAGGCAGATGATCTGGTCGATCTTCCGCCGGTCGATCTCGTCCATGACGGCCGAGAGCGCTTCGAAGTTCCCGTGGATGTCGGAGAGGATGGCGAACATGTATGCCGTGCGCGCGTGCGCGGAGCGAGCGACGGATGGTAAATGGGCTTGAGGAGGAGGTCAAACCGGGGTGGGGGACGAGAGATGAGAGGGGAGAGGTGAGAGAAGAAGTGCAATGCCGCGCCTCTTCTCTCACCTCTCCCCTCTCGTCTCTCACACCGCTTTGAATTCTGATGCTCGGACCGTAGATTTCCGTCCGGCGTCTCCCATGACTCCCATCGGCATCACCCTCCTCGGCTGCGGCGTCGTCGGATCGGGCGTGGTCCGAATCCTCAACGAGCAGCGCGATCTGCTCCAGCGCCGCACCGGGCTGACGTTTGACATTCGCCACGTCGTCGTGCGCAACCTGAGCAAACACGAGCAGGACGCGTCGATCCTGCCGCTGACGACGGACGCCGACCGCGCGATCGAAGACCCGCGGACGAACATCGTCGTCGAGCTGATCGGCGGTACTGACAGCGCCGCGCGTCACATCGAGCGCGCGCTGCGCAACGGTAAGCCGGTGGTGACGGCGAACAAGAGCCTGCTCGCGGCGCGCGGGCACGAGCTGTTCAAGCTCGCTCGCGAGCACGACACCTGCATCGCGTTCGAGGCGAGCTGCGGCGGCGGGATCCCGATCATCGACTCGCTCACGCGCGGCCTGCTCGCGAACCGCATCGACGCGCTCGTCGGCATCGTCAACGGCACGTGCAACGTCATCCTCACCCGAATGACGCGCAACGGCTGGAGCTACGAGCAAGCTCTGAAGGAGGCGCAGGAGAAGGGCTTCGCCGAGGCCGACCCGACGCTCGACGTCTCAGGGCGTGACGCGGCGCAGAAGCTGGCGCTGCTGGCAAGCCTCGCGTTCAACGTGCGCGTCGCCGAGCGCGACCTGTACATCGAGGGGATCGACCAGATCCAGCCGCTGGACATCGCGTTCGCGCGCGACCTCGGCTACGTGATCAAACTGCTCGCGATCGCCCAGCGCGGCGCAGCACTCAGCACTCACCACTCAGCACTCTCGCTCCGCGTCCACCCGACGCTCGTCCATCAGGACGACGTCCTCGCCGAGGTGAGCGGCAGCTTCAACGCGATCAGCGTCTACGGCCACGCGCTCGGCCACGCGTCGTTCCACGGCCGCGGCGCGGGACAAATGCCCACCGCCAGCGCCGTCGTCGCCGATTTGATCGGCGTGGCGATGGGCACGACCCCCCTGGCGTTCAAGCAACTCCGAGTCTTCCCCGACACGACGCCGCCCGCGGACGTGCAGCCGTTCGAGCAACTGGAGACGCGTTACTACCTGCGGCTTTTAGCCAAGGACGTGCCCGGCGTGCTCGCGGAGATCGCCGAGGCGCTGGGCCGCAACGGAATCAGCTTGTCCGCCGTCCTCCAGCGCGAATCCGACGCCGGCCAGCACGTCCCCGTCGTCATCACGACGCACAAGGCCCGCGAAGGCTCGATGCGCGCCGCCCTCGCCGCGATCAACGCGCTCCAGACGATCCAACCGCCGGCGGTGTGCCTGCGGATACTGGATCAGCCCAAGGAATTCGACGGCGGTTGAGGTCCTCCGAGATGGACTCGAATACTCCGACGCCGGAAGTCCTCCTGACGCTCGATTACGCGAGCCCGGGGCTATCGCGGCGGCAGCAGCCGACGCCGGGTTGGGTACGAGCTGTCTTCCGAGCGATCTTTGCAGTGTCTCTCGTCGGCGTGGCCTGCATCTTGAGCATCATCCTGCCCCTGCTCTTCTTCATCATCGTGAGTTACTTGACGAGGTAGGGCCGCGTCTTCGCGGTGACGATAGTCACTCGCCGCGTCTTCGCCTGACGAGCAAGATGCCCGCGCCGATCATCGCGACTGTCGTCGCGCCTGGCTCCGGCACCATGCCGGCGTTCGCCCACGATTGGCCGCTGGTGTTGCCGCCGGTGACGCTCGGGTCGGTCGCGCCGCTGGGGTAGTTGAAAAAGATCGAGTCCTGGTTCAGGTCCATCGACAGGTTCGCTTGATACTGCGAGGGAAGGGCCGCGAGCAGGCTGGTGTACGCGGTCGTGACGATTCCGTCGATCGACTGCGACGACGCGCTGCTGAGAGGGAAGCTCACCTCGTACTGGCTGCCGTTGAACCCGAAGCCCGCGGTGTAGGTCGATTCGGCACCGTCGAGTCCGACGGGCACGATCTGACCCTCCCAGCGGATCTTGCCCGTCTCGGCGTCGACCAGCGCGTTCACGTTGCCCAGGACGGCGCAGCGATCGACCTCGCCGGTGGTGTTCTGGCCGAGCTGTACCCCCGTGCAACCGCCGACGTTGATCACGCCGCCGCTGGTGACCGAGACGTTGTAGCCCGCGTTCGACAGCGCGTCCTGGATGTTGGAGCGCTTGTTCTGGAGGCGCGAGTTGGCGTCGCCGGGCTGCGGCTTGACGTCCACCGGGATGATGTGCCAGCCGTTCCCGTCCCTCACCCAGACGATCATCAGCCCGCCGTCGCCGTTAGGCGGAGCCCCGGCGTCGATGGTCACGTCGGCCGAGGCGCGGCTGGCTCCCCACATTCCGGCGGCTGCGGTCAAAGCCAATGAGGCAAAACGCTTGCTCAGTGTGGTCTTCATGTTCTGCTCCCGTCTTATGATCGCGATTACCGCTCACGCCGAGCGGCGTCACGCAACCGATGGCGGAGGCTGAGGAACGACCGTGCAACACGGCCCTAAACAGGGCGTGCGCGATCGCTACACTGTGCGTTCGAATGAAATACGCGATCATCATCCCCGACGGCGCGGCCGACGACCCGCTGCCGGAGCTGGGCAACAAGACGCCGATCGAAGCCGCCTCGACGCCGAACATGGACGCGGTCGCGACGGAAGGTCGGCAAGGGCTTGTGCGCACGGTCCCCGACGGCTTCGAGTCCGGAAGCGACGTCGCGACGATGTGTTTGCTCGGCTACGACCCGGCGGTCTACCACACCGGCCGCGCGCCGCTCGAAGCAGCCGCGCAGCACATTCCGCTGGCCGCGAGCGACTGGGTCTTCCGCTGCAACCTCGTGACCGTCGCCGACGGCGTGATGAAGGACCACTCGGCCGGCGGGATCAGCAACGCCGAGGCGCAGCGGCTGCTCGCGGACCTTCGCGCGCGGCTGATCGCGCCGGGCTTCGAGTTCTACAACGGCGTGAGCTATCGCAACCTGCTCGTCTATCGCGGCAGCGAGGAGTTCGACGTCACCACCAAACCGCCGCACGAGATCCCCGAAGAGCGGATCGACAAGTACCTGCCCAAGGGCAAGGGCTCCGAGTTGCTGCGCACGATCATGGACCACTCGCGCACGCTCTTCGCCGACCACGAGATCAACCAGACGCGACGCGAGACCGGACTAAACCCCGCGACGCAAGTCTGGCTCTGGGGGCAGGGCCACGCGCCGAACATGCCGACGTTCGTCGACCGCTTCGGCGTGAAGTCGGGCTGCATGATCACGGGCGTCGACCTGCTGCGCGGACTGGCCGTGCTGCTCGGCTGGGAGATCCGCGAAGTCGAGGGCATGACCAGCTTCCACGACACGAACTACAAAGGCCAGGGTGAAGCGACGGCAGACGCGCTCGACTGTTACGACCTCGTCTTCTCCCACATCGAAGCGCCCGACGAGGCCTCTCACCAGGCCGACTGGAAGACGAAGGTCGAGGCGATCGAGCACATCGACAAGCACGTCGTCGGCCCGGTGCTGAAGAAACTCAAGACGTTCGACGAGTGGCGGATCCTCGTGATGCCCGATCACCCGACCAACATCGCGACCCGCAAGCACGGATACGCCCCCGCCCCCTTCGCGATGGCCGGCACGCGCGTGCACAGCGTGCTGAAGGCCCCGTACTCCGAGCGCAACGCCGCCGCGAGCGATCTGAAGATCGAGCGCGGGCACGAGTTGATGGAATACTTCCTGCGCGGGGGGAACTTGTGATTGCAATGTTGGTATACTTTTTGGCATGCCTACCGCGCAGTCCAAGGGAGCTTCGAGAGCCAACGGCGTCCGCAAGATGTCCCCCGCGTTCCAACGGCGCCTCGACGTCTTGATGGACAAGAACTCCGAAGGCAGCCTTTCCGCGACGGAACAGCGGGAATTGATGGCGATGTTGGACGAGGTTGATCGGCAGACCCTGCTGAACCTAACCCAGCTCCTCCTCCGCAAGCGCAACCGGGCGACATCTCGATCTCGTACCAAACGCTCTGCGCCGACCAAGCTCGTCTCATAAGACATGCCTGGGCATCGGCTCAGCGCGAAGTTAAGAACACGGGTTGCCCGGCGGGCGCACGGTCGGTGTGAGTATTGCCGCTATCCGCAGGCGATCTGCGGTGCGACCTTCCACTGCGACCACTTCCGCCCTCGGTCGGGTGGAGGTGATAGCTCCTTCGGAAACCTCGTATTCTGCTGCCCCAACTGCAACGCAGCGAAGCGCGACTCCGTTCGAGCGATCGACCCCGTGGTGAGGCGACCAGTCGCGCTGTTCAATCCAAGAACGGATTCCTGGACCCAGAACTTCCGTTGGTCCAGCGATATGCTGTCGATCGTCGGCCTCACGGCAGCCGGTCGCGCAACAGTGCTCGCCTTGAAGCTGAACGACCCGATGCGAAAGGTGATCCGCGCGTATCTGGTGCAACTTGGATTGCACGGCACACGATGACGACCTGTTCGTTTTCGCGCGGGCAGCGGTGGGTGCGATGGGTGACGATCGGCGCCGCGGTCGTCACCGCGCTCCTGCTCGACGTCCTCGTCGTCGGCAGAGACCGCTGGGACGACGTCGATCAGCTCGCGAGCGTCGCCGGCGCGACCGGCATCATCGCGGGTTGCGGGAGCCTGGCGCTGCTCGTGCTCGCGAGGCTCAACCGGAACATCGAGCGCGCGCCGGTCATCTCGGAGATTCGCGAGTTGACGCTGGTCTGCCCGAGCTGCAAGCGCAAGCAGGTGGTGGCACTGGCGCGGGACGCGAACGACACGTCGGCAAACTCGTGCACGAACTGCGGGCTCCGCTTCCACGTGCGCGTCGAGGAACCGCGCTGTCCGAAGTGCGATTACGTGCTGCTGATGTTGCGCTCGGATCGATGTCCGGAATGTGGGACGCTCATCGGCGCGGTTCCCGCGAACGCCGGTGTCTGAGCGTAAGCGAAGACCCGGATCTTCCCGGCAAGCCGCGCACCTCGATCCGGCTCTTCGCTTGCAGCTCAGAGACCGGCGTGAAGAGCGCGATCACGGGGTCGCGCGCGTTCCTCCCGCGCGGTTTGCCGCGTCGTCGAATGCCCGTACAATCCCCCGCCGCGTGTTTCGTCATGTGCCGAACTTGCTCACGGGCAGCCGCCTGGTGTTGGCGCTGGTGTTCTTCGTGATGCTCTCGTACTACCAGTACGAGGGCCGCGGCGACCGGACGTTCTTGCACGTGGCGTTCGCGATCTACCTCGTGGCGCTGTTCACGGACTTCCTCGACGGCTACCTCGCTCGCAAGTGGAACGTCGAGGGCGCCTTCGGCCGGATCGTGGACCCGTTCGTGGACAAGATCCTGGTCCTGGGCAGCTTCATCTTCTTCGCGGGCAAGAACTTCATCATCCCGGACGTCGCGCACGTCGGCGAGCGCACCTACGTCGTCAAGACGATCACGGGCGTCGCGCCGGGCATCGTGGTGATCCTCCTGGCCCGCGAACTATTCGTGACTACCATCCGCGGACTCTCCGAGAAGAGCGGCCAGAACTTCGGGGCCGCGTTCAGCGGCAAGCTGAAGATGGTCTTTCAGTCGGTCACCATTCTCGTCATCCTGGTTTACGTCAACTATCTGAAGTCGCTGACCGATAGCGGATATCTGAACTGGGCCACTGGGTTCCGCGACTTCTGCATCTGGACGACCGTCGTGATCACGGTCATCAGCGGCCTGTTGTACATGCGACGCGTCGGCGACCTGTATCAATTCGATTCCCCCGCCGCCTGAGCACACACACGACTTATCTCATGACGGAATACCTGTTGGCCGCGTTGTTCGGCGTGATCGAAGGGCTCACCGAGTTCCTTCCGGTGAGTTCGACGGCGCACCTGCGGATCGTCAAGCCGTGGTGCAACATCCCGCTGTCCGACCCGTACTGGAAGATGTTCGACGTCGTCATCCAGCTCGGCGCCGTCGCTTGCCTGCCGGTGTACTTCGGGCCGCGGCTGTTCAAGTTCGTGCGGACGTTCCCGCGCGGCGAGCGCGGCGATCGTACGATCCTGACCCACCCTGCCTCGCTGGTCCTCATCGCGTTCGCGTGCACGGCAGGTCCGCTGGTGCTCGTGAAAAAACTGCTCGAAACCGTGTCGGAAAACCTCGAGAACCTCTACGTGATTGGTGCGGCGCTGGTCATCGGCGGCGCGGTTATGTGGGCGGTTGATGCACTTTGCACGCGATCGAAAACAGACCACGTCGAATCGATGAGCCTCTGGCAGGCGATCTGGATCGGCCTGGTGCAGACGCTGGCCGCGATCTTCCCGGGCACGAGCCGCTCGATGTCCACCATCGCCGCCGGCCAAGTCGCGGGCATGTCGCGTCCGGCGGCGCTGGAGTTCTCGTTCTTCCTGTCGATCCCAACAATGTTCGTGGCGACGCTGTACGACCTGTACAAGGGCGTGAAGCCGGGCACCGATCACTCGATGCTCGCGCCGGCGGCCATCAGCGCGCAGCAGTGGATTGCGCTCGCGATCGGATTCGTCGTCTCGTTCGTCGTGGCGTTGGGGGTGGTGGCGTGGTTCATGCACTGGGTCCGCCGCCGCGGGTTCGTGCCGTTCGCGATCTACCGGATTGTGCTGGGCATCGCGGTGCTCGTGTACGTGCGCACTCACGCGTGACCGCACGGTTCAGGCGACGTCCGCGTTCAGGTCGAGGCCGCCGGCCAGCGGCGTCTCGCGCAGCCAACTGATGAAGTCCGGCACGTCCAGCGGCTTGCCGAAGAACGCATCCGGCTTCAGCGCGATCACGCGGTCCAGCGCGTCCCGGTCTTCCACTGCGGTGACGATCGCGACCAACGGCTTCAGGCCCCGGGCGCGGATCGCCTGCAACACGTCGGCGCCGTTACCATCGGGGAGCATCAGGTCGAGCACCACGACGTCGAACCCCTCTGACAGCGACCGCTCCGCCGCCGCGGCCGTCGCCGCCTCGGTCACGCGGAAGCCGAACTTGCGGATCAGTCTGGCGAGGAGCTTGAGCGTTTCCGGTTCGTCGTCGACCAACAAGAGTTCTGGCTGTCGCTGAACGGCCATCGGAAAGCCCCCATGAGGTTGTTTTGGATCGATCCTAAACGCAGCCTTAATACGGCGCGACATATGCAGCGGTTCGAATGAGAATCTGCGTAGGATTTGGTTTGCTCGATCGTCCCGAGCCAGTTATCCTATCGACTTGCAGAACCGGTTTATCATCGTTGATTTCCGCGATGGAGGGCGAGCCACGTGCGACCACTGCGATTGACGCGTCGAGCGTGCGTGAGCGTTTTCGCTGCCGCAGTAGTGCCGATCGCGCGGTCGGCGCTTGGTGCGGATGTCCTCGTCTCCACCCAAACTGAGTTGACCGCTGCCCTGAACGCTGCAACACCCGGCACGAACATCGTCCTCCGCGACGGCATCTGGTCAAACCTGTCGGTCAACAAGCAGAACCTCGCCGGAACCCCGGCAGCTCCGATCACCATCCGCGCCCAGACGCCGGGTCAAGTCGCGATCACCGGATCCAACTACTTCTTCGACGTCGGCGGGCACGACTACGTCGTCACCGGCCTCACCTTCAAGGACGAGAACAACAACCTCAAATCGATCCGCTTCCGCGGCACGAACTCGCACGTCTACGACAACGCCGTCCTGATGGGTGGGCGGTACAACCAGATCCTGTACGACGTCACCGACAGCGCGGCCACGCCGACCAGCAGCTTCGACCACAACTTCCTCGCCGGCAAGCAGGATCGAGGCTGCGAGCTGGTGCTCGATTCCAGCCTCAACGCGCACATCAGGAACAACTACTTCGGTCACCGCCCCACCGGTGGACCGAGCGGCCAGACCAACGGCTGGGAAACGATCCGCATCGGCAACAGCGGCATCTCCTCCACCTCGCTGTTCGCGCAGGTCGAGAACAACTATTTCGAGAGCGCGCAAGGCGAGGCCGAGACGATCTCCGACAAGACGATGGACAACGTCGTCCGCGGCAACACGTTCAAGGACATCACCAAGGGCTGGGTCACCGCGCGCCTCGGCGGGCGCGGGGTGTACGAGAACAACTACTTCATCAACGCGCTGGGCATCCGCGTCGGCAACAGCGACGACACGATCGCTGACCATCCGGGCCTGGTCATCCGCAACAACTACATCGAGGGGCCGAACGCGAAGATTCTCTCGCCGGGGTACCAGACCGATTTGACGGTGGAGGGGAACACGGTCGTCGCGACGGCGGGCGGCACGTACAACGGCGCCGAGTACACCACCGGCCGGTTCCCGTTCGAGTACACGAACACGAACAACGGGACGATCAACAACAACATCTTCACGATCCAGGACACGACGCACGCCGCGGTTCAAGCCGGCACACTTGGCGGGATAGGGCCGACCGCGACGGGCGGCGGGAACTTCGCGTACAACTCCGGCACCGCCGGCGCGTTCGCTTCATCCACGCCGACCGCGATCCGGAACTTGTTCAACACGGTCAACCCGCAAATGGCCCGCGACGCGATGGGCATCCTGCGCCCGCTCGCGACGGGACCGGCCGCGGGCAAGGGTTATCAGGGCACGACACCGGTCCTCTCGCGCACCAGTGACGTCGGCCCGAGCTGGCTCGACCCGGTCATGCGGATGAACTCGTTCACCGCGGCCGACTTCCGCTTCGACGGAAACTTCGGCGGGAACTTCGGCACGATGGTGCAGAACAACGGATACCTCTCGACGCCGGCAACGCTGCAGAACGCTGCCGGCGTCGGGACCGACCTGCACTCGGCCGATTCGCTGGGCGTCTCCGGCCGCGCGGGGGACCGCGCGTTCGACAACCGCGCCACGCCGAGCATGGGCGTCTCGGGTGGCGGCAAGGCTGTCGTCGCGGACCGCACGTGGTTCCGCGACCTCCAGGCGTTCACGATCGCCGGATGGTTCAAAACCGACGGCAGCCAGACGATCGGCAATGGCGCCGTATTGATGCAGCAGATCGATTCGAACGGCGGTTGGTCGCTCGCCTCCACCGCATCGGGCCGGCTGACGATGACGATCGCCAGCAGCGGCAGCTCGACGCTCACCGTCAACTCCAACTCCGTCTATACCGCTCAGAACGACTGGGTCTTCTTCGCCGTCACGTTCGACGCCCGGCCGAGCAGCAACGAGGTGCAGTTCTACATCGGCTCGTCCAACGGCGACGTCGTCTCGGCCGGTCAGGGTTCCGCGAACGCAACTGCGACCTCGGACCTCGTTGTCTCGCAACTCGTGATGGGCGACAAGTTCGACGGGCTGCTCGACAACATGCGGCTGTTCACCGCCCGCAAAGACATCACCTGGATCGACGAGGACGGCACGAGTTACACGCGCAGCGGGAACAACCAGGACTACGCGGTGCTGAACCTCGCCGAGCTTCAGACGCTGCGCGCGTTCGATCTGGGGATCAACCAGTGGAACGTAGATGCTGATGGCATGTGGTCCGACGATGCGAACTGGGTGCCCGATGCGCCGGACGCGACCGACGCGAGCGCGAACTTCACGAAGAGCGTGACCGCGCAGCGCGTCGTCACCGTCGATGCGCCTCGGACGGTCGGACACATCAAGTTCGGTAGTGGTAGTTACTCCGTCGTCGGCGCTTCGACGCTCTCGCTACAGGTTGCCAGCGGCACGGCAGAGATCACGTTGGGCTCGACCGCCCAATCCATGACTGCGCCACTGCACGTGCAGAGTAACGCAAACTTGACCGGCGCCGCCACGCTGACGCTCGGCGCTGTGACGAACGACGCGATGCTGGACGTGCAGACGAACGCGAACGCCGGTGCGATCGACGGCTCGGGGAGCATTGCCGTTGTTTCCTCGAAGATGCTCCGAGCCGCGGGCGTGCGACAGTCGGCCGTCTCCGTCGATGCGGGCGGTACTGTTCAACTGACTTCGTCGGCGCCGGTCAGCCGGATCGGCACGCTCACGTTGGCGGGTGGCACGACGCCGACCGCGACGTTCGACCCGAACGACAACGACCTGATCCTCACATCAGGCTCGCAGTCGACCGTCGAGGTGCAGATCGCCTTCTCGCGTCACGCCGGCGCGTGGGACCGGCCGGGCATCACCTCGACGTCTGCCAAGACGCATCCGTCGGGCGCAACCACACTGGGCGTGCTGAGCGGCGCCGAATACGTCACGCGTGCGGGAACGAGCGACTTCGACGGCATCGCCGTCGCTTCCTCAGACGTGCTGGTGAAGTACACGTACTACGGCGACACGAACTTCTCCGGCACCGTCACCTTCGACGACTACGTCAACACCGACATCGGCTTCAACACTCACCTGAGCGGCTGGGCCAACGGAGACTTCAACTACGACGGCGTCGTTAACTTCGACGATTACGTGCTGATCGACATCGCGTTCAATGCGCAGAATGGAACGCTCGGGCGTGCCGTCGATTATTTCAGCGGAGAAGACCGGTCGGGATCCGGTCGCATAGCGACCGGCGTTCGGGAAGCGATCGATCACTTCCAGCAGTTCGGGAATGCGTACGCGCAGTCGTTCCTCAGCGCGGTACCGGAACCGTTCTGCTTGAGCGGCGTGGTCGCTTCAGCGATCACGTTTTCCCTGAAACGCAGACGCGCGCGTCACCCGTAGAACGGACCGCGCGAGCCTGGATCATCATCGTCCTCGGACCTCTCGCGTCGCGACACCCGCGGCAACTCCTCGCGCAGCACGCGCTTTACCACCGCGCGCAGCGACTCCGGCGACACCGGCTTCTCGACGAACGCGCTCGCGCCGCACGCCCGCGCTTGTTCCATCGCGGCGATCGACGCGAACGCCGTCAGCACGATCACCCGAGGGCGGATCGGCGCGTACTCGCTGGCGAGCAGTCGCAGCGTGCTCAGCCCGTCGAGCACCGGCATCGCCAGGTCCAGGATCACCACGTCCGGGAACCCAGACACGACCGCACCGATCCCCGCGCGCCCGTCGCCGGCCTCCTCGACCTCGTAACCTTCCAGTTCCAGGCAACCGCGCATCGCCAACCGGATGCGGGGCTCGTCGTCGACGATGAGGATGCGCTGGCGCTCTTCCAACGGCGGCGCGTGCTTCGCCATCGGCTGCGTGCCGAGTTCCGACGACCCGTCCCACTGGTCCCACGGCGGCACGGTCGGGACAAGCAAGCGGACCTGGTGCGCGGTCTCAAGCTTCTGGTTCAACGTGTATCCCATGGCGTTACGCTCCTGACGATTCGCTCCAGTCGATTGGAATGCCTTGGCCGGTTACCGATTCTTCGTCGTCGTACGCGCGGCGCGCAGCGTCGACCTGTATCTCACGCTCGATGATCGCGCGGCGCACGGCCTTGCGGGCGTCGCGCATCAGCCGCTCGGTGGGGAGGAGTCGAGCGACGTAAATGTCGCGACGCGCGCCGACGTCGGACGTCGTCACGAACCGGTCGAGGTCCGCGCCGAACGTGGTCCACAACTCCGCCAGCCGCGCCGTCGCGTCCCGCTCGGCGGGCAGCGTGACGCTCTCGCGCTGCTCCGCCAAACCGGACTCGAACTCGTCGCGCAGCTTTGCCAGTCGCGCCGCGTCGATCGCGCCGCCCGCGGCCGCTTGCTGGAGTAACTCGTCGATGCCCAGCTCGCTCTGCTGGAGCTTGTTGGCGGCGCTGACGCTAGTGAGGTCGTCGCGCAGCACGCGCTGGCTCGTCCGCGCGAACCGGCGAAACGCGACGTTCGCGGTGAAGCTCACCGCCAGCAGGATCGCGAGCAACCCACCGAAACCGATCAGGATCTTTCCACGAAGGCCGAGCATGTGGCTCACGTCGTCCGAACGGAATCAATGACGACGCGGCGCGGCGATCCATGATGAAATCGGGCGGGCGTTCGGATGTAGGCTGAGTTGCGCGGGGATGACGACGTTGTCAGCGGATCACTGCGCCATCGACGAATCCGGAGCCATGCCGCATTCCGGACAACGGTCGGGCGTCGCACGTAGATCGTAGCCACAGCGAGGGCAGGAGCCCATCGCCGCACGTTGCCTCATGGCGAGCGCGCTCCGCAACCTGAGGTACGGCATCACTGCGGTAGCGACCAGAAGCGGCCAATACGGGATCGTGTACGCCCACGAGACCCGGCCAGCAAAGAAGGGGTCGCTTAGTTCGGTATAGCTGAACCCGGCAAAGCCCCACTCCTTTGAGAGCCGGTCGCCGATGAAGTAGTACCAGACGGTGCCCCAGACGTCGCCGCCGCCAATTGGTGTGTTTCGCGCAACGCTATCAGCGTCGCGGTCGCACGCGCCGACGATCAGAGCCGCGCGCGTCTGGACAACAAGGAATGACGAATCGCGTCCCCGCGGCCACGCGACCGTCGTCTCGTGAAGGAAGCTGAAGACGCTGCCAACAAAGATCACGACGAACAGCGAGCCGGACGCGCCCGCAATCCAGCCGATGCGCCGTCGGTTTCCGTGGGGTTGGCTCATCAAGATCGAGTTACGTCAGGTAGTCGCCGCATCCGTTAGGCGAGACGGTCAGGAGCGGAGAGTCGAGGTGACCCGTGACCCAGAAGGCTGCGGGTCAACTCGCCGCCAAACTCGACCAACTCGCGCAGGGCTTGGTCGAAGTCGGCTTGCTCCATCGGCATTGGCACGACGCGCTCGCCGCGCTCCGCGGCGAAGAGCACCGCCTTGCGGAAGAGTTCCTCGATGAAGGCGGGGCTCGCCGACTCCGTTCGCTGGAGCAACGCCTCGACGTCGACCTTGCCGAGGTACAACCCCTTTGCGAACAGCTCGAACAACCGCCGCCGCGACTCGAGGTCGGGCAGCGGGAAGTACACGGCTTGGTCCACGCGCCCGGGTCGCGCCGCCAGCGCCGGCTCCAGAATCTCCGGGCGGTTGGTGGTCAGGATGAAGATCGTGTCGGACTTGGAGCCCAATCCGTCCATCTCGTCCATGAGCTCGTGCAGCAGCGTGGTGTGGCGGTTGCCGCGCCGCTCGGATGCGACCAGGTCCACGTCTTCCATCACCACCATGCTCGGCGCCAGCAGCCGCGCCAGCCGGCATGACTCGCGGATGAAGCGCAGGTGCCGACCAGTCAGCATGATGACCGTGTAACCCTCTGCCGCGCGCGCCAAATACTTGGTTACGAGCGTCTTGCCTACCCCCGGCGGACCGTGAAAGAGCAACCCGTGCCGCGTGCTGCGGCCTGTGGCGCGCAGGACCTCGCGGTGCTTGAGCATGCCCAGCACGTTGCGCTCGATCACGCGCATCACCTCGTCGGGCAAGACGATCCGCTCGCGCGGCACCGCCGCCATGTCACTGAACCGCACGACGAACGGATCACCTTCGGAGACGTCCTCCGGCAATGGCTGTTCCAGCGAGAGCACCTGCCCACGATAGACGCTCTTGGCGCTGGCCAAGTCCCGTAATTCGGCCAGCGCCGCGTCGGCGGTGGCGCGGTCCGCAGCGGCGACTTCGAGGGCATACGCCTGCCCCGATCCGCTGATTCGAGGGCGCCCGCCTTCGTCAAAGTCGTCGTCAATGATTGCGTACGAGGAGTCGGAATCACCCGGTCGGATCACCGCGACGAACGGCCGTCCGTCGCGCGTCCGCAGCAGGCAAAGCGCGTGTTGCACGACGCGCATCGTCGCGCCGCCGGGGCCCGAGGGAACCGGATCCCATTGGATCGGCGCCGGCTTTACGTTCTGTTCGACGGTCTGGGCCAGCGCGAACGGCATGCGGAGGCCGAACCGGGTACGCACGTCGCCCGAGGAGGTGAAGCGCGCGCGGACCTCGTCCACAGCGATCTGAAGATCGGCGCGGCCGCGACGCGAGACGACGTGACGCACGACCTCGGTATTGCCCCACGAGGTGCACAAGTGACCCGTGACGTGTCGGCGGATGCCAAACAGGTACCCGGAAAGTTTTCCCCACCCGACCCAGGTGGCGATCGACGCGATGCCAACCGCAAGACCCAGCGGAACGTTCCCCTGTGCGAAGGTTGCAACCGTGCCGACGATCCCGCCGATCACCAGCACGAGCCAGACCCCCGCCTGAACCGAATCGCGCTCGATGAGACGACGTTCAGCATTCGACTCGGGCACGGGCTTCTGTTCCTGCCGTTACGCCGCCGCGGTCTCAGTTTCGGCGGCGGCTTCTGTGGTGCTGGCGTCAATGCGGCCGTGGGAGTCGACCTGGTCGAACTTCACCGCAACGCGCTTGGAGACGCCCTGCTCCTGCATCGTCACGCCGTAGAGCACGTCGGCGATCTGCATCGTGCGCTTGCTGTGCGTGATGACGATGAACTGGCTGTAGTCGAGGAACTCCTGCACGATCAGGTTGAACCGCTGGTTGTTGGCCTCGTCGAGCGCGGCGTCGACTTCGTCGAGGATGCAGAACGGGCTGGGCTTGCTCTTGAAGATGCTCATGAGCAAGGCGATGCACGTCATCGTCTTCTCGCCGCCGGAGAGCTGGCTGATCGTCGCGGGCTTTTTGCCGGGCGGGTGGGCCATGATCTCGATGCCGGCGTCGAGCGGGTCGATCGTCTTCTTCATGATCGGCAGGACCGTCTGCCCGTCCGGGCCGAGCGTGGGCTGCTGATCCGCACTGGGATCATCGATCTCGGTTTCCAGGTACACGTCCGCTTTCCCGCCGCCGAAGAGCTTGCGGAACATGCCCTGGAAGTGCTCGCGGACGGCGTTGAACGTCTGTTCGAAGCGCAGCGAGCTTTCCTTGTTGATCGTGTCGATCAGCTCTTCGAGCTGCTGCTTGCTGTTCTGGAGGTCGAGCAACTGGTCGGCAAGGAACTTGGCGCGCTGTTCCAGTTCGTCCATCTCGCCCAGCGCGTCGAGGTTGACGTTGCCCAAGCGGTGGATCTTCTCGCGCAGCTTCTTGATCTCCTCGCCGATCGCGTCCCAGTTCGTGTCGCCGGGCTCGTAGCCGGTTTCGGCGTACTTCGCAGGCAGGTCGAGCTGGATCTCTTCGAGCGTGCGCTGCACGAGCGTGTCGAGCCGCACGCGCAGCTCGCCGAGGCGCACGTCGATCCCGTGCAGCTCGTGCTCGATCTCGGCGTGCTTCTCCCGCGCCGCCGCGACGGACTTGTCCAGCTCGGTGACGACCTGCTGAAGCTCGGCGATCTGCGTCGCGAGCGTTTTCACCTGCTCTTCGAGCTGTTGCTGCGTCTCGACGAGCGTCTGCTCGTGACGCTTCGCGTTCTGGAGCTCGGCCTCGACCGAACCTCGACGCGATTCGGTCTGCTCGGCGCTGCGAACGAGCCGCTCGATTTGCTGTTCCAGCTCCGCGACGGCGGCAGTGTGCCGCTGCACGTGTTGCTGCGACGCAAGCTGCTTCTCCTGTACCTGCCCGAGCGCGACGCGGCAGGCGGTGAGCTGCTCGCCGAAGCGGCGCAGGTCCTCCGCGATCCGCGCCTGTTTCGTCGTCATTTCCTCGACGCTCGCCTGAAGCTCGGATTGACGCGATTCGATCTGCGCGCGCTTCTCGAGCAGCGTCGTCTCTTCGTCCTTGAGCTTGCCGACCTGCTCCAGCAGACCTTCCAGTTCGCGGTCGAGCAGCGGCCGCTCGCGGTTGAGCGACGAGACCTTGTCGCCGACCTGCGCGATCGAGCTGGTCAGCTCGACCTTGGCCGTGTTCGACTGGTAGATCGCGTTGCGCAGCGCGTTGGTGTCGTCCTCGAGCGCCTTCGCTTGCGCGTTGTTGTCGCTCAGCTCGTGCGAGAGCTTCGCGATGCGTTCGTCCACGTCGGCGATCTGGAGCGCGATCGCGTCGAGTTCGGAACGACGAGACAGGATGCCCATCGCCGCGGTCAGCGGACCGGCGCGGAGCGTGCCGTCGGCCTCGAGGACTTCGCCGCCGTGCGTGACGTAGCGGAACCCGCCGCACGGGCCGCGCTCGTGCAGGTCGCGGGCGATGTCGAGCGTGTCGACGATCACCGTCTTGCCGAGGAGGTGATCGACGAGCGGTTGGTCTTCCGGTTCGAAGCGCACGAGGTCGCGAGCGAGGCGGATCGGGTGCGGGTGCTGGTTCCAGTCATACTCACCAGTGACACGGCCGTCTCGGCCGTGCGTGCGATCTTCCTCCATCTGAGTCGTCGGCACGGGCGAGACGCCCGTGTCACGGGGAAGCCGATCGGCGCAAATCACGTTCACGCGCCCACTGAGCTCTTCGAGCGCCGCGCCAGCCGCCAACACGTCGGCCTGCGAATTCGTGACGAGCGTCTGATCCGCGCCGTTGAGCGCGGCCTCGATCACCGTCGCGTGCTCGACGTCCACGCGCAGCAGGTCGGCGACGATCGCACGGATGAACGGGAACTTCTCCTCGCGCTGCCGGAGAACTGCTTTGACGCCCTCGCTCACACCTTCGCGTCGCGATTCGAGGTCCTGAAGGAGCTTTTGTCGCGAGAGCAGACCCGAGCGGTGCTCTTTCGCCGCGCCGAGCGATTCACTGATCGACTTGATCTGCTGCCCCAGCGCCGCCGCGGCGTCGCGCTTGGCGGCCATCTGCTGCTGTTGCTGGTCGATCGTGGCGATCGCCTCGTCCAGTTTCTGCTGAAGCTCAGCCCGCCGCGCGTCCAGCGCCTCAATCTCTTCGATCACCGCTCGCCGGCGCTCGGCCAGCCGCTGTTGCTGCCCGGCCAGGTTCTTCCGCTCGATCTCGACGGCCGAGATTCGGTTGTTCACGTTCGAAAGTTGCCGCATGCCGTCGAGGATCGCGGCCTTGGACTGCTCGATTTCCTTGCCGAGTTGGTTGAGCGCGAGCTGGTTGTCGCGAAACGCCTGCTGCCGCTCGTCGATCTCCTGGCGCTTGGCTTCAAGCTCTTCAGTGAACCGCTGAAGCTCGGCCGTTTCGGTCGCGAGCGCCGCGCGCGTTTCATCCAATCGTGTCGAAGCAGCGGCGCGATCGCGCTCGAACGCCTCGATCTGCTCAGCCATCTGCTGGAGCTGCTGCTCGGCGAACTGCTGGCGTTGGCGAGCTTGCTCCGCTTGAGACCGCGCGTGGATCAGCTCATGCTCGTGGCGTTGCTTCGATTGGCTCAGCGCGTCGAGCTCCTCGCGTTTCAGCGCGAGCTCGTTCTGCGATCGCCGGAGATCGCCCGACACGTCATCGAGCCGGAACCGCGCGTCTTCCTGCTTGGCCTCGAGGTCCTTCAGCTCGGTGTGCAGCGTGTGGTACTCGTGCAGCGAGTAGGTCAGCCGCAGCTCGTTCAGCCGCGCCGTGTACTCCTGGAACGTGCGCGCCCGGCCGGCCTGGATCTTGACGCTGCGCAGGCGCTTCTCGACCTCTTCGACGATGTCGGTCACGCGCAGCAGGTTCTGGTCGACCTTCTCGAGCTTCCGCTGCGACTCCTTCTTCTTGGCCTTGAACTTCGAGATGCCGGCGGCCTCTTCGAAGATGAGGCGCCGTTCTTCGGGGTTCGCTTCCAGCAGCGCCGCGACGCGGCCCTGCTCGATGACGCTGTACGCGTCCACGCCCACGCCGGTGTCGAGGAACAGCTCGCGGACGTCCTTCAGGCGAGACGTCGTGTTGTTGATCGTGTACTCGCTGGTGCCGTCGCGGAACAGCCGCCGGCCGACGCTCACCTCGTCCATGTCGAGGTTGAGCACGCGCGTCTCGTCGGCGCGTTTGGGGTTCTCGAAGACGAGCGTCACCTCGGCCATGCCGCTCGGCTTGCGGCCGCCGGAGCCGTTGAAGATGACGTCGAGCATCGCCTCGCCGCGCAGGGACTTGGCGGATTGTTCGCCGAGCACCCACTTGAAGCCGTCGACGACGTTGCTCTTGCCGCAGCCGTTGGGTCCGACGATGCCGGTGATCGGCGTGTCGAAGACGAACTCGGTGCGGTCGGCGAAGCTCTTGAAGCCGTGAAGGATGAGTTTCTTCAGACGCATGAACGGGTGGTCCTCCATGACCAAGCGTTAGTTATGAGTGATGAGTTATGAGTGATGAGTCACCGAAAAGCAACCGTTCAATGGTACTCATCACCCATCACCCTTCACTCATCACTGTTCTATTTCCTCGCCTGCGCACGATTCGTCCCTGAATCGTTAGTCGCGGGCGGCACCACTGCGTCCGCGGGCGCGGTGGCCGGGCCGTTGCCTTGGGGGCGGCCCAGTTCCGGGATCGCCGGCGCGGACAGGATCTCCTCCTGCACGCGCGGCAGCGCCTGCAAGACGAACGGCGTGGGCACGCGCGACCCGCCTGATCCGGCGGTCAGCGACGCCAGCGCGGTCACGCGGTTGCCCTGCGTCAGCGTCTGCACGATCGCGACGACGTCGCTGTACGAGAAGTCGAACTTCTGCGGTGAACCCTCCGCGCCCTCGCCCGCGAGCCGCGCGATCAGTTCCGCAACGTCCGGCCGCGACATCACCGGCGCCGGGCGCAGCACGCCCGGCTCACGGTAGAAGATCTTCACGTTGTGCTCGCCGGGGTCGGCGGTGATCGTCAGGCGGTTGTCCATCGTCGCGAACGAGATCGGCAGGTCCAACGACGGCTTGCCGCCGAAGATCGCGATGCGCGGCGTACCGCGGCGCGACGCGTAGATCAGCGGCTCGCCGCGGTCGATGATGTCCAGCGCGAACTTCCGTCCCGGCGGCCCGACCCAGTGCGTGTAGATCGACCCGTCGTCCATCGCAGCGAGCAGTCGGTAGGCCTCGATCCGCACCGTGCTCTCCTGCGAGTCGAGCAGCGTGCGGAGCATCTGCTTGATCACGGGCGACGGCGGCAAGCTGCCCAGCACCTGGACGGCGGACAACTGGAACGGGTGGTGCGCCGAGCGCGCCATGCTCAGCAGCACGCCCTGCGCCGACGAGTCGTTGAGGTAAACGGCGGCGCGCGCCGCGGCGAACGCGATGTCGGGCGAGCTGTGGTTCATCAGAGGCACGATGTGCGGCAGCGCGATCGAGCCCAGCCCTTCCCAGCAGTAGCTGATGTCCATCAGCGGCGCGTCGGGCTTCTGCGCCTCGTCGGCCAGCCGCCGCGCCATCGTGGCGGCGAACTCGGGGCTGTTGTTGAAGTACAGGTGCGTCGCGAGGCCCGCGAAGTGCTCCCAGTCGCCGCCGAACGAGCGCGGCATGTACAGTTGTATATAGCGCTCGTCGTACGCGGCAGCGACGGACACATCATGGAAATGCTCCTGGATGCACCACTGAATGCGGCGGGACATCGCCAATTGTGGCGCGCGGATGCTCACGACGATCGCGCGGTCCTTCAACACCACGCCGCCGTCGAGCACCACTCCGTAGCGCAAGCTCGCCTTGGCGGCGGAGTTGCTCGTCGCGTCGCTCAGCGCGTACGACGGGTTGACGAAGATCGGTCCTTCGGCGACGGCCTGCTCGTCGATGGCGACGCCCGGGTAGTTCGGGTCGGCGCCGTTGATCTTCAAATCGGTGCGGTAAAGCACCCCGCCGCGCAGGCTCGACGTGTCGTTGTTGTCCAGCGCCGACACGGCGATGTCGAACCGCTGCCCCTTGCGGGCGCCGGCGGGAACGAGCCCGTCCACGCGCACGACCGCGACCCGCGGGTCGCGCAGCATCTCCTCGGGCGCGAGCCCCTCGAGGCCGGGCGTGCGCTTCGACCCGAAACCGTTCTTCACCATCTGCTTGAGGATGTACTCCTTGACGATCATCTTGACGTTGACGCCGTCGCCGGTCGGACCGGCGAGGTTGGCGACAAGGCCGAAATCGTTGACGTTCAGGGGCGCGGTCTTCTCGGTGTCGACCAGCGCGTAGATGGTTTGCTTGAGGTATTCGGGGACGACCTTTGGCGGGAGGTCGGTGTAGCGCGGCTTGATGACGGTGGGCTGTTTTTCCTGCTTGCAGCCGACGGTGCCGGAGACGACCGCGCCGGCCGCGACGAGCGCGGCGGCGCATCCGATGAGCCGGCGGAACGAACGAGGGGCGCTAGCCATGTGAGGGCCTCCAGAACTTATCGGACCATGCACCGGCAATGCGTGAGGGAAAACACACGAGGACTGCGGCTACGGGTGACACGCCTTAGCAGTCAGACGGATTCGGTCGTCGCAGGTTCGCTCCGCACAACAGTTTGGCGCTTCTTCCCGCCACGGCCGCGCGACGGCGGTGTGGTCGCGTTCGGGTCGTTGGTGCCGCCCCCGTCTCCGTTTTCCGCCGCGCCGTTCGCCACCTGCGCGGAATGCGCGGGCGACTCCAGGAACAGCTTCCCCTGGTCTGGATCATCATACCGTCTGGCGTCCAGGACCGCCTTGGCTTCGTCCACCAATTCTTCCAGGGTCTTGAACTGCCGGTAGACACTGGCGAACCGTACGTAGGCCACCTGATCCAGTCGGCGGAGCTTTTCCGCGACGAGTCGGCCAACGAAGCTCGTCGGGGCCTCGCGGTCGTGGGTCTTGAAGGTTTCTTCCTCGACCTCGTCGACGATGCGGTGCAAGTCGCTCTCGGGTACCGGACGCTTGAAGCACGCCCGCTCCAGCCCAGTCAGGACCTTGTTTCGGTCCCAAGGCACGCGACGGCCGTCCTTCTTGATGACGGTCATCCGCATCGTGGTTTCGATGCGTTCGTAGGTCGTGAAACGCTTGCCGCAGTGGAGACACTGCCGCCGGCGGCGGATGGATTTGCCGCCGTCGCAACTGCGCGAGTCGATCACCTTCAGGCTTTCCTTCTCGGCATCGCAGAACGGGCAGCGCATCGTACGTGAAACGTACCGATTCCCGCGGAAAAACGCAAAAGAGGCCGGGGTCGGCCCCAACGTTGTACGGCGTGAAATGAGCGGCCGCGTGCAACGAATCCGCTTCTCAGTCATGATGTCTTGCGGGTGAACGGGATTACCAACGGCGTCCGCGCGCCCAACCGAGGAGCCGATCATGTCTTTCCTACGTCGAATCTTGCCGATTTTGACGCTCGCGATCGCCGCGACCGCGCTCGCGGCGGACCCGAAACCGCCTACCACTGCCCCCGCCGCACCCGCCGCACCCGCCGCACCGCCGGCGCCGGCCGACCAGGAGGCCGTCGTCTCCAAGACCAGACTCCAGGAGATCAAGGGCTGCACCTACCTCTACAGCAGCGGCGAGGCGACGCTCAACGGCGTCGGGCAGACGATCCACACGCTCATCGAGCCGATGACGGCCGCCATTGAGGAAGGCAAGATCCACCCCGTCGGCCCGCCGGTGTTCGTGTACCACGGTGTGACCGGCGAGCGCGACAAGCCGTTCACGCTGGAGGTCGGGTTCCCCATTCGGGAAGAGGCCAAGCCCCCCGCCGACTTCAAGGTCCGCAAGCTCGACGACCTGCGCTGCTGCGGCGCCCTGTTCAGCGGCCCGATGCAGCAGATGGCACAGGCCTATCAACAGATCATGGGCGACGTGTTCACCCTAGGCGTGGAGCCCAGCGACGAGATCCGGGAGATGATCCTCTACTGGGACAACGAGCAGTCGCCGAACAACGTCGTGATGGTGATGGTCGGGATCAAGTGACCGCGGCGCCCGGCCGTCTTCGTCTGCGCGCAAGCACCAGAGGAACGAAGATCATCCCCAGTGCGCTCGGATCGGGAACCGCTGCGAGGAATGCGCTCGCGTAGGGCAGACCGAATTGGTCGAAGTGCGCAATCACTTCCGCGACGCCGGTCGCTGTGCGACCGGATCCAGATCGATCGTCCCCACTGATCCAATCCACTGCGCGTCCCAACGTCCCGTTCTGCTGGTTAAACGCGATGTCGATCAACACGTAGTCGTCGAAGTTCACGTTCCCCGAGAAGTTGAAGTCCCCGTTGAACCAACCCGTCAGGTGCGTGTTGAATCCCGTGTCGATCTTGACGTAATCGTCGAACGTCACTCGACCGTCCAGGTTCGCGTCGCCATTCCAGGTGTACTTGACCAGCACGTCCGGCACGCTGACGGTAAAGCCATCGAACTGCGTCTGACCGGTGCTGAGGTACTCCTGACCGCTCAACACGCCCAAGCCTGTGGCGTGGCTCGGGTGGTTGCGCGCGGTAGTGCTCGTGAGGCCCGGCTGGTTCCATGCTCCGTTATTTCGCGCCGATGCGACGAGCGATTCGACGGTCGCCTTCGCCGTGTTCGTGGCGATCAGGTCGTTGTCATTCAGATCGAGCGTCGCGCCGGCGTTGATCGACAAGACCCCGACACGGCTGACCGCGGCGGCCGAGCCGTTGGGGGAAATCGTGGCGTTGCCCTGGACTTGAAGTGATCCGTCGCGCACGAAACCCGCTTGTAGGTTTCCCGCCGGGCCGACGATCGTGCTGCCGTTGCCGCTGGAGATGGAAAAGCCTGACGCGTTGGCCTCGAAGTCCTTCGTCCCCGGCCCGGTGAACGCGGCCAATCCCGTGACGTCGCCGAGGAACACGGCCGTCGAGTTGGTCGAGACTCGAAACTCGCTGCCGGCGACGTTGCTGACCGGGCCGTAGAACGTGCTGGTCGAGCCGCCGGTGACGATGACCTTCGACCCGTTCAGGTTGTTGACCGTCCCGCCCATCACGTCGCTCAGGCCGGCGCTGAGCGTGATCGTGCCGGCGTTGCTGATGCCGCCGTCGGCAATGATCGTCCCGCGGCCGGTGATGCGGCCGGTGGACTGGTTGGTGAGTTGCTGCGCGAACTCGATCACGCCGCCGAGCAGCGAGATGCTGCCTCGGTTGATGGGCGCGGCCGCGGCCGTGAGGAAGTTGAGCCGCTCGCCGTCGCTCGCGCGGAGTTCACCACCGGATTTGTTGTCCAGCGAGATCGAAAGACGCGTTGTCCCGTCGATCAGTCCGAAGTTGTTCAGCGTCGTGCCGGAGACGAGCGAAGTCAGCGACTGGCCGTGAATCTCCCCGCTGTTCGTGATCCCCGCCGAGCCGGTGACCGACAGCGCACCGCCCTGGAGTTCGAGCAGTGAGCCGACCAAGAAGTTGAAACCGTTCGCGGCGCCGGTGACGTTGAAGTTCATCCCTGACCCGAGCGTGAGCGGCCCGTTGTTGAACGTCCCACCCACACCTGCGCTCACGTTCGAGCCGGTGACGTTCAGCGTGCCGCGCGTGAGGTACAGGTTTGCCGCGCTGCCTGCGGCGAAGCTGTTGACCGAGAGCGTCCCGCCGTCGAGCGTCAGCGGCGTCTGGAGCGTAAAGACGCTGTTCACAACGATCGCCCTGCCGAGCGCCAACGCTGCCGTTCCACCCAACAGCGTGTTCACCTGATCGAAATCGGCCGTCCACACACCAGGGAAGCTCACCGTGCCGGCGTTGAAGTTCACGTTCCCACCTGCGGGGGTGATTGACGCCGCCGAGAGCGTCCCGCCGTTGAGGTTCACCGTCGCGCCCGGCCACAATCGCACGGTGTTCACGCCGGTAAGCGTAACAGCCCCGCCCGTGCCGATCGTCAGCGTGCCCGTACCTCCGGAAAACGAAAAGTTGCCGCCAACGTTGACGTCGCTGGAGCTCGTCCATACGGATCCGGTCCCGCTGACCAGGACGTTGCCTGTGGAGCCCGCGGCGTTTGCGATCGTGGTCACGCCGGTCGAGTTGACCGCGCCACCCGAGAGGATGGCGACGGTGCCCGACCCGTTGTTTCCGACGATGAGCGAACTGTTGCAGGTCCAGCTCGAGCCGTTGCCGCTGACGGTGACCGTGCCCGCGTTCGAGGCCGTGCCACCGACGGTCGCGCTGGCGTTCGTGACGTCGCCTCCGGAAGACACCGAGAGGTTGCCGACGCCGTTCACGCCGACGCTCAGCACGCCGGACTGATTCCAACTTGCGCCGGAGCCGACGGACACGCTCGCGGTCACCCCCGTCGCGGCGCCGATCGAGCTGTTGACGTTCTGGAGCGTGCCGTTGGTGAGCGTGAGCGAGGGTGTCTGTCCGGAGGAGGCGCCCAACACCACGTTCGTACCGGCGTTGGCCAGCGTGTAAGTATTCCCGTTCAGAGCGAACGTGACCGCGCCGTTGGATACCTGGAGCAAGGCATTGCTCGGGCTGTTCGTGAACGTGACCGTGTACGGTGCGGTCGTCGCCGTGAAGACGGCGGTGGACGCCGCGCCCGGCACGCCATTGGTCCAGTTGGCCGCCGTGCTGAACGTGCCGTTGGCGGCGCTCGCCCAGGTGGTGCTCTGCGCGAACACGGCGTTGCCGAGCGACGCGGCCGCCGAAGCGACCAGCCAGAGCGCGCGGCGATTGATCCGTCCCTTGATGCAATTCTCCACTCTGACCTCCCTATCAACGACGTGAGGTCGCAAAGACTACCCGCGACGAGCCCGCCGCCGCAAGGAATTGCTCGCCAGCGCCAGGCCGAGCGCGGCGATGCTCGGTTCCGGAACCGCCGCGAGGAACGCCGCGCCGTAGCCTGGCCCGAACTGCGCGAAGTGTCCGATCACTGCCTCAACGCCGGTCGCCTTGGGACCGGATCCAGACCGATCATCCCCACTGATCCAATCGATCGCGCGGCTTAAAGTCCCGTTCTGCTGATTGAATGCGATGTCGATCAGGACGTAGTCGTCGAAGTTCACGACGCCGTCGTAGTTGAAGTCGCCGTTGAGCCAACCGGTCAGGTGTGTGTTGAAACCGGTGTCGATCTTCACGTAATCGTCGAAGGTGACGCGTCCGTCGAAGTTCGCGTCGCCGTTCCAGGTGTACTTGACCAGGACATCCGTCGCAGTGACGCCGAAGCCGTCGAATTGCGATTGGCCGGTGCCGAGGTATTCCTGCCCGCTGAGCACGCCGAGGCCCGTCGCATGCGCGGGATGCGCCCGCGCGAAGGTGCTGGTCAGCCCCGGTTGGTCCCACGCGCCGCCGGCGCGCGCCCGCGCGACTTGCGATTCCACGCTCGCCTTGGGCGTGGCCGTTACGATCAGGTCGTTGTCGTTCAGGTCGAGCACGCCGGCAGTCTCGATGGACAGGCTGCCGACGCGGCTGACCGACGTCGCGCCGCCGCCGTTGGGCACGATGCTCGCCCGGCCTTCGACGGACATCGAACCGTCGCGCACGAACGTCGCCGTCAGGTCGCCCGCCGGGCCGACGTACGTCGTGCCCGAGCCGGAGTTGATCGCCACGCCGGCGGCGCCGCTCTCGAAGTCCTTGGTGCCCGGCCCGGTGAACGCGGCCAGCCCCGTGACGTTGCCCAGAAAGACGGCGGTCGAGTTGGCCGAGACGCGGAACTCGCTGCCGGCGTTGTTGGTCACGGCGCCGTAGAACGTGCTGGTCGACCCGCCGGTGACGATCACCTTCGACGCACTGAGGTTGGTGACGGTGCCGCCCATCACGTCGCTCACGCCCGCGCTGAGCGCGATCGTCCCCGAGTTGCTGATCCCGCCGCTGGCGACGATCGTGCCGCGGCCGGAGATCGAACCGGTGTTGGTGTTGGTCAGGAGTTGGGCGGCCTCGAGCGTGCCGCCGAGCAGAGAGACCTTGCCCGCGTTGACCGGCGCCACGGCGGCCGTGTTCAGGACGAGCCGCTCTCCGTTCTCGACGCGCAACTCGCCGCCGGACCGGTTGTCCATGATCGCGTTGACGCGACCGGTACCGTGAACCAGGCCGGTGTTCACCAGTCGCAACGCGTCGACCTGCGACAGGTTCGACTGCAACGCAACCTCGCCGCTGTTCGAGAACGTCCCGCCCGTTGTCAACCGCCCGCCGGAGATCGACACGAGCCCGCCCGAGGCAACGTTCACCCCGGTGACCGCGTTCGCCGTCGCGTCCGTGGGGAGCGACAACACGTTCCCGAGCGGACCGGTCGGATTCACGAAGAGCGTGCCGTTGTTCAGGTTCAGCGTGCCGGACGCGATTGCCAACGGGGTGTTGTTCGCCAGGCTGGGGACGGTGAGCACCCCGCCGTCGAGCGTGGCGGGCGATGTCAGCGTGGTGAGCCCGTTGGTCGTGGTCACCGTCTGCCCGCGCGCAATCCGGTGGGTTGGTCCGAACAACGCGGTGAGATCCGAGCCGCTCAGCGTGGTACTCGGCCCGTTGAGAGTGATCGAGCCGCTGATGAACGTCATGCTTCCGCCGGACGCGATGACTTGGTTCATGCTCAACGAAGCGCCGTCGAGCGTGAAGGTGGCGTTGGGCCCAAGCCCCAAGTTGGTGTCCAGATTCAACGCCGCGCCGTTCCGAACAACGACCGACGCGTTCCCGCCGTTCCCCATCCCCAACGACATCAGGTTTAGCGTCGCGCCGCTCCCCGAGACGACGACTTGGGCGCTGGAGGCGACGTCGCCGGCGAGCGACGTGCTGTTGCCGGTGGCCGTGAAGACGGCGCCGTCGCGGACCTCCAGGTAGCCGCTGCCGTCGGCGCCCACGTTCGACAAGCGCGTCGCGGTCCAGGTGGTGCCCGCGCCGGACAGCGACATGCTTCCCGCTGAGCCCGCGCTCACGCCAAGTTGGATCGTGTTACACTGCCCGGTTCCCCCCGATAGGACGTTCACGGATGCCGGTCCGCCGAGGCCGACGTTGACGTTGCCGCTCGACGTCCAATTGGAGCCGCTTCCGGTCACGGTCACGTTAGCGACCGAGGTCGAGGTGTTCGCGAGCGTGGCGTTGGTGCACGTGGCCCTGCCGCCGGAGGAGAGCGTCAGGTCCCCGAACCCGCCGTTGCCGATCGTCACGGACGAGCTGCTCGACCAGGCGCCAGCGGCGCCGACGGTGACGAACCCGTTTGCGCCCGTGCCGCCGATCGAGGCCGTGCCGGACGACAGCGTACCGTTGTTGACAGTGAGCCGGCCGGTCTGCGTGCTGACGGTCCCGACTTGTACGCTGCCGCCGGGCGAGTAGGTGTTGCCGTTCAGCGCCAGCGTCAGGTTGCCGTTGGCGACGACGAGCGTGCCGCTCGACGGGCTGTTGGTGAAGCTGACGGTGTACGGCGTGGTCGGTGCGCTGAAAACGGCGGCGGTCCCTACGCCCGGCACGCCGTTGGACCAGTTGGCCGCGACGTTGAACGTGCCGTTGGCGGCGGTGAGCCAGGTCGTAGACTGCCCGCGGGCCAGTTGCGGCAGTGCCGCCCCCGCCACCGCGATCGCCATGGCAGCACGCTGCCGACGCCGTCGGGTGTTCGTCTTGGTATCAACTCGATGAATCATGGCATTCTCCTGCGACGTCGGATCGCCGCACACGCGCCGACCGCGACGAACGACGTTGTCGTCGCGGGTTCGGGCACCGCCGCGAGGAAGTGCTGCGCGTACGGCACCCCGAACTGCTGGAAGTGTTCGATGACGTCCGCCACGCCGGTCGCGGCTCGACTGAGCTCGCCGAAGTCTGTGCGACCGGATTCCGAGCGATCGTCACCCGAGATCCAGTCGATCGCGCGACCCAGCGTCCCGTTCTGCTGGTTGAACGCGATGTCGATCAGCACGTAATCATCGAAGTTCACGACGCCGTCGTAGTTGAAGTCCCCGTTGTTGTAGCCCGGAAGGTGCTGGTTGAAGCCGGTGTCGATCTTGACGTAGTCGTCGAACGTGACGCGCCCGTCGAGGTTGGCGTCGCCGTTCCACGTGTACTTGATGAGCAACGTGGTCGCGTCCACGTTCTGACCGCTGAACACGCCGCCGCTGCTGCCGAACTTGTCGATCGCGTTCATGATGCCGAAGCCGGTCGCCGGGTTCGCAGCGGCAGACGCGCTGATGAGTCCAGGCCCGTTCCACGCGCCGGCGTTGCGTCCGCTGAGCAGCAGTGCCCGGTACTGCGCCAGCGGCGAATCGACGTCGTAGTCGACGACCAGGTCGTTGTCGTTGAGGTTCCAATGGCCCTTCGTCGGCTCGATCACGAGGTTCGTCACGCGACACGTCCCCAGCGTGCCGCCGTTGGCGAGCGTCGTGATCGTGCCGTCGGCGACCTCCACGTTCTGCACGCGGCTGCTCTGGAACGTCGTCGTGCCGTGGACCGACTCGCCGAGGAACGTGATGCCGGTGTTGAGCAACGTGCCGGTGCCGGTGATCGTGTTGGCCGTCATCTCGGCAAGGTTGATGGCCCGGCCGTTGAGGATGAGTGTCCCACACTGCGTGGGGAAGTTCATGAAACCGAATGTCGCGCCGCCGTCGACGATCAGCGTGCCGTTCGCGCCGGAGAACGTCCCGTTGCCGGAGCTTCCGAACTGTCCGCCGACCGTGACGCCGGAGGTAATCTGAACCGTGCCGGTGTTCAGGAGCATCGGCGGCGTGTTTCCGCCGTGTGCGATGAACCCGAGCGTCCCGACCGCGACGAGCGTGCCGGTGTTGTTCAAGACGAACGCGGGACTCGCCGACCCGGGCTGGCCGTCGAGGACGATCCCGCCGGTCATCAGGCCGGCGTTGGTGAACGTCGCGCCCCCGAGCGTGCCGGTGCCGATCACCGTGAGCGTTCCAGTGGAAACGGAGCCGGACGTGTTGAGCGTCCCGCCGCCGACGAGGAATGCGTTGGCGGCAACGTTGACGTTGAAGAGGCCAACGCTGTTCTCGAACAACACGGTGCCCGAGCCGCTGGTGAGGATCGTGCCACCGGAGATCGAGACGCCGCCGAGAACGCCGCTGCCGCCGCTGATGTGAACCATCGATCCGTTGGCGGCGAGGATCGTGCCCGTCGCGCCGTTGTCGAAGACCGAGCCGCCGATCCCGAAGCCGCCGGTTGCGATCTCGAGGGTGCCGCCGTTGCGCGCGCGGGCCAGGCCGTTGTTGATGACCGAGGACGGCGCGAGTTGGACTGCGGGCGTGACCTGAAGGATTTGCCCGGGGACGTCGGCGTCGAGGATCGCGGTGATGCCGTTCGTGTAACGGTCGAGGATGTGGCCGCTGCCGCGGATCGTGTTGTTGACGTTGACGAGGGTACCGGTGACCTGCGCGAACGACCCGCCCGACAGGTTGACCACGCCGCCGCCGTTGAGCGTGCCCGTCTGTCCGGAGACGGCGCCGAAGAAGGTGTTGGCGGACGAACCGTTGACGTTCACGCTGCCGCTGTTGGTGAGCGTTCCGTTCATCGCGACGCGGAGGTTGCCGCCGTTCTCGACGACGAGGTTTCCGACGTTGGTGACGGCGTCGAGCGTGCCGGAATGGGCTGCGAGGACGGAGATCGAGCCGGTGCCGGTGCTGGAGAACGTGCCGCCGGAGATGGACAGGTCGTTCATGCGGACGTTGGATCCCGTGCTGGCGATGACGCGGCCCGCGGAGTTGGACAAGGTCTGCGCGACGCCCGCGCCCGACAGTTCCAGCGTGCCGCCGCCCGTGGCGGTGAGCGTTCCGGAATTGGTCCACGACGCGCCCGCCGGATCGACGATCAAGGCCTGCCCGGACTGATCGGCAGCAATTGTGCCAGCGTTCGAGAGACCGATGGCATCGCGCCCCAGAAACCCGCGGCCGCGGATCGTGTTGTTGTTGTTCGTGAGCGGGCCGACGCCGCTGACCGTGGGCGTTCCGGTGCTCGCCTTCCCGAGCACGACCTGGCCGCCGCCGTTGAGCGTTGCGCCGACGCCGATCGCTGATAGCGTGGCGGCGTTCGTGTCCTCGACGACGCTGATGGTGCCGGTGTTGGTGATGACCGAGTTGACCGTGAGCGTGCCGTTGTTGACGTCGATGGTGCCGGTGTTGGTGACGCCGGCGATGCCACCGGTGCTGCCGTTGACCTGGACTTCGCTGCCGGGGTCGGTGCGGATCGTGCCGCCGGAAATGCTGATGCCGTTCTGGAGGAGGACGGTCCCGCCCGCCGCCGAGACCGTGCCGGCATTACTGATGAATCCGCCGCCGCTGCCGCTGAGGGCGAGGATCGCGCCGTTGGTCGCGGCGAGGGTTCCGGAATTGAGGACGTTGCCGTTGGGGACCGGGTCGACGGAGAGCGTGCGGCCAGCGATGTCCGCGATGATGCGGTCGTTGTTGACGATCGCGATCTGGTTCATGCCCAGCAGGCCCGCGCCGCGAATCTGGTTGCCGGAAACCAACGTACCGGAGCCGCCGAAGTCGGCGTCTGCGCCGGCCAAATTGCCCATCGCCAGCGCGCCGTTCCCGCTCAGGTTGATGGTGCCGCCACCGAGCACGAAGTGCGCGGTGCCGGAAATGCCCGCGGTCAGGACGGTTCCCGAGGCGTTGTCAACGTTGCCGGCGAGGACGAGCGTGCCGTCATTCTCGGCGACCAACTGGCTGTGGTTGGCGCCGCTGAAGCTGAGCGTGCCCTGGTCGGTACTGATTCGGCCCGTGTTGGTCACCCCGAGCGCTGAGGCAGTGTGTCCGGGGGCGACTTCAAAGAACCCGTTGGGAACCGTCGAGAGCGTTCCGCCGGAGATCGCCGCCCCGTTACGCAACACGACGCGTGACGAAGTGGTCAGGGTGGTGATCGTCCCGCCGGCGTTGTTGAACGCGCCCCCGCCGTTGCCGTCGAGCACGAGGTACCCGCCGTTGTCGGCCAGCATGGTCCCGGTGTTCGTCAGTCCGCCCGCGCCGGGGTCGATGACGAGTTCGAGCCCGGGTCCCGCGTCGGCCGCGATGGTCCCGCCGTTGACGACCGCGGCGCTGTTGAGGCCGATGAAGCCCCTGCCGTGGATCAGGTTGTTGACGTTGTTGAGCTGTCCCGGTCCGGTAATGCTCGCGGTGCCGGTGCTGGTGGTGCCGAGCGTCATCACGCCGCCCGAGTCGAGCGTCAGCGAGCCGACCGGAATACTCACCTGCGCGTTGGCCGATGAGGTGAATGCGGTCACGTTGACGTTCCCGGCGTTGTTGACCAGGGCGTTGAACGAGAGCGTTCGATTTGCCGGGACGTCCAGCGTGCCGCCGGAGCCGATCACCACGCGACTGCCGACGATGCTCGACCCGCCTGCTTGGACCTGAATTGACCCGGCACTTCCGACGGAGATCGTTCCGCCGTTCACCGTCGCGTTGGCGAGGAGAATACCAGCACCCGCGTCGGCAATGATCGTGCCGGAGTTGGACCACGTGCCGCCGAGGAACTGGACGGTCGAGCCCGCGCCTGCGTGGATGGTGCCGGTGTTGAACCCGCCGGTGCCGGAAGTCGTCGGCGAGAGGATGATGCCATCGCCGTCGATCAGGCCGTTGTTGCGAATGACGCCCGCCGCTTGGCCGATCGCGCCGATGCCGCGGATCGTGCTGTTGTTGACGAGCGTGCCGGTGCCGACGACCTGCGGCACCAGGCCTGAAGTCACGCTGAGGACCAGTTCGCCGCTGCCGCCCAACGTCGTCGTGCCGCTGCCGAACGAGAGCGTGCCGTTCGTGCTGCCGCCCTGCACTTCGATCGAACCGTTGTTGGTGATCGTTCCTGAAAGCACTCCGGTTGCCGCGGAGGGGAGGACCAGCCGGCCGTTGAGGGTGATGCCCGCGAAGTTTCCGGTATGGCTGCCCGAAACACGAACCTGCCCACCGTTGAGCGTGGTGATCGTACTACCGCTGACGGTGGAGTTGAGAAACAGGTCGAGCCGTGCGCCGGCGCCGTCCACGGTGATGTTCCCGCCGTTGACGACCGCCCCAGCGTCGAGCTGAAGGTTCGAGCTGGCCAGCGCGACCATCGTTCCACCGGCGTTGTTGAACGACCCGCCGCCGTTGCCGCTGAGGATCAGGAACCCGTCGTTCTCGGCGCGGAGCGTGCCGTTGTTGACGAACCCGCCGGACGACCGCGGGTCGATCGTGAGGACGCCGGAAACGTCGGCGGAGATCAGGCCGGTGTTGACCAGCGCCAACTGATTCTCGCCCAACGCACCGATCCCGCGGATCGTGTTGGCGGTGCTGACGGTTCCGGAACCTCCGATGCCTGAACCGCTTGACATGCTCACCGTGCCGCTTCCGCTGATCGTCGTGCTGGAGCCGAGCAGGTTCAATTGCGCGTTGGTCAGCAGCGAGAGCGTGCCGGCGTTGCTCAGCGTCGCCGCGCCGTTGGTCGCGGTGCCGATGAGGTCGAGCGAGGTGCTGGCGTTCATGCTCAGCGCGTTGCTCGCGCCGATCGTGAGGTTCAAGATCTCCGGCGACATGTTGCCGGTGACCGTAGCGCCGAGCGCGCGGTTGATCGTCACGTTGTAGTAGTCGTTCACGGTCGGCACGCCGTCGTTCGGGGCGTTGGACGCGCCCCAGTTGGATGCGGTGCCGTAGTTGCCGGTGGCGAAGTTGCCCCAGGCTGCGCCGAACGTGGCGCCCATTGCCGCAAAACGCGGCGAACCGATCGAAAGCGTTGTGGCAGCCGCGACCGCGGTGGAGAGGAGCGCGGCACGGCGACGAGTAACGAACGAGGGCGGACGCGACATTCGGACCTCCGAGTTAGGAGGTATTGCCGCGGTGCCAGCGCATTTCTCTTGAACCGGGTCCGAGCTGCGTAACCTTGTGCGAACGTTCGCACGCCTTTACCTTCGTCGCCGCATGTCCGAACCGCCGGTCCAGCCTGGGAACGCCGTTGGCGCGGTCGAGAAGTCGTTCCTCGTCCAGAAGTTCGCCAAGCTCAAGTTCGCCAACCAGCAATTCTCGATCATCGGTTACAGCGTCGCTGGCGAGGAATCGGTCGTTCAAGTTCCCGAGCTGAACGTCTGCTTCGACATCGGCCGCAGCCCGTACTTCGCCCTGACGAGCGACTACGTGTGCATCACGCACAGCCACATGGACCACCTCGCCGGGCTGGGCTACTACCTCTCGCAGCGATCGTTTCAAGGCATGAAGCCGGGCACGGTCTTCCTCCCGCGCGAGATCGAGCGCCCGGTCGATCAACTCCTGCGCTGCTGGCGCGACGTCGAGCGGCAAGGAACACCGTTCACGCTGATCCCGATGACCAGCGGCCAGCTCTACGAGGTCCGTCGCGATTTCGGCATCCGCGCGTTCCAGACACATCACGGCGGCGCGAGCCTGGGCTACGCGATCGTCAGCATCCGCGAGAAGCTCAAGCCCGAGTACATGGGCAAGTCCGGCCCGGAACTCGCGGAGATGAAGAAGAGCGGCGTGGAGATCCAGTACCGGCTGGAAGTGCCGCTGGTCGCCTACCTCGGCGACACGACGATCGGCCCGGTCTTCGACCAGCCGGACGTACAGAACGCGCAGGTGCTGGTCCTCGAAACCACCTTCTTCGACCCCGGCCATCGGACGAAAGCGAAGGCCGGGAAGCACATGCACTTGGAGCACCTGGTCGAGGTGCTGCCGAAACTGAAGAACGAACACATCATCATCAATCACGTCTCGCGACGGATCGGGATCAGGCGGGCGAAGTACCTCCTCCGCAAGCGTATCGGCAACGAGCGGATGAAGAACATCCACTTCCTCATGGACCTGGAAGACTCGCGCGAAGCGGGTGACGTCGACGCGACCGTGCCGCCGCCGCCGGATTCGGCGGAGTGACTGGTGGACCTGCGGTCCGACCGCTAAGCCGCGCGCGCGGTTCGCGCTTGCTCGCGCCGCACACCGACATACAATTCGCCGCGGGACCCAACGTCGAGCGCGCCGTATTCCGATCGTCCGACGCATGTTCGATTCATACGAAGTCGACGGGCTGTTCGACGAGGTCTTCGCTGCGCCGGGGAAAACCCGCAAGCACTACGCCCCGGTCGTGCGCCAACTGAGCGCGCTGGACTCGGCCGCAATGGACCGGCGCCGGCGCATGGCCGACGTCACCTTCCGCAACCAAGGGATCACGTTCACCGTCTACAAGGACGCGGCGGGGGTCGAGAAGATCTTCCCGTTCGACCTGGTGCCGCGGATCATCCCCGCCGACGAGTGGACGACGATCGAGCGCGGGCTCGTCCAGCGCATCACGGCGCTGAACCTCTTCTGCCAGGACATCTATCACGACCAGAAGATCCTGCACGACAAGATCATCCCGGCCGAACTGATCTACGGCGCCAAGATGTTCCGCCGCGAGATGATCGGCGTGGACGTGCCGCGAAATATTTACATCCACATCTGCGGCAGCGACCTGATCCGCGACAAGACCGGCCAATACCTCGTGCTTGAGGACAACGGGCGAACCCCGAGCGGCGTGAGCTACGTGCTGGAGAACCGCGCGGTGATGAAGCGCGTGTTTCCGAACCTGTTCAGCCAGTACCGCGTGCGCGCGATCGAGGACTACCCGTACAACCTGCTGCGCACGCTCCGCTACGTCGCGCCCGCGCACGCGATCAACGACCCGAGCATCGCGATCCTCACGCCGGGCGTTTACAACTCGGCCTACTTCGAGCACAGCTTCCTGGCGCGGCAGATGGGGATCGACCTGGTCGAGGGGCAGGACCTGCTCGTCGACAACGGCTTCGTCTACATGCGCACGACCGCGGGGCTGCGGCGCGTGGACGTGCTCTACCGCCGCGTCGACGACGACTACCTCGACCCGCTGTGCTTCCGCTCTTCGAGCGTCCTGGGCGTCGCGGGGCTGATGAACGCGTTTCGCCTGGGGAACCTCGCGATCGTGAACTCCGTCGGCACCGGCGTCGCCGACGACAAGGCCGTGTACCCGTACGTCCCGGACATGATCAAGTTCTACCTGAACCAGGAGCCGATCCTCGCGAACGTGCCGACGTACATCTGCGCCCGCGACAAGGACCGCAAGTACGTCCTGGACAACCTCGACAAGCTCGTCGTCAAAAGCACGAACGAGTCGGGCGGTTACGGCATGCTCATGGGTCATCAGGCCACCAAGGAAGAGCGTTCCGAGTTCGCAACGAAGATCAAAGCGGACCCACGGAACTTCATCGCGCAGCCCGTCGTCGAGCTGAGCCAGCACCCGAGCCTGATCGAAGACCGGTTCGAAGGTCGGCGCGTCGATCTCCGTCCCTACATCTTGTACGGCGAGAAGCCGATCGTGATGCCGGGCGGTCTGACGCGCGTCGCGCTGCGGAAAGGAAGTTTGGTCGTGAACAGTTCGCAAGGCGGTGGGAGCAAAGACACGTGGGTGTTGGAAGAGAAAGGTTCCGCGGTCGCGAAGTCGTCCGCGCCAGTCGTGGTGGATGAGTAGTTACTCGAAGCTCCAAATCACAAAACGCAAATCACAAAGAAGCTCCAATGAGAAAACTTCAATGTTCAAAAGGATGTTTGGAGCTTGGCGCGCTTTGTCCTCTGTTGGAACTTGTTTGTGATTTGTGCTTTGGGATTTGATCACCCATGCCCGAAACACTCTCTCACCACTCGACCCTCGGCGCCACCGCCCGCGCCATGCTCTCGCGCGACGCCGACTCGATGTACTGGATGGCGCGCTACATCGAACGAGCGGAGCACGTCGCGCGCATCCTGCTGATCAACTCCAACCTGCTCATGGACGTCGGCGACCTCGCGCCCAACCTCCAGCAGCGGCAGTGGGAAGGCGTCCTGAGCATCCTCCGTCTCCACGAGTCCGACGTGCCCGAGGACGACGTCGCCGGCCTGATCGACCATCGGATCCGGCAGTACATGGCGTTCGACGCCGAGAACCCGTCGAGCCTGCTGAACTGCCTCACCCGCGCTCGCGAGAACGCCCGCGCGATCCGTGAGAACATCTCCGCGGAGATGTGGGAGAACATCAACGGTCTGTACTGGTCGATCCGCGGCGACGACGCTCGGCAGCGGTTCGACGAATCGCCCGAGGAGTTCTGCCGCGCGATCATGATGGGCTCGATGCTCTTTCAGGGGCTCACCGACCAAACGCTCGCGCACGACCAACCGTGGCTGTTCACGCAGGTGGCGAAATACCTGGAACGCGTGGACGTGACCGCGCGCGTGATCGAGACGAAGTACGCGATCCTCGGGTCCGGCGCGGATCCTGCCACGGCCGACACCGCGCTGCGCAACATCCACTGGATGGCGGTGCTGCGGAGCTGCTGCTCGATCGAGGCGTACCGCAAAAGCCACATCGGCGAGATGGACCCGGTGCGCGTCGCTTCGTTCCTGATCCTTCATCGCACGTTCCCCCGAAGCATCCGCTTCTGCGTCGAGCACGCCCGCGAATCGATGCGCACGATCCGCACGCAGACGAACGCCGTCGCGATCGATCCGGCGGAACGGATCCTCGGAAGGCTCGCGGCGCAGTTGGAATACGCAGAGATGGGTGAGGTGCTCGAGCGCGGGTTGATCGACTATTTGCAGAACATCCAGACGCAGGTCGCGCAAGCGGCGCTTGCGATTCAGAATACGTACTTCCGGCATTGAGCGGTCGAGCGCGCCGACTCCGATTCCCTCTCCCTCCGGGAGAGGGTTAGGGTGAGGGGGTGTTCGCAGGCGAATACCTTTCGACTGATCGCGCCCCCTCACCCCGACCCTCTCCCGGAGGGAGAGGGAGAAAGACCCCTTCCGAACCGGTTCGCGCACTGCATCACCGGCGCCCGCGTCAGCTCTTCGAGCGTCATCTCTACTCGCGTCGCGACCCGGAACGTCGTCGATTCACCCGGGACCAGCGTGACGATCTGATCGCTGATCGTCGCGTCGGCATCGATGCGATCGACGAAGACGCAAACGTCTTTCAGGAGCGACTTGGCGCGGAGGTGCAGCTCGTAGCCCTCCCGCGTGCGCTCGAGCTTCGAGTCGAACTGTGGAGCCGGGTATGCGCGGTGCTTGTCCACGTCGAAGAACCAGCGCGCACGCACGTCTCCGACCTGCGCGACGATGAACTCGCGCGAACGATCTCCCGCGACGCTTACCTGTCGCGGGAGCTCTTCACCCGAGTTCGACCGCAACGGCACATCGATTCGAATCCCGCACTCGGCGAGCATCACTCCGTCGAAGCTCATGCGCCGGACGAGCGCCTCGTCTCTCCACGGCTCATCGACATCGTTGTTCGCGAACAGCATGAGCTTGTCGCCCTGCGGCTGGATCGTCAGCAATCTCGGCGCGAAGAACCGACGCGCCGCGTACCACAGCAGCTTCGGCCCGCCATCGCCGTCGATCGCGCTCCAGCTCGTCACTGGCCAGCAGTCGTTGAGCTGCCAAATGAGCGCGCCCATGCACACCGGTTGTCTGGTTCGGAACCACTCGACGCCGGTTTGAAGCGCGCGGGCTTGATTCAGTTGGAGCAGGTACTGCCAGTCGTCGAAGTGGTCCGGGATGTCGAAGTGCAGCGCGAGCAGGCGGTCGTTGATCTCGTTGCCGCGCGGCGCCTTCTGGTGCGCTGCGAGCGATGCGCTCCCGCGCACGCGCTGCTCCGGCGGAATCGCTCGCGCGAGCGTCGAGAAGTTCGGCGGCCCCTGGTAGCCGAACTCCGAGCAGAACCTGGGCACGACGTCGCGGTAGTTCGTGTACTCGCCCTTGCCGTGCCAGACGTCCCAGTAGTGCGTGTTGCCGTGCGACGGGAGGTTGGGGTGTAAACCGTTCACGTCGCGGTCGCCCGACCAGGGGCTCGCGGGCCAATACGGACGCGACGGGTCCAGTTCCGAAACGACCTTCGGCAGCAGGTCGAAGTAATACCCTTCGCCCCACGTGCGGCCCTTCACCCGCTCGTTCCAGCCCCAGTTGCGGTAGCCGAGCAGGTTCTCGTTGTTCCCGTTCCAGAGCGCGAGGCTCGGGTGACGGCTCAGGCGCGCGACGTTGTGCCGCGCCTCGGCCTCGACGCTCGAGCGGAACGGCTCTTCCGCCGGGTAGCACGCACAGGCGAACGGAAAATCCTGCCACACGAGCATGCCCGTCTCGTCGCAGATGTCGTAGAAGTCGTCGGTCTCGTAGATCCCGCCGCCCCACACGCGGAGCATGTTGCAGTTGGCGTCGAGGGCCTGTTGAATGCGTTTACGATATCGCGATGGATCGCAGGCCCGGTTGAGGAAGCAGTCGTCGGGGATCCAGTTGAACCCATTGCAGAAGATCGGCTTGCCGTTGACCTTCACGACGAACTTCCGGCCGACGTCGTCGGGCGAGCTGTCGAGCTCGACGGTGCGGAGGCCGACAGTCTGGTGGATTGAGATGTCGCTGTTTGCTTTGAACTCCGGCGCATCATCAATGTGCGCGACGCCAACCACCAAGTCATATAAGGGCTGTCCACCGTACCCGCGTGGCCACCACCACTCGGGCGATTTGAGTGTCAGCTTCATCGTCTGGGACTGCGCTTCCCGAGTGAGCACGTGCACCGTCGCGCCCCCACTGGCGTTGCCGATGTGACAATGCAGATCAATCTCGCGCGCATCAGTTCGCTCAAGTTCCACGAACACATCAATGTCAGCCGTTGACTCGGAAAGAGATCGAGTGATTGGTCGAACGGATGCAATCCGCGCTTTGCTCCACCCCTCCAACCGTATCCCCCTCCACACCCCGCTCGTCACGAGTGCCGGCCCCCAGTCCCAGCCGAAGTTGCAGGCCATCTTGCGGATGAAGTTGAACGGCCCGCCAACGCCGTTCACGCGGGGCAGGTCGCCGAGCTTCCGCTGCATCGCCTCGGCGTAGTTCACGGGCGAGGCGAACGTGATCACCAGCCCGTTCGCGCCCTTCCTGAGCGCCCGGCGCACGTCGAAGCGGTGCGGGTGGTGCATGTTGAACGACTCGCCGACCAGCGTGCCGTTCAGCTCGACGCGGGCCACCGTGTCCAGCCCGTCGCAGGCGAGGTCGATCCGCTCGTGGTCGAACAGCTTCGCGTCCGCGTCGAACGTGCAGCGGTACTGCCAGTCGGTGAGTCCGATCCAGTGAAGCTGGGATTCGTTTCGGTCGTAGTACGGGTCCGGGATCTTGCCGGCGCGGATCAGGTCGGTGTGAACGCACCCGGGCACGCGCGCGGGGAGCGGGTCGGTGCCGACGGACGCGGGGACGCCGCTGACGTCGTTGACGGCGCGGATGGTCCAGGATGAGGATTCGAGGGGCTGTTTGTGCACGGTTGAATCCTAATCGCGATGCGACGCTTTCTCCCTCTCCCTGTACACAGGGAGAGGGTTGGGGAGAGGGTACGTCCGGGTTCTGGGAACCACCCTC
>Ga0081539_10001438_pt1 | contig 40745 bp, 38 predicted proteins | sample TabmetS4T2R2_FD_71023 | JGI IMG/M metagenome (GOLD analysis project Ga0081539, IMG submission 71023) | Tabebuia heterophylla rhizosphere microbial communities from the University of Puerto Rico - S4T2R2 | ecosystem: Host-associated > Plants > Roots > Rhizosphere ... | reverse complement strand
CGATCGCCGCCATAGCCGGGACTATGAGCGATTGACCACAAATAGTGAGGCCATGATTCAACTCAGCATGATTCGCCTCTTGCTGAAACGGTGGGCCTGAGGAATTTATCAACAGCTTCTAAGAGTCGAGCCCCTATTCGTGCTCGCTTTTCCCAGAGTAGGAAGTATTCATGGTATTTATGCGCTTTGCCACTTCCGTACAAGAAGAACGCTGCTGCCCTCCGGCCTAGGCTGCCAGCCGCTGCTGCACTGTGTGTATCCGCTGCACACCATCGATATCTTGTGCCCCAGCATATACGGTAGATAACAGCTCTGCTCCTTTGAGTCGTTGGGTGCCTTTAAGCTTGCTGTGGTCGACCCTCGCTTCTCTATGGCGTCCTCTTCTCCTGGGTGTTCAGTCCAAGCGGTTATAGTCACCTAAGAGAGTATGCCGCTCATCTCACGTTTCCACACCTTCTGAAGTTATTTCTGCTCGCTCCTTCGCGTTAAGGGGAAAAGGGACAGTCTCTGTCAATCTTGTTTAGAGAGACTGATGCACGCTATATCTGTGGCAGATGGGAGCTGGACCATGTATCTTTTCTATACTCACGGGACTGGAGGTTCGCTTCAAGCGCAGCCCGAAATCGAGGACGTCTTTGTCCCACTTGGGTATACCGTCACCCGCATCGAAGTCCCTTATCACGGCAGTACAGTTGAACTAGCTGCTAAACTGGCGACTATGACGTTTGGTGACCTGTGTTTGCTGATTCATGAGACTGCAGATAAACTCATCGCACACGCCAAGAGCTTCACTCTTGAGGATTACGTTGTAGTCGGCGATTCCCTAGGCGGGCTCATTTCCGTCGTTGCTGCCCAGCGTGATTCCAGAATCAGCCATTGCATTTTGCTCGCGTGCAGCGGTGATATTTGTAACGCCGCGTTGCACATCGACGAAGTGTTCCCCGGTTTGGGCTCTTTGAGTGGCATCTTGAATCCTGCGGCCCTTGGTGGCCTTAAACTCCAAGCCCACAAGGCTATCACCGGGCAGTCCGATTTCCAACGCGAATTTGAGCTTGTAAACACCTTTCGTCCCGAACGATTGGCCCATCTCCGCCGGCTTCTTATTCTCAGCGATAAAGGGGACCCAGTGATGCGTGCATCTGCCTGTCGACACTTTGCCAAGAAGGTGAAAGACAGCAGAGTTATCATGGCTTATAACGAGCGACGGCATCATACGATTGGGAAAGATGTACTCCTAAAGTATGCAGTGCCCTTCCTACAGAACAAGCCACTCACGTGGACTGACCGTATCCGCAAGCTCTTTTCGTGGAGTTAGGCCTGGTACATAGGGACAGCCGACCTCGATGGAAAGTCATCCTCTCACATCCTTATCTGGCCGTGAGTCGCAGACCAAAACGTGACCAGTTGATGCCGAGTTTGCGCATGCGTGCTCGTAGCGTATGAGGGTTGATTTTGAGGAGAGCGGCCACACCGTGCGGCCCTTCGACGCGGCCTTGTGTCACTGCTAGTGCCTGCTCGATATGCTGCTTCATTGCTTCGTCTAATGAAAGAAGAGCCGGAGCGCCATTCGGTGTGATCGCGTGAGGAACCGCCGCTATTATGGGGGCCGTTGCGACCCCGGTACCCACACCTAAGGCTCTTGCCACTTCAAGTCGCTCTCCATTTCCGAGAAGAGCCGCACGATCAATCACAGCCCCAAGCTCGCGCACGTTACCCGGCCAGGGATAGCCAGAAAGCAAGGCGAAATCTTCAGCCGTAGGAAGCTGGAGCTTCAGCCCAAAACGCACAGCCGCACGACGGGCAAAATGTTCCGCCAGAAGCGCAATATCTTCATGGCGTTCTCGTAACGGTGGAATCACAATAGGGAATACAGCCACCCGATACCACAAGTCCTCGCGGAAGGTGCGCTCTTGCACCATCACCGCTAAATCACGATGGGTTGCCGCAACCATCCGTACATCGACCTTAAGAGAATGCTCGCCACCAACACGCTCGAAGGAACCATCTTGCAAGACCCGCAACAGTCGAACCTGCGCCGCAAGTGGGAGTTCACCAATCTCATCGAGGAAGAGTGTCCCTTCATTGGCACGCTCGAACCAGCCTCGTCGCGTTGCCGTAGCACCGGTGAAGCTACCTTTTTCATGACCAAAGAGTTCGGCATCGATCAGCTCAGAAGGAATAGCGCCACAGTTGACGCGCAGGAATGGCCCACGTGCTCGGGGAGAGCGCTCATGAATGGCGCGAGCAATGACTTCTTTACCGGAACCGGTTTCCCCAAGCAGGAGGACAGGCACATCCGAACGGGTCACCAAAGCTACGCGTTCCATGACCGAGTGTAACCCATGGTCAGCACCGACGATCGACACTGACACCTCTTCTCGCCCAAGGCGGGTGAGCAGAGAACGAGTATCGGCTTCGGCGGCCTCGCGTAAGGTACGTAGTTCGTGCAGTCGATGGTCGTTGTCCAGTGCGACCGCACAGGGTTCAAGCAAGGTCTGACACAAGCGCTCGTGTGCGGCAGTCACTCGATGTGATGGAGGTATCTGGATAAACAACAGTCCAGAAGTCCCATGCTCGCTAACGAGTGGGCCGACAATCACCTCCCCCTGTAAGGACGCAGGAATCGTAGCGCAGGCAATATGCTTGCTATGACTATGTTGTCTCGCACGATAAATCTCACCATGCCGACACCAGCGAAGCAAACGTCCGATGTCTTGCTCTGACCATTGGGTGGCATCCAACGGTAGTTCCTCGTTACCCAACGCAGAGGCCACAGCTACGGTTTCCACACGCGAGCGCTCTTGGTCAATGCGACGGATCGCAAGCCGTCCGAAGGGGAACTGTCGCTTCACCATTGACACTAAGAGGCGGACAAACTCTGTGATTTCACTATGGCGACTGACCTCACGCCAGACCTCGAGCTGAAATGGCAGGAGTGTTTCTCTGATATTCATGCCGTCATATTTGATAGCTGATGCTGTCATATATAACAGAGATTAGTATATTTCACGGAAAAATTCTTTCTACTACGTTCTCTATCTATGAAATAGATTTGAGAGAAAAATTTTCTCTTCCTGACTTCGTGAATTTGCTCACGATTTTCGCTGTGCAGGGATCTGGCACCGAAAACCTGCCGTACTGGCATTGTTCTTGCCTGATCATAGGCGACTTTAGTGAGAAAGGCCAACTTTTATGCCGCAGGGCACGATAACAGATCACGAACGGGACCTCGCTCTCGAACAGCAGATTCTCCAAGCGATCAAGCATGTACTAAGGACGCCTTCCCTTTCTTTGCTGATCCCACCAGAGCAGCCCGCGTAGCGGAGTCCTGGGGACTGGGGCTCAACTGGTACCTTAATCGTAACGTGAAATTCCAACTCAACTATGAACAAACCGACTTTACCGGCGGTGGCACCAAAGGCGAGCGTCCGAAAGAGCGGGCGATTCTCAGCCGTTTCCAGGTTGCGTTCTAAAGTACAGTCACATGTTGTGTCTCTCGATCACAAGAAAGGCTGACTATGATTGTCAAGGTTCTCATTCGTGCAGTTATCACTTTGGTGATAACCGTGGCGCTAAATGCACCAGCCCAGGCGCAAAAAAGCCTCACTTTACTCAACGTATCATACGATCCCACCCGCGAGTTGTATCAGGAATTCAACACTGCCTTTGCCAAGTATTGGCAAGGCAAAACCAATGAGATGGTCACTATCAACCAGTCGCATGGAGGGTCTGGCAAGCAAGCGCGTGCGGTGATTGACGGTTTGGAGGCTGATGTCGTCACGCTGGCACTCGCCTATGACATCGACGAGATTTACCAGAAAGCGAAACGTATTCCTGCCGATTGGCAGAAGCGTTTGCCGAACAACAGTGCGCCGTACACATCGACCATTGTGTTGCTGGTACGCAAGGGAAATCCCAAGAGCGTCAAGGATTGGGATGACTTGGCGAAACCTGGAGTGTCAGTCATTACTCCAAACCCCAAGACCTCAGGCGGTGCGCGTTGGAATTATCTGGCTGCCTGGGGCTATGCACTGCGACAGCCGGGTGGTGATGACGCCAAGGCCAAAGAGTTCGTAACGCGTGTCTACAAAAACGTGCCGGTGCTTGATTCTGGGGCGCGTGGTTCGACGACCACCTTCGTTGAGCGCGGTATCGGTGATGTCTTCATCTCGTGGGAGAACGAAGCATTACTCGCAGTGAAAGAATTGGGCAAAGACAAATTCGAGATTGTCATTCCGTCGGTGAGCATTCTTGCCGAGCCGCCGGTCACGCTAGTGGACAAAGTCGTTGACAAGCACGGAACGCGTGCGGTGGCGCAAGCCTATCTTGATTATCTCTACACAGAAGAGGGACAACAGATCGCGGCGAAGAACTACTACCGTCCACGGCTCGCCTCAGTTGCCGCTCAGCACGCCTCCCAGTTTCCCAAGGTGAATTTGTTCACCATTGATGAAGTATTTGGCGGTTGGCAAAAGGCACAACAAGCCCACTTTGCTGATGGCGGGACGTTTGATCAGATTTATCAGCCGGGACGGTAACACTCTGAAGAAAGCCTAGCACTATGATCCTCAAGCAACGCAGCATCCTCCCCGGTTTCGGTTTGGCAATGGGCTTTACGCTCCTATATCTCAGCCTCATCGTATTGGTCCCGATTGCGGCGCTTTTTCTCCGGACGACCTCATTAAGCTGGGGAGAGTTTTGGACCATCGTCACGGCCCCACGTGTGCTGGCTTCATACCAGCTCAGCTTCGGCGCCTCTTTCGTTGCTGCGCTTGTGAACGCTGTGTTCGGCTTGCTCATCGCCTGGGTTTTGGTGCGGTATTCCTTCCCCGGCAAACGGATCATCGACGCGCTCGTGGATTTACCCTTTGCCTTACCTACGGCTGTGGCGGGTATTAGTCTCACCTCGATCTTTGTGAAAACTGGCTGGCTCGGCAAGTACCTTGAACCTTGGGGAATTCAGGTCGCCTTCACCTCACTGGGAGTGATCGTTGCATTAGTCTTCATCGGCTTGCCCTTTGTTGTGCGCACGATCCAACCGGTGTTAGAAGATTTGGATGAGGAACTGGAGGAGGCCGCAGCCAGTCTAGGCGCGAACCGCTGGCAGACCTTCTCTCGTGTGCTGTTGCCCCCGTTGCTCCCCGCGCTCCTCACAGGGTTCGCCCTCGCCTTTGCCCGAGCGCTAGGTGAGTACGGCTCAGTCGTCTTTATCTCCGGGAACATGCCGATGCGCACCGAAATCGTGCCGCTCCTGATCATCACCAAATTAGAGCAGTACGAATACGCCAGTGCGACAGCAATTGCGGTCGTAATGCTCGTGGCGTCGTTTATCCTCATGTTGGTGATTAACCTGTTGCAACGTTGGAGTAGCTCACGTCATTTGGCGACAGTGTGAAATAGAGAAAGAAACCTAACACTCATGGCTGGCAGCATCGCTTTACGACACACCGCTGAGTTGACCGCGCAACCGCGCGCAACCACCGAATCAGGAATCGTCCGTTGGCTCCTGATTAGTGTTGCGCTTGCGTTCTTGGTGATCTTCCTCTTCGTGCCTCTTGTTGCCGTCTTTGCTCAAGGCTTGCAAAAAGGTGTCACTGCCTACTTCGATGCACTCCGCCAACCTGATGCATTAGCTGCCATCCGTCTTACTCTGCTCACCGCGGCTATTGCTGTACCGCTAAATCTGATCTTCGGTGTCGCGGCCGCCTGGGCAATCACGAAGTTCGAGTTTGTCGGCAAAAGTCTGTTGATCACCTTAATCGATATCCCTTTTGCCGTCTCTCCGGTAATCTCGGGATTGATCTTTGTCCTCCTGTTTGGCCTGCAAGGATGGCTGGGTCCATGGCTGGACAGTCACGATATCAAAATCATCTTCGCTGTACCGGGGATTATTCTTGCGACCATCTTCATCACCTTTCCCTTTGTCGCGCGCGAATTGATTCCCCTCATGCAAGCGCAAGGGACCGAAGAAGAACAGGCAGCCCTCGTGCTTGGCGCGAGTGGCTGGCAGACCTTTTTTCGTGTCACTTTGCCAAACATTAAGTGGGGATTGTTGTACGGAGTAATCTTATGTAACGCGCGGGCTATGGGTGAGTTCGGTGCCGTCTCTGTCGTCTCCGGCCATATTCGTGGCCAGACCAACACCATGCCCCTCTACGTCGAGATTCTCTACAACGAGTACAGTTTTGCTGCTGCTTTTGCCGTTGCTTCGCTGCTGGCGCTGCTCGCCTTAGTGACCCTAGCCGCTAAAAGCATTGTCGAGTGGAAAACCCAACAACAACTATTGACCGACGAACGAGTTGCCGTGAAGGAATCTCTATGAGCATCGAAGTGCAGAACATCACTAAAACCTTTGGTCATTTTACTGCATTACAGAATGTGAATTTTCAGGTACCGACAGGCGAACTGGTCGCGTTACTCGGGCCGTCTGGCTCAGGAAAGACCACGCTCTTACGTATCATTGCTGGACTCGAGGGGGCAGACCAGGGCAGGGTGCTTTTTCATGGCGAAGATGCGACAAATAGGAATGTAGGGGAGAGGCACGTTGGGTTTGTATTCCAACACTACGCCTTGTTTCGCCACATGACGGTTTTTGAGAATGTTGCCTTTGGTCTACGTGTACGACCGCGACGCTCTCGTCCGCCTGAAAGTGAGCTCCGCAAGACGGTGCATGACCTGCTCAGTCTCGTGCAACTCGAGCAATTAGCTGATCGTTATCCCTCGCAGCTCTCAGGTGGGCAACGTCAACGGGTTGCATTAGCACGAGCACTCGCAGTTCGGCCTCAAGTGCTGCTGCTTGACGAACCGTTTGGCGCCCTGGATGCAAAGGTCCGCAAAGAGCTGCGCGCCTGGCTGCGCCGGTTGCACGATGAGCTGCATGTCACTAGTGTCTTCGTCACCCATGACCAGGACGAGGCACTAGAAGTCGCCGACTGCGTCGTAATTATGCACCAGGGCCGGATCGAACAAGTCGGCACACCTAATGACGTGTTCCACCATCCTGCGACGGAGTTTGTCATGCACTTCCTTGGTGATGTGAACGCCTTCCACGGCCGCGTCGATGCCGGGATTGTCCAGTTCGGCTCGCTCGAACTCCCGTTCCCCGAGGATCGCCAGCAGATCGCTGGCGATGCGCGCGTGTTCATTCGTCCCCACGACGTAACAATCGACACCAAAACCAATGGCCTGCCTGCAATGGAAGCCAAGGTAGTCCGCGTCCACTCCGCCGGTCCCCTCGTCCGTGTGGATCTGCTCACCTCAGCAAATCAACGCTTGACCTCCGAAATCTCGCAAGAGCGTTTCGCCACTATGAACCTGCAGATGGAAAGCCGGGTTTATGTGCGCCCGCGTCACATCCGCGTCTTCGCTGGCAATGGCATCGAATCTCTTTGATCGGTCGCAAATTTTTTGGCGATGGCAGCACTGATATACTCTCTAGCTCCCATCACCGCTGCCGTAGCATTCTGTGGTCCGCAAAGAACCTCACTAGAAAGTGTGGCAATCGCGTCGTCGGAGCGATGCGAGGGGTTATCATGCGGCATGAGCTGGGCCAGAAGTTCGAATGTGGCCTGCAACTCTTTGGTAAACGCTTCACGAACGCTGTGAGGCGGTCGGGCGATGTCGGCGCCAAGAGCAGCGATAATACAGCCTTGACCAGGTTCATCCCGGTGCTCTCGTGAGAGATAACTCTCTACGATGCTGCGAAACGCTTTGGCGCCCGGCTTGCGCTCTGCTGTTCGCCGCCAGAGATGCTGTGACCGCGTCACCGCAAAGCGAATCGCCTCAGTTGCGATGGCTTCTTTGGAGCCGAACTGACTGTAAAGACTGCCATGAGTGAGGCCAACTTCTTTGGTGATCGCGTCAACCCCGGTGGCATGAATACCGTGTTCCCGGAAGAGACGAGTGGCCGCAGTCAAGATTTGCTTACGGTTTTGCGCTGCCTGTTCTTTCGACACCCGCATCAGACGCTCCTCGTTTTTCTATTATACTTGATTCATTTGGTTACGATCGTTATGAATTTAGCAAACATGACGATCGTCCCAACAGATCACGATTCTCAATTGTCTAGGCAAACTTTCCTACTTGCCTTACGCCAGCGAAGTGACGACAATGCGAGTGCTGACCCATAGGAACTCAGGGACACTACTCAACCTAAGGCAGCACCCCGAGACGAATTAGAAGGTTGCCAAGCATGAACCTCAAGAAATGTCGTTCGTGTGTAGGATATAGAGGGGCTCTTCCTACTCATAGTGCGGAGTTGGCAATACTACTCATGGAAATCAAAAGAAAGGTTAGCATTTGCTCATACTATAATCGCAGAGCCGTTGGTTTGTTATTGCTTATTTCCGTATTGAGACTCTTCTTCCTCTACTTCATCCTCTTCTTTCGGGCAATCAAATTGATGTGATTCAGAACTGCCCGAAAGATTGCTGTTTGCTGCTGAAATTTCGGCATTTGCTGAATTATTAGTAACCCCTTCTACAGTAAGGACAAGCTTTTTCAAACGTTTACAGATGGTCTTCCCCTTGCACTGTCTCTTCATCATCCAAGCAGTGATCATCCAGGTCGGAGAAAAGACAGATGACATCAAAAGCTAACTCGAAGCGCAGACATCGCCGTGAAATCAACCAGGTCATTTATATCGACGTCTGACTCGTTAGGCATGGTTGAAGGAACTCAATATGACCACGAGAAATGCACTGGCGCCTCGTACGTTCGTCCGTCGTGTGGAAGCGGACGGACTCACTATTTTCTACCGGGACGCGGGCCCCGCGAATGCGCCGGTGGTACTCCTGCTGCACGGCTTCCCGACCTCGTCGTTTCAATATCGGGAGTTGATTCCACGGCTGGCTGACCAGTATCGAGTCCTCGCTCCCGATCTTCCCGGATTCGGGTTCACCGAAGTCCCTGAGCAGCGGCGCTACAAGTATTCCTTCGAGGCGTTGGCGGACACTGTATTGGCTTTTGCCGATGCGCTCGCTCTCAAGCGCTACGCCCTGTACGTTTTTGACTATGGTGCTCCGACAGGCTTTCGGGTTGCAATGGCGCGACCCGGCAACACTGACATTCAGCTCGATCTGTTTCTCGACTATGCAAACAACGTGAAGTTGTACCCGGCTTTCCGCGAATATTTTAGGAAATGGAAGCCGCCGCTGCTCGCGGTCTGGGGGAAACACGATCCCTATTTCACACCAGCAGGAGCCGAGGCCTTCCGGCGCGACAACCCAAATGCGAGTGTCCAATTCCTAGAGACTGGACATTTCGCGCTGGAGACGCACGTTGAGGAAATCGCCCTCGCAATGCGCAAGTTTCTTGCAGAAGCTGTCGGACCAAAGCGGCCTAACAGCCAGTGAAAAAGTTCGTCATGGCAAAGCTCTTCTCGTCGCTCGATGAAGAAAATAATCGGAGGAACTATGTCAAAGATGCGTGTCATGCAAATTACTCGTCCCAATAGTCCCTTTGAATTAGTTGAACGCGAAATCCCAGAGCCAGCTCGCGGACAGGTGCGCATTAAAGTCGAAGCCTGCGGCATTTGCCACAGCGATGTACTGGTGAAAGAAGGCCTCTGGCCCGGCCTGCAATATCCACGCGTGCCAGGCCATGAGATCGCCGGGCGTATTGATGCGGTGGGCACGGATGTGTCCAATTGGAAGCCGGGTCAGCGTGTCGGTGTTGGCTGGCATGGCGGCCACTGTTTCGTGTGCGATCCCTGCCGGCGTGGCGACTTCATCCTCTGCCAGTCTGAGAAAATCACGGCGCTCAGCTTTGACGGCGGCTATGCCGAGTACATGGTGGCCCCAGCTGAAGCTGTGGCGGCGATGCCTGACGGCTTACCTGCAGACGAGGCGGCCCCGCTCCTTTGCGCAGGTATCACAGTGTACAACGCGCTCCGCCATGCCGGCGCGAAGGCTGGTGATCTCGTCGCAGTCCAAGGCATTGGCGGTTTGGGTCACCTCGGAGTTCAATACGCACGGCAGATGGGTTTTCACACCGTAGGGATCGGGCGTGGCGAAGACAAAGAACCACTGGCCCGCAAACTGGGCGCTCACGCATACGTCGACACAAGTGCCAGTGCTCCGGCGGCGCAATTACAAAAGCTCGGCGGCGCCCGCGTGATTCTCGCCACCGCCCCCGATTCACGGGCTATCTCTGCTTTGGTAGGAGGACTTGCGCCCGGCGGGAAATTGGTGATCGTGGGTGTCAGTCCGGAGCCTCTCAATATAAGCTTACTCGATCTCGTTCTCCCGCGCCGGAGCATCCAGGGCTGGCCCTCTGGCACCGCCAAAGATTCCGAAGACACGCTGCAGTTTAGCGTATTGACCGATGTGCGTCCCATGATTGAGCGCTATCCGCTGGAGAAGGTCACTGAAGCCTATGAGCAGATGATCAGCGGCAGGGCACGGTTTCGCGTCGTTCTCACGACCGGGCACTAATTGAGAGACAGGATCGAGTTGAGAAAGGCGCATTGTCCATGACTGATGCAGTTGTGGGGTTGAGCTCGACTAGGACTAAAAGACTTAGGAGGACTGAATTATGCGGGAAGCAATCGAGATAGGATATCAGGCGTTCGTTTCAGACGGTGGTGAGGAGTTCGGCGCGGTTCGGGCAGTTTCTCCAAACGGCCGGCCCGAACTTGTGATCTACGTGGAGAATGCGGGGGACTTCGTCGTGCCGTTCTCTGCGGTCGAGGCAGTACATTCGCAGAAGGTCATCTTGAACTGCGGCAAGCTGGAGCGTCGCCTTCGACAGGCGATCGGCCACGCGCACGACGCCGAAGAGCCCAATTTGTAGAGATCGGAAAACATCTAACAAAGGATTTTTTTAATCCAAAGAAGGAGTATGCTATGCCAACTCTTCTCAGTCACTGACTTCTAACGTTTCGCTATCACGCACGTCGTTTCACACGATTGAAGCCGACGGCGTTCGCGTCTTTTATCAGGAGGCAGGCCCGACGAAACAACCTCTATTCCTTGTAGAGATGCCAGATGAATCTTCCCAATCCGAGCACACACGATAAGGCGTTAGCCATCAACCTTCACCCGGCCCAGTACGGCACGTTCGCGGAAATTGGCGCCGGGCAGGAAGTGGCGCGCTGGTTCTTTCACGTGGGTGGGGCGGCGGCCACAGTAGCTCGCTCGATCTCCGCCTATGATATGGCAATGAGCACGGCCACCTACGGCCCCACCGCCCGTTACGTCAGCCGCCAACGGTTACAGGCGATGCTGGAGTACGAATTTCAGCTTCTGCTGACCCAACTGGATGGGGTCCGGGGCGAGCGAAGTACGTTTTTTGTCTTCGCCAATACGGTCGCCGCGCGCAGCTACTCGCACCAAGAAGACGGTCACGGATGGCTGGGCGTGCGTTTCCAAACTCACCCGCGGGAAGCCCCCTCGGACCTCCTCATCCACGTCCGCCTCTTAGAGCGGGACAACCTCCGCGAGCAGGAAGCTCTTGGAATACTGGGGGTGAACTTGCTCTACGCGGCCTTTCATTACTACCAGGAGCCCGATGTGTTGATTCGTTCGCTGCTCGATGGCCTGACACGCGACCGCGCTGAGATCGATGTGATTCAGTGCACAGGACCAGCCTTCGCCGGCGTCGATAACCGCCTCCTGAGCTTGCAGCTCGTCGAACAACAGCTGACCGACGCCGCCATGTTCACAGTGGATGGTGAAGTGGTGCAACCCTCTGAGATCCTCTACAAGCGGCCGATTCTCATCGAGCGGGGCAGTTTTCGTCCGCCCACTAATCTGACCCTGGACCTACTTGCCTGCGCTCTGGAACGATTCCGGCACGAGCCCCAGGTGCAGGAAGAATCGCCGGTCGTCCTCCTGGAAATGACCTTGCGCAATCTCACCACCGACCGCGGCGTGGACCATACCGATTTTCTGGCGCGCGTTGATCTGCTGCGCGCTGTAGGTCAGAACGTGCTCATCTCGAATTTTGGACGGTATTTTCGCCTCGTCGATTATCTTGCCAGCTACACGCAGAAGCCGATTGGTATAGCAGTTGGGGTTCCCTCGTTGCGGGAGATTTTCGATGCGGAATACTACAAAGACCTTCCCGGAGGCAGGCTAGAGTCCTTTGGGAGATTGTTCAAGAACGCCGTGAAAGTCTACGTGTATCCCTCTCGGGACCCGACTTCGAGAGCCGTCACGACGGTAGAAACGCTAGAGGTAGAGCGCCAGTTTCGGCATCTCAAGGCCTTTCTCCTGGAAAACCATTACGTTGAGCAACTTGACAACTATAACCAATCCTACCTCCCGATCGTCACCCGCAATGTGCTGACCAAGATCCAGACGGGTGATCCTGCGTGGGAAGCGTTGGTGCCACCCCGCATCGCCCAGCTCATCATCCAACACAAGCTGTTCGGCTACCAGCCGACGAGGGAGCACTGATGCGGAGCGCCTAGGGGGACCATCTTTGCATTGACACTCTCCGTCTAGTTATCAAATATGGAACGGAACAGCGTCTACCTGTCAGCATAACGTCAGCAGCACGACCCTTCGAGGGATGAGGATATTATGGACATTAAAGCTCATAGTCACTTTTTGATTTTTTCCATCTTGATCGTCACCTTCTGCTTGGTGATGGCAGGCTGTAAACGTGAGCCTCCTGCACTTGCTGCAACTCCGCCCCCGGTCGTGATGGTCAGCCTGCCTGTGGAGCGGGAGGTGCGAGATTACTACGAGTACACCGGGCGGACCGCCGCCGTGGAAGCGGTCGAAGTCCGGGCCCGCGTCAGCGGGTATCTGGTCAAGGTCAATTTCCAGGAAGGGGCGGTGGTCAAGAAAGGCGACCTGCTCTTTCAGATTGATCCGCGTCCATTCCAGGCGGTGTTGGACCAAGCCAAGGGCCAGGTCGCCCAATTGGAGGCCCGGCTGGCGCGCGCCGAGGCCGACGTTACCCGCTATGAAAGGTTGCTCCCCAAAGGTGCGGCCAGTCAGAAAGATCTTGACACGGCGGTTGCCGACCGCGGAGAGGCGCGCGCGGGTATCCAATCGGCGCGGGCGGCTGTGGACCGGGCGGCGCTCGATCTGGAGTTCACGAAAGTGACCGCGCCGATCAGTGGGCGTATCAGCCGCCACCTCATCGACGAAGGCAATCTGGTGACCGCCGACACGACGTTGCTGACCACGCTCGTCTCCATCGACCCGATGTATGTCTACTTCGACGCCGACGAAGGGTCGGTCCTGCGCGTGCGGCAATTGATCCGCGAAGGCAAGCTGCGCTCCGCCCGCGACGTCGCGGTGCCGGTCTTGCTGGGCCTGGCCAATGAGACGGGCTTTCCCCATCAAGGGACTATCAATTTCGTGGACAATCAGGTCAATCCCCAAACTGGTACGCTGCGGTTACGCGGGGTATTCCCGAACGAGAACGGAGCCCTCGAACCTGGCTATTTCGCCCGCGTGCGGCTACTTATCGGGCAAACTCATGGGGCCCTGCTGGTGACCGAGCGCGCCATTGACACTGATCAGGGCCAGAAGATTCTCTACGTCGTCAACGACAAGAGCGAGGTGCACTCCCGTCCCATCCGGGTAGGGGCGCTCCACGACGGGTTGCGGGTAATCGAAGAGGGTCTACAGCCGGGAGAGCGAGTGATCGTTAACGGCCTGCTGCAAGTCCGGCCGGGCATCCCGGTTACACCCAAGCCAGTAGACATGCCCGTCACGCCCGCACAGCAATAAGGAGGCACAACATGCTGGCACGCTTCTTCATCGATCGCCCGGTTCTGGCGTGGGTCATCTCCCTGGTCATTGTCCTGCTTGGGGGCATCGCCGCAGCCTTCTTGCCGATTGCCGAGTACCCCGAGATCTCGCCCCCCACCGTCCGCGTGACGGCCAACTACCCAGGAGCCAACGCCCGCGTGGTGGCCGACACGGTGGCAGCGCCCATCGAGCAGCAGGTCAATGGCGTTGAGCACATGCTGTACATGTCGTCGCAGAGCGGCAACGATGGCTCCTACACCCTGGATGTAACCTTCGTACTCGGCACGGATGTGAACCTGGCCCAGGTGCTGGTGCAGAACCGCGTCGCCATCGCCGAGCCGACGCTGCCCGACGTGGTGAAGGCCATCGGCGTCACGACCAAGAAGCGGTCCCCGGATATTCTCCTGGCGATCAACCTCTATTCCGAGGACAACCCGGAGACCGGCAAGTCGTATTATGATGCGCTCTACCTGAGCAATTACGCCACTATTCAACTCAGGGACGCACTAGCTCGGCAGGAGGGCGTCGGCGATGTGTCGATCTTAGGCGCGCAGGATTACAGCATGCGCGTGTGGCTGGACCCGAATAAACTGCAGTCGCGGAACCTGACCGCCGGCGACGTGATCCGGGTCTTGCGCGAGCAGAACGTACAGGTGGCCGCTGGGCGAATCGGCCAGCCGCCCGTCCCTATCGGCCAGGACTTCCAGTACACCCTGAGTACCCTCGGGCGGCTGGTCGAGGCTGAGCAGTTCGCGGACATCATCCTCAAGACCGGCACCGATGGGCAAATCACTTACCTCAAAGATGTCGCTCGGACAGAATTGGGGGCCCGCAGCCAGGACACGCTCGGCCGGCTGGACGGTCGGCCGACGGCACTCCTCGGCGTCTTTCTGCTGCCCGGCTCGAACGCCTTGGACACCGCCGACCGCATCAAGGCCACGATGCGGGAGTTGGCAACCCGCTTCCCCCAGGGACTGCGCTACGCCATCAACTATGACACGACGCCGTTCATCCGCGAGTCCGTCAATGAGGTGTTTCACACGCTGCGCGACGCGGTGATCCTAGTCGCCATTGTCGTGCTGCTGTTCCTGCAGGACTGGAAGGCCTTACTGCTCCCCTTGATCGACGTGAGCGTCTCGTTGATCGGCACCTTTGCCGTGTTGAGCCTGATGGGCTTTAGCTTGAATAACCTGACACTGTTTGGGCTGGTGCTGGCCATTGGCATCGTCGTGGACGATGCAATCGTTGTACTGGAGAACATCGAGCGTTGGCTAGACAAAGGCTTACCCGTGCGCGAGGCGACCATCAACGCGATGAATGAGATAACCGGGCCGATCCTGGCCATCACACTGGTGCTCAGCTCGGTCTTCCTGCCGAGTGCTTTTCTCGGTGGGATTACCGGCCAGTTCTTCCGGCAGTTTGCCCTCACCATCTCGGCGTCGATGATCATTTCGGCCCTCAACGCCATGACGATGACGCCTGCCCGAGCGGCCTCAATCTTTGCGGGCCGTACACCTAGCGAGCATGGAGACCAGGACAAGGAGGCCCTGCCGTGGTGGAGCTTCGCCCTGTTCGGAGGGCTGGCGACTGTGTGGCTGCTCGAGCCGATGCTGGGTGCCTGGTTGGGGCTACCTATGGGAGGAGAAGGCGGCGAAGCAGCGCCTGGCGGTCTCCAAGCCACCGTACTAACGTGGGGGAAGTACCTTGTCCTCTTTCTCCCTGGTGCGATTGCCGGAGGGGCGCTCGGCTGGTTCCTCATTCGGCCAGTGAACTGGGCTCTGGGGAAATTCTTCAAGGGCTTCAACTGGCTTTTCGACAAGGCAACCAACGCCTACGGAGGGATTGTGGGTTGGGCTCTGCGCCTTAGCGTGATCGTACTTGTAATCTACGTCGGTCTCCTTGGCCTGACGGGCTTCGGCTTCACCCGTGTCCCCGGCGGGTTCATCCCCAGTCAGGACAAGGGTTACCTGCTGGTGAACATCCAGCTGCCCGATTCAGCCTCCCTAGAGCGTACGATCGCAGTTACCGCGGCCGTCGAGAAGATCGCCCTGGAGACTCCTGGCGTTGCTCATACGTCGGCCATTCCGGGACAATCGTTAGTCCTGAATGCCGTCAGCTCGAACTACAGCTTCATGTTCGTCGTCCTCAAGCCCTTCCACGAACGCCGGGATGCGGCGCTGAGCGGGGAGGCGATCGCAGCGCAGCTCCGCGCCCGCTTCCGGCGGGAGATTATGGAGGCCCGCGTGCTGGTTTTTGGGCCGCCGCCGGTGCGGGGCTTAGGCAGCGCCGGCGGCTTTAAGCTGATGGTGGAAGCCACCGGCGACGTCAACTTCGACGCCTTGCAGGCCCAGGCGGATGCCTTGGCGGCTAAGGGCAACCAACAACCCGGCCTCGTCGGCCTCTTCAACGGCTTCCGCGCCCACACGCCGCAGCTCTACGTGGACATTGACCGGGTGAAGGTCAAGACCATGGGCGTGGCCCTCACCGATGTCTTCGATACGCTGCAAGCCTACCTGGGCAGCTATTATGTCAACGACTTCAACCGCTTCGGCCGCACCTGGCAGGTCAACGTCCAGGCCGACGCCCCCTTCCGCATGGATGCGGAGACGGTCAAACAACTCAAGGTCCGCAATGCCGCCGGCGATATGGTGCCACTAGGTGCTGTTGTCGACATACGCGACACCACCGGGCCGGTCACGATCACTCGCTATAACATGTTCCCGTCAGCCACGATTAATGGCGCCTCCCGACCCGAGGTCAGCAGCGGTGACGTGCTGGCGACGATGGAGAAGCTGGCCGAAGAGCTGCCGCGCAACATGAAAACTGAATGGACCGAGCTGAGTTACTTGCAGAAGCTGGCCGGCAAAGTCGAGTCGTTTCGGGATTTGCAGCAGAACCCCTTCAGTGCCTTCGTGCTGGGGACGGTACTAGTCTTCTTCGTGCTGGCGGGCCTGTACGAGAGCTGGTCGCTGCCGCTGGCCGTAATCCTGGTCGTGCCCATGTGCCTGCTAAGCGCCCTGGCGGGCATCGCACTGGCTGGGATGGACATCAACATCTTCGTGCAGGTTGGCTTCGTGGTGCTAGTTGGCTTGGCTGCCAAGAACGCTATCCTCATCGTCGAGTTCGCCCGTGAGAGGCAACGGGAAGGTGCGTCCCGGTTCGATGCCGCCGTGGAGGCCGCACGAGTGCGGCTGCGGCCGATCGTCATGACGTCGTTCGCCTTTATCCTTGGTGTGTTCCCGCTGGTGATTGCGCAGGGGGCTGGGGCCGAGATGCGCCGCACCCTTGGGACGGCAGTCTTCGCCGGCATGATCGGCGTGACTCTGTTCGGCATCCTCTTGACCCCGGTCTTCTACTCCGTGGTCCGCTGGTCCAGCGAGCGGCACAAAGGTAACGCTCTGGACGCAGCCGCACCGCAACCACCTGTAGAGGCATCTATCCCTGCGCCGACGAGACGAGTCGTTTCGATAGAACACCAGGACTCACGCAGGACAAGACTACAGGGTACGGGCGATGTCCTCGGAAAAAGCTCGGATCGTCGGGAGGAATAAGCCCGAGAGCCGCTCCGAGAACTCACCAGTACAGCGTTATTTCATCACTGTATGTTTGGTTGGAAGGACGGAAAAAGAATGAATAGTAGGACCCTGAGCAGTTGGCCGCGAACGTACTCCATACTCTGGGGCGCTCTCGCTACGTTTACCCTAGTGCTCTCGTCGACCGGTTGTACGATGGTTGGACCTAATTATGTTCGTCCGTCAGTTCCTACTACAGCCGATTGGATCGAGACGAACGAACCCACTATCAAGCGCGAGCCTGCCGATGTCAGTGCGTGGTGGACGGTGTTTCAGGATCCAGTGCTCAATACCCTGGTGGAGACCGCCTACCGACAGAACCCGTCGCTCCAGGCCGCAGGCGTGCGCGTGCTCGAAGCTCAAGCGCAGCGGGGGATCGCCATTGGCCAGCTTTTTCCTCAACAACAGGAGGCCGTCGGAGAGTTCAGTCGGAATGATCTCAGTAAGAATAAAGCAAACCGTAATGCTCCTACCCTCAAGACGCCATTTGATGATTGGCAGATCGGCTTTGAGGCAACTTGGGAACTCGATGTCTGGGGGCGCTTCCGACGCGCTATTGAGTCAGCTGATGCAACCCTGCTCGCCTCGACAGCGACCTACGATGACGTCCTCGTCAGTCTGGTCGCTGAGGTCGCCACCAATTATCTGCAGTTGCGCATTTTCCAGGAACGGCTAGCTGTTGCTCACGCCAACGTCGTGATTCAAGAGCGTAGCTATTACATTGCCAATGCGAAGTTCCAAGGGGGGACGGCGACGGAACTCGATGCCGCCCAAGCCGGCTCGCTGCTGCGTGATACCGAGGCCCAGATTCCAGCGCTAGAAACGGGCATCCGCCAAACGCAAAATACCCTCTGTACCCTCTTAGGGATACCACCTCAAGACCTTCAGCACCTACTCGGCGGGCAACGGGCGATCCCCTCACCACCCACTGAACTCTCTGTAGGGGTCCCGTCCGACTTGCTCCGTCGCCGCCCTGACATTCGCCGCGCTGAACGGACGCTGGCCGCCCAGAGTGCGCAGATTGGGGTCGCTACGGCCGATCTGTTGCCGAGCTTCGCCTTGCTCGGTACTATTAGCCTCAGCGCCGAACACTTCGACGATCTGTTCAAGTCTAACAGCTTCGAAAACTTTGGAGGACCAAGTTTTCGCTGGGCCATCCTGAACTATGGCCGGATCCAAAATAATGTGCGTGTGCAGGATGCGCGCTTCCAAGCGCTTATTGGGGACTACGAAAATACAGTCCTCCGGGCGCAAGAAGAAGTCGAGAGTGCCGTTGCCGGATTTTTAGGTGCACGACGTCAGGTAGAGTTTCTCACCGATAGTGTCGCATCTGCCTCCCATGCCGTCGAACTGGCCGATTTCCAGTATCGCGAGGGGACTGCGGACTACACACGTGTCCTAAACTCGCAACAGTTCCTGGTCGGGGAGCAAGACCGCCTGGTTACCACGAGAGGGTCCGTTGTCCTGAACCTCGTCTCACTGTACCGAGCGCTCGGGGGAGGGTGGGAGTGGCGAATAGGGAAAGACTTCGTGCCTGACCTAGTCAAAGCGCAAATGCAAGAGCGAACCAATTGGGGCGACCTGCTTTCCACCGAGGATCAGGCTAAAGACATTAACGCCGCAACCTCTGGAACTGAAAGTGATCAGGGCTCGTGGCGATGGCGGCCGTGGCGCCCGAAATGGTAAGTACGGCTCCGATTTTTTGCCAACGGTCTTATGCCCAATTTTGGTGAGTGCTTCGGCTTAACCCGTACTTGACTCACTTCAGGACGATCGTTACGAATACATTAAACATGACGACCGTAACCAATAGAATCTCGGCGTCTAGATAACTTAACTAGATGTGATATTTTTTGATGAGAGACTTTGCGAAGAGAATTCTAAACGGGATTGAGCGAGAGACTACGATGTCACACGATTTGACGGTGTGGGGAGTTGGCACTAGCCGTACGATGCGAGTGCACTGGATGTTGCTGGAACTTGGACTGGAGTACGAGTGCCAGCCAATCCAGTCGCGGACTGGAGAGACACATAGCGATGAATTTAAGCAGCTGAATCCCAGGCATAAGATTCCGGTGCTGCGCCATGGGTCGCTGGTCTTGACGGAGAGCGCTGCGATTATTCAATACCTCAGCGAGACCTTTCCCAATGCCAAAGAAGTGTACGTGCCGAATGGCGCTGAAAGTCAGGCTCGACTGAACGAGTGGTGTTACTTCATTATGTCCGAACTTGATGCTGGGTCGCTGTATGTGGTCCGACGCCATGACGGACTAAAGCATATCTATGGTGAAGCACCTACTGCGGTCGAGTCGGCGAAAAGCTACTTCGTCCACAATCTTGAAGCGATGGCTGCAAGAATCGGATGCGACAATACCTACCTATGTGGTGACCAACTGAGTGTAGCCGACATTCTCTTGATGACGTGTCTCGATTGGGCAGTGTCTTACGGAATCTCCCTCCCGGAGACCGTGGCCCATCATTGGCAACGAGTCGCACGGCGCCCGGCATACCAGGCAGCCCTCAAAAAGAACTTTGCAGAGTACAAAGGCTGACTGTAATTATTGGGAGTGAAAAATGGCAGGACCATTAGAAGCCGTGCGAGTGCTGGATTTGACGACGATGGTCGCGGGCCCGGTCGCGACCAGGATGCTTGCCGACCAAGGAGCCGACGTCATCAAAATCGAGTCGCCGAGCGGTGACTTGATGCGCCGCTTCAACCCTATCCGCAACGGGATGTCAGCTTCCTTCCTGTCGTGCAACCGTAACAAGCGCTCGTTGGCTGTTGATCTCAAAGCTGCCGAGGGTCTGGCGATTGTCCACAAGCTGATCGCGACGGCGGACGTGCTGGTGCATAACTTTCGCCCTGGGGCCGCTGAGCGTATTGGCCTCGGCGAAGACACGGTACGCGGGATACGGCGAGACATCGTGTATGCATCGATCAGTGGCTTTGGCGACAGCGGGCCGTATGCCGGCCAGCGTGCTTATGATCCAGTGATTCAGGCTCTCTCTGGTCTGGCAGAGATCCAAACTGATAGAGACACTGGCCGCCCGCGAATGGTGCGAACCATCATCGCAGATAAGACTACGGCGTTAACTGCGGCTCAGGCAATTACAGCGGCCCTGTTCGCGAGAGTGCAATCCGGGCAAGGTCAACACGTGCAGATTGCGATGTTGGATGCGATGATCGCTTACCTGTGGCCCGAAGCAATGCCAAGTCTGACCTTCGTGGGAGATGAGCGCGACCCCTCTGAGGGTGACATCGGACCAGACCTGGTGTTCGCTACCCAGGATCGCTACATCACTGCAGCTGCGTTGTCGGATGACGAATGGGCCGGCATGTGCCGGGCGCTGAATCGCCAGGACCTCCTTGACGATCCTCGGTTCAACACTGCGGGTGCAAGATCTCGCAATGCAGTAGAGCGCCGCGGGATTATGGCCGCTGAGTTGGAGAAGTGGCTTGCGAGCGAAATCCTGCCGCGCCTGCTTGCCAACGATGTCCCCGCCGCGCCAGTCCTGAGTCGCTTTGAACTCCTTCAGGATAGCCAAGTTCAGGCCAATCACGTCTTGGAACAGTATCAGAGCCCAGTGTTTGGCTGGGTGCGGCAACCGCGTCCGGCGGCACAGTTTGACCGTACTCCTGCTCGGATTCGCGAATTGGCGCCTTTGCTGGGAGCAGACAACGCCGCCATCCTCAGCGAGTTGGGGTACAGCGAAGATGACATTGCCCATCTCGAACACGGCCGGGTCTTGTACAAACAACTTGCCGATGCGCCGAGCGAGTAACCTGATGACGAATCGAAGAGAAAGGGAATGGCTATGAAGCAAGCGAGTCCAGTGGCGGTGGTGACTGGGGTCGGTCCGGGAACAGGTGCGGCGATTGCTCGCCGCTTTGCACGCGATGGCTATGCAGTCGCGATGCTCGCGCGTGACCGCAACCGCCTTGCTCTGCTGGAGCAAGAAATTGCGCACTCGCGTGCCTATCCCTGCGATGTCACCGATGAAGCACAACTTGACTCCACACTAGAAGTGATACGCACCGAACTTGGCTCACCAAAAGTGCTGATCCATAATGCCGTAGGTGGCGCGTTTGGGAGTTTTCTTGACATCGATCCCCAAGTGCTGAACCGCAATTTTCAAGTCAATACGATGGCGTTGCTCTATCTTGCTCGACGATTGGCACCGGCGATGGTCGCGGCAAGAGAAGGAGCCATTATTACCACAGGTAACACCTCGGCATTTCGCGGCAAAGCCAACTTTGCGGGTTTTGCGCCGACTAAAGCCGCACAGCGGATTCTCGCGGAAGCAATCGCTCGTGAACTCGGACCAAAAGGAGTCCACGTCGCCTACGTGATGATCGACGCGGTCATCGATTTGGACTGGACACGACACATGATGAAACAGCGGCTTGGCAAAGAAGCGCCGGACGACTTCTTCATCACACCTGCCGCCATTGCCGAGGAAGTGTGGCATGTCGCCCATCAAAATCGGAGCGCATGGTCCTTTAACGTAGAACTTCGACCGTTTGGTGAGGCGTGGTGAGAGGGCGACGACAAAGAAAGCGTATAACTCTGAGTGAATGTAGAGAGATCCGTTTTGAGATGGATAGACAAACTCCTTGTTCACCCTTCGATTTCGCTACGCTCAGAGAGAGCGGTCTTCTACCTCGCATCGACTTCCGTGCGTGCTGAGCATCGCCCTGTGGGTGGAGTCGAAGCATAAACGATATTCTCGATAACTCAACTGCAGCTCCTACAGCCTGATCCGGTTAAGGAGAAAACTATGAGTGACTTACGTATCTTCTCATACCTTCCCAACCCCCGCATTTGGAAAGCCACGATTGCCGCACGGCTGTGCGGGATCGAACTGGAAGTGAGAGGAACCTCCCCGAAGGAGCTTGCCTCTTGGTTGTGGGACTTTGACGCACGACCGCTCTCAGACAACGAACTTACGGTCTCTCCGGATGCGCAAGTTGGAAAGGTTGGCTTCCAAGGGACTCGTCTTCATAAGACCAGCGCTTTTCTCGCTGCGCACCCCTTTGGTGCTGTACCGGCCGCATTTAGCCCGGATGGCAAGACCGGCATTTTCGAATCGAACAGCATCATGCGGGCTGTCGCCCGTCTTGGTGAAAGCAAGTTGCCTTTGTACGGTCGTGACGCTTACGAAGCGTCACGGATTGACAGCTTTCTGGACGCGAGCCTGGTATTTGCACGCGATACGCAGATTTACTTACTGGCTTTGATGAATGGGACAGTCTCGCCCGAGATTCATGCACGAGCGCGTGACGGGTTCGCAGTCTATGCTGCTGGCATCAATCAAGCGTTATCACCCGACCGTAAATTTCTCATAGGTGACAACCTCACTATAGCGGACATCGGCTTCGTTGCCGAACTGAGTCTGTTCTTAAACGAGAGGATCAGAGCCTCAGAACTCAAAAAGCACGGGTTTGAGCCTGTGCTACATGCCCAGGTAGACGCCGAGTTTCCGCGCGCCTTCGCCCATTTCGCGAGATTGCGCCGGCATCCCGCATTTGCTCCTGATGTCGAGCCGTATTTAGCGAAGTTTGAAGCATCATAAGCATGGGTGCATGATTCCGCCGGACCCGTGCGGTGGCGTACGCCCCGATGAACGCGCAATTGAGGCGTTAGCACCGCACTAACTCGCCGATAACCTGAGCCTCGGTGTAAGAACTCTTGTCTCCTCATCTATGGTTGCTCACCTATTGGCATACGAGCACGGTGTAGAGGCTCAGCCTCAGTAAAGATCAGACGGCGACGAAAGGCGATAGGGCTCTCAGCGATGAGCAACGCCTTAAGTCCTTCAATTGTCGTCGTGAAATACGGACGACGGAGAAACCGCGAAGGGCCTTCCGTCCACGCCGGAATGGGCAGGTTCCACCGGCGGGCCAGATGTTCACTGTAGCACCAAGAGAAGCATGTTCTTTGACGTCAGGCAAACGGGGCGGCTCGTCAGCAATGAGCGCGGCCGCAACACCCCTTCGGACCCTGCCGTAAAACTCGTCGAGAAATTCACGCAAAAGGATAAGCGCGTAACAGCGCATGGTGCTCCAAAAGGCCATGTATATTTGGACTCAGATAGGTCCGTACGCCGTCATCCAGCCAATCCCTCGGCCAGTTGCGTGCACGGGCAATATCTTCCGCCAAACGAGCAATCGTCTCCTGGCTACCCTTGGTTACGGCATCGACATCTTGGGTTGCCACGCAGAAATTTGAGGCCAACATCAATGCCGATCCGCCATAGGTGGCGAGGTCAATGACCTTACCCTCCTGCCGGGCTCGAGTACCCAACTCCATGAAGGCGTCATGCAGATGCTGTAGCTATCAGCATTACTCTATTCTACTGCAATTTAAGTGAAGAGTCTCTCTAGTTTGCAGGACGTGGAAAGTATGAGAGGCAAGTTTGCAATTACACATTGCTCTTTTGCTTTCCCGGAAATGTGATAAGGCAAGACCTAATCCCAAAGTCGTTATACCCGCATGCTTTCGATTTGCGAAGCGTCTAACGCCCCTGCACACCGCGAGCGGCCGTAATGTACCCTTTTAGCTTTAGCAGAAGCCCAACGTGGCCGCGACGCAGTGGCGCGCAATGTTAGCCGGCATAGCGCTGAGCGGTGAGTTGCGCTTCGCTTTTGTCAACCTTCTTTTCTCGCCCTCCACTTGCTTCACGATGCACTCACTTCAACCCCGCCTTACGCAGGGCGGCAAGCATACGCTCTAATACCGCTGGATCTTTGTAGGGGGAAATCTGCCTCAAAACCTCCAGAGAGTACTTGGGATTGAGCCGCAGGACTTCTGCCACCTCCGCCCGCGCCTCCTCCTCCCGGTCTAACTCGCTGTAGATGACAGCCAGGCCAAGGTGGGCAATCAGAAGATCGGGGATGTGGGTGAGGGCTTTCTTGTAAGCTGCAATCGCCTCCTCATACCGCCCCGTATAGCGGTAGGCCTCGCCTAATTGGTATATGTAGAAAGGCGGATAATGAGGGTTGAGGCGCATCGCCTTTTCTAGCAACCCGAGGGCTTCCTCCGGCCGGCCCACACGTCTCAGAGCCTCCCCCAGCCACGTATAAGCCTCAGCGAAGTTGGCATCGAGGGCAATGGCCCGCTCTGCCTCGGCGATGGCCTGGTCGTACTGCTTTTTCCACAGATAGACAGAGCCTAATGTCACGTGAGCCTGGGCTAGGGAGTCATCCAAGACGACGGCCCTTTGCGCTAGTGCCAACGCCTGGTCCAGGGCCTGGGGGTCCTGACGCCATTGAAAGGCCCACTCTGCAAAGTAGGTCGAACCCAGGAGGGCGTACGCCTCCGCATACTGTGGGTCCAGCTCGAGGGCTTGCTCAAACATTTGCCGGGCCTGCGCATTGGCCTCTTGCGTGAAGCGATTAAAATGCTCCCTCCCGCGCAAGTAGTCGTCATAGGCCGCCAGGTTGTCCGTGGTCTTGCGCACGCTGTACCCTTGCTCCTGCAACGGGAGCTGGAGTTTCAGCGTCGTCACGATCTTCCCTACGACTTCATCTTGCAGGGCAAAGATGCCCTGGAGGGGGCGGTCGTAACGCTCTGCCCACAAGTGTCCGCCGGTGATGGCATCGATCAACTGCGCCGTGATCCGCACCTGGTTGTCAGCCTTGCGCACACTGCCTTCCAATACATACCGCACGCCCATCTCCTTGCTCACGTCTTGGACTTTCACCGCTTTGCCTTTGTAGGTGAAGGCAGAGTTGCGGGCGATGACAAACAGGCTGGAGATCTTCGAGAGCGCAGAGGTGAGATCTTCAGTGATGCCATCGCTGAAATACTCCTGCTTGGGATCTTCACTCATGTTCACGAATGGCAGCACGACGATGGAGGGCTTGTCGGGCAGCGGCAGCGCCGGTTGCGCTTCCTGAGTGACGAGGACTGCGGACTGCGGACTGAGTAGGGGACGCGCAAGATACTGCACGGCCGCGAGAGTGCCAGCGAGGAGCAGCAGTCCGCCCAGCGCCACTCCCGGCCAAGCCAGATGGGCCATGCCCACCCTACGAGAGAGCTGCAGGCGTTGGACTCGCAGGGTCTGCCATAACCCCTTGGGTGACTCGGGCAGGAGAGCGTAAACCGCGAATCGCTCGGCGATGTTCTTCAGTTTGGGCCGCCCCAAGGAGACGACCGGCCCCAAGGCGAGTTTCTGCACGACTTCCTGGTAGACGACGTGCGAGATACAGATGGTGTCCGGCGCAGCCAGGGCTTGCAAGCGCGCAGCAATATTGACCCCATCGCCGAATACATCGCCGTCTTTCTGCACGATGTCGCCCAAATGGATCCCGACGCGGACGTGGATCTGGTCGTCTTGCCCTCGTGCGGCGTTATAGGTTTTAAACTGCGCCTGCATCTGTTGCGCGCCCTGCACGGCGTGGACCACGGAGGGGAAGTCCACCAAGAAGGCATCGCCCACGGTCTTGATGACCTGGCCATGATGGGCAGTCACCGCGTGTTGGATAATCTGGTTATGGGTGTCCAGGAGCCGCAACGTCCGGGCTTCATTGCTGCCCATCTGGCGGCTAAAGCCGACGATGTCGGTGAACATGATCGCGGCCAGTCGGCGAGTCTCAGTTTGCCCTGTGCTGTTGGCCTCTTCCTTCATGGCTGCGGATTATCCTGCTGGCGTTGTCTCGCTGTCAACCGTTCCCCGTTGCGAGTGGCGTATGCAGGATGAATTGCCAAAGCTTGGAGTGACTACGTCAGTTGTCAGGCCTGGCTAACACCTCAGCACACCGCGAGTGGCCCAACCGCGGCCTTTCAGCTTATGCAGAACCACAACCGGGCCGCGATGCGGTGGCGCGGCGAGTTCGGCAGTCCTATTCTTGGCTACTGAATTGGCAGTACCTCGATAGTGACAGTGCCCTCTTCCACTGTCTGAATGTGTAGATCATACCCATAGAGCAACCCCATGCCGATCAGGGGCAGTGTGTCAGCCGCATCTGTTTCTACGGTTCGCATTTGACCGTCCCACATCACTGTTGCTTCGTAGACGTCGAACTGGTGGAGACTGCCGTCGCCTAGCTCCGCTTGTGCTTGACCACGCCATGTGAGACCAAGTGAAACAATGAGAGAGAAAGGTAAAGTCAGGAAGCCCGTGAAGCCAGTATCAATCACAGCGTCGATTTCACGTTCCTGTCCATTCGGGCCACATACGATAACGTGGATGATTGCTTCACGCTTTGTGTTAACCACGCCGGTAATCACGCCGACTCCGTATAGCTACGGGAGCCAAAGCGATGCAACGCACGATGACCGATCCGGATGAACCACGTCTGCGCGTCTGGGCAACGAACCAAGAGACGATCAGAAGCCGTGAGAGCATCCTTCGCTACTTCAAACATGCCTGTCTCAATGTCGATGGCAACGACCTTTCCTTCGTTTCCATCTTCTACCTGAGAACGAACCTGCCGCTCGTAAATGTCATTACCGCGTCGGGCAAACTCTTCTTTACTGTAACGTGAGTGTTGTCTAGCCATCACGGTTTTTCTCCTATCCATGTAAGAACACAGGATAGCTCTTTGAATGATTACATTAAAGCTTGCGGTTTAGTTCGCGAATAATTGCACTCAGTAGAATAGCACCAGCTATTGCTAATAAACCATAAGCTTTAGCAGAGTTACTCGCTTGAACCCCAGCCATGCCTCCGACAAAAGCTGTACCGCCCATCAGCAAAAGAATTAAAAGCGCTATCCACATAAGATCTCCGAATGCCTAACGTCACGCCTCAGCCGCCGCGGCCCCACCGTGTCCGTTCGGCTTAAACAGAACCGCAAGCGGGCCGCGGTCAGGCTGGAGGCGCTGGTTAGCTGTGCTCGTCAGACGTAGAGGTAAAGTCAGAGCTTACACCTCAGCCTCTATCAACATGGAGAGCTAACCCCTTCGTCTCTGTCTATTCCAACCCCATTAGTCACTTTGACTCCGATGGCACCATTTGAGCCTGTCAGCCAATGCTCCTTGTCCATCGGCATCAGCGTTTGGTCGCTACCACTTCCAGATATTCCGCCGGGAGCACCAGCGTCTCGTCGCCCGAGCGGTTGAAGCGGTACAAGATATCAAGGAGGTCTCGGGTCAGATTTGTCTGTCCTACAGCATCAAGGGCCTCGAAGGCTTTCTTCACCGGGCCGAAGTAGGTACCCATGAGCTCCAGCCAATGCTGGGCCGAGCGAAAGCAGACACTTACACTACATCGCGTGACCTGGAGCGAGATCACGTCCCCCCCGAAGAGTTCACGCAACCGTTCCTCCGTGCCCCACAGGATGGGCGGCTTGATCCCTGGAGGAGGAGGTACATGCTGGGCCAGAGCACGGGAGTAGGCACCCACGATGCCCTCAGGCGTCCAGTTAGCCAGGCCGATTTTCCCTCCGGGCCGACAGACCCGCATTATCTCGCGGGCGGCTTGCTCCTGGTCCGGGGCAAACATCGCTCCAAACGTAGAGAGCACGACATCGAAGGAGGCTTCAGGGAACGGTATCTGCTCTGTATCGCCGACTTGAAAGGTCACCGGCAACCGCTCAACGGCAGCCCGTTCCCGCCCTCGGTCCAGCAAGGCAGGAACGTAGTCGATCCCGGTCACCTCACACCAGCGGCGTGCCGCGGCGAGCGCCGTATTGCCACTCCCTGTAGCAACATCCAGGACCTTTTGGCCGGCGTGCAGCTCGACGGCCTCACAGAGCCATTCGCTGACGAGGACCGAGGCAGAGGCGCACACGGAGAAGTCACCCGCCGCCCAGGTTTGTTGCTGACGCTCTTTGAGGGCAGGCAAATCGGTCATTTCTCAGCACCTTCCCTTCAGGGGGTATCGAATATCCTGGTCACTGTTGACGGAGTCCTACGACTCTGCCTACTGCTTCTATTGCTGTCCCCTCCAGGTTGCTACTTCCGTAGCACGGCTAACGCTCACGCACACCGCGAGCGCCCACATGGGACCCTTCGGCTTTTTCAGAACCGCAAGCGGGCAGCGGTCAGGTTCCGGGTAGAGCCGGCGGTTGCCCAACCAGCCCCCCCACAGACCCGTACGTGAGCGATTCACTCATACGGTTCCTCAGTCACCAGAGTCGTGGCACCGCTCTGGCGCATACCTGTTGCTACCCTGCAGGTGACCTCAGATGGTGTGGACGATCCTGGGGGTGGGTAACGGGAAGTGCGCTTGCCACCACTCGATCTTCTGCCCTGTGATCGTGCCCTTCTGGCTGCGGCGATTCAACCAGTACCGCCAGGCGCGTTGCGCATGCCGCAACACCACCTCTAAGAGACGGTAATTGCCGCGAATGCCGTAGTACTGATAGTGTCCCCGCAGTTTCTGGCACAACTCCCGATGTTGCTCCGCCACCGGACGATGCCGATGCGAGCGACACCATTGCCACAGAGCCGTTAGCGTGCGGCGCAGTCGCTTCTTGGCCGTTCGCCGTTTCATCACCCAGTATCCCTGCCGTGCGCGCGCCCAGTAATGGGTCAATCCGAGAAACTCGAAGGTGCCTTGCCCGTGCCACTCTGCCACGCGGGCCGAGGGTTTACTGAACGCCACTAACGTCGTTTTCTGTGGATGAATGGTCAGCCCGAAGCGCGCAAAGCGTTTGGGCAGTGCCGTCATGATCCGGCGCGCATCCGTCTCGAGTTCGCAGCCGAGGACAAAGTCATCCCCGTAGCGAATCAGAAACGTGCGCCCGCGCATCCGCGGTCGGACTGCGTGCACATACCATTCATCTAACCCCTTGTGCAGGAAGAGATTGCCCATCAGCGGTGAAATCACTGCTCCTTGGGGACTGCCAGTCTCGGACTGGTGGAAGGTTTCCCCATCCATCACCCCCGCGTGCAGCCATTTCCCGATGAGGCGCAAAATGCTTCCATCCTTGACCCGTTGCTGGAGAAACTCCTGTAACTGGCCGTGATCCAAAGTGTCGAAAAATCCACTTACATCCGCGTCCACAATCCAGCTGATCCCGTGCTCCCGACACTGCTCTCGGAGCGCAGAGAGTGCCTGGTGCGCACTGCGCCCAGGGCGAAAGCCATACGCGAAGTCGTGAAAGTCCTCCTCGTAGATGGCTCCCAACACCATCGTCACCGCACGCTGCACGATCTTGTCTTCAAACGTGGGCACTCCTATGGCGCGTTGACTCCCGTCTGGCTTGTCGAGCCACTGCCGTCTGACAGGTGGCGCAACATACCGCCCGCTACGTAACCGCTCGTGTAAATCGCGCAGGTTCTCGTCCAGGTGCTCGGCGTACTGCGCTGCCGTCACCCCGTCGATTCCCGATGCGCCGTCCTTACGCGTGCGGCGATACGCCTCGCGCAGAAAGTCGACGTCCATCAGATGTGCCAGCGTCGTAAAGACCATTGCTGGATACTGCTTGGCCTGCTCCGCAATCCGCCGGAGTTGCGTTGTGATGGTTGGTGAGCTCGAAGTCTCTCCCCTCTCTCCTCCCAGTCGAACGGTATGCCCGGCGTCGCCTTCCCTCCCGTGGGTTCCTTGGGCCTCGGTTCCCCACGTTCCTCGGTACTATGCTCCGCTAAGACTGCCCGCTATCCGTCTTAGGTCGCTTCGCTTACGCTCGCTTCCCAATACCTTGCCTGCTTCCTCTCTTTGTGTCCCTTTCGGCTCGTTCACGGCTAGAAGCTCACCATGAGCGCCAGGGCTCTTGGTCACCCGGTACCCCTGCTCTTCCGGGAATATTCACAGGGAGATAGCTGGCTCTCCCAAGTTCCCGAGTTTCCCCTCTGACGACATGCTCCGCTCCCTTCAGACCCCGGTGGTGTCCTGCCCGCCTCGCCGTGACGCCGTCAGGACTGCTGCCTTCCACTCGTTCCACAGTGTCGGCTTTCCCCCGTGCTTCGTTTGGGGTTATCTTTCCGACCACGACTATACACATTTCGGAGCTCGATCACGCAGCCTATCGTCTCGCTACCCCCGGCTCCGTACAGTCCCTTACGTAACTGCACGCGGGTTCACTACTGAGCTGCTGGCTAGGCGTTGCTCAGGTGGGACTAGAGTCACTACACTCGCACCCACTGGGAAACACTGACCTATTTCCTGGAGTCTCCTCCTTTCCCTAGATCTCGGGCTTCGCTTGGCGCGAGGAACAGTCTGTTAGATGCGCGTCGTTCATTACTGCACACCTAGTGATCTTTTACTATTCTTCCCATTTTCCCTCCCTCAAACCCTTGCAACACTAACTGCGACTACCGGTTCTACTACTGGCTCCCATACCCGATACGGCCCCAATCGCGTCATCAATCCTGCCGCCGTCAAGGCTGCCACTACAAACGTCCCCAGCACCAGACTGTACGACCCCGTGGCATCGAAGCCTGCGCCCATGAGTGGAGGACCGACCACCGCTCCCAGGGTAAAGATGGCAAAGGTATAGCTATAAATCTCGCCAAACGCCCGCAGGCCAAAGTAACGGCTGACCACGTAAGGCATCACGTCCAATTCTGTCCCTAGACCCAAGCCTACGAGCACCACGGACACAAACACCGCGCCGCCCACCGCTCCACTCCACAACAGGAAAATCCCCAGCGCGAAGCCGCAAAAGAACCATACGGCGACAGCCGGCGCAAAGAAGCGGTCGAGCAAATATCCGATCCCTATCTTCCCGATAAGCGCCGCCCCACCGGCCAGCGACGCCGTCAGGGCCGCACTCTGGGCAGAGAGGCCACGGTCAGTAAGCAGCGGCACCAAGTGAATGATATACCCATGGAAACTCACCGACATTAAGAAAAACGCACAGATCATGAGCCAAAAGGTGCCAGTACGCCTGGCCTCCTGGAAGCTCAATCCTTCCTCTGGGTCACGCAGCTGTGACACCTCCACTTGCCCAACGGCCTCACCGTCAGGTTCCCATCCCATCATCTGAGGCGTCTCCTTGAGTAAGAGTCCGACCACCGGGATGGCGATTCCCATGGCCATGAGGCCCAGCAGCAGGTAGGTGTGGCGCCAGCCCATTGCGGCGATGAGAGCTTGCACCACAGAAGGCATGAATGTTCCACCTAAGGTGCTGAGGGCCACAGCCAGTCCCAAGGCCAAGCCACGCTTGCGGTCAAACCAGCGAGAGATCACTTTGGCATAGGGCACCGGCGTCGTCCCGCTGCCGACCACCCCGATGAGCAAGTAGAGGGCGTAGAAGTGCCAGAGATGGGCCGAGAGAAAAGAAAGGGAGAGAACGCTCAGACCAAACAGCAGCACAGCAGGCAGGATCACCCGACGAGCGCCAAAACGATCCACCAGGCGGCCGATGAACGGCACCGCCACAGTTATCCCTAAGGTAGCCAGGGAAAACGCCAGCGAGACCTGGGTCCGGTTCCAACCAAATTCCTGGCTCAAGGGTTTGAGGAATACGCCAAAGGTGGGGACGATAATTGGACCAAAGTGCACGGCCAGCCCAACCCCTGACGCCACTACGATCCACCATCCATAGAAGATCTTACCGCGCTTTTGCTCACTCGTCGTCATACACGGTTCTCCTCAAAAATCATCACAGGATGTGTTGCTATATTGACGAACTCTCCGGAAAGTTGTGCAGGATGGGTCACGACCTACTCTGCATTTTTCGTGGATGGTTAAATGACACCTATCAGCCTCTCTCCGCTAACTCGTCCAACAACGCTTTCGCCTCTTGCAAGTCCTTGGTGTCCAAGCCTTCGGTGAACCAGGTATAGATCTCGGCTAACATGGCGTGAGCTTCTTTCGGTTTGCTCTGTTGTTGCCAAAGGCGAGCGCAGCTGGTCGCCGCCCGGAGTTCCAGCGACTTCGCCTGCTGGTGGCGGGCAACCGCAATGGCCTTCAGAAAACACTGCTCAACTTCTTCTGTCTTTCCTTTGTGGCCGTCCTGCGCCAGCAGGAGTTCCCCCTTGAGCCGATGCAGCTCTGCCTCCCACCAGCGCTCTCCATTTTTGTTCATTATAGTCAGCGCCTCGGCCATCACCGCAAGCCCCTCTTCGGCTCGCCCCATTTTCCCATGCACCTCGGCTAGCAGCGCAAGAAAATACGGCTGCCACAGTACTGCCCCCGTGGTCCGGTAAGCGGCCAGACCTCGACGTATCTGGGCAATTCCTTCGTCTCTCTGGCCGTGCTCTGCTAATGCCCAGCCCAAGTCGATAGTCCCCATCGCCAAGAAGAACTGAAACCCCTGCTCGGCAGAGAGAGCAATCGCTGTCCCTGCTCGCTCTTGTACTGCTTGCCCTTCTCGGCGGAATTGATGAAGCAGAGCAGCCCAGTGCAGAGCGCCAGCTAGGCTAACAGGGTGGGACACCTTCCGAGCTAGGGCGAGTGCTTCGTGACTTTTCTTCAAGGCTTGATCAGGATAACCAAAACACCACAAGAGATTAGACATGTATGATAAGCAAACTACCCCAGGGTCAGTTCCATAAAGAAGGGCCAAGGAGCGGTGCTGCTGGGAGTCATAGAGGGCAAGGCCTTGCTCCAAGTGGGTACGAGCTGAGTCTAACTCTCCAAGGTAAAGCAAGGTACCTCCCAGTGCTCGCTGGGCCTCTAGGAGGAGAGCAGGATCTTGAACACTCTGGGCCAGACGCAGACATTGCTCTCCTAGCTCACGCGCAGTTTGTAATTCCGCCCGCACATAGTAAAACCTAAGCAGTCCTGATAGCGCTGGAAAGGGCCGAGGGGTCTCGCCCACCCGCCGGCACAGCTCTAAGGCCCGAGTATAGGCGCGTTCTACTTCTGGGGCAGACCAACCCCTGGTGGCCATCCAAGCCGGGCCCAGAGTGGTTTGTAAATTCAGCTCCTGCTGTGTGTGCTCGGGAATGTTCGGCAGGGTTTTGAGCAGCTCTAATCCCCTGGTGAGGTGGGCAATCGCTTCCGCATTAGCCGAGCGCTGAACAGCTCTCTGACCTGCACGTTGCCAGTAGGGGATAGCCTGCGCAATGAGACCCGACTCCGTATAATGATGGGCCAGCAACTCGGGCTGAGTCTCCTTTGTTTCTGTGAAGTGTTCCTCCAATACCTGGGCAATCTGCTGATGAAGCTGCTGGCGTCTGCTTTTCAGCAACGACTGATAGGCCGTATCCTGCACAAGCGCATGCTTGAAGAGATAAGTAGCCTGCGGCGGCAGCCCTCGCTGATAGATTAGCTCGGCCTCGACTAACTGTTGCAACCCCTGCTGGAGCGCGGCCTCGTCTACAGGCGAGATCGCACGGAGCAAGTCGTAGGAGAATTCGCGCCCAAGGGTCGCCCCCATTTGGGCGATCTCTCTCACAGGAGCTAGCCGGTCCAGCCGGGCCATTAAGGAATCCTGCAAGGTAGACGGAATCGCTAACGGGGGCAGGGAACCAGCTAACTCATAGTGATCCTCTGTTTCTCTAAGCAGACCGGCCTCCAGTACCATCTTGGTCAACTCTTCCACAAACAGTGGTACTCCATCGGTCTTGCTCACGATCTGTTGCATCACCTCGCCGGGTAAGGCTTTGCCTCCCGTCACCTGCTCCACTACTGCTTCGACCTGTGATCGCCTTAAGCGATTGAGCGTGAGTTGGGTGATATGGGAGCGGGGCCGCCATGGTGGAGTGAAATCGGGCCGAAAGGTCAGTAGAGCTAGCAGCCGTGTGGTGGGCACCTGATCGAGATAGAGTGTGAGTACTTCTAGCGTCGAGGGATCAGCCCAGTGCAGGTCTTCCCAGGCGCAGTACACGGCAGCTTTCTCCGCTTCCTCTATAATCCACGCCACTAACGCTTCTTGAGTCTTCTGTTTCTGTTTCTGAGGACTCAGCGTAAGGGGGGAATCATCTTCAGGATGGGGAAGCGAAAGCAAGGAGGCAAACAGGGACAGCGTGTCAGCCTGGGGGAAGCGGTACCGAGCAAGAGTCTGCTGAAGTTTCGAGAGCTTGGTCTGGGGCGTGTCGTGGGGAGCAAACTGCAAGAGCCGCTGGAGATGCTCGATAAGGGGATAGAAGGCACTGTTTTGGTGATAGGCCGAACAGCGAACCTCGACACGGGTAGCTCCTTCGGTGATGACAAGCTCCTTGAGCGCTTGCACCAGCCGAGATTTACCGATGCCCACCTCACCACTCACTAACACAACTTGGCCTGCGCCGTCGTTGGCCTGCTTCCAGCGTCGTCGCAGCAACCCCAGTTCCTCCTCTCGGCCCACTAGGGGCGTCAAGCCTATACTGACCGCCGCATCAAAGCGGCTCTGGGCCGCACTCTCACACACGACTCGGTACACTGAGAAGGGAGAAGAAATACCCTTGGGCGTCTGTGGCCCCAGATCCTGACATTCAAACAAGCCCGCCACCAAATGGTAAGTCGCAGCACTCAGTACCACGGTGTCGGGTTCGGCCAAACCTTGGAGCCGGGCAGCAATGTTGGGCGTCTCACCCAGAGCGAGCTGTTCGCGCTTGTTTCCCGCACCAATCTCGCCGACCACGACAAGGCCGGTATGGACGCCGATACGCACCTGCACGGGACGTCGTAACTGCACGTGCAGCCGCTGGGGCAGGTCACGTATGGCTCCAGCGATGCCCAACCCAGTACGTACAGCCCGCTGGGCGTCATCTTCGTGGGCAGTGGGATAGCCAAAATACACTAACAAACCATCGCCCAAGTGCTGGGCGACATGGCCGTCATAGCGCTGGATCACACCGGTGCTCACCGCTTGATACGCCCGTACCACCTCGCGCAATTCTTCAGGATCAAGTTGCTCGGAGAGCGCAGTGGAGTCCACCAGATCACAGAACATCACCGTGAGCTGCCGTCGCTCCGCTTCCCGTCTCGTGTCTAGTGTCTGGGAGCTCGGAGCATTCGGAGCTCGGGATTCAGAGTCCGCAGTCTGCGGAGCGACAGACTGGGAGGAACTGGCAATTAACAACTGGGCACTGACAACTGTCGTGCTCCCTGTCCAGACCAAGACTTTCCCGTCTTCATCGACGGCGATGCGTTGGGCAGCAATCAGTTCCACCTTAAGATCTTCGAGCGACTCGTCATCCAGGTCGAACTCGCGTTGCAATGCCCGATACGAGACACGTGCTCTCCGGCGCAGGAACTCGACGGCTTGATCGACCATCTCGGAGAACTTCATCTTGTTTGCTCTCACTTTATTTTTATGTAAATACAAATAACTATCTGTGCTAAATTTACGGCCTGCTTACTCGAGTTCCTTGCCCTTGAGTTCCGGGACCAAGAACACTGTCGCAAAGATATCGAGGACGTAAATCGACGCGAGCAGGGCGATCGCAACGTTAAACGAGTATTGCGCGGCTAAGGCGCCGACCACTAACGGCCCCAGGCCACCCACAGCCCGACCGAGGTTGAACAACACGTTCTGTGCCGTGGCCCGAGCGGCTGTCGGATACGCCTCGGACATGAGCGCACCAAGGCCGCCCATCGTGCCATTCACAAGCATCCCCATGATCGCCCCCATCCAGAGCAGCGTGTGCGGGTCAGTGACCTGCGCATACAGATAGACCATGATCATCGCACCGATTTGGAACACGATGAAGACAGGCTTACGGCCAATGCGGTCGGCGATCTGGCCAAACCCCCAAATGCCGCAGACCATGCCCACGACGATGCTCACGGTCCAGAGCGCAGACTTGGCGAGGCTGAAGCCCAGGTTGGTCGCCAGATAACTGGGCATCCAAATCATGATGCCGTAATAGGCAAAGTTTTGCACCGAACACAGGATGATGATGCCAAGGGTCGTCCGGCATGTCTTCCCATCCTTTACGAGCAGACGAAACGAATTCTCTTTTGTGGCCGCATGTTTTTTTTTGAAGATCTCCGGCTCATGGAGGGTGCGGCGGAAGAGGAACGCGACGAGTGCGGGCAGCAGGCCGACCAGGAACATGCCGCGCCAGCCGATCACTGGGAGCAGCAACGGCGTCACGAACGCGGCCAGGAGCACTCCCACCTGCCATCCGAGTGCGACATAGGACGACACCCGGGCGCGTTTGCTGGCTGGCCACGCTTCGGCCGCCAGCGCCATGCCAATGCCGAACTCGCCGCCCAGACCAAAACCAGCAAGCATCCGATAGATGGCCAAATCCCAATAGCCCTGTGCAAAGGCACAGAGGCCAGTGAACCCGGCGAATATCAGAATGGTCCACGTCAGGACCTGGATGCGGCCAAAGTGGTCGCTCATGGTGCCAAAAATGAAGCCGCCTGCCACAGCGCCCATCAACGTCCAGGTGACGAGCGAGCCGGCCTGCGTGCTGGTCAAAGCGAGGTCCGCTGAGATGGCCGCGAGCATGAAGCCGAGAATCAACATATCGAACCCGTCCATGGCGTAGCCAATCACTGATCCGGCTAAGGCTTTCCAGCCATAGACGGTCACCCTGTCTTCAGCGCCTACGGTTCCTGCCGTCGGCGCGAATGTGTCACTCGCTTGGAGTTCCATATAACTTAATGCATCCGGATTTGAGCAATGTAGGTGGGTCGTGACCCGCCCTACAAAACTTCTGAGCAGTACACAATCGTATCACGATCTATGGACGAGGCTTGCTTCGTCACGATTTCTCCTTATCAATGCATACAGCATGCGTACAATCTCCCACTCAGCGATTCTCCATCCGCTTCAGCCCCGTCGCAAACAGCTGATCGGCGGCAGAGGAAAGCTCCATTTGTAGCGGATTCGCGCAGGTTGCTGCTTTGTGAAATTGCGCACCTGCAACAAGGAGGTCGAGAGGACGCAGTTGCGCAGACACTAAAGTCGGCGGCCAGGGCCAGGGTCTAGGCCATCTCGGAGGGCGAATGCCACAAAAATCGTCGACAAACTCGCGAATATCCGAGCGTATGGTTTCGGCCATCCGTTTCGTCTGCTCCGTACCGGCAAATCCTTCGGCTATCTGAAAATGCGCCACTGCCTGATCAATCACCGTCTGCGCAAGCAAAGCGGAGCGCCAGAGGTCTGGGTGAGGACAGGACCGGGAGGGAAGTAGCTGTGGATTAAGCGAAACTCTAAAGAAGTCGTGACGGGCTAAACGGAGCAACGGACCGACGTGGTCGTACTGTCTCAAGGGGGGGTGCAACTCACCGGAATCTTCTGGGCTTAGCGATAGTAAAGCATCAAGCAAGGTGACCAACGCAGCTTTCGTGAGGATGAGCGATCCATTCATGGCGTAGATTCTCCTTTGCTGGTTTGCATCTCGAAAAGACCGTTTCTATTGGTGATGGTCTGGAATTCATCGGGTTTCTCTTTTGTTGCTAGTCTGATCAACGAACGATTCGAGGGATGAAAGTCCTGACGAGCGGGAGATTACCTTCGCCGAAGTTGGAGCAGGAGCTTTGGGCATTGTACTCCCGCACCCCCATAACCAATAGACCACACTCATGGCAACGATACCGACGCCTAGCCATCCCCAAGGTGGACGTGAGGCGCCGACAGGCCGTCCTTGTGGTCCCATTTCAGGAGTGAGTTGCATCTTGATATTATTTAACAACTTGTTTGTCATAGCCCTCTCCACGAGAAAGATTGTCTGTCTTTCAGCTAAGGGTAGGGTTGACGCCCTACGTGCGAACGAGCGGTAGGAGATAAAGGTGTCAGCACTGGAAAAGGCTGCCTAGTTTTTGAAGAACCAGGAACTGCTATAACCTCGCCAGTGAATCAGGAGCCTTTAGGAAGGTGACGTACCGGCTAGCAAGGACAGGTCAAGCGTGAAATCCACCCTTGTGGCGAATGGCTTTGGCCCTCTCCAAGGTCATACCGCACGCATAGAGATACCAATAAGCCGTGGCTCGTTCCTCTGCAGTCCAACTGTCAACCGCACGACGAATTTTGTCCTCTAGAGTGGTGCGATCGTCACGCTCACGAATGATACGACTTTGCTCATCGCCTTGTGGCACTCTTGTGAAGGTTGACGCGCTGACGTTCAACAGTTCTGCGTCGGTAACAGGATGGCTCTGGCGCTGCGGGTCGCACTGCAACCCCGACTGATCAGTACGAGCGTTAGTATCAGTCGACACGACAGGATGCTGAGCTGTCGGCTGTTGTCGATCGATCGGAAGCAGACGTGAGTTTTTCATGGGGTACCTCGTGCGTATGGGACCGTTGAGGACGCTATTGATCAGCCCACTTTTCTTCCAGCGCAACTGCAAGTTCCGCCAAGATGAAAGGCTTGTTATCGTACAGATTATGCTATAAATAGAGTTATAGCAACTGCTATATTGATCATTATATGAAAGAATCTCATACCGAGTCGGTAAGAAGGAAAAACCGTACGTATGTCGATGATTACTCCCGTTGTTGAAAGAAAGTTCCCCTGAACCTGGCCCTGGTGGCAAGCACAAGCGGTTCCGCACGACTGGGCTGGACAGCAAAGCAGGTGGATATCGGATGGTGGGTAATCGTGGGGTTGGAACGACTCGGACTGGCAACTGACGTGCGCCGGCCCCGGCATCTTGAGGAGTCTGCTGAAGAAGTGTTACGACACTAAGCTTATGACACCGGATGCGATTAAAGAGTTACGTGCCCGTCTGCAGCTTACACAGGAAACGTTTGCGCGGATTCTTGGGGTCAGTTTTGCGACTGTGAATCGCTGGGAAAATGGCAAAGCCGAACCGACTGGAGACTATTCCCGTGTCCTCTACACATTGCAGCAGCTAGCGACAAACGAAGAGGCTGGAGCAGTGATCGACTGGACACGCGTTGGAGCACTGAGCGCTATGGCAGCAGTGGCTGGCTTTTCACCGATTTTGACGCTTGGAGCCGTGCTCGCTCCACAAGTCATCGCACAACTCCCCTCACGAGACGAGGCCCTCCTAAGTCGCACGGGGACCATGAATACCCGTCAGCAATTCACGAAGAAGAGGGAAAACAGGAAAGCTCTTTTTAACACAGTATCGAGAACACCACGGCGTTCCCTCTCTCAGCGGAAAGGCAAGTCGTGAAATCTTGGCCTGGGACGCGATACTTTCCACGGGAATGGATTCATACATTCCCTGAAACCTCCTGCGGCTTGTGGCATCTGACAAGTGAGAGGAACAACCCCCTCTCCCATCGCCGCAGGAGGTTCGGTATGAATCAGCTCCAACAATCAACACGTATGAAATCGCCAAATCCACCAACCGGCAACGGCATTGCCCATGATTGGCAACAGACCAAGGCAAAGGGCTCGTTCCCTGCGGTTCTGCCACTCGACGAACACAACGCGCAGTTGGTTGCCAACGTCCACCCAACCGACTGGACTAACCCGGAACCTGCGCCGCGTTATAACCTGGTCGTAATCGGCGCTGGAACCGCTGGACTCGTCACCGCTGCTGGAGCGGCTGGTCTTGGGGCAAAAGTTGCTCTCGTCGAACGTCACCTTATGGGTGGCGATTGCCTGAATGTTGGATGTGTTCCGTCCAAAGCTGTCATTCGCTCTTCACGGGTCGTGGGCGATATTCGTGACGCTGAACGCTTCGGTGTTCGCGTACACGGGAACGTGGAAGTCGATTTTGCCTCAGTGATGGAACGGATGCGACGACTGCGCGCCGGGATCAGCCATCATGACTCAGCTCACCGCTTTCACAAAGAACTCGGGGTGGACGTGTTTCTTGGCGACGGTCATTTCACTGGCTCTGACACGATCGAGGTTGCAGGGAAAACACTGCGCTTCAAACGTGCTGTCATCGCTAGTGGTGCACGCGCGGTGAATCCGCCTATTCCGGGTTTAGCTGAAGCCGGATTCTTAACCAACGAAACCGTTTTTTCACTCACTGAACGTCCACGTCGTCTTGCAGTTATTGGTGGCGGCCCGATTGGCTGCGAACTTGCCCAAGCGTTTCGTCGGCTTGGGTCTGAGGTAGTGTTGTTTCACAATGCCAGCCACATCCTTAATCGTGAAGACGCTGATGCCGCTGAGATTGTGCAACAAACCTTTCTTCGCGAGGGGATGCAGCTCGTACTCAATTCTGAAATCGCTCAGGTTGAGCGTACGGCCGACGGCAAGCTATTGCACTTCACCTCACAAGGGAAAGCTGATGTCGTCACTGTCGACGAGATTCTTGTCGGGGCTGGTCGTGCGCCAAACGTAGATGGATTAAACCTCGAAACTGTCGGCGTGCAATACAATCAGAAACGCGGTATCAAGGTAAACGAGCAGTTACAAACGACGAATCCACGGATTTATGCTGCTGGTGATATCTGCATGGATTGGAAATTCACCCATGCTGCTGATTTCGCCGCACGGATCGTGATCCAAAACACCTTGTTTCACGGCAAGAAGAAGCTGAGCGCCTTGACGATGCCGTGGTGCACTTACACTGACCCGGAAATCGCCCATGTTGGCGTGTACGAACGCGATGCGCAAGAAAAAGGAATTGCGTTGGCTACATTCACCGTGCCGATGAATCAAGTCGATCGCGCTATTACCGACGGCGAAGAAGACGGGTTTGTGAAAGTGCACGTGAAAAAAGGCACCGACCAGATTCTGGGTGCCACGATCGTTGCACGGCACGCTGGCGAGATGATCAGTGAAATCACCTTGGCCATGGTCGGTAAGGTCGGACT
>Ga0081539_10001437_pt1 | contig 40753 bp, 35 predicted proteins | sample TabmetS4T2R2_FD_71023 | JGI IMG/M metagenome (GOLD analysis project Ga0081539, IMG submission 71023) | Tabebuia heterophylla rhizosphere microbial communities from the University of Puerto Rico - S4T2R2 | ecosystem: Host-associated > Plants > Roots > Rhizosphere ... | reverse complement strand
GAACTTCAGCAAACGGACGTGATGGACGCCGACATCGTCAGCGCCGAGATGATCGAGGACGCGGTCGCAAACTGCTTCGTCACCATCGACGACGCGCCGGAGAGGGCGTTGGAACTCGTCACGCCGGAGGAGATCGCGGCCATCGAAGACGCGGACGCTGACCCGGATGGCGAGGTCGCGCAGGAAGTCGAAACGGCTGAGGAGATTTCGCTCAAGAACGGCGTCTATCACGAGATCAGGCGAAAGCTGAACGAGCGCTTCCAGATTCCTCCTGAGCAGATCGCTTTCATTCACGAGGCCGACACTCCCGCCAGGAAAGCCGAGCTCTTCAAGGCCGTCAATTCTGGCCGCGTGCGCGTCCTGATCGGCTCTACCTCCAAGCTCGGTACTGGCGTCAACGTGCAGCGGCGGCTCGTCGCACTCCACCACGTGGACGAACCGTGGAAGCCCGCCGAGTTGGAACAGCGCGAGGGAAGAATTCTGCGCCAGGGAAACATCTATCCCGAAGCCTTTATCTTCCACTACGTCACCGAGCGCTCGTTCGACGGCTACATGCTCCAGACTCTGGAGTCTAAGGCGCGCTTCATCTCTCAGATCATGGCAGGCGAGGTGACAGCGCGCACAGCCGAGGACGTCGGCGACATGGTCCTTACCGTCGCGCAGGTCAAGGCCATTGCTTCTGGCAATCCGATAGTGCAGAAGCGCATTGAGCTTGAAGTAAAGCTCGTGAAGCTCGACCGCTTGCGCGCCGCTTACTACAACAACCGCGCGGCGATGCGCGCCGACCTCGAAGAACTGCCCGACCGAATCGCGGCCCAGGAAGCGGAGCTGCGCGGGCACGAGGAGGCAATAAAGGCGCGCCTGCCGCTTAAGGATGACTCATTCCTCATCACGCTCAAGAAGAACTTGGGCGACGCTGAAAGCTCAACATTCGACAAGCGCGAGCGCGCCGGCGCGCACCTGCGCTACCTCGCGGACTTGTTGATAGACAGATTGCGACGCGGTTCCGGTGGGATGAGTCTCACGGAGGAAGTGGGGAGTTATCGCGGCTTCAAAGTCTTCGTCCACGCTTCAGGCAACAGCCGCTTCGCGCATCACTCGACACTCTTCGGCTACAACGCGGAGGTGCGCTTGTGCGCCGGCGAGGGCGGCACGATTTACGTCGCCCAGATTGGCGAATCGAACGTCGGCATCACGCAATCAATCGATTACCAACTTCGTCACTTAGAAGATCGTCTGGAGCAGGCACGTGCCGGGCTGGAAATGCTCGACGCGCGCCTGCAGACGGTCAGGGCCGAAGTCGATAAGCCTTGGGCGCACGCCGCGGAGTATCGTCGCCTGCGTCGCCATTACGAGGAGATGGGCGCGGCCCTCCAATCGGAAGGTATCGAAGTCGAAAGCAACACGACGTTCACCGCCGAAGATGGCGAAGGGGATGATGACTCGTGCGAGGCAGCCCCTGCCGGCGTGGATGAACAGGCGAGCGCCACGCCCGCCGATGATGAATTGTCGGCGCGACATAACCCGTTCACCGGTCTCGAAGAGTTCCCAATTGTCGTTGAAGAACCTGAGGCTGAAGGAGATGAGTTTGAAGAATTAAGGCAGGCCGAAGCTGACATGTTCAGCTCCGCGACGTTCGATTTCGAGAGAAGAGAAGACGGACAGGCAGACGAGCTAAACGACGCAGATATCTTCTCGGATGCCGTATCGGACGGCGAGGGAGAAGCACATCAGACATCGCCAGAACATTTTGACGGGAGCTGTTCAGCTTCCCCAGAAGGATTGGCCGTCTCTACTGACGGTGAAGACGACGAGAGCATGTGGAGCATTGCTAAATCTGCCAGCGAGGTTCGTTCGACTAAACATCAATCGTTCGCCGCCAGCGCCCGCCCGCGAGCAGAGAAGAAAACGAATCGACCGAAAGACACCACTCAAATCGGCTTTGCGTGGTGAGCTGCCTGCCGGGATGAGAAAAAAGCGGGGTGCGGTAATGCGTCATGCGTGCGACTTCATCTCCATTGAGTCAAAAGCCGGTCGTGCTCCTCAGCTACGGCTTAGGGGTACATTCCACGGCGGCCGCGGTGGAGATCATAGAGAACCCGGGAGCGCGAGACTTCGAGCTTGACCAGCTAATCCTGCTGACGGCAATGACAGGCGACGAGTGGCAGTCGTCTAAAGCTTTGGTGGAGTCTCATCTCCTCCCGCTGCTTAGAGACCGCCGCGTCCGCTACGTCCAAGTAGCGCGAGTTGGAAAATTCCAGCGCGACGGGATAGCTGTCCTCTCGGACACAGATCAGCCGCGCGAGCTGTACCTGGAAGGCGCTTACAAGCTGTCGGACGAGTTGAGGCGCGCCGGCACAGTGCCCACCGTCTGCGGCACTAGGAAATGCTCCTTAAAGTTCAAAGGTTGGGTTTTGGATCAGTGGATCAGGCAACATTTCGATAGAAAGAACGTCCGCCAGATCATCGGCTTCCACGCGGGCGAACTCTACCGCGTCGAGCGAGAGAGGCGATACTACAGTGGCGTCGGCCCACCCATAGAGCACCCGCTGATTACTTGGGGTTGGGACGATAAGCGGTGCTTCGATTATCTCAACGCCCGCTTCGGCGTCGCCTGGAAAAAAAGTTGCTGTAGCTTCTGCATGTTCTCCGCAGGCAAGCCGGAAGTCATCGAGCGTTTCCGCGCGGAGCCAAAGAGCGGCGCTGAGGCGATCATACTCGAACGAACGGCCCGCGCATTGAACCCACGAATGACCCTCTACAGCCGCAGCTCGGTCGAGGAATTGATCCAAGCGGACGGCAACTCTCGCGCGGTCGAGATCGCCGACCACACGTTGGGTCGCGCCGAGCGGAAGCTGATGCGGGTGCAGCGAATCCGCATGAAGAAGGGCGGGGCGCACCGCCGCACGGAAGAACTCGCCCGGGGCACGAAGGCCGAGATGGATGCGCGCCTCAGAGATGAATCCGTTCTGAGAAAGCTGCCGGTGACGTTTGAAGGCGGGCAGGCGCGGCTCTACATCCTGCGCCCGCCCGAAGATTCGAGCTACCCAACGGCGGAAGAGATGATCGTTGCCGTGCCCGGAACGGTCGAAAGTAAGTGCCGGAAGAATTTTACGCGGCGATGGTCCGAGCTGGTCTCACAGCAACGCCTCTTCAGCGCGTCCCATTTAAATCAAACCTCATAAGCCAATAAGACAATTGCTATGTCCTTCAAACATTCTGAGGCGGAGCCTCGCGCAGAGTTCGGCTTCAAGAGGAGCGTCTGCGCATGCCACGAATGCACGGCCAACTGCAAATTCATACCGGGATATTTAGTGCCAGCCGACATTGAGCGCATCAGCCGCGAGTTGGGCTACTCGAACGTGGTCACGTTCGCGATGGAGAACCTCGCCGCTTCGCCGGGTGCGACCGTGATGAACTCGGAGGGCCGCGTCTTTCAGATACCGACGCTCGTGCCGCAACGCAAGGCCGACGGTAGCTGCAAATTCCTCGACAAGAATAACCGCTGCACGATTCATGCGGTGTCTCCGTTCGGCTGTGCATTCTTCGACGCACATCAGTCAACTGACGAGGCGAACAGAAAAAGCGGTCGCGGGCTGCAAGAGGTGGCCGGGCAGTGGGTAGCCGGGCGCGCGAGCCTTTACGCGATGCTCTGGAAGCTCCTTTACTCGGCGGGTCGTAGGGCTATTCCGCCGCAGGTAGCCAGAAGAAGGATGGAAGAAGCGGCGGGCAACGGACGATTACAAAGACTCGGTGAAGGAATGGTCACCGAAAACAGGAAGTGAGGAAGAGGCATGAAATTCGTGATTGAGAAGGGCGTCCTCCTGCGGGAGCTGGCCCTGATTCAGCAGTCGGTCATAGATAAGCGCAACGCCATCCCGGCGCTCTCTCACATCCGCATCGAGGCGTCGGGCAAACGCGCTGTGCGGCTCGCCGGCACAGACCTTGACCAGACGCTCCAGTGCGAGACCGAAGGGCAGGTACAGAAGGCGGGCGTGTGCGCGCTGCCGGGCAAGAAGCTATTCGAGATCATCAAGCAACTGCCTGATGCGGAGGTGCGCTTCGAGAGTAAGGAGGGCGAACGCGTGCTCGTCACCTGCGAGCGCGCGCAATTCAAGCTCGCCGGGATGAACCCGAAGGACTTGCCGGAGCTGCCGAAGTTCAAAGAGTCGTCGGCGCAACTGCCGGCGGACGTGGTGCGCCAGATGATCGAGCGCACGCGCTTCTGCATCACGCAGGAGGAGTCGCGTTACACGCTCTCCGGGGCGAAGTTCATCCTGCGCAAGAAGGGCGTGCGGGTGGTCGCGACCGACGGCCACCGCCTCGGGCTGATAGACAACCGCGCGATCAGAAGCGAGCACGAGTTCGATGTGCTGATCCCAAAGGGCGCGCTCGCCGCCGTCTCGCGTCTGGCTTCGGCGCACGAGGGCGCGGTCGGGATCAACTGCGACGAGAACCACGTGTACTTCGAGATCGGCGCGCGCACGCTCACCGCGCGCCTCTTGACCGGCGTCTTCCCGAACTACGAGATGGTCATCCCGAAGGGCAATGACAATAAGGTCGAGTTCGACTGCGCGGCGCTTTTGCAGATCGTCCGCCGCGTGTCGGTGATGACGGACGAGCGCTCGCGCGCGATGCGTCTCGAATTCAGCAAGAACAAGCTGACCGTGCGCTCGGAAGAGGACGAGCAGGGCGCGGCGGAGGAGACGGTCGAGATCGAGTACAAAGGTGCGCCCACGGTGATCGGCATCAACTCGGCCTACCTCTCCGAGTACCTGTCGGTGCTGGGGAGCGGCGCGATCCGCTTCGAGTTCAAGGACGGTAAGACTCAGGTGCTGATTCGCCCGCTCGGCGAGGCCGGGTACAACTCATTCAACATCATCATGCCGATGAATCTGGGCGACACGACCCCATCTGTTCAGAGCGCGCCCGCGACTGAAGAGAAGACGCAGGCGCAGGAAGAGGACGGGCCGGTCGCCCAAGCGGCCTGACCAGCAGCCAACTAATACAACGAGAGGCAATCGCCTCCTGTCAGGCTTTGTTGGGACCTGACAGGAGGCGATTGCATTTTCACAGCTCGAACGGCGGAGAGAAGTCATGAGCAAGGAAGAGATACTGAAGCCTTACACGGTCAGCGCCGTCTACGACGACGGCCTGGAAGCTGTCATCAGGCACTGCATGGCGGCGGACCCGCAGGCCGCGCGTGATCAGGTCATCATGGAAACGGAAGGGAAGGTCATCATCGCTTCCGTCTTCGAGGGGCATTTACACGAGCCGGACTCCGTGATCTTCCGCGTCGAACGAGACACCGAACAGCGGGAAGAAGATGCGGAAAGCGTTCCGGTGTAATCGCGCTTGCCAAGTATCTCACGGGGAATTCTAGTTTGAAGCGAGGTCTCCATGTCACCACGACAATCAACGCTCAAGAAGGCGAAAAAGACTAAAGCTTCGGCGGCGACGAAGAAAGATAACGTCAGGCAGTTCAAAAGCCGTTCGACCAAGCACGCCGCGCAGGTCGCCGAGAAGACGGGGCGCGCACAGGAAGAAGTCGAGCGACTGCCGTTCGATCTCTCCGCGCTCGAAGAGGAAGGGGTCTTCGTCAACGTAGACGCCTCCGGGTTCGGACTGCTCAACCGGCGTCTCGATTGGCAGGCGCTGGGCATCAAGTTGCCAGAGGACACCGACGTCGCCTTCCACCCGCCCCGCTGCGGCGTCCTCCCGAACCGCTACCGCCGCCCGCTGCAACTGCCGGCTGCGCAGGCCCACGCGGCCCTTCATAAATACTCGTACCAGTTCCGATTGACCGAGACACTCTTCGAGACGCCCGCCTACCGCTGGGTCCCGTGGCGCGCATTTTCAGAGTTTGAAGCTGCCTTCAACGAGGCGATTAAAAATCTCGAAGATGCGAAGCAAGAAGTGTTGAAGGATTACGACTCCATTCGCCAAGAGGTACTCGACACTTTCACGAAGCTGGGCCACGACTCCGCACAGAGGCTTCTCGCCACAGGCATCGTCGTCCCCGCCGACTTTCAGGAGCGAATCAAGACGAATTTGCTGGACGCGCTTCCTTCGGAAGATGATCTACGCGGGCGGCTTTCTTTGCGCTTCCAGGTCGGCGTAATCCTCTTGGGGAGCGAGATGCTACAAGAGCAGCGTCGCGCCGCCCAGGAGCGACACCGCTTAGAGCGCGAAGAGGCCCGAAACGATCTTGAGCAGAAGAAAGAGCGCGTCGCGGCTGACGCCGTGCAACAGCAGTTGTGGGCCGAGCGCGAGCGCGTGCGAATGAGTCTCGCGGCTGAAGAAGAGGAGCGACGGCGCGAGGCCGAGACCAAAGAGCGCATCCGTCAATTAAAGCTTCAGGCGGCGAAGGAGAAGCTTCAGGAGACGCTCTCGCCATTACAAGAGGGTGCGGCGCAACTGCGCGCGAGCGTCTACGAGTCAGCTGTGGCGATCCACGAGGCGCTCACGAAGAACGAGTACCTGCCCGGCGCGACCGCACGCAAGGCGCGCGGCATGGCCCACTGGTTCCGGCTCATGAACTTCCAATCGGACGACGAGCTGGAGCAGTTGGTGACGCGCCTCGAACAACTCGCGGCCACCGGCGCGGGCAAGAAGAGGCGGAAGGCGGAGGGTGGTCAGGTCAAACAGGTTCTCGACCAGATCATCGAGCTTTGCTACCGCGACGCGCAGGCGCTCGCGCAGCCGAGTCGCCTGACCGCTCTCGAACTGTGAGCCGCGGGCGGCAAGTCAATCACACCTCAGAAGGGGCCACAACTCCATGTCAACCGAATCGCTGCAAAAGCTCGTCACCGAGCTTGATGTGCTCATCCGCGCCCGCTACCCGCTCGTCGCGGCGAACACGCACGAGGAGAACCGCTTCCGCCGAGTGATGCACGCGGTCGCCAATCTCAAGACGCACAAAGAGAAGGATAAGGGGCTGTACCTGTGGAGCCGCACGTTGGGCTTGAGGCAGACGGTCGGCAAAGAAGTTAAGGGTAAAGAGGAGGTTCTCATCCCCGAGACTTCAGACCCCATCTCTGTGCTTGAGTACATCGCCAAGCAGAAGAAAGGTCTCTTCGTCCTCTGCGATTACGGCCCATACCTTGCCCCCTACGGGCAGGAAGACCCGCAGCTCGTGCGTCGCCTGAGAGAACTGGCGTGGGACATCAAGACGCGGCACGTGACGGTGATCTTCGTCGAACGCTCTTTCCCGGACATCCCGGCGCTGGAGAAGGAGGTCAAGGCGATTGAACTCCCGCTGCCGGACGAGCACGAAGTCACAGTCATGCTTGACGTGCAGATGCAGAAGCTCGAAGGGAGCGGAATCAAGGTTGAAGTTGATGAACACCTCCGCGAACAACTCGTGCAGGCCCTGCTCGGTCTGACCGAGACGGACATTGAGAACGTGCTCGCCAAAGCCATCATCGCCGGCGCGGGTCTGACGGCTGAGGCCCTGCCGGTCATCCTCGACGAGAAGAAGTCGGTCATCAAGGGCACGGGCGCACTCTCCTACACGCACCCGGAGCCGGCCAGCAACCTCGGCGGCTACCACAACCTGCGCCGCATCCTGCAAGAGGCCGCCGTCACGTTCACGCCCGCGGCGCGCGCCTACGGAGTCGAGCCGATGAAAGGTTTGCTCCTCGTCGGCCTTCCCGGCACGGGCAAAGACCTGACGAAGAAGATCGCCTCATCGCTCTTAGGTAAATCTCTCCTCGACCTCGATTTCGGGTCGGTCATGGGCGAGGGCGGCGGCGTGATCGGTTCGTCTGCTATGACGATCAAGCGCGCTCTGTCAATCGCCACCACCCTCAAGGGCATCCTCGGCATCTCGGAGTTCGAGAAGGCGGTCGGCGGGCTGGAATCCTCGGCGAAGACGGACGGCGGCGAGACGGCGCGCACCATCGCGTACCTGCTGAACTGGATGCAGGAGCAGTCGGACGTCTTCGTCATCGGCACGGCGAACGACGTGCGCCAGCTCGCGCCGGAGCAGATTCGCCAGGGGCGTTTCTCACACCTCGTCTTCGTTGACCTGCCCACGGATGAGGACCGGAGGGAAATCAGCGCCGTTCACCTCCGCAAGCGCGGACGCGACCCGGAAAAGTTCGATCTTGATGAGTTGTCCGAAGTCACGAAAGGGTTCTCGGGCGCGGAGATCGAGGCGGCGGTCAAGGCCGGGCTGCTGCAAGCCTTCATGGACGGTGAGCGCGAGGTGAAGACGAAGGACATCGTCGAGCGCGCCCGGCAGATTCAGCCGACCTCCGTAGTCAAGCGCGAGCAGATCGAGTCCCTGCGCGCCTGGGCTAAAGAGCATATGGCGATTGACGCCGGCGGAAGCGGTCTCGCGCCCATCACGGAAGCGACCGCCGCGGAGCGCGCTTTGGAGATGTGAGTAAGGATTTCTGTCTCACAACGTAAACGGAAGGGAAACTGTCATGCCTGAAGTCGAATTCACGATCAACACCGAGACGGGCGAGATGGAGATGAAGGTCGAGGGCGTTCAGGGCCCGGCGTGCGCCGACGTTGCGCGCCTCGCCAAAGAACTGCTTGGTGAGCCCGAAAGGGAAGAGAACACACCTGAGTTTTACGCCCGCACTCAAGTTAAAGGCCAAATCAAAGGCAACAGGTAAGCGGCTGGCTGAACGATAGGAACGCAGCCGGAAAGTCTAAAGTCTTGGAACTGCCTTCATCGGGATTCATTGTCATGAGCAAATATCTCACTTTCACCGACATCATCTTCAAGAACGAGGCGTTGCTCGTCGCGGCCCTCGCGAGTCTGGGCTACACGGAAGTGGAGCGTGGCGATCAGCTTCCGCTCTACGGCTACATGGGAGACCAGCGTGCCGAGCGGGCACAGCTCGTCGTGCGTCGCCAGCACATCGGCCCGGCCTCGAACGACCTCGGCTTCGCGCGCACCAATGAAGGCTACACGCCGATCATCAGCGAGTACGATCAGCGCACCATGATGAGAGGCCAGTTCATCGCGCGGCTGCGGGCCTCGTACAACGAGCGCGTCGTCGAAGAAATGCAACGGCGGCTGCGGGGCACGATCCGGCGCGAGCAGCAAGGCACAACCCTCAAACTCAAAATTCGATACTGAGCCGAGGGCTACCGGAAAGGGAAGCCGACGATGAAAGAGACGACGTGGATCATAGACGCCGCGACGGGCTCGCTCACCGTCGAAGGGATGAGCGAGAGCGAACTCGCGCGCGTCGCCGGCGATCTGCTCTCAGCACCTTCTCACGTCAACTGCGCGCGTCCCATAAACGTGCCGCCGACGCGAATGGTTCACGCGAGAGTCGGGAGTGATGAGCCTCACTTGCGCGTCCACCGGATTTATCACGGGTCGGTCGTGGAAGGACCTGGCCGCCGTTCCGTGCTTCAGCTCATGGGCTGTACGTTGCGCTGTCCGGGGTGTCACACGCCGGAGACTCATCCGGTCGACGGCGGCGTACTGATGAGCATGGGCGAGATTGTTGATCTTCTCCTTGCAGCTGAAGGTCTCCCGCGCGACGGCGTAACTGTCCTGGGCGGCGAGCCCTTCCTACAGCACGAAAGTCTCAGCCTGCTGCTCAGTGAGTTGAAGGGGCGAGGGCTACACGTCACGCTTTACAGCGGCTACACGCTCGAAGAACTGCGTGCCCGCGCTGAGCCGAGCGTCCGGGAGGCGCTCGCCCTGGCCGACATCCTGATTGACGGCAGGTTCGTCGCGTCCCTCTCTCACGGCGCCGGAGAATGGCGAGGCTCGACCAACCAGCGAGTTATCTACGCACCTGGCCGTTGACCTGACTGAAGAAAACGAGCGTGAGCTATGGCACTCATCGAGAAAGTTTGCCTCTACTACCGCGAAGGCACGAGCGACAAGATCTATGAAATTCATCTGACGCAGGAGGAGGAGGACGGCTACCGCGTCACCGGCTACAACGGCCGTCGCGGGACGAAGCTCGTCGCGCAGCCCAAGACTCCGCGGCCCGTGCCGTACCGCACCGCCCGCTATATCTTCGATAACCTGGAAGCCTCGAAGCTCAACCACCGAAGGACGCCCTACCGCGTTGCCAGCCGCGAGACCCCCGCGAGCGCGAATGAAAAGACTGGCACCGCTGATACGAAGTGTCGTCAAGCGGAAACCAAGAAAGAAGAACAGCAAGGATACGCCGCGCGATTTCTCGACGCGATAGAACTCTAGCCTCTCCACCTACTGTGAGTAAGGAAGAAACCGAGCGGCGAGCAAAGGGCGTCAATTAAACGCTCCGAAGGAGTCATGATTTCGATGACGACACAAGTGCCTGACGGACTCACCGACCTGATCAACGCCGACCGCGTGCGCTCTTCTATTCGCCGCCTGTTCCAGAACGACATCGCCGAGTGCCTGTCGGAACTCTTTCAGAATAGCCAGCGCGCCCGCGCGCGCTGGGTGGAGATCGTCACCTGCGAGGAAGGGTTCACGTACCGTGACGACGGCCACGGGCTGCTGGGCGGCGTGGAAGGCTTTCACACGCTGCTCAAGATCGCCGAGTCGAACTTCGACAACGAGACGATCACGGATCAGGACCCGATGGGGCTGGGTATTCACGCGCTGCTGGCCCACGACGCGATCAGGCAGGTGACTTTCGCCTCCGGCGGCTATAGGCTGTCGCTGGACACCAAGCGCTGGTGGTTAGACCGAGACTACTACACTCACTGGTTTAAGCAGCTCGAAGAACTACCGGAGCCTGTCAAAGGCTTCGAGGTCACAGTCCTCGCGGACGCGAAGCTAGTTGAGCAACTCAAGCAGGTGTTCACCCATTCAACCTACCCCTATCAAAAGACTGGGCCGGCGGAAGGATACGAAGGCTATCTTAAGATCACGCTCGACGGCGCGAAGATAGACACCAAACTACCGTACTGGGCGAGAATCGAGCAGCCGCTCATTAAAACCAGCTATCAGGGTTCGCGCCTGACCATCGGCTTCGATTGCGAGTACGGCAGTCGCAAATCCAGCGTGAACTGGTACGGCCAGGTGATCGAAGTTGATTTCCACTCCGGCTTTAAGTTCCACCTAGACGTGCGCTCAGGGCGACCCGTCAACCCTCTGTCGCCGACGCGCCGCGGCCTGATCAGCGACGCGGCGTATGAGGCGTTGATTCGATTCGTGAAAGACGAGATATTCCGCTTCGTCTTTGACCTCAGTAACCGTCCTCAGATCAAGACGGAGTACGTCGCCGCCTGCTTCCACATGGATGGCGAGCGCGCCCGAAAGGAATCGCCCTACATCGTTGTCGCTGAGATGCTGCCACTTGAAACCCCATCTTCGAAAGAGGACCTCGACTGCACTGGCGACAGCGAGTTGTTCACATACGACGCCACGCCGCGTCTCCTGCTAGAAGGCGTGACTGTGTTAGATCGGGAAGGGCAACAGCGCGAGGACGAGCATGGGCTGTCTTCTTTCATCAAGCTGATCGGAAAATGTTACGCGCTCAAGCACGGCGACCCTAAGAGGTTGAAGGTTGAAAGCCTCTGGTGGAAGCCGGGAAGTTGCCAGCGCGAATTCTTCCACGAGCCGGGAGAGTGGGGCGTGGGCGACTGCGTTCGCCCGCCGACTGAGTGGCACAGGGTTGACCAGCAGCCCGTCTTCACGTTCAACGACGCCTCGAACTGGGACGTTGCCGACGTTGACTGGACGGTGGGCACAACCGACATGGTCTCCTTCCTGCGAAACGAGTCGTGGGCTGGGTTCGATCAGGAGAACGACGAGCACAACTACGAAGAGTTGCAGGAGAGCTACGAAGATTCAATTGACCGCGTCCTGCGCGAAGTGATCGGCAACTGCGTACCCGTCAGATTCACCGTTCACGACCTTCAAGCCTTCATGCAGACGAAAGATGCGCGCATCCAGAAAGTACGCTACCACTACGAAGGGCAGGCCGTCTCTCCCCAAGAGATTACGGTGATGAATGCGAAAGGGGAAGAGGTGCGGTTGAAGCTGCTATGATCTGAAAGGTTGAAGATGAAAGAAGAACGAGCAACCGCTGGGTCGTTGACGAAAGAGGATATTAAGCGTGCTGCAGTGCTGGCCCTGCACGCTTACGACGGCGCGACCGCAGACGAGTGGCAGGACCAGGCGGACACGCTCAGGGAAGGGGACGGAGGAGACGTTGCTGGTAATGAAGACGCAAACCTCTCGCAGATGATCGCCGACGCTCTGCGTGAAATGGATGAAGACCTCGCGGAGCGATTGAGCCGGAAATGAACGTGACGCTTGGGTAGCTAATCAGTCAGGGTTTGGAAAAATGGCAGAACGTGAATCTAACTTTCAACTCGCAATGCTCTGGGTAACTCTCAAAGACATCCAGGGCAGAATAGATAATGAGGCTATCCCGCTTGGGATGCACCTGAGTATCGAGGACCCGGAGCTGATGCAGGCGCTTGAAAATTTGAGCGAACGCATCGGAACACACTTCGGACGCTGGCGTTTGGTTGCCGAGCCGCGGAAAAAGAAAAAGCGGTAGGCATTGATATCGGGACCGTGAGAGAGGCCTCAGCTCTAATCTGAATTCCCACATCAATTCAACAACGTAAAGAACCTTCGTCGTAAGAGAAGGAGGGGCGGGTATGCCTGGGCGCAAGCGCGGGCCTTTTTTATTTGTCGGGGAGCGGCCATCTGATCGCGCCGTCCGGATGGGCGTGACGTGGAGTGACGGCGCGCTCGCCGGCGCGACGCTCTTCGACGCTCTCAGAAGCCTAGGCGTGGACCCGAGTCGGCAGTGCTACCGGAACCTGTACACCTCACCCGTCCGCGGGGCGGAGACGGACAGTGGGGATGAAAGAGAAGCGGTAGGCGAGATCAAACGTGAGCTAGAACGCGGTCTGACCATCGTCGGTATGGGTCGCATTGTGCAACGAGTGTTGACCCGCGAGAGGATTCCGCACCTGCAACTGAGGCATCCGGCGGCGCGCGGGCGAGAGAGGCTGCGTGCCCGCTACCACACACACGCCCGCAACGTGCTCACGCAAGGTAGGGCTGCCGAGCGCAGTGGATGAATTATGATCACGGCAGTTACTCAGCGATGGCGTCAGGGGCGCACAAGTTATCTTCCCCGCCGCGAAGTAATCCGTCCGGCAGAATTTGAAGTAGCTCCTCTAACGGATGATGGTGAAGCTAAACAGTTCGTCGTCAGACATCACTACTCTCGCTCATACCCGGCGGCGCGCCGGCGCTTCGGACTTTACCGCCGCGAGCAATTAGTCGGATGCGCCGTCTTCTCATACCCGACGCATACAAAGGCGCTCACCAACGTCTTCGACATAGAGCCGGCTTTGTTAGTTGAACTAGGCCGGCTCGTGCTCCTGGACGAAGTCGAAGCCAACGGGGAGAGCTGGTTCGTGTCGCGGTGTTTCGACCAACTGCGGCGCGAAGGCATGGTCGGCGTCGTGTCTTTCTCCGATCCCGTGCCCCGCACGACCGAGACCGGCGAGGTGGTCGCGCCTGGCCACGTCGGCTTCGTCTACCAGGCGCTCTCGGCCTGCTACATCGGTCGCTCGGCTCCCAGAGTGTTGCGCCTGCTGCCCGACGGGCGAGTCATCCACGAGCGGGCGATCCAAAAGATTCGGAGCGGGGAGCGCGGTTGGCGGTACGCAGCACGCCCCTTGGAAGAGTTCGGCGCTCCGCCAGCGCCGAGCGGCGATAAAACGGTGTGGCTCGATCACTGGCTGGCGCGCCTGACGCGCAAGATGCCGCACGGCGGTAACCATAAATACGCTTGGGCGCTGGACAGGGCGGCGCGGAAGCTGCTCCCGGACTCACGCCCTTACCCGAAGGTGACCGTGCCGCAGCTTGTGCTCAGGTAGAATCCGGCGAATATGCGGAAGGGAATGACGGAGATGATGGATGTTCCTGACGAATACTGGCAGGAAGAGGTAGTCGGCGGACTGCTCGACCTGGGACGTGAAACGCAGGCGGAACTCTTCTGGCAGTTGCATTCGCAAGAGGAGTTGTACCAGCAGGGGCCGCTCGAAGATTTAGGGTTGTACCTGTCACGCGGCTTGGCGGTATTTAAGTTTGAGGCTCGCGGGCGGCGCGTCTACGTGCACGCCAAGCCTTTCATCTGGAAGCCGCGGATCGTCCTGACCGTGGCCCTGAGCGAAGAAGAGACAGAGTTGACAAGTGATGACGAGTCCACAGCCTCACGTGGTATCGGTCGCGTCATCCGCAGCGACGTGGCGGACTACGAGCGGTTCTACCTGGGGATGGCTCAGGCTTACTATTACCCGGAAGATCACGCCCTCGTAATATGGGAGTGCGACGTATTCCACCTGACGAAGCACACGGAAGAAGACCTCGGCGACGGGACTTTCTTCGTCACACTCTGGCAGCGGTTCGAATCAATGCTGCGCGAGCGTTTCCCGGCCACGCGGCTGATCGTCGCGCCCGGCTGGGACCCGGGGTACGGTAGCGAAGAGTGGCAGGCCTTCTTGCGGAGGCTCGGCTACGGGCCGGACCCAGAGCACGGGAGAACCTTTGTAAAGATACTCAATTCTGAGCAGCTTTGAACCGGCCGTATTCAACGCTACTTACTTCGTGGCATTGACGCCGGCAGATCCCTTCGCTCTTTTAGGGCGACATGGGAGTGAGTTAGCAGCCCGCTCAACGACCTAACCCGGTCAAAGTTGTATTGGTTCTGTTTCCAATGTAGGCTTAAGAACAAGGATTGTTGGTGTTGGTTTTGACGTGAAGAAAGGAATCAAGTTTCTTAAATCATTGAGGCAATGACTTCTCTCACGACTGGCGCGAAGAATTTATCATTATCAGTCTGTGGCCTTCCGGAGATTCTAATACTATGGTTCAGAAGCCCCGAAAAGGACAACCGCGTGGACGTAGTGGCGGACGCGCCGGAGGAGCTGGCTATGACTTTCAAGATATCTATATAGCGCTTCAACTTGCCAAGCTGCTTGTAGGTGACCGTGATAGGCCCGTCGAAGTTCTCTGGGAGAAAAAGGCGCTCGACTGGGGAAGCGGTGCACAAGCTTTACATGTCGATGACGTAATCATCAACGGCGGTAATGGGAAAAAGGTTTACATTCAGGTAAAAGAAACGGCTCCCTCGCGTGAATGGAGCATCGCAGAACTCTTGCGCAGCGGCGTTCTAACGCAGTTCTGGAAGGAGTGGAGCGCAAAGTCGACTACAGATCGTGACGCTACGGTAGTTCGCCTCGCGAGCGGTGGAAGCGTCATGCCGCTAACCTTGCTTGTGGACGTGGCGCGCCGAGCAAGAACACCCAGCGAACTTCTCAGTGATGAGGGATCTGCCGAAGTTGAAACGGATATTAGAGCGATCAGCAAGGCTCTTTCGGTTGATCCAACAGATCCCGCTCTTCTCAAGTTCATAAAATCGATTGAAGCCGAACAGCTTCCATCCGCGAACGAATTAGAAGGCTGGATTCTGAAATGCCTGGTGGCCGCAGGCGAAAACGCCCTCGATCTATCCAATCGACTCGTTCGCTTAGTGTCTCAAAGCAAACACGCTGGCGCGCTGGCGCGATCCTCCTATACGCGCGAAACCCTTCTGAAGGCGTTACACGAGGACGGCATCAGCGACAACACGTTGATCGCCATCGGAGCGATTCGGGCGAAACCGCTAACCGACAAGGCGCTCTGGGATGAATATCGGGCAAGCGTTGTAGAGAACTTTCGAAGCTTCAGAGTCTACGGGCTTCAAGTGGAGCGCGCAGTCTACGCCGATTTGGCAGCGCTGTTTGTTCCCCTCAGATTAGGGCCGTTGAGTACGGGACGATCAACTTCAAAAAGAGAATCAGACGAGCGCCGTATTGAGCGCTCTCTGAGCAAAATGATTCTAGCCGAGAGCGATGCGGACGAACGCTCGGAAAGAGATCGCGAAGAGGAAACAGACCTTGCCACCGTATTGGCGGAGAAGCGCCGAATCGCTATTGTCGGTGGTCCGGGAACAGGAAAGACCACTACGCTCAGATGGCTCGCTATCATATCGGCTCTGCCGGGCGTTGAAGGACGCGAAACACGGAGTAAGTTTGGTCTACCACCTGAACCTCTCGTCCCGGTCTACGTAAGGTTTCGTCAGTTTTCAGAACGCTTTCAGCAGCGCGGGCTTCATGGAGTCGAAGGAAGGGTGGGTCTTGTCGCGGATTTCTTGGCCGCGCAATTTGAAGGAGGGCTCCTGGGCACAGCCCCAACTCGCACCGAGGGTCTCCAGATGTCCCAAGAGATTCTCGAATCGGAACGAAGTCTTCTTCTGTTCGATGGTCTCGACGAGGTAGCGGACGAAGCGATTAGAGTCCGTCTCTTCGAGGCTGTCGCGGATCTCATCCAGAGATACAAAGCCCCGCGCGTCGTTGTTACTTCCAGACCATACGCCTTTCGCGCGGATCGGTCTCCACTTGATTTAGCGCTGTTCGAACCGCTACCCCTTGATCGCACCGGGCGACAAATATTTGCCGGGCAGTGGTATCGTTCAGTCCGCTCTCATCTTGGAACGGCGATAAGCGAAACGCAGGCTGAAACCTTAGCAAACGACCTCGCCAAGACAGCGGAAGCGCTATCCGACCTGGCAGAAATTCCACTTCTACTTTCAATTTTGGCTCTTGTGCACTTCAACCGTCAGGGCCTTCCGGTAGAGCGCGCCACCCTTTATGACTACGCTACGCTCGCGATGTTAGGTCACTGGGAGCGTGACCCGGCCGGACGCGATCTGGGCGAAGACGCGATTCCGCCTGACTGGTCTCGAAAGCTGCAACTGAATGAGACCGGAATCCGACGAGTGGTCGAGTGTTTAGCGTATGAAGTGCAGTGCAAAGAAGGTGGGGGTGAGTTTGAACGATCTCAAGCAATCTCAGCTCTGGCGGCCGGATTTGTGTCTTCGTCACTGCGATCAGAATATCCGGAAGCAGAAAGAGCAGAGTTGTTGCTCCGGTTGTTGGTAGACCGGTCGGGGCTAGTACAGGAACGGGACCCGGACATATTCGCCTTCGCGCACCTCAGCTTTCAAGAGTACTTGGCTGCACGTTGGTTTGTTGGACGTGGTGAAGCCGGTCTGCGAGAACTAGCTGTGCTCGCAAAGGATGAGCGGCATGGCGAAGTAGTGCGGCTTGCCGTGGCCATACTGGCTTCCGATCAGCGAACCGAAGCCGACGAACGAGCGCGCGGATTCATCATGGAGGTCGCTACTCGGAACGCTGTTATTGCAGCCGCTTGTCTGATCGAAGTCCCACGACTTCAGCTTGAACCGACCGTCGCTGAGTCACTCGCAAGAGCAGTCTGGATAGAGTGCTCGAACATGTTTCGTCGCCACTATCATCCGCGAGTTACTTCAAGGTTGATCTGGACGCTATTAGCTCAGACCGGGAATGCAGACCGTCTGCTTCTTGAGTTTCTCTCCGACAGTGGAGAAGACGGCTTTCATGGAAAGAGAATGATGGAGTTCGAGTCCGGACTCTTTCTATTGAGAAGCCGACCTCCAGGACCGATGTCGCGAGAGCTTCAATGGGTCCTCACGCGACTGGCACAGACGCGGCAAGATGATGATTTTCCCGAGCGGTCTAATACTCTCGCGGATCTCCTATTAGTAGAGGCAGGGGCGGTGCAAGCTGCCGACCGCTTGCAATCGCTCATTCAACTATTAGGCGAAAGTCGTTGGTCGCGTAGAAGTGGCAGTCGAGCTGGTGACGCCCCCGAAGATCGCGCTGAACACTTGCTTGCCGATCTGCTTGCTCAAGAATCGACTCGCGATACGACCGTTGCAGCGCTTAGAAAGGCGTTGGGGGATGACACAAGGGAGGAAGCTCAATGGCGAATTGCGCGACTGCTTATTGGCAATGGCGAGAGCATTTCTCGGCCAATCGCTGAGGCATTAGTGCGAGGTCTGGGTTCGCAGTTATTGTATGACGAAGCGTGCGTCACTCTAGAAGCTCTGGCGAAAAATACAAGCACTCACCAGATGCTGCTCGAAGTTCTGTTCTCAGGACTCCGTAGCGACGACAAAGACGTGCGTACTGGATGCTACAAGGTCTTACAAAACATCAAGGCGACTATTCCTACGACCGCTCGCTACGGCGGAGAGACTGCTTCCGAGCAGGATCGGATCATACATCTTTGCAGTTTGTTGAACCATCCGGACACCACCGCCGATACCTTAACAGCGCTTGCTGATGAATTATGGGATGAAGACCGAGATACTGCTTGGATTGCCGTCAGAGCGCTAGTTGAATCGAATCATACAGACATCCCCGGTGTTCCACAGGCTTTGGTTCGCGCCGGCCTTCACTCAGAAACATCGCGGGCCATCGCATCGCAGATGATTAGAGTGGCAAGGCAAGATTCAAACCTTCAGCTTGCGATTCGGGCTGCGCTTCTAGATGGCTTGCAGAGCGAAAGCGAACATGTCGCGTGCGCATCGGCGATTCTCTTACTTGAAATGGGAGACGCAGTTGGAGAGGGACGAATAGGACGGGTCATCAAGGCCTGTCTTAGAGATCCCTCTCAGTTGTCGGAAGCTTTGCCGTATCTAAAGCGACTAGTCGAAGATGAGAGTACAAGATCTATCATCCTCAAACTCGCGGGTGAATATTTTGGTAGCAAACCTGATATGCAAGTTGCTTCATCGCTTAGCCGTATGCTGGCTGAGGCAGGTTCTTATCAAACGCCAAACCTTGCCCTTGGGCTCGTGGTAGGAGGTCTTTCGGATTTATCGACGCATAAAGAAACCATCAGCTTTCTGCGGCAGATGCTAAGTGATGTCAAACTTGGTACTGAGACGCGGAGGGCACTAGTCGAGGGTCTGTCGTCAAAGGACAGCCGAATCGCTTGGGGAGCAGCTCGATGTTTGCTGGAATCAGGCAGTCGCAGCGATCCCGAGTTGCCGGGAACGCTGATCAGAGTAGGATTGAAGGATGCTGGAAGAAGGGACGAAGCTCGTGCCTGGCTGCTTGAGCTTCACTCGCATCCAGGTACGCGAAAGAAGGTACGCATCGCATTTGAGGAGGCACCGCTCGGCTCTTTGCGATTCGCAGGACAACACACCAAAGATTACGCGCTTGCTTGGGAGGTAGCGTTATGTTTACTCGCTGCCGATGCGGTTGACACGGATAACTTCATAGACGCTCTCGTCTTTGGTGGACTTGCGCGCCGTGACCGCCATGACCAAGCCATACCGATCATTAAGAAGTTCCTCTCCGATCCAAGCATGGAAAAGGACCTTGACGACGCCGTCTTGAAGGCCCTCAGTTCCTCGGAAAGTGATATCGCATGGGGAGCAGCCCGTGTAATTCTCGAAACCGGGCGTAGCCAACTTGGCAAACTGCATGAGAATCCAGATGAGGCTGGTGATAACTCCGAACATGGACGCGCGCCTCTTGAGCTGAAGGAGGGTACAGAACGCGAAATCTCCCTTCTTCGAACTCTACTTCGGGAAGCTGGCAAGGAGGGTCTGGCCTCTGAAGCTAAAAGGAACTTCGCTCAGCGAGCCCATATTTCGAGAGGAAGCCGTAATGCTCTGGTCAAGTTACTCGATGAAAAAGATAACTTGATGGCGTACACGGCTGCCTGTTGGCTTTTCAGCATGGGTCATATCGATCATCCAGGTGTGCCACTCGCGATCGTTAATGGCGGCTTAGGCGACAGGGAGCTGTCCGCAGAGGCCAGTAAGCTTCTCGACGAAATGCGCTCCGATGTGGCGCTGGCGCCAGCAGTCAAAGATGCATTAAACCGTGCCCTGTGGGGTACGAATGCACCTGCCGCGTGGGGAGCGGCTGTTTATCTAATGGACCGCGCTGAAATGGACAACCCGGGCGTTGCGAGAGGAATTGTATTCGGAGGGTTGGGACATCATCCGCGCGAGGATGCCGAGAGACGCTTGGGAATTCTTCTAGCTGATCGACGTTGTCATAACGCTGCTATGGACGCGTTGGGCGCTGGACTTTTTGGAGAATATCGAGGCGAGCGCTTTCATGTCGCGTCTCGTCTGGTGCGAGAAGGCGTTGAACTCAACCACAGAATCGTTGTCGAGCTTGCCGAGGCTGCACGCTATTGGCCTGCCGCTCCACTTAGTCTACTAGCTTTATCTGGTAGAGCTTCTGAAGCTCGCGACATCGCGAAGAGACTTAACCTATTGGCGTTCGTTGATCTGATTGGCCCGTCAACCGAAAATGGAGACACTCTATGAACGAGCAAGAATACGCACAATCGGGGATGGTCACAACACTTGATATGTACAAAGGCTTAGGGGAGTTATAAGAGGCACCGGGCACTTAGTCGGACGGCTCAATTTCAAAAAGAAGAAGCGGTTAAGCCCTTTCGTGTAACTATTCACCTACCAAAAGCGATTCTGCAAGACAAGTGATTTTTGCCGTTGAGTGAATGTTCCAGCTCGGTTCGAGAATACCTCACTGCTCGCACCTTAGCGAGACCATCTGAGTAAGTCCTTGTCCTACACTAAGGACGTTATGTTGCACAAAAAGGCGACCTGGATGAGCCTATACAAAGTGTTTCAGATAACCTCAGACCTAAAAAGCATCATTGACATCGTGAAGTCCATTGGAATATCGTTGCCGCGCATTTCGAGCTAGTTTACCTGCTGCCGGTTATTATCCTGCGACAGCACCTTATTACTAGGTCCCACTAATATGGATTCAAAAATAGCTTCGTGGGTTTTTGGCTCAATACTCCTTGCATTCATTTTAGGAGTATTTATCTTTGCTCCATTTACGCTACCGCCTTTTAAGCAACGCTTGCTTGGAGTTTTGTGCGCCTTGCTAGCTGGCTTTTTCACTTTTTTCTTCACTGGAACACTCGGAGTAAATATCGGTGGTTCTGCTGGCCGATTCGGTCAGATTTCTGTTCAGGCTGTTGGTGGCATTGCTGCATTTGTACTAATGCTCTGGTGGTGGCTCTCAGGGTCAGCGCCAATTAAGGTTTCAGGAGAAGAGGAGGACGTGCCTATTAAAATCAAAACACAGCCGAGGCCAAAGAATACGACGCCTAAACCAAGGGGGAAGTCGAGATGATCCCTGTACTCGGCTTAGAACAAGCTCGCATCGCTTGGATTGAAATTCGCGGTGAAGGGTACGTCATATATGGGTTTATGCTTTACTGTGACGAGGACACCGCGATAGTTGACTACATGAAAGATGGTTTGATTGAACTTGATCGTATCTCCGGTCCTGAATGTGCAATATTCATCGTCGAATCTCCCTCTGCGCGGTGGGTTGAGATGACCCGAAAGAGGAATCACCCTTGGTGGAAATTATTCGGGTCTAGTGCCACCATACAGGCTTCAGATACCGAACCGGCGCAGACAGCCTCCATTGATACAAACACCCTCCTCCAAGCTCTCGCCCAAAACAAACATCTGATTCTTTTCCAATTACAGCCTGGAGAGGTTGTTACTCAAAAACACTTATTGGAACCAAGTTATCAATCCTTTTATGACAGGAATGAAATATGGGACATTGCAGATCGCTTCGGTATAGCGTACAGCCAAGTCCCTTGTCTCTTTTTCTTCAAGGATTTTGATAATGATGAGGAGGATATTACAGTAGTTGATCTAACTGACCTACGCACACAATGGCAAATTAAACGATACTTCCGGCACTTTTTCGTCAGCCCGGAATTTCAACATATTCTGAATAAGGCTCGCGCCAATGCCTAAAATCTTCTTCACAAAAACTAAAAGCTCTTTCAGAGACACCCTCTCGAAAATGAGGGGAGAGATTCTGCCTGAAAAGATTCGGAGGGACAATCTTGCTCTGTGGATCATGAACTTCGATGAATTAAACCGGGAGAGAAGAGAAGGCAGGTACAATAATAATTATCCACAGAAGGAAGTCATTGCGAGATGGGCGCTCGAAACTGCTATTGGAATTGCTATACAAAGGCAACTGCCATTCTATTTCGCTGCACTATTTCACATCGGGAGGCAGTGGTATGTCTCTGAAAAAACCATCGCGTCTATTGAATCAGCATCAGGTTCAGAGAACATCTTTGCATCCGTCGAATTAACAAAGAAGAATCTATTAGAAAGAAAGAGTCCGGGAGCATTTACTATACTGGAAGCTCCTACCGAATCTCTTACTGAAGTTTTCCGGGGCATCCTTGGTAGAGGTTTGGAGTACCACCAAGCGCAACTTCGCCAAGCACATGCTTGGTGGGACGAATGGCGAGATGAGGTGGGGCAGATTAAAAAGGCTGTAGATAATTACCGAGAATCTTCCTTTGAGCGAATTAGGGATTACGTTTGGTCTGTAGCAAGTTCAGTGATTATTAGCAGCTATCAGACTTCCCCTCTTCGGTCGTCAATGACAACTGCTGGTATTGAGTTCAAGGGAGAGGCAGCACAAACAGTATCCACCGGATATAGAACTGATTCGGACCCAATGCTGCCAATGTTAATAGCAGCATTAGGCTCTCGCGCGGACATGTTCCATCCTGATTTTGATAGGTGGTTTCATTATTGGATAGATACTTGGCGGTACGCGCCTGAAGTTCAAATTGCATTAGAACGTCTCAATAAAAAATACGGCACTGAAAACCCCTTCGACGATTACAGACCTTTGCGTAAGGCCGCATCTCAGGAATTGAGGTCGCTTATCCAAGAGCATGAGTTGCCGAATCGCAATCCCTCCCCCTGGTTACACACTTGGTTAAATTCCTTAGAAGGCGAAACGTGGTGGACTCCTCCGATACCATATCGCTCATTGGAAAACCCGGAAGTGTTGCAGAGTTTCCTTATATCAGCAGACTCGACTATTAAGCGAGAGCTAAAAGACCCCCTCCGTCCAGGTGAGACGTGGCATAGCTTTATTCAACGTCTATTCGAGTACAAATGGGTATCTAGTATTGTGCGTCGCATAGCTGAAGCTAACAAACAGTCTCAATCAGAGACTAGCTCATGGAGTTTCGAGTCTTTCGTTGAATTAATCACTAAGGTTGTACAAGGGCTTCGGGGAATTGGTTATGAATTGACATTCATAAAAGAAGAGCGTTGCTTAGTAGTTTGGAAAAAGGCGCATGAAGATGGCCGGACAAACAATGAAGATTGGTAAGGCTATGCCTTTAGATTTTTGAAAGAATGAAGGAGCACGGCTGCTAACCGCACCCTTTCATTATTCGCTATTCCCTTTCTAGCACTCGGTTTCGCCGTCTGTGTTTGGTTGGCTATTTTGATTGAGAGTGAAGTCAGCGGCTCGCTGCGCGGTGCTAGCCGCCGTCACGATCAGGCGCGCTACAGGTCCGCCTGCTGAATAGTCGCCACTTCGGGTATAGAGTGTCGGAGTCCGATAATACAGTTTATGTACAAAATGTAGGGCGTGGGCGAAAACTCTACCCAATATGTTGTATCTCGACTTGAACTGATTAATTCGACGCTCGCCGCCTGAGCTTAGACTGATGATAAAGCTCACAAAGAAATCTAGAAATTCTAGATGTAGGATCTGATGAGTCGAAGGTTTCTACTTTGTCGGCAACATCCGTGATCTCCTCGACGAACTCCGTGTGTGCGCCCAAGTCTGGGTCCTCGGACGTTCCTTCGACGTACAGCAACGCGAACCGCGCCAGCCTTCCGTCCTGCTTGACCCTCAGCACACGACCCATCCGCTGGATCATCTGACGACGAGTCTTGCTGGCGGCGACGATGATCGCCAAGTCTGCTTCAGGGACATCTACTCCTTCATCGAGTACCTTCGGCGCGACGACCACTAGTAGGTGCCCGCTCCCGAACATCTCGAGGACGGCTTTGCGCTCCTCGTGTTGCATCCTGCTGTGGACGAGTCCCACTGAGATGCCCATATCCTTCAGCACCTGGGCCGCGGCCTCTGCACACTCAATCGTCTCTGTGAAGACGAGAGTGCGGTTCGCAGACCTGATGGCCTCGGTGAGCCTGCGCAATCCGTCGAGCTTGGCGGGCGTTTCGGCCAGGAGCTTCCGACGCTTGGCGAAGACGTTTAGGAACATGCGCGCCGCCCAATTCTCCCTTTCGTTGCCCCCACCTTTAAGCGCTTGGACCTCCTTCATAAACTCACCGAACGGTTCTTCTGTGAGGCCATGCTTATGGACCAGCTCAGTTCTCAGCCGGATATAGTCTTCACTGTAGGCGTCATACTCAGCCCGTTCGCCTTCAGAGAATCGCACGCCCACAAGGGCGGCCGAGAAGTGCGCGATCACGCGGTCGCGCAGAGCGCGCTCGTAGCCCAGGTGGAAGCAGACGCCGCCGAAGTAAGGGTCGAGAAATTCGGCGTTGCCGTCGTCGTTGCGGGCGTAGGTGGCGCTCAGACCGAGCCGCCTCGGAAATCGTTCGTCGAGGGCGTCCTTGTTACGCTCGGAACCATTGCGGTGGCACTCGTCGGCGATGAGCAGCCCCTCGCCCCTCGGCGGGAAGATGTCGCGGTCGCGTGCGGAATTGGATGTCGCCACGATCACGTCGGAGGTGCGGAAGTTAGCCCTACGGCCGCCGCCGAGCCGATTGACGCGGGCGAGCGGCGCGCATTCGACTAGCTTGTCGTGCCACTGCCGGAGAAGCTCCAGCGTGGGGACGAGCACCAAGACTTTACCGCCCCTCACTAGCTCCTCGGTCGCCGCGGCCAAGCCGACGCGGGTCTTCCCCGCTCCCGTCACGGCCTCAACCACACCCACACACCCTGAGGACTCCCAACACGTCAACGCCTCATGTTGCCAGTCGTAGAGCCCCGACCTAGTAATTGACTTAGGGTGCTCCAGTCTTCTGACAGGCCGCGGGCGCACAACCTCGCTCGTGGTCCCTCTGCATGACCACCGGGGGACGTAGCTATCGTCTCGCAGGAAAAGATTGCGATTGGAATAAAGGAGACGATTGACCTCGTGCCTTGTGACGTGAAGTTGCTCCTGCTGTCGCAAGTTGGTGCGTACTTCTTGAACAGTGCAGCCGGGGTTGAGGCGAATTGTCTTTATCAGTAGTTCGAGTAAATTTGGTGCGGTCATCGTTCGTAAGGTGAATTGATTAGGTTGTTGCGGCAGAGGCTGGCCGTTCAAATGCCTGGATTATCTGTGAGGGCGTGGCGGCGGAAAAAACTACCACTTTTTTGACATTAAAGCAGGTGTACCGGCCTGTCAAGCTTAAGTATATTTACGATGTAATTTGTGAGGAGGAAGAAAAATGCGGGGCTGGTCACATCCGGTACTAGAAGTCAGTCTCACTCAATCCAGAAAATAGCTTTCATTCATTTTCTTATCAGGCTCGAAGTCTTTCCATGAGGTCCCAACACCTGGCCGGGAGCTGATCTCGTTCTTAAGCTCATTGACCTCCCGGCATTTCTCTGGGAGGAGGTAGAAGCTGTGGGCACTGATCCACTGCATGACCCGGAAATACTCTCTGGTATTCACCGTCTCTGAATCTCTAACTGCCCGGAGTCTCTCGACATATTCCTCTAACTCCGCGCGGTGAATCCTGGGCTTTAGCTCCGGCACCAGGTCAATCGTTCCGTCCTCGGACACGACTAGAATCAGGCATTGATGGTTGCCCGTGTTCGTGCCCACGTACCTGATCGCGGAGTTATAACGCGCGCCGCGGGCGGACGTCCCTTCCTCAGACGCAACACCGTCGATTATGACCCCCACGGCGTAACACTTGCCGGTGGGGTCTATAAGTGCCGCTCCGTCTATTGAAGTCACGGCGAGCAGGTTATCTTCACTAAGAATAACGGGTTCAATAAGGTGACTCTGCTTGGAGAGCCGACGTGCTTCGTCCTCGGCACCGCTCGATATCACGATCATGGTCCCGTGCTTCTGGTTTTCCGCCCACCCTTTTATGTTGATGAGAGTTTCATAGTCCACATCCGTGCCGTCTTTGAATATCCTCTCGATGTGATCCATGAAGACACTGTCCTCAAGAAGATCGCCGGGCAGAGACGGCTCTCCGTACTGGACTTTCATAAGCACGTGTTCGCCGTGCTTTAACAGCCAGCCGTGATTTCCGGGGAACTCGACCGTATAGACCTCGCCGTAAAATTCGTCGTAATTATCGCGCACCCGTCCGAGGCCGTAGATCTGGTGACCGTTGCAGAGCAGGTCAACCTTCTGGTTGGCCATCTCGATCATCTTCCTGGCCGCGCGCCCTTCTTTCAGCTCCACTGGTCTCAGAAACTTGACTTCAGTTATTAGGTCCTCGTGGTCGTGCGAGATGAAGCGCACCTTACCTTTAGCTTTCGCGCCTTCGTGAGCCGACAAAGAGATCGTGTTCAGCGCATCGAACGTATACCTCAGGGGGGCGTTGCAGCCCTCGGCAGCCACTCTCGAAAGGAGTTCTTCGGCTGCCGCGCGCAAAATCTCATCCTCCTTATGCCGTTTTTCCCAATTACCTCCTGGGTTACGCTCCCCGAGGATATTTACGCAAGCTCGCAGGTACTCGACGGCGGCAGAGTCTATCAACGACTTGGGGGGACGAAAGCTTGCGCGCTGTTTCCCCTCTGGCAGTGAGTAATGTTCAGCGTAAGCGTCCGCGTCTAGCTGGAGGACGCAGCACACTTTGTAGCCGTTGAATTTGACGGGTTGCGAGCAATAGGAGACAAGCCTGCGCTCGGCGTCTGATGGAGCTAAAATTTGTTGGACGGCTTCTTGGAATGCTTCTAACCGCCTCCGGTCAACTTCAACCGCCGGGAACCGCCCTCCGAGGGATGCCGCCTCTTTCTCTTCGTAGCACTCGTCCGCCTTGGCTAAAACATTAGCAAACAAATCCGGCTCGTAGCCGCACTCGTCTTCAGGCTTCAGGACGACGTTAGCTTCCCTGTTATCTTCCATCGGCACGCACAGGACGAAGCCGCGCGGCGAAAGTTTCTTGTCCAGCTTGTTAAAAAGCTTCTCAGCGATGCTCTTGATCAAGCCGGGGAACAATTCCTCGGACGGCCAAATCTTCTTTCTCGCGTCGTCAATCCCCCGTGTCAATTCATTCGTCATGCCAACACCTTTTCAGATCAGCTCACAGTGACGAGCGTTTGGGCTTCTTCCGGGTCGTACTCCGCCGCGGAGATGCGGACTTCGACGGAGTGCCCGAGCCGGTTCAGGATGTTGAGCAGCCGATCTACCGAGAACCCGGCCAGCCGCCCACGAAGTAGATGAGACACCTTCGGCTGGTCCAGCCCGACGGCCTCGGCGGCATCTACTTGCATCCACCCTTTCGCTTCTATGAATCGGCGGATCTGAATGGCAAGCTGCACCTTCAGCATCCGCTCGTCGGCGTCGGGAAGGCAGAGGTCTGCGAACACGTTGTCGCTGCCCCGCGTGTGTTCCATCTTCACTCTTGTGCTCTTCGCCACTTTCTTCATGCTTCACCTTCTAATTCCTAGCCGGCACTCAGCCGACTACATCATCTTATCGCTGGGCTCATCGGGCATCGGCTCGGCGCTAATCACTTCGTAAGGCTCTCCTTCAACCCCGAACCCATTCACAGCCCTTACGAAGTAATAGTAGCGGACGCCCGGCTCCGGGCGGGTGTCAATAAAATCCGGTGTCGGCAGGGGCGTACCGTTTAATCGAACCCACCGCTCCTTGGGCAGATCGGGATCGAGGGAGTAGTAGACGTAGTAACCGACAGTCTTGTATAACCCCTGGCACTTTTCTCGGACGATCTCGTCGATAATCTTTTCGGCCTGTTCGGCCATCATCCTGACGTACTCGAGCGATCCCTTCGAGATCCTAAGTGCCGGATGCTCCCCGTACTGAAGAAGAGCCGCCCACTCGTCCCCGCCCCAATTTTTGATCTGCACGTATTTGAGTTCACCCATCCTTATTGACCCTCTTATACCTGATAAATCAGCGTGAACCCTTCAGGACCTTCCAAAGAAAGAATGCCGGGTTTTCTCTCCTCTGACGTTGGTATGCCGCGAAGGATTTATACCCGTGGAAGGCGGCGAGTAACGCGACCGGCAGGGTAAAGCCGCCCGACTGCACCGCGCCAAGCAGCCCACCGGCTGCTATAGCGACATCGGCGAAAACGCCCTTCTTCAGGGAGGCCATCTTCTGGTTAATCTGGTGGAGTTGTACCTCGCTAAGCTCGTGAAGCGCGTTTTCGGTCTTGACCCTCAGCGTCTCCGGGTCTTCGACGAGCCGCAGATCCCTGAGCTGCTTGTCCAGCTCCAACCGGAAACTCTGGAACGCTTCGCCCTCCTCCTGGCGCACCTTCATCAACGTCTCGACGTCGACTTCGTCGAGGAAAGGGAGCTCCACGCTCATCAGGGCGTTAGCCGTGTTCGTCTGTATAGTGTCCTCGACAGGCACGACCTGCTCCAGCAGCCTGAAGACGAACGGTGAGTTCGAGAAGTAAGAGGCACCGTACCTGACTGCGAAGGTGTTCTCGAGCACGAGGCGGCGGTAGAGAGGGCCGGCCGTCTGGTTGATCGATTGGTAGACCCAGCGGTCGAACTCCTCCTGTTCCGGGGGCCACGGCGGCAGGAACGTGCTGACTCGCAACGTTTGCTCGCCCGGCTTCATCGGCTGTATCTCCTGTTGCGCCAGCCAGTAGAGCCTGGTGTCTTCCCCACCATGATCCTCGAAGCGTACGTGGATGCCCCTGCCTAATTCGAAGCTCCCGTCGACGATCATCGCGCCGCCCTGCATCTTGACGGACTCGACGACGGCATTTTCGTGAAAGAAATTCAGCAGTGATGCCGGCACCGCGTCGGCGAAGCCGTTCTCGGAATACTTCAGCGGGAACTGGTCCGGCGGCTCGAAGAAATAGCTAGTCGGGAGGAGCTTGACGTAGCCGGCGGCTACCATGGGCGTCAGGGCTTTAAGGTAGGCTACTATCTTCGCGAGCTTTTCCTTATCAAAAGACGAAGATGCTTCCCGCCCGCCTAACATGGCATTGTAAGCGTTTCTGACCTGATCCTCATGGGGCGGCTTCCATGAGGTCAGCTCGAAGAGCGGGTCGTAAAGAATGTGCTGCTCGATGTAGAAGGCGCTCTGCTTCAGGAGCCTGAGACCGACACGTCTCACCCCGGAGAAGAGTTTCAGATTGGACGTCTTGCCCGAGGCCTCCTGCTCTAGCTCGGCCGCGGATGAGAGGCAGAATTCGCGGTAGCGCCTGAGCTCTTTAAGAATATCGGCTTCAGGGGTGCTGCCGAATCGGTCGCTTATGCGTCCGTCGTCGAACAAGAAACTTTCGGTCAGAAAATCAAAGACTTTTGAGCCCATCCTCCTACCCTACTTTCGACCACTACGTTGTAACCGCCAAAGTAGATAAAAAGGCATTTCCTTTAGCTCAGCCTTTTCCTTTAGGAAGTCGCTATGCTCCTTAGCGATAAGGCCGAGCCCACCTGCCCCCAATATGCTGGTGAGAGATGCGCTGACGCCCGTACTCGTAAGCGCGAGCAGGCCGAGGACTGCGGTACTGACATAAGCGCCTGCAAGCTTTACCCGGTGACTGTTCGAAATGGCTTTGAAGCGGCGCTCGATTTTGTCTGTCGCAGGGCGAACGACGTCATTCACCAAGTCGGTAGCTTTTGCCGGGGCCTCTTGCACCTCACTGATAACCTTCCGGACACTGCTTCTAAATTCGGCTAAACAATCGCCCTCAGAATCTAAGATTTTAGATTGCTGGGTGAAAGACACTCCTTCTAGGTAAGGCACAGTAAAGGAGCACAGCTCGGTCTCAAGCTTTGAATCAGGCTTACCTTCCTTCAGAGGGACCGCCTCCTGTTTCTCCTTTACGTCGTTGGCCAGCCAGTTCTCCGCAGGGGAATCAGGGTCGACAGGCACGACACCCCACATGCGACCGACCGGCGCGAGTGACCCCGCGCGATTCGCCCATAGCCCCTCCGGCGTTTTCTGTAAGCCCATCACCATTGGCAGGGGCCGCACCATTAAGCGCCCGGACTTGGCCAGCGGCTCAACCTGACGCAGGAAGTCTTTGATCTGTGCGTCATTCCGGCAGACGTAGCCGGGTCTGATGACGGGCCGGTTATTAAGGCCTAACAGTTGTTCCGCGAAGTCGCGGGGAACACGAACGGTCTTGGGGGAATCGGGAGAACCCGTTTCGTGCAAAGCCCACGTCACCGAATCGCCGCCCACGGGGTAGACGGACGTGAAGTCGGAGAAGATTAATGCTGTTTTGAGGTCGGCTATTGATTCCGAGCTGAAGTTACACTGGACGTCCGTCTTCACGCCGGCGAAGGAGGACACCGCTTCGCGGAGGGGAGAAACGATCTTTATGTACTCGCGAGTGAAGTCAACTCCGGGCGTGGCGGCCCTTGAATAGACTTCACGGCACCACTTCTTCAAGTTCATAGGAACAGTAATAGTTCTATTTCTTCTCCGGGTAAGGCCAATCCATCCCCGGCGTCAGCCAACCCTCGTGGGGGTTCAGCATGACGCAGAATTCGTTGGCGAGCATGTCCCACAGGTAGCGCTCGCGCCCCCAACAGAGGTCGATTACGCATACCTCCCACGCCTCACTCAGCTCCCGCATTGCGCTCGGGCTGCAATATTTTTCGAAGTGAAGCACCTCCGGAAACATGCCGGTCTCCTCGTCGGTGTGTGAGGCACCGGCCCAGGAGTGCGGCCTGAACTCGTCGATGGTGATCGGCATCATGCAACCTTTGTAGAGCCCGGGCTCGGTCGTCATGATGTAAAGATCGCTGGTCATGGACAGCCTGTCGAGCCGCAGCGCCGTCTCTTTCATAGCAAGGCCGTCAAGATAAGCCCTCTGCTTGCTGTGCCCGTGGTCTTCGCCGGGCTGGGAGGACAGCGTCAGAATTCCCGCTCGATTAAGAGCCGCGAGGTGCGTGAGCAACGGCTTTGATTCTTCGTCGAGGCTGCTCGCTCCGTAGATAGGGGAGTAATCTATTCCCCCTTCGATGAACTGGGCGTTGATTTCACACAGCTCCTCGAAGCTCTTAGCCTCTCGCCATAGTCTCTCGGCATCATTATCGCTCTTCATCAATAAAGCTCCGTCTCATCGGTTCCCGCGGGCAGGCTCTTTTCGAGCCTCCACACTTCGAATTCTGACAGGCCGACGCCCATCTCCGTGATCTGTTTCTGCACTTCCCGCTCGAACTGCTCGGGAGTCAGCTTCGTGGGTTCGTCTATCCTTCGAGACATACGTCCTCTGCAAGCGACCCTGCCGCTCGGCTCTACCTCCTGCCAACCCATTTCCCGGTGTCATCGAAGTTAATCGACCGGGGCCACCCGGCTGCGTTCCATAGGGCGTTAAAGATTGGATGCAGTATAGTGGCAGCCTCCTGGTCGAGATCCTCGACTAGAACTTCCGGGAGTAGTAACGCGTCTCTGTCGATCGGATGTGCCACGTCAAACTGCCTCTCTGGGCCGACATACATAATGTAGCCCTTTACCCCGAGCAGGCTCAGCATTACGACGACCGGCGGATCGACGCCGAGCCTCTTCTGCAGTTCCAGATAACGCTTCAGCGCCCGTATTAGCGCATCCTCGTAAGCAACGTTAGCGATGAATCTTTTCCCGTCACTCTCACGCTCCAAGAGTGAGGTGTTTACGGCCTCGATGATTCCGCTGCGGAATACCTGTAGGTACGAATGAGCCACCGAGTCGCGGGTCGAATATGTGTAGACGCCGTCCAAGTTATAGTTGGGGGCGCTCCACCCGCTAGACCGTAGCGGCTCTAGGAAGCTGGTATCTTGGCTGATCAACTTCAAGTCATACGTAGCCGACGGGTCGAAAGCATTAAGGGGGATAATATGGAGGATCGTTTTGGCGCCCTCCGGTAGGGGTACGGTCGTCTCGCCAGCGATGACTTGACCAAGGCGGTCTGCGCGAAAGTTTTTGATCCGTTCGGCTGCGGTTTCTGACAGGGCGAACAGGCTACGCAGTTCATCAACGTCGAGGGTGTATTTGCCGTTTGACGCTCGCGAGTAGAACCTGAATTCGCTGTTGAAGACTACCTGGTGCGGTCTGGACCAACTCTTCGGGATGCGTATGATAATGGCGACTTTGTCCGCCTTCACCGTGACGGCCTTTGTTTGCAAGCCTGGTATCCGGGGCCTGATGCCAGTGCGGACCATGTCTTCGAGCCGCAGCAGTTCACCGTCGGGGTTCGCGATCTCCAGCCCCACCACCTCCTCTGGCACGCCGTCCGTAGCGCGCACGCCGTAGATCAGGTGACCGCCGGCGGCGTTGGCGAAGGATGACACCTGCGAGAGAAACTTCTTCCTTTCCGACTCGGAGCCGACCGAGAGTCTTTCTTTGTATTCGACCGTCTTCGACTCGGTGAATTTCTGATCCACCAGTTCCTGTAGGTCCTGCTCGCTAATGTCGTCTAGTGCCTTTGTGAAGATGGACATAAAGCCTCGATCCATGCTGCCGGTAGAACTCCAAAAAACCATTGCCCGGCTGCGTTTTGTTTGTTATACACAGTTGCGTCTCTGACACTTACGGCGCGTATATTACCGCAATTTTGTATTTCTTGGCTCTTATATTTTTATCTCCTAAAGGTACGCAGGATGTCGAAGCTCGCAGAACAGTTCCGCCTTCTCTAAGAAGTCCTGTGGCATCCGGGCGTGGTTACCGTCTTCGCCTTTTCTGACGATCATCATGATAGGTTTATTAGTTCGTGCTGCACTCAGGTTAACGCCGAGCGTAACGCCGCCTACGAAGATGAGAAGTGCAAACCCGAACCACTAAAAAGTTAGAAAGAATGATATTAGAGCACTCATCAACTCACGGTGATCAGGAGCCTTTTATGATTATTAGTCAGTCCTATTATTTCTGATCCTCATCTTTCTTCTGTGCTGACGCCTGCTCCAAAGCGTCGGCTATACGTCTTTGCGTACTTTGCTCTAAAAGCGCCTCTTGGGCGGATTTAAGCGCTTCCCCAATGTCATTGAGCAGCGGCAGCAGATTACCCATCCCTTCCGCGATTGACTCGACCTGAATACCTAGACGCTCTTCGCTGAGCGCCATCTTCAGTACAGAAGCCGCCATCTCATCAGAGAGATTGGACACGTAGAAAACGCGCTCACAACCGGCATTGACGTATGCCGGCAGTTGCCCCTTTAGATCACCTGCTAATTTCTTTAGCTTATTCTCTGTCTGGGCGAACGGCGCCTGATACAGCTTGACCTCGAATCCTATACCGAGCAACGGGACGACCACGTCGAGCTCAGGCCCACTCTTTTCCCCGTAATGTGCGCAGGCGTAGGCGCGCCGCGGTCCCGGATTATGCTTGTTGATATAATCCGCGATGAACACCGCGAGCGCGTTGTCCTGACCACGTTTGAGAGTTGCTAAGTCAGGCTTCAGCCGCATCCACTCTACAAGCCTTGCACCTTCCATCAGACCCGTGGCCTTGAACTCCCCTTTGCTGGCTAGCGACATCTCGAAGCGGAGGCCGTTCTCCGGGTAGGCTATCCGGATGATGTGCTCACACAGGTCGAGGCGTTGCAGTGCGTACAGCATCGAGTCGTAGTCCTCTTCGGACATCCCTGTGGCGGCCAACTGCCGCCGGCGTAGTGAGATCGCATCTCGCATGAGGGAGCTGGCCAAGCCGTCGGCGAAGAGCAGCCACTGCTCTAGACCGAAAACTTCGGCGCCCATTTTGTCCATCTCCGCCCTGTTCTTCTCACTCGCGAAGTGCGTGGCGACTGCAGAGCCGATGATTTTCTCTCTCTCCTTCTCGTCAGCTTGATTGGCAAGCTCAGGAGCTACATCCGCGACCATGTCGATGATCTGTGGCTGGAACCCGCGAATGAAACTATGTATGAGGGGGGAGAAGTTGATTTTCGCGCGCGCCTCAACGACCTCCAACACCTCTTCAAACTTTTCGTCGGTGGACACGTCGGCCAGGAACAGGCCGTACCCGTGCTGGCCCCAAGTCAGATCATTCCCGTGAATGAAGAGCAGGTCACACGCCATGTCCAAAGTGTTGGTGTCGGCGGCGATCACAAACTGGTCGAGCACGGATTCATTCTCACTATAAGTCTTTGGTTCTTTCACGGCTCAACTTTTTCCTCCCTACGTCAGTACAGAAACATAAAGGCGATCAGTGTCTGCCCTCGCAGAGGGGCTCTATTCTAAAATTATATCTTTGAGCGGTGTCCACGGTTCCTTCGGGGCGCAGGCTAGACCCTCCAATTTAAATGTGAAGCCTCCGAATTCAACGGTCGCATCGATGGATTCAAAGTGTTTACCTTCCGAGGGAAGATAAGTCAGATCTTCGCCGACACGCCACAGTGTTTTGAGATCCTTGTGATGTGGGTCGCCAGTCACCCAGTCAAACAGCCTTTCATTAATCACAGGTACGCCCGGCTGCCGTAAGAACCCGGACGCAAGGGTGCTCTTACAGAGTACCAAGGGCCTGAATTCATATTTGCCGAGATCTTCCCGGCTGAGCCCGGTGCGCTCGGTTAACTGAGCCGGGCGCGACCTTACCCATTCCAGCGCGAGCCGGGCTTGCTCAATCCCCTTCTCCACTTCTTTATCATTGTACAGCGCGGTGGCCACACGTCCGGGCTGGGTTAACCATTTAAGCTGACACACTAAGCCGAAGTGGGACGCCGGATCGATGATCAGGACGTCCAAGTCACTTTTCTGGCCATTGAATTCAAACTTGATGGTCGGATACATCTTCAACCCCAAGCCACGAACTTTCTGTTGCAATTCCTCGATCCATCTCTCCTCTTTTAGGTTCCGCAATTTACTGTGTAGTGCGGGTCTTTTGATAGAAACTAAGTCCCATACGTTACGCTCCACGTGTGCGACGTGGACGAGCCAGTTGCTTACTGCCAAGACGTTCCCGCCCACTGGAAATATGGGATGGTAGGTAATATGAGGTTGTTTCTTCCCTGGCACGTACATCGTCAAGTCGTAAATCAAATCCGAGAGGATAGCGGCTATCACCTCCCGAGGCAGCCTTGACCGTTTTGTTAATATCCTCTCCCAGATACTTCTCGGATGGTATTTAATGATTGCTCCTAGAATTCTACGCGGGTCTCGCAGGCTGCGGCTAATCTCGCCGTGGATCAGGCATAAGGTGTCGAGCGTGACGCGGAATTTTCGAAGCTGGGCTATCGTATAACCCCCGATGTCCCAGGTAGGATCCATCTCCCAAGGTTCGGCAGTCATACGGTCAACCCGCTCCGACAAACGGCTAAAAAGGCCATCGGATACCTGATAGCTGAATTGCGGCTCAATCTGCTGGATCTGTACGCTGTTTACTATGTCCTGAATCACCTCCGGCATCAGAAGTGGTTCTGATAGCTCCGGGCCGTAGGGGGCGGCGATGATGTTACCGGCCATGTCCATCTCTTTGTTGAGATCGGAGGAGAATGTGAGGCGTATGGTCTTATCATCTTCCTTGAAACCGGCGATAATGCCTCGCTGGAGCATGCTCATCAGATCCCAGACCTTCGAATACTCCCTGGCCGCTTTGTGCAACTGCTCCGCCTCAAGGTATGCGTGCTCATTAAATTTGAGTTCTGGGGCCGATGTATTTCCGAGGCAAAATCTGAATACCCATTGGATGGCGTGGTTCATTCCGTCGTAGCCGTGCTTAGTAGCATTCTCGCGCTCCGCTATGTTGGGCGTGCTCGCGTTCCCCACCATATATGATTCGTGGAAGCGAAGCAGGTGGATTAAGCCGACATCCATCCTGCTTGACAACAATGGGAGAGTGGGAAGGACCGAGTCCACCTTGCGATCCAAATCTTGTATCTCTTGTTTAGTCAGCGGATTCATTTCAATGACATTATGATTTGACTTGGATTAAAAAACACAAGGCGAAGCAATGTACAGAAGGCGGTGAGACCATACGATACTTGTGAGGATGGTAACACTAGGAAGGCTGGCTTCTATGTTGTGGAGGAACAGGCAACATCGTGCGCTAGTAACCCTACCACCCTGATACCTTAACTACGCGAGAATCAGATTCGATTAGGGCGGCGTCCGATAACGAATTTCAAATAACCCTCCCGCCAAACCTGAGAACAATTCTTTATGCTTCAATCATGTCCGGATCGGCCTCAACATCCACCCCTTCTTCCGCAACACCGCCGGTGTAAGCTGACTTGCCAGTTGCTGTCTCGATAAGTGCCAACAGCTGTTTTTGCCGATCTGCCATGAACGCTTTGAAATCATCGGCACGTAGGAGCAATGGATCAATCAGATGAGAAGCAATGAAGCCATCAAGTCTCAGAGGCTCAATCGGCGGAGTCTCCTTGGTTCCTTTTTCGAGCTTCGCTAGATATTCTGATGGCGCGACACCGCCAATGATCCTGTTCGTACGGTACGACAGCGGTGTTTTGTTGATAATGGAGTCGTAAACCTCCGGCTTTATACCCTGCTTTTTGCACCAGTCCTGCGGAAAGATATGGTGGATATCTACATTCTCACCGAAGAACACGGTATGATCGAATTTCTGTCCTGAGCGAAAATCCTGCGCGCCTTCTTTCATCAGGAGGGCGTTCACACCTTTATAAGCCGCAGATAGACGCATACGCATGGTCTTCAGTCTGTCGGGGCGAAATATAGTCTCACTGACCGTAGATGGTTCCGTGCCGCCCTTCAACCATTCGGGTACTTCCACAAAATCGCGTGCTATTCGCGTCTCGACGGCAGAACCATAAAGTTCTCCGAAGACTCCATTCCAGTACCAGCGAACTATCCTGGCTCGGTTCGCGTCATGCTCCCAGGAATCGCCAATGTCGGCGAGGATGGCAGCCAGCGCTACGATCTGGGATTGATAGGGCAGATCAATAATGCGGTAGATGTGCTGCATATGAAGGAACTTCGCCGACTGTACAAAGCCACGTTCCACCTGTGCTTCATATTGCTTATAGGCTTCGAGGGGGAGATTCATCAACGCCTGGCGGTTACACGTGACCGCGGGCAAATCCTTTCCCGACCTGCCTGCTACCTCAGCCGCGCGCCGTCGGTCCCGTGTATGGAATAAAGAAATTGCCTGAAGGAAATCGGTGTTGGAGACCCTGGCGAGGATGCCGGTTTCTGAATCGGCGAGCCGGAGTGCGTCGGCCAAGCGCCGATGCCTGCCTTTCGTGCTGTCGTCGCCGTACCAGTCTTTCCGCAATTTGTGACCCGAGGCGGCGTATATCGCGGTAATAAGTTCAAAGGCGTCGAGCGGCTTGCCTCCCGTATTTACCTTTTCGAAGACAACACATACGGCTTCCTTAGAAGTCGAACGATCAAGGGTAATCACCGGGACACGATAGTATTTGAAATTCTCCAGCACATTTTTCTTGAATATCCGAAATTCATCACGGACGCTCTCGTTCTGATCCCCGCGCCAGTATTTATCGAAGCCATCCTGCCACTTATCCCAGTCAAAGACCTGTGTGAGTGGGAACATGAGAGAAGCATATTCCTTTTCCGGCGACGAAAGATCCAGAACCGTTTCGCGCCCGAAGTCTCTGCGGATAACCCGATCCTCTGGCACGCCAACGATGGCTTCCTCGCGGTCGGCTGAAGGGTCAAGAGATTTTCGAATGTCGATATAGAACCAGCGTTTCACCTTCTTGTTCTTCGGGGTGACAGTCTCGACAACCTTGTTGCGTAGGATGACCTGGTAGAGTGAGGTCATCCGTTGCTGGCCATCAAGGAGCAGGGATTGCGGGGTAAACTGTTTTGCCTCCTCCGGCGCGCCCTCAACGGGCCGTGGCTTGAAATTCACCGGCCCGCCCGTGTCGAGTGACATTAACGCACCGACAGGGAATGCCCTCGAAACGGAGGCGATCAGGCTCTTAATCCGCTCCTCATCCCAGACCCAACTGCGCTGAAAATCGGGCAGTTGAATAACGCCGCGATAGCAGTCGTCGAGAAGCTTCTGTAGATCAAAAGGATTGGTCTGAAATGTTGAGCCGGCCATTCGTTGTTCTCCTCATTTATATTTTCAGACTGAAAAGCGGTGTTATAGAAATCGCAGGCATACCCTCGGAGTGACTTCAGAGCGGATCGGCGTCACGCTCGTATAGCTTCCTGAGAGTTGTGGCTCACTGTGGATTCTGGGACGTTATCGGACTCGGGTATGTTCTTGATGCTCAAATTAAATTTCCTACAGTGCATTTATCCACTCCACTGCGCGCTCACCCGCCCTGAAGAAATCATTCACCATGGGTCGCGTCACGACAATAACGTTGCCCGAATCCTTATAGGTGAGTTCGCCGGCGTGGGCAAGACTGTTTCGTGTCCTGTAAGCTTTCTCCAAAAGATCATACGCCGCGGGATCTTCCGTTTGAAGAGAACGCGTTTCGATGTACGAAGGGACGAGATGGTAATGCCTTTCCGCGAAGCTATGGCCGCGCCTGTCGGCCACTATCCGCTCCACTTGGGCGTCGCCACTCATTCCCTTGCGGTCAATGTACTGAGTGGCGGCAATCTCACATGCGGATGCTATATCGATGATTCCCTCACGCAGCTGATCAGACATTAGACGCTCCTTAGCGCTGACTAAGAGACTCTCAGGCAGGTTGGGGCTGACCCTCTTGCGGAGAGTCTGTTCGAGGAGGGTTAAGTCGATAGGCTTACGCCCAGGTGAACGTACCGAACCGCCCCCGCCCTGCTCCATCAGCTCACCTTTGTCGTTCTTGAGGGGCTGTCGGTCATCCTCGCCATACCACATAAGTGAGAACGGGTGCGAGAGGTAGTACGCGCGATCCTCAAAGCTGTAGTACCAGGTGACGGTCGTGATGTCGGGATCACGCCCCGCGACACGGCAGTGATACAGAAAATCGTTACAGCCTGTTAGGGCGGCCCGGAGGTACTCCCGGATGACCTCCTCCTTTTCGCACTCCTCTTTTGAACTTACTTCGCCGTACACCTGAGCTTCCACGCGGTCGAAGCAGCGGTCACGCACTCGTATCTTGCTCGGGGCGTCGACGGGCATGATGAAGTCCGAGTCGATGTCTAGATCAAGATTCGAGACTTTTTCGTCGACGGGGCGTGGGAAAAGGGGCTCGTCCTGTTTCCTCGGGTGAATTTTAACCAAGTGGCCTTCAGTCTCGAATTCAAACTGAAGGTACTCGGCTTCTGACCATTCAGGAGTACGGGGCAGGAAAAAAGGAAGATACACTTGGAACAGAGCTACAACTTTCACATTTCCTCCTTGAGTATCCGACGGCTCAAGCTAGTTCTTCACCGAGCAGGCCGCGCCGCCGAAGATAATCACGAAACTCGTCCCAGCTCAGTATCCTCACACCTTCGTATTCATCACCCAGTGAACGCAGGTCGGAATCCTGCGTCGTGATCAGGTGCGCCTCTCCGTCCACTGCACACGCCAGGTAAACGGCATCCTCTAAATCACGTTCCGCCGCGCGCGGCGCTTGCTCGATTCGCCTTCGCGCCTTGCGCATGGTTGTCGCCGAGACCTTGACCGCGGGACTCAGCCTCAACGTCGCAAGAAATAGTTCAAAGCCCAAGCGGTCAAACACCGCCCGCCGCATGATGCGCTCGTCCGCTTCAATCGCCTGTGCGCCCTGTTCGTAATCGGAGATGATGTCTGCTGACCACAGCCAGTGAAAAGACGGGACACTCAGCAGCCGGAGGAGCTTCCGCTTAGGTGATCTCCATCCGGGATCGTCTCTCCGCGCCAGGAACATCGCGAGTACGATCTGCGCGTCAACGACCACGCGCAACTCGGCGGGCCCACCTGTTGACACTTCACGCTCTTCGCTCACCGGCGGGACGCCTTCCTCGGTGAATTTCTGCCTTTACGACGCGCAGTGCGGACTGCTTCTCCGACCAACGATTCCAGCTCTTCCTCGCTCGTCTCAGGGGTATCTGCGACTTCCGCTCGCGCCCGCTCCTGCGTGCGGGTGAAGCTCGCCTCCATCTCTGAGACGAGTAGTTGCATGAGCGCGCGGCGCATGTCTTCGAGCGTGGCGAAAGGGACGACCGCCGCCTCCGGCTCGCCATGCGTGGTGAGCACGACACTCCCCTTCTCCGCCATCTCCAGCGTGCGTCGCATCTCCGCGCGCGCTTCGCCCACGGCCATGAATTTCTGAGGCTGGCTCAAATACGCCGCCACGCGCAGCAGGGCCGCCGCGCGGTCATCGGTGATGGAAGAACTCGTTTCAGGCATCCGGCACCTCCAACGGGAATTGTACTAACTTATGTACAAAATAAAAAGGCCGGGTTAGGTCTTGGCAGTAGAGGGCCTGACACGACTCTTAATCAGACTCAGATAGTGCAGACGGCATCTGCACTATTCCAGTGATCATGTGTCAAGCGAAAGTTGAACGGTTGATCTCATAACTGACGCGAGAGTTTTGGATATTTAAAAAGGGCACCTGTTCTTCCTTCGGAATCTGGGCCTGACTTTAGCCATCGTTTCATCAAGGAGAATTGCCTCGTGCAGAATCTGGAGCGTCTCCTCGGAATATAAATCCTCGACAGAACGTATCTCGAGGTAACGGACGTGCTTTAGGCTCTCGCTTTCGCCGAGCAGGACGCCGGGCTGCGGGGCAAGCTTGTAGCCGTGCGGAAAGCCGAGCGTGATGTGATCCCGGTGGCGGTTCAAATAACAGAAGTTCCGGCGCAGGCTGTAGAAGGGAATCCTCCACTTGATGGCGCAGGTGGCGAAAGGCGGCAACGTCTCCTGCAAGAAAAGGTGCGCCGCCGTCAGAAGCTCACGGACTTCCGCAGGGTTGGTCTCTTCGATGTACTCTAAAACGCTCATCAAACGCTTACTGCGTTTCAGCCTTCGCGCAGGTTGCGGAAGGTGATCGAGTAGCGCAGCTCATCCATCTGCGGGATGCTGTGCTCCCACTCGTACCGCGCCGGCCCGCTCAGCAGATACCCGGAGCGCGGCTC
>Ga0081539_10001436_pt1 | contig 40812 bp, 37 predicted proteins | sample TabmetS4T2R2_FD_71023 | JGI IMG/M metagenome (GOLD analysis project Ga0081539, IMG submission 71023) | Tabebuia heterophylla rhizosphere microbial communities from the University of Puerto Rico - S4T2R2 | ecosystem: Host-associated > Plants > Roots > Rhizosphere ... | reverse complement strand
ACGCATAATGGTATAATCTTTTTGATAAGTTGCACCTGCAAGTGAATAGATATATGGCATCAAGCGATAACGCAACTTATCGTAATACAACATGCTTTTGTATGCAGGATGTGTTTCAGGTGCAGTGTTGAAAATTTCACGATAAGGAAATTGTCCGTGCACACGAAACAAAGGACAGAACGCACCGAACTGATACCATCTCGTCATTTGCTCTCTCCACTCTTCCAAATCTTTTTCATTTGGTTTTTCATAACGATGCTCCACTGCGAAACCGCCTATATCCATCGTCCAGTAAGGAATGCCACTCATGCAGAAATTGATGCCTGCTGTGATTTGCGTTCTCATATCGTCCCATCGTGCAGCAATATCACCGCTCCATGTTGCAGCAGCATATCGTTGTGAACCTGCAAACGCAGAACGTGTTAATATAAACACTCTTTCATTTGGATTTACATTACGCTGGCCCTCATAAATTCCTTTTGCATTTTCGAGCGGATAAGCATTTAAATATTCGGCAGCAATACCAAGAGCAGCAGGCGTCATTTGCTGCTTGCGTTTTTCGGGGCTTACGTTGGAAAGTATATCCGGCTCGCTTGCATCCATCCACCATGCATCAACTCCTTTGCTGTATAATTTTTTATTGATAAGTTCCCAAAAACCTTTTTGCGCATCTTTATTAAATGCATCGTAGAAGGTAGAAACATATCCTTTGCCGATCCAGTCGCGCTGCCTGTCGGCAATGTTTCTCATGTACAGCCAACCACTGTCTTTAAAGAGATTATAGTTAGGAATGCTTTCATAGAATTTTGGCCACACTGAAATCATGAAATGTGTGTTGTATTTTTTGTGCAACACCTTTATCATGCTATCAGGATTTGGAAAACGAGATGCATCAAACTCCTGACTGCCCCATTCATCTTGTTTCCAATAACTCCAATCAAGAACAATATTATCGAGCGGGATTTTTCTTTTGCGGAATTCATCAACCGTATTTAAAATTTCATCTTGTGTTTTATAACGTTCACGACTCTGCCAAAAACCCAATGCCCATTTAGGAACAATAGTCGCTTTACCGGTTAATGTGCGATAACCTGAAATAACACTATCCATGTTATCACCATAAATAAAATAGTAATCGAGTTGTTTGCCCGCTTCTGAAGAAAAGCTGTAACTATTTTTATCGCTATCTGCAATTGGGTTCAACCATTTTGCAGATAAATAAGATTCGCCACCATCAGGTATCCACTCAATTTTTATTGCATACTTTTTATCTTTTTCCATCGGCACATTAAACAAAGCAGTGCCGGGATTCCAAGCCTCGCGCCATTTATCGCACATCAATTTTTCATCAATCCAAATCTTTACATAGCCGCCGTAGGTGAATTTGAATTTATGCATGCCGGAAAGTGATGATGCAACGAATCCTTCATATCGAACAAGTCCTTTACTTACTTGAAACTCTTTTGGCAAATGAAGTTTGGAATCGTTCAAAAATTCATAATTGATTTCTGATTCTGCACGTTCGAATACAACTTGTGATGGATTATTTTTATCGTTGCAATAAGATGCAGTTAACCATCCTTGTTCATTATTTTTAGAAAATAATTTTAACGAAGAAAGGGGTTGGAATGTTCTCACATCGCCAACCCTTGATACAGAGTAATTGTCCCAAAGAATGCCATAATTTTTGGTTGAAACCAAAAACGGAATGGCTACTTCTGTATTATTTTGAAACAGGTAAACCTGCTGATCTTTATAATTATATATATCATCCTGATGTTGCCCCAATCCATAATAGGCATCATCCTTAGTGGTTTCAAATGTTTGGCGAATATGATAAGAAGGCTCGCCATCAAACACAGCGGCTTCAAAACTTCTGCCGTTTGTTTGTTTTTCGCTTAATAAAAATTTACTATTAGCATCAGTAAATGAAATAGCTCCCGTTTTTAATATAACAATTGCGGAAAGCTTTTTTGTTTTCAGCACAACTTTTTCACCACTCTCTTCGGTACTCCATTTTATGGTTGAGGGCTGGTAAACCGTTATCAAACTTTTATATGATGAGAATTTATCGAATGGTGAGGCAGTCACACGTATTATATTCTCTGCTACAACTTGCAATTTTACTGCGTGAGTGTTACCGCTTAATTCGGCATCTGGATATACAATAATTCCATCGCCTGTCTTAACGTACCGGTCGTTTGCAAATGAAGGAATCGCTGTAAGAAACAGGTAGACAAAAATAAAGATGACACTGCAGTTTCTCATTAACATAGCAATCGTGTGCTGTTAGTTGTTAGTAGCTTTAGCAGAATAAAATTATAGGCGCGCCTGAAAAACGTGGTATATAAAATGTTTCTAAGTAGGTTATAAAATGTTAACTATGCCGATAAAATGATAATTTTTCAGTTATAAAATGTAAACTGAATGTTGGTATAAACTAAAAATTTAATAGAAGTCGGTGAAATTTGTGGTGCGTTGAATAGTTTGTTGCTATATTAGGATTGTGATTATGTTGTTCTTGCTTTAAGAAATTAGTTAAGAAGTATTGTTTGAATATAATGCGCAAGGTTGCCAACAAAACCTGCAGATCAATTGAAAGTGGAACCATGAAAGTAATGCGACCCCCGAGGCAGCACACAAATCTTTCTCGGGGCAACAGGTGATCCCATAAAAAACTTCAGCCGGTTACAAAAAAAATCATAACTATAACTAAAATAAAAATCCCCGCTGTTGATGCGAGGTTTAAAAATTATTTCGAAAAGGTTTTTATTTATTTGAATCGTTAAGCGGCACGGCATTTGGATTTTGCTGGGGTGTTGTAAGTGGCGCGCTTTGACTGTTAGGATTTAAATTTTGTAAAACTTTTGAGGGTGCGCTTGCTCCAGAAAAGAACAAAGTAGATACAATACACAGCACACCGAGAATTGTAGCAAAAAGCCATGTGCCTTTTTCAAGAACGTCGGTTGTTTGTTTTACGCCCATAAATTGGTTACCAAACCCGCCGAATGTGCCCGCCAGCCCACCGCCTTTAGGGTTTTGAATTAATACTATTGCACCCAACAACACGCAAACCAATACAAGCAGAATGAGAAATATGATGGTCATTTTATGTCTTTTAATTCGTTAATTTTCGCCGCAAAGTACGCGGTTTTGGACGGATTCAAAAAACTTAATTTCTGATAAAGTTGAACAGCCTTTTCAATCTTGCCTTGTTTTATCAGTACTTGCGCCATGGTTTCAGTTATTATATCTTTTGTTTCGTTTGAGGTTTGAGCAATTTTTTCTATAAGTTGCTCTGTTTCGGCATCGGTGCCCAGATCGGTTGGGTTTTCGTTAACACGTTTCATTTGTTTTAACCAGTCGGTAAATTTTTTAACTTTATTGCCCAACTTGTCTTCTGAAATCAAACGCGGATCAAGCTTTATACCCTGCGAAGCAAAATAATCTATAGCATGATATACTTTGGCAGTGATAGGAATTTCTTCAATGCCCTCTATAGGTTTCTTGAATTCAGTTAAATGCTGCTCGATTAATTTTGATAACTTTTCACGTTCTGCATCTTCATTTATTCCCAATGACGGCTTATCTTCTTTAATTTCTTCAATTGTATTTTCCTGATTTTTTTTTATCACTTCTTCCACTGCGTTAGCAACAGATTCTATAGGTTCAAAATTTTTTTCTTCTGTTTTGTTTCGGGTCGCAAACTTTTCAATTGGATGCGTTTTTGTTTCTTCAGTATTTTCTTTAGATGATTCGTTTGGAATCTGCGTTTCGTTTGATGTTTCTAAGAAAGCCGCTTCGCCTGATTGTGAAGTACTTTTACTTTCTTCTTCAATTATAGAAGTTGGATTTGATTCTAAATCCCCTTTATTTTTTTTATCAGGTTGTTCTTCATTATCTATTATGTCAGATGTTTCAGAAGAAGTTCCATCTGGTTGGGAATAAGTTCTGTTTTCTTTTTCAATTTTTTCTTGCGGGTCTTCTAAAAGGATTTCTTTATTGATGGCAGCGAACGATTCGTTTAAAGAAGATTCGTTTCTTAATTCATCCTCACTTAACAGATAATGGAACCAAAACGGATTTGAAAAATAAAGTGCACATTGTTGAAGTTGTTTTGATGTATCGGAGTTTTCTACTGTATTTAATTTTTTTGCTAATAAAAATTGAGCAACTCCAAAATAAGGATAACGGTTGGCTATATCGAAAAGCTCTTCGATATTTTTTTCCTTGAGCGATATTTTTTCAGCAAGCAGGTTAGCCAAAGTATCTGGATGCACAATATTTTGCCCTAATTCATTCATGTGGTGAAAATACAATTCTGCTACCAGTTAGAGAACATGCGGTTAAAAATTTCATCGGTTAAGTTTTTTATAATGTCGGGCAGCAACTGCGATTCAGCCTGTGTTAACGTAAGTCCTGCAGCAAAATCGAAATCGCGGCTCACATCAAAGTCTTGTGGCTTGTTAGTAACGTTATCCATTAATGTAATGTGTGCACCTACTGTTAAACGGTTGGTCGCCGCTTGCTGACTACTGATGCCGGAAGTACTTACAGAATAACTGCTTATATAACCGCTTACTCTATAATTAGCATCGTCGTTGTTTATGGTCGTAAGTTTTGTTTGATTACTGATTTTTTGTTTAAGTGCATCTGTAACCTTTGCACTCAACTGCGGATTTTTATAACTCGCTCTGTTCTCAATAAAATCAACTTTTATTGTTTTGTATTTCGAATAATCAATAGAAACATCTCTAAAGGTGTAAACTCCACAGGAAGAAAAGATAGAAGAAGCAGCGAAAAACAAAAAGAAAAAAGCAACTTGCAATCTGAAACTTTTAAAAAAACTATTCATATTTATTTTGTGTATTATATTTTTTTTGGAGACGAGCTTTTGTATTTCGTAGCATCGCCTCTTGTGTCACTCACTTCAAACGTTCTGAATTTTATTCAGCATGTGTGATTGTTTAAACGCTTGTTAAGCTTCAACACTCAAACATTCAAACATTGGAACATTCAAAGAAATTTCAAACCTCACTCATCAATATTATACTCTTTCAACTTTCTGTACAATGTTCTTTCGCTTATTCCCAAATCTGATGATGCATCTTTGCGTTTCCCTTTGTGTTTTTTAAGCGCCTTAATGATAAGTTCTTTTTCTTTATCCATAATGTTAAGCGATTCTTCTATTTCTTCGTGATTGTGTATCTCATTATCATGGGGTAAAAGTACAGGCTGCATTGCAGGATTCGGCACATAAACCTGCGGCACTTGTTTTTGCACTTCACCATTTACATTATGATCGTTCAGCAACGAGTCTCTTGTATAATTTGCAGCACTGCCGGCCAATGCAGGATTCTGCAATATTTCAAGGAACATTTTCTTTAGCTCTGTTACATCTTTCTTCATATCGAAGAAGAGTTTGTACAGAATTTCTCTTTCGTTTGAAAAATCGCCGGTAGGCTGTTGTGTTTGTGATGCAAGTACCGGTAAACGGTAAAAATTTTTTTCAGGCAAAAATTTTCTAAGCTCGTTTGCTGTAACAACAGAGTCGCTGCTCAACACCGACATTTGCTCTGCAATGTTCTTTAATTCACGAACATTGCCGGGCCATGGATAATTAATTAACAGGTTTTTCGCTTCTTCATCCAACTGAACAGGGATTGTTTTATAACGCTCCGCAAAATCAGTAACAAACTTTCTGAACAATAACTGAATGTCTTCTTTCCTGTCTCTTAATGCCGGAACACGAATGGGAACCGTACTTAAACGGTAATAAAGGTCTTGACGAAATTTTCCGCTCTCGGTTGATTCAAGAAGGTCTTTGTTTGTTGCAGCAATTACACGTACATCTGTTTTCTGCACTTTGGAGGAACCTACACGAATAAACTCACCTGTTTCTAACATGCGAAGCAATCTTGCCTGTGTGCCCAAGGGCATTTCTCCAATCTCATCCAAAAAAATTGTTCCACCGCTTACAGTTTCAAAATAACCTTTACGACTGTCAACAGCGCCGGTAAATGCGCCTTTTTCATGACCAAACAATTCCGAATCAATTGTGCCTTCGGGTATGGCGCCACAGTTTACAGCAATGAAGGGATTATGTTTACGTGATGATAATGCATGTATAATATGTGAGAATGCTTCTTTACCTACACCGCTTTCGCCAACAATTAAAACGGTAAGGTCTGTTGCTGCAACTTGTATTGCAACATCGAGTGCATGATTCAATGCCGGTGAATTTCCTATTATGCCAAATCGGTTCTTAATGCTTTGTATGTCCATAACAAATAAAAATTAATTCCAAGCCTCATTTAATGTTCGTCTGAAAATTTTATTTAGTGTTTCAAAATCGGGTGTGTTCGAATATTCAAACTCTTTTAAAAACTCATTGTAATAATTAAGCTTATTACAAATAAATTCATCAAGAGGTTTTATGTGTTCGCCTTTGTCTAATTCTTCGCCGCTTTTCTTTTTATCGAGTAATTGATTAAGCGAAAATTTTATTTCTTCATTTTCAATTTCAGCTTTAACCAATAAATCAAACTCCATTGGCGCCATGTTGTTTTTTCTGCTTATCCACTCACAAGCCAACAAAGGACGCAACACATACAAATATTTTTTTAGCCTTACCAAATCATCTTTAAAATAAGCTTCAAAATTTCCTTTCGCCATGTGATAATAGTGATACAAACATGACTTAGGATTAAAATAATTTTTTGAAACTTTTCTTAACTCTTCTGCCAAACCAGCAACATCTTTATAAATGATTGGGCTCCTTAACCATTCTAACAAAGGTGGATTTGATTTTCTAAACAACAATAAAGCTTTACGCAATTCCCATCCACCTAAGTCTATATCGTTCGCTTTTATAATTTCTATGCTGTCTTTTTTATCCTGTATAGACAAATACCAGTCCGTCGTGTGCACGTACATAAACCTTACATCCCAATCACTATCCTTTGACGCAAATCCCCAAGCCCTGCTTCCCGATTCTACTGCATAAAGAATTTTGATATTCTTTTCTTCTTCCAAACCTTTCAGTTCTTTTCGTATTTCGTCTATCATTCTTCTTGCTTTAATATCGCTTCTACTTCTGCTTTAAGAACAGAAAGATGCTTATTAATGATTGTCCATAAATCTGCTGCTCTTACCAAATCATAATCATGTACTATAATATGCCTTAAGCCCATTATTTTTCTTTTGTCTGTTATTGGCAGATGTTTATCAATTTTGTCTGCCCGATAGACAGGTTCTCCAATTATTGCAAAGCGTCTGCATAAACCATCAAACAGTAATTGGTTTTCTTCAATTTGCTTAGCCGAAGTAATTTTTTCCGTATCATTTTCGATATCTAAAATTGAAAGACGAATATCTTCAAGATATTTCTGTACATTATGCTTCATATAACTTAATCCTGTCTTCTAATATGCTTTGCAAAAAATATTTGTTTCTTATACCTTGTTCTGCCACTAAATCAACTTTTTTTCCAGTTATTTCTTCGAGTTTCCACCATAAATCAAAATAATCAAAACCGCTCATGGGTAAACCTTCACTATCTGTTATCATTGTGTACAAAAAATCAATATCGCTACTGTTTGAATAATCATTTCCTCTTGCGGCAGAGCCGAACAAGTCAAGCGATTTCACCTGCATTTCTTTGCAGACTTTAATAATTTCGGAAAGATTATTCTTCACTTCGGGTATCATGGTTTGTTAATTACTGCTTCTCCCAACAACGTTGCCTGTGTACAATCATTCACTTTTACAAAAACATAATCTCCTTTTTTATAGTTGTAATTTCCCTTTGGGAAAACGATTACTTTGTTTTTTGTGTTTCTGCCCATCCAATCACTGGCGCTGCGTTTGCTGTCTCCCTCAATCAATACTTCAAATGTTTTACCGATGTCGCGTTTATTGCTTTCGAGCGATAAACGATTTTGCAATTCAACAATTTCCTGCAACCTTCTTTTCTTTATGCTTTCTTCAACATCGTCTTTGTAGCGGCGGGCTGCAAGTGTTCCGGGACGTTCACTATAGATAAACATATAACTCATGTCGTACTTACTATATTCCATTATGCTTAGTGTATCGTCATGGTCATCTTCGGTTTCGGTGCAAAACCCTGAAATAATATCAGAACTTATACCACAGTCAGGAATTATCTCTCTTATCTGTTTCACTTTTGCCATATACCATTCACGCGTGTAAGTTCTGTTCATCAGTTGCAGTATGCGTGTGCTTCCGCTTTGAACAGGAAGATGTATGTATTTGCAAATGTTTTTGTAATTCGCCATTGTTTGCAACACTTCTTCGGTTATATCTTTTGGATGTGAAGTACTGAAGCGAACTCTCAAATCAGGATGAACCAATGCAACTTTTTCAAGCAATTTTGCGAATGTTACTGCCTCCTCGCTGCCTCTCCCAACGGGGGAGGTGGTTTCATCTATCCAATAATAGCTATCCACATTTTGACCAAGCAGCGTCACTTCTCTAAAGCCTCTTTCAAATAAATTCTGCGCTTCGGCAACGATAGAATATGTATCGCGGCTGCGCTCTCTTCCGCGTGTGAAAGGAACCACACAAAAACTGCACATATTGTTACATCCGCGCATGATAGAAATAAAGGCAGTAACGCCATTGCTATCGAGACGCACGGGTGATATATCTGCATAAGTTTCTTCCCTGCTTAGCAAAACATTTACGGCTTTTTGTCCTGTTTCCGCTTCTTCAATTAAACCGGGCAAGCTGCGATACGCATCCGGACCCACAACAATGTCAACAAGCTTTTCTTCTTCAAGAAATTTTGATTTTAAACGCTCTGCCATACAACCCAAAACCCCAATGAGCATTCCCGGTTTTGCTTCTTTTATTTTTCTGAATTCAGTTAATCGTTTTCTTACTGTTTGTTCTGCTTTCTCACGAATGGAGCAAGTGTTGAGCAACACAAGGTCTGCATCTTCAAAATTGCGAGTAGCACCAAAGCCTTCATTGTTTAAAATGGAAGCAACAATTTCGCTATCGCTGAAATTCATTTGACAGCCATAGCTTTCTATGTAAAATTTTTTGCGATACTCATTCACATCATTTTCAAATGGTGAAAATGCTTCTCCCTGCCGGGACTCATCATGAACTTTTGCAGTTAACTCCAACATTGCAGTTTAAATAGTTTGTAAATTTTTTATTGTGAGTGGTGAGCAGTGAGTGGTGAGTGATGATAAAAATGTTTAACATCCCTCAACCAATCAACCAATCAACCAATCAACCAATCAACCAATCAACCAATCAACCAATCAACCTTACTTCAAAGCCTGCAAAATTAACTAAAAAGATGCTTACTGTCTGTTTGGCAGATTGTTAACAATATTTAATAATCACAGAGTTATTTTTGCGCCGCATATAACTTTTTTTGAGACGGATGTTGATGACTGCTCGTTACACTGAAGTTAGTGCACATCATTTATACATAGGGTGATGCACATTACAATGGCATTATGTTTGCCTGTTTTGATTCGCAAGTGAGAAAAGCAGTAGCGTTTAAAAAATTGCTGCATAGAATTGTTGCAGTATAAGAGTGCGACTTGCCTTCGCTGAAGCTGCAGCGAAAGCAGGTGCAAGAGAAGCATCATAGTAGCATACAGTCTGGCTCAAGGAAATTCCTGAAAAACTATTTCTGCATAATGAGTAAGCACGTTTTATTGTTTTTATTTTTTCTGTTTTTGAAACTAATTGTTGCCGCACAAGATGATATTCCCGTAAAGGTTGTGCCTTCCCAAATTTTTCGCTCTGTTAAAAAAGATCCAAACGATACATTGAAATGGAATTGGCGGCGCGGCGGTATTATAAACTTGAATCTTGCACAAGGCTCGTTGAGCAATTGGGCTGCGGGCGGCGACAAATTTTCACTTGCGATTACATCGTACATCAATTATTATCTACTGAACAAGGGCAAAAAACACACATGGGACAATAGTCTCGATTTTAATTTCGGATTTCTAAAAACAAGCAGCCTTGGCAGCAGAAAAAACGACGACCGCATTGAAGTGCTCTCGAAGTATGGATTGCGTCTTGACACTACCAATAAAATTTATATTTCGGGCTTGTTCGATTTTCGTTCGCAGCTTTTCGATGGCTATACTTACATTGGCGACAGCGGTACGCTCTCTTCTTCGTTTCTTTCGCCTGCTTATGTTTTGTTGTCGCTTGGTATTGATTTTAAACCTAAAGATTATTTTTCGATTTTTTTATCGCCGCTTACACAACGTACAACGTTTATTATGAGTAACCGTTTGTACAAGCAGGGATTGTATGGTGTGCCGCCGTATCATCACTCAAAAAGTCAGATTGGTGCGTTTGCTTCTATTAGTTTTGGTAAAGAAATTTTTAAGAATGTTATTTATAAAACCAAGATGGATTTATTTTCAGATTACAATCACAACCCGCAAAACGTTGATATGTATTTCACCAATTTTTTCAATTTTAAAATCAACCGCTTCTTATCTGCAACGTACAGCCTCGATATGATTTACGATGATGATGTAAGATTGTTTGGTAAGTACGGCACAAGTCCTGCATTGCAATTAAAAAGCATGATTGGAATTGGATTTTCGATGCCACTCTCTTCGGTTATTACACGGTGAATGTTTTAGGCTTTTATTTTGAGCCCATCTGTATTACTACTATGATTCTTCCGTTGCGTCGCACACTTGTACTTTCTGTTCATTATTCGACATTATAAACAGCTTCGCAAAATGTAACAACCTTGTGATTTGAAGTTTATAAACAGGCTTAGAGTTTATATTATATCGGTTGAGCAAATTTTATTCTTGATGCAAGCCAGCTTAGTTTAATGGGAATTATCCAATTATTCAAAAGCTCTTCTTTTGTAGCAACAAGATTGTTGAAGTAAAGTGTATCTCCATTAATAAAGTCGTTGCTTGCAGCATAATTTAATTGCGCCATCGGCAACAATTGAATTTTATCTTTCACAACAAAAGCAAGCATTTGCCTGTTGAACATCTCTACTCTAAACTGTTGCTCTATTTGTTTTATTAGATGAACAGAGCTATCGGTGCTGCAACCGCTAACGTCTGTTGCAGTTTCATCAGCCATAATAACAATAAATTGTCCGAATAATAAATTCGCATAACCCTTCACCGGCACGCCATGACTTTTCCATTGTTGCACAAATTCATTCAGCGAATCTTCAACCTGTAATGCTTCGCTCAAAGAAAATAAACGGCTGCTCTGGTATATCCAAACTCTTGACGAAGGATGAATTTCTTGTGGGATAAGATGTTTGTATTCTAAATTCATAAATGCAAAGTTAGGAATATCGAACAAGGAACAAGGAATGATGAATGTAGAATAGAGAAAACGTTGAGTGATTTTAGAAATGTGATAACATGAAAAGTTAGGAATATCGAACAAGGAACAAGGAATGATGAATGACAAACAAAGAGATGGCAAATGATTTTACAAAAGTGATAACAAGGATTTTTCAGCATGAAATTCCGGGACACTTTAAAGTCTGAACATTTTAAAAAGTCGCCCTTTAGGGAGATTTAGAGGGTTTTATTCCATGCTCATCGCTATCAACTCTGCAACATCCAGCACTTTTACTTCCTCCTCTTTTTCACGATTTTTGATGCCATCTGTTAGCATGGTGTTGCAAAACGGGCAAGCCGATGCAATCACACTTGGTTGCAATGAGAGAGCTTCATCCGTGCGTTCAAAATTTACACGTTTATTTCCTGATTCTTCTTCTTTAAACATTTGTGCACCGCCTGCGCCACAACATAAACCATTGCTGCGACAGCGTTTCATTTCAATGAGCTCTGCATCTAAAATTTCGAGTACTTTTCTCGGCGCTTCATAAATATTGTTGGCACGACCGAGATAACAACTGTCGTGGTATGTAATTCGTTTTCCTTTGAATGTTCCGCCTTCTTTCAGTTTTATTTTTCCTTCATTAATCAATTGCTGTAAAAATATTGTGTGATGGATTACTTCATAATTACCGCCGAGTTCAGGATATTCATTCTTTAAAATATTAAAGCAATGCGGGCAAGCCGTTACAATTTTTTTGACGCCATAGTTATTCAATATTTGAATATTGTTGTAAGCCATCATTTGAAATAAAAATTCATTGCCTGCTCTTCGTGCAGGGTCGCCGGTGCAGGCTTCTTCTTTGCCAAGAATGGCATATTTAATTCCTGCTTTATTCAAGATTGTTGCAAATGCCCTTGTAATTTTTTGTGCACGCTGGTCAAAGCTGCCCGAACATCCCACCCAAAATAATATCTCGGGTGTTTCTCCATTCATCATCATTTCAGCCATTGTAGGAACATTCATACTGAAAGCAATTTTTTCAAAAGTAATGAAATGTTTAAAAGGTGGGTATAAGGTGGAAGGTGTAGGTAGAAAGCGTAAGGTTAAACCTGCTCACTACTCACCATTCACCACTCACCATTCACCACTCACTACTCACTACTCATCACTCACTACTCACCATTCACCATCCACAATATAACTTTGATGCATGAACGATTCAATCATTATCATCGGCGCAGGCGCAGCAGGATTAATGGCTGCAAAAGAATTATCAGTAAAAGGATATAGGGTAACAATACTCGAAGCAAACAATAGGCTTGGTGGAAGAATATGGACCATAAACAACGATTCATTTCTTCAACCGGTGGAAGCAGGTGCAGAATTTGTACACGGCAATTTGAAATTAACGCAACAATTATTAAAAGAAGCAAACATTGCTTACTACGTCGCCGGTGGAAAGATGTTGCACTATGAAAATGGTGAAGCAAAAAAGCAAGATGACTTTACTGAAGGATGGGATGAGTTAATGGAAAAGATGCATCAGTTAAAAGCGGATATAACCGTAGCAGAATTTCTGAACAAAAGTTTTTCAGGTGATAAATATGAATCATTAAGACAATCGGTTCAGGCATTTGCAGAAGGTTTCGATCTTGCCGATATAGACAAAGCGAGTGTGTTCGCCCTTCGCGATGAATGGTCACATGAAGACGGTAAACAATACAGGGTGGAAGGTGGTTACCACGGGCTCATTAATTATCTTGCTGAAACTTGCAAAAAGAATGGATGTATAATTGAAACTTCATGTACAGTTAGAGAGGTTCACTGGAAAAAGAACGAAGTAAAAATTTGTACTCCTACAAGAAAAGATTTTGTTTCTAACAAAGTAATTGTTACAGTACCTGTAAGTGCGTTGCAAAGCAAATTAAATGCAGAAGCCGCTATTACATTCACACCATCCATTCATGAAATTTTGCATGCTGCTAAAATGATTGGGTATGGAACGGTAACAAAAATTCTTCTTCAATTCAACGAAGTTTTCTGGAATAAAGATGTTGGTTTTATTTTAAGCAATGAACCTGTGCCAACATGGTGGACACAATCACCTCAATCATATCCTTTACTTACCGGATGGTTAAGGGAAGCACGAATGAAAAAGCTGGAAAATACTGATACAGCAAGCATTTTGGAAGGTTCACTTCAATCACTTGCTTCAATATTTAAAATAAATGTTCGGAAATTAAAGCAAAAGCTTACTGCATCATCAGTTATAGACTGGAGCAAAGAACCATTTGCCCTTGGTGGTTATAGCTACAACATGATCGGAAGTTCAACAGCAAGAAAGATCATGAACATGCCCATTCAGCAAACAATCTTCTTTGCGGGGGAGGCTTTATACGAGGGTCGTGATGTAGGCACAGTTGAAGCTGCGTTGGTGAGTGGGAGAGATGCTGCAGAAAAAGTGATGCATGTACAATAGAAAACTCGCGCTGCTTCTAAAAAGTTAGGTTCTTTAAAAATTTTTAAATTGCAGTCAAAAGGATATGCCTGAACCCACTTTTTTCATAATTGTACTATATGAAAACGAGGGCACCATCCGTAATTTTTATCATCATTATGTTTCTAATGGCGATAAGTGTATCTGCACAAAATTCAAGATACCTGCTGCTTGAGTACATTAAACTTAAAACTAACAGTAACAATGCTTATCCCCTTATCGAAAACACCTGCGGAAAAATTCAAATTCAAAAACAAATAGACAGCACACTTCTGGGATGCAGCATTTGGAAAGTCGTTTCTTCTCCTGATAACCACACATCATATCACTATATAGTGGCAACTATATTCAGCGATTTCAGTGCTTATCTTGAGCAATATGAAAGTCGTAATACACAAAAAATTTTTGTACAAATGGCTGATGATTCACTAAAAACTGTACTCGAAAGAAATGCTGATTCATTTGAAGTAATACATGTGCAGGTGTATGAAGTCTTAGCTGAAACTGGCTCTGCAACCTATTTACCTAAATATATGTTGTGCACAGATGTAAAGGCGGCACCGGGAAAAAGGATGGCATATGAGTCACAGGAAATGCAACACTGGTTGCCCATCCATAAAGATCTTATAAGAAAAGGCTTTGAAAGTGCGTTTAACTTCAGCAGGCTTATATATCCTTCGGACATTAATTTTCCGTATGATTATTCAGTGTTTTGTTTTTTTGAAGATGAAAGCATGTACAGCAAGCGAAGAAAAATAGATTGGGACGATTATATTCAAAAGAAACAAGGTGCCTTTGTAAATGCGGGTGCATTGCGTACTGAAGTACATTCAGAGTTGTTATCACTTGTGGCTTTTTTAGATGATGGAAGATGAAAAGAAGAAACGTAATTTTTACTTTGCCAAACTCTGTATTACGTCATATTTGGTAACAATGTGGTAGTCTCCTTTTTCATCTTTTGCAAGCACTGCGCCATTTTCTTTTGTAATAAGGCTACCCAATCTTTCAACGGGTGTATCAAATGCAACAACAGGATAGGCTGGTTCTATTACACTTTGAACAGTTGCATTTTTTATTTCAGGATTACTAAATACTTTTTGAAACAAACCATTTTCACTCACAGAACCGACGATACCATTTCCATTCATTACAGGTATTTGTTCAATATCATATTTCTTCATCAGCTCAACAGCTTCAGCAACAGTATGCGATGGTTGAATGGTAATTAATTTCTTTCCTGCCCTTGCATTTACAATATCTTTAAAAGTTTTCACATCAAGAAAACCACGCTCCATCATCCACTGATCGTTGTAGATTTTAGCAACATAGCGGCTTCCATGATCATGCAAAATGCAAACAACAAGATCGGTTTTCTTCAAACGCTTTTTTAGTTGCATCAATCCCTGCAAACAACTGCCTGCACTGTATCCGCAAAATAATCCTTCTTCTTTTGCAAGCCTGCGCGCCATTACAGCACCATCTTTATCTGTCACCTGCTCAAAATGATCTATCACACTCATGTCATAATTCTGTGGCACAAAGTCTTCGCCAAATCCTTCGCTGATATAAGGATGCACTTCATTCATATCAACTTCACCTGTGCGAAAATATTTTGTAAGCAGCGAGCCATAGACATCTATTGCCCATATTTGTATGTTAGGATTTTTTTCTTTCAAAAACATTGCGGTACCCGTGACTGTTCCGCCAGTTCCAGCGGTGCAAACAAGATGTGTAATTTTTCCCTCTGTTTGTTTCCAAATTTCAGGACCTGTTGTTTCATAATGTGCTAGACGGTTTGCAAGATTATCGTACTGGTTACACAAAAAAGAATTTGGAATTTCTTTCTCCAATCTTTTAGCAACAGAGTAATAACTGCGTGGGTCTTCGGGCTCAACATTTGTTGGACAAACAACGACCTCTGCACCCAAAGCTTTTAAAATATCCATCTTCTCTTTGCTTTGTTTATCGGTTGTTGTAAAAATACATTTATAACCTTTTACACATGCAGCAAGTGCAAGCCCCATGCCTGTGTTTCCACTGGTACATTCAATTATTGTTCCGCCCGGTTTTAGTTTTTCTTCCTTCTCTGCCATTTCAACCATCTTCAATGCCATACGGTCTTTCACGGAATTTCCGGGGTTAAAATATTCCACCTTTGCAAGCACAGTTGCAGGAATATCTTTTGTAATCTTATTCAGTTTTATCATCGGCGTGTTGCCAATGGTTTCTAAAATATTCTTGAGCCACATACAGAGATAGGTTTAGCGCAAAGGTAAGATTTATGGTTTCAACGATGTTGCGGCTGAAGCGAATGGTGCTGTAAATAATTCACCTGTTAGGTTTTTTTGATCAATCTCTCTTACTGTTATTATACTTTACTTGCGTGCATTCTGTACTACAACTCAAATAGAAGTAGTAGCAATAAGCTCAAGATATTTAACTTCCTCATCATTTATCTTTGTCAGTTCTTTGTCTTAGATGTCCGAAGTAAGAAATAGATTGCCTGCTATTGCTTGTAACAACAAGATTTGTGCTGCCATTTTCAAAGATAGTTAGTACCATTTCTCTTACATCCATATTTGAGTCTTTAAGTTTTATATCAATTTCCCAACCACCTTTTTTTCTGTTGGTTACTGTGTAATCGAAATTTGTTGTGGTAAAGTTGAAGCCTCCTTGTGTGGGATCAATGGGCGCAACATAAGCACGACCAAAATAAGGTAACGCACTTTCAAGTGTATCGCCAAGCACTTTTAAAGTGTAATAAGAAGTTAATTGTCTCGTACGACCCGATGTTGGAGTTACAGATTGTGCTTCAAAAACATAATTTTTTGAATCAATCATTGTTTTTACCGCTGCAAGTTTTGCAGCTTTTTTCTCTGTTGAAGATTCTTGTGCATGAACAACATGCAGTAATGTTGCTGTTACAATAAAAATGAATTGAGCGATTTTTAAAATATTGAGAAGCTTTTTCATAGTGCAAACTTTTTAGCTAACATTAAATAACTGAAATGTATATACCCAGAAACGTGCGTTTGATACATACATTGGTTAATGAGTTTAAAAAAGTTGGATTAATAACTATTCTATAACAGTGTAAGAAAATTTTTCATGAGACCTGAAAGGTGTGAGCGTTTGAAGATTGCTATAATCTTTATAATTGATGTTTATTCAACTGTAATCAAATCACAATACCAAAAACCCGCAGTAAAGGGACTATCGTTTTCATTACTGTTCGAGTTATGCTCTTGCTTTGCAGGCTCATATTTTTTATACACAATTTCACCTTTTTCAAAACTAATAGGTTTTTGAAATATAGGACCCTCATAAACAAATGTGTGAAATTCTCCGTTTTCGCCACAAGGATCAACGTTGGCTGGTAAGTCATCCACAAATTCTTTATCAATTATTCTTCCTGCAAAACTTTTGTCTAAATATTTTTCATTTACACAAGTGATAATTGCTTTAAATCCTACATCAATAAAGTCTCTTATAAGCTGTGAAGTCGGAATTTTCCATAAAGGAAATACACCTTTTAAATTAAGTTGGCTCAATTTATCTTCTCTGTATTGCCTTAAATCTTCAAGAAAAATATCGCCAAAGATGGAGGTTGTTGCTCCCTTCATTTTTAATTCTTGCAATGTTTTTTCCATTATGCTTTCATATACTTCCATTGACGGCATTTCTGGCATTTGCAATTTTATCAAAGGCAGTCCTATACTTACTGCCTGTTGCTCCAGCAACTCGGCTCTTACTCCATGCATTGAAACTCTTTGATAATGTTCATTGATGCTCGTTAATAAACACATCACGTCATACTGTTGTTGTTGCAATATTTTATGCAAACAAAAAGCTGAATCTTTTCCGCCGCTCCAGTTGAAAATAGCTTGCTCTTTCAATGATATTATTTTGTGCAAGTATAGTTATCAAATTCAAATTGAACAGCTTTGATTTGTAATTGCTTGAAAGTTTCTGTAGTTTTTTGAATATGCTCAATAAAGAACAGAACGTACAAGGTACAATGTATGAGTAGAGAATAAAAGTTCCTAATAATAATTGTAAATTAAAGTTGACAACAAATTACATCACACTTTAAAAATCAGGAACCATGAAAAGTAAAATTAAGCAGTTAGACTTTAGGGGGAGAAAGCATTTCTTTGAAGGAAGACGGCATAGATTGTTCTTGTTAAACAGAATAAGATATGTATGGATGAACCAAACCTCTTATGAAATAGGTATTGCAGCGTAGAGCGTATGCTTTTTTTTGAGACATAGGCTTTGAAGTGAGTGACACAACAGGCGCTTAATAGCAGCATTTCAGCTAAGTACCCAACTCCGCTAAAGCTTCGTCGGGCAAGCATAAAAAATAAAAAGTACCTCATTGCCACCCTTCTTTCCCCCCTTCAGGGGAGGTCCCCATAAAAAACAAACCGCTTTCTTTTACCATCGCAGGTCTTAAATTTGCGTCTTTTAAAAGTGGTCAACCTCATTATATTTTATGAATCTATTTGAACAGCAATCTGCGGAGTTCCAGAGAAGGCATATTGGTATTTCTGAAGCCGACGAACGAAAAATGTTGCAAACGATTGGCGTAAACAGTTTGAGCGAATTGATTGATAAAACAGTTCCTTCGAACATTCTGATGCAAAAACCTTTGAACCTTCCGGCTGCCATAAATTCATCTTCTGCATTTGAAAAGTACCGGTAATTCTGCTTTAAGATAGCAGATATACAAATCTAAGGATAGCTGTTGTAACAATAAATACCGCAAAGTCCTTCGGCTAAAGACAAAATCTGTGGAGAGACTTTGCGGAAGGAGTGAATACTGCAACGTCCTCTGTTTTGCATAATATTTTTGGAGGGGGATTATGTAGATAAAATATAACACTGCAGCAGGTCTTTCTCCATTCAATTATGAAAGTGTTGCATTTGAAGCCGGACGAATTATGTTACAGCGCATTCATCAATTAATGCAAGAAAAAGTTGATTTTGCTTTTGAAACAACTTTGGCTGCGAAGAGTTATTTATCATTAATAGAAAAGGCAAGAATTTATAATTATGAAATTACTTTGGTCTTTTTTTGGCTGAGCTCTCCAGAACTTGCAAAAAGAAGAGTTGCTGAAAGAGTAAGGGAAGGCGGGCATAATATTCCTTCCGATGTGATTGAAAGAAGATATTATCGCGGACTTCAAAATCTTATTAACCTGTATATCCCTGTTTGCAACAACTGGATTATTATTGATAACGAGAGTACGATTCAAAATATTATTGCGAAAGGAATGGAGAACGAGGTACAAGTAATAAATGACGATATTTGGGAAACAATTTTAAGTCAAGGTAAATTATGAAAGCCAACGCAACATATCTCGAAGAGTTGTCTGAAAAGATTTTGCAAGGCTTGCGAAAGGCAACAAAAAATCTTGTTGAAACAAAAGCTGCCAAAAATCAAAACTTAATTATTGGTGATAAAAAAGGAAACATCAAAATTGTTCCCGCAAAAGAATTACTGCCGTTGGTTAAGGATAATTAATCTTCAAAATTAATTCCTTTCTTCACATGATCTGTTGCAACAAAACTTTGTTGAAAACAACACTAAGCAAATACAGAAGAAAGACATATAACAACAGGCAGGTATGTTACGTTTGTTTTTTTATGAAGTAGGTTCTTCTAAATCACCGAGTTTGTTGTCTGTAAAAAATTTATCTCTATACGCTTGAAATTCTTCCAGCAGACCAGAAACAATTGCTACACCGGAATCTACTTCTTCATGTAAATCAGGCAATTTTTTTTCCAGTAAGTCAACACCCAGCGTAATATTGTCCGCTTCTATTTGTGTCAATTTTTTCAAAACAGCAGTTTGGCTGTTTTTTAAATCATCCAATTCTCTCAATATCTTGTCCATCATTTCTAATTTTTTTAAATTTTCCATACTTGTAACTTTTTAGGTGTTTTAATAATTATTGCGCAACATATATGATAGAACAAACATCGTGCGAAGAACTGCCTTCATCGTAAAGTCTCTTCAAAGGCAATGAGCAGTGGCTAAGGACTTGTGGTGCACGTTAGAAATGAGCGCCTAATCTTTTATGCTTGTAAGAATCCAACTCAATATTTCTCTTTCTATTTTGGATGAAAATACTGCTGATACCGAAGTGTAAAAACTAAATGTTTCCGTACTCAATTCATTATCGTGAAGCAGTTCAAATTTTTTTTCAACCTCGTCTGGTATTTGTTTACAATATGCATCGAGTAAATCTGGGGAGAGTATATTTAAATTTATCTTCTGCATTTTGAAAGTCTTGGTTATCTACTCTATAAGACTATGATACCAGATGTACAAAATAAGGATAGCTGTTGTAACAACGAATGCCGTAAGTCCTCGGCTAAACACACAATCTATGGAGAGGCGTACGGAGAAAAGGAAGAAACTTTTATCAGGAGTGCTAAGTTTCCTGATTAGCTTTTTTATCCAACTCTTTTTGTTTGCGCTTGATATTGGCTTGAATACTTTTTGTAGTTGATTTCTTGTTTTTAATTATAACTGTTGGCGGGTTTGTATCAATTAATAATTTCATGGTAATTGTTTTAATTTTTAAGCAAATTATAAAACGATATATGCTATTTTTTCAAATTTTTATTTCCTCATCTCGTTTAGGTGGTTTATACTTTCCTCAATTGCAATTTTTAAAACTTCACCCCAAGATTCATTTCCAAATTCGAACATTTTTTTTGCTCTCCGATATTCTTGCTCGTCTAATTCACGTCCAATAATTTCTTGAGCAAAGTTTTGTACTTCATTCTTTTGAATAACATAAAAATTTTCATTGTTCATATGATTACTTTTTTTAAAGCCCGATTTCAATACGAAGTTCTTTCAAATTTATTTCAGCAGAATAGAGGTCACCTAATAAATCATTTGGTACAAACTTATATCTATATGCAATGTCATAAAAAGAAGATGTGACTTGTTTAAATTTTTTTGCATCATTAGCAATTATATACAAACCAACATTAGAATAATCAATTAAGGTTGCCATTCTACCAACACCACTCCAAACACCAGTTGATAATTCAACTTCAAATGCATATGCAGGAATAAAATTATTTCCTTTCGGTTTGAACCATATTACATCAATTTGTCGCAATAAATTATAATCTGAAAATTGGAGTGTGGGACAAGAGTGCAAAGTACTAATTTCATTAAGTTTTTTATCATTGAATACTCTTGATTTATCTGGACAATAAGTTTCATAACCTCTGATATTGCCAATTTCGATTAATCTACCTTGTAATACAGAATGTAAACTTTCTTCAACAGTATTTTTTTGCTCTTCCTTTATTATGGGCGGTGATAATAGAAGGTTCCAATTATTAATAAATTTGCTGCAATCAATTCTTTTATTTCTTCCAGCTAATACAATATTCAATTCTCGGTCAATATTGATTTTATATTCACCATTTCTATCATGACTGATTTGCGGTAAATGATTAAAAAGAATTTTTGCAGGAATAATCACAATTTTATCTACTGAACCACATATGAATGCTACAAAAGGATTATCAAGATTTGCGATTTCTTCTACTGTGATATAATTAATTCCGAAAAAATATCTTCTGTTGCCATCGGAAGAGGCACGAACCAACACATTTGCTTCACCAATTTTATAGGTTCTTGATTTTAAAACCTTAATCAATTCAATATTGGCGTTTAATTTTTTCGCTTGCTCTAAAAACCGAGAGGCTAATAAATCGGATGGGCTTAATTTTTTTGTTGAAGTTAAATTCATGGTTATTATTCAAAATGTATTTCAAGTGCTTATCGAGGTGACCCTTCAAATTTAATAAAGAAAGCAACTTTATTACTACAGATATTTTCTCATTATTGCGTAATCTTCTTTTGAAATGATTTCACGCTTCAATACTTCTACAGCCACTTCCCCACGATGAAAATAGTAAGTTCTTTCATCTTCATCTATATCTCCACCATAGAATTCTTTGGCATAGCTTTCCGAAAAGTTAACAATACTTTCTTCTTCGGGGATTTGATGGACTCCAGAGGAGATGAATTCATACTCACCACACTTGATTTCTAATTGAAGAAAAAGATACTTATTCATAGTATAGAAATTTTATAAAAGTTGCTGATTACTTCTAATTCTATAAGCGAACAAATTAAAAAATATCGAAAGTTGATACAACAATATTTTGCGTATGTGGAAAAGTTGTGTTTCCGAAGTGAATTGCTCAAAAAAGTTCCAACCGATAAAGTGATTGCGACGCAACAGACGGTGCTACAAAGAACTAAAGCTGGTATCATAAAAAATATCTTACTAAAAAAAATCGAAAAATAATACTGCCACCCATGATATTCCCCTTCAGGGGGACAGGGGGCTTAATCACACGCTTTCCCCATCAAAAACAAACCGCTTTCTTTTACCTGCGCAGGTATTAAATTTGCGTCTTTTAAAAGTGGTCAACCTCATTATATTTTATGAATCTATTTGAACAGCAATCTGCGGAGTTCCGGAGAAGACATATTGGTATTTCTGAAGCCGACGAACGAAAAATGTTGCAAACGATTGGCGTAAACAGTTTGAGCGAATTGATTGATAAAACAGTTCCTTCGAACATTCGGATGCAAAAACCTTTGAACCTTCCGGCTGCCATAAGTGAGAACGAATATCTTGCGATGGTGAAAGAAATGAGCCTGAAGAATAAAACTTTTAAAAGTTATATCGGGCAGGGCTATTACGATACGATTACGCCTTCGGTTATTCTTCGCAATGTTTTTGAAAACCCCGGATGGTACACACAATACACGCCCTACCAAGCGGAGATTTCGCAGGGGCGTTTGGAGAGTTTGCTCAACTTTCAAACAATGGTGAGCGACCTTACTGCACTGCCTATCGCCAACGCTTCGCTGCTTGATGAAGCAACCGCCGCCGCAGAAGGCATGAGCATGGTTTTTCATTACGTGAACAAGAGCGATAAAATTGAACGCGGGAAATTTTTTGTTGACCACTCGATTTTTCCTCAAACAATTGATGTGCTTGTTACACGTGCCACGCCGGTTGGTATTGAGCTGGTGTTTGGCGATTATAAACAGGCATCGCTTGATAATTCTTATTTCGGGGCGATTGTTCAATACCCGAATAATGTTGGTTCGATAGAAGATTACCGTGAGTTTATTAATAAAGTGCATGGCATTGGCGGTTATGTTGTAATGGCAACGGATTTACTGGCGCTGACTTTATTAACTCCGCCCGGTGAGTTAGGCGCTGATGTTGCAGTTGGCTCTGCGCAACGTTTTGGTGTGCCGCTTGGTTATGGTGGCCCGCATGCAGCTTTCTTTTCTGCAAAAGATGAGTTCAAAAGAAATATACCGGGTCGCATAATTGGTGTGAGTGTTGATGCGCAGAATAATCGTGCGTTGCGTATGGCATTGCAAACAAGAGAGCAGCACATCAAGAGAGAAAAAGCAACATCAAACATTTGCACGGCGCAGGCGCTGCTTGCAAATATGGCGGCTATGTATGCAGTATTTCATGGCAAGGATGGTTTGAAAAACATTGCACAGCGTGTTGCATTGCTTACGCAAACTGTTGCAGAAGAAATTGAATCAAGAGGTTTTGAATTGGTATCGGAGAATTTCTTTGATACGATTGGTGTAAAGGTTGATGATGTAACAGCGTTTAAAGAAAAAGCAGAGAGACAACAAATCAATCTCCGGTATATTGATAATAATCTTATTGGTATTTCGCTTGATGAAACTACAACGATTGATGATTTATACGATCTCATCAACTGTTTTGAAAATGATGTTGACCCCGTAGCATTCGATATTGAAGAAGATGTTGAGTTACATCATATTCCTTTAAGGTTATCGCGAACTTCATCTTACTTGACGCATCCCGTATTCAATACGCACAGAAGCGAAACACAAATGATGCGTTATATAAAATTGTTGGAGAATAAAGACCTTGCTTTAAATACTTCGATGATTTCACTTGGCTCGTGCACCATGAAATTAAATGCAGCAAGTGAGATGATGCCATTGAGTTGGTCGCACTGGGGAAGAATACATCCTTTTACACCTGTTGAGCAAATACCCGGTTATCAGCAAATGCTTGATGAGCTTAGTGAATACTTATGTGAGATTACTGCGCTTGATGCATGCAGCCTGCAACCAAACAGTGGTGCACAAGGTGAGTATGCGGGACTGCTAACGATAAAAGCATATCATGAAAGTCGTGGAGAACATCACCGCAATGTGATGCTGATTCCCATTTCTGCGCATGGAACCAATCCCGCAAGCGCAGTAATGGCAGGAATGAAAGTAGTTGTTGTGAAGGCTTTAGAAAACGGATATATTGATGTTGCGGATTTAAAAGCAAAAGCACAACAACATGCAGCAAATCTTGCAGGCATTATGATTACGTATCCGAGCACGTATGGTGTGTATGAAGAAACAGTAAAAGAAATCACCAACATCGTTCATCAACACGGCGGGCAGGTGTATATGGATGGCGCCAACATGAATGCACAGGTTGGTTTAACTGCACCGGGTTTAATTGGTGCTGATGTGTGTCATTTGAATTTGCATAAAACATTTTCCATTCCGCATGGTGGGGGAGGACCGGGTATGGGACCGATATGTTGTAAGGAGCATCTTAAGAAATTCCTACCAGCCCCCTCTAACTCCCCCAACGGGGGAGAACCCAACACACAGCCCTTGCTTAATGGAGATGCAATAGATTTATCAGCTTCTTCAAAAAGCGAGGGTAGTGCGCAGCACTCTTCCCCCTTTGGGGGAAGCCGGAAGGGGGCAGTAAGCGCAGCTCCCTACGGTTCCGCATCTATTCTGCTTATCTCTTACGGATATATTCGCATGCTTGGTGTTGAAGGTGTAAAGGCTGCAACGGAATATGCAATTCTCAATGCCAACTATATGCTTGCACGACTTGAAGAACAGTACGATATTTTATACACGAATCATAATGGTGAATGTGCACATGAGTTTATTGTTGATTTGCGTCCGTTTAAATCAGTTGGCATAGAAGCAGAAGATGTTGCAAAGCGTTTGATGGATTATGGTTTTCATGCACCAACGATGAGCTTCCCTGTTCCGGGAACAATTATGATTGAACCCACAGAAAGTGAAGACAAAGCAGAGCTTGACCGTTTCTGCGATGCACTCTTAAGCATTCGTGATGAAATCCGTGGGATTGAAGAAGGAAGATTGGATAAAGTTGATAATCCTTTAAAGAATGCACCACACACGCAACAAGTTATTTGTGCTGATGAATGGAACCATAAATATTCACGCAATGAAGCTGCATTCCCGTTGTATTATGTAACGCAAAATAAATTCTGGCCAAGCGTTGCAAGAATAAACAATACGTATGGTGACAGAAATCTTATTTGCACATGTGAGCCGGTGAGTTCGTATGCGGAAGAAGAGGCGTAAAGAAGTTTTGAGTTTTAGGTTTGTGCTTGTATGTAGCGGTGGGACTATTGTGACATTGTGGAACGTATTGAAAAAAGGTGTCACACATGTCACCATTGTCCCACGCGATAGTGGCCTTACTTCTTGCGAATAGAGAAGAAGACATCAGAATTCAGCGAAAGAGTTTTATAATAATTCTTCAGCTAAGTACATAACATAAGAAATAAAAAAGGAGAATAGAAAAATCTATCCTCCCTTTTTGGTGTTTTCATCATGCGTTTATTTATGAACGAGCAACTGAATAGTTTCTGATGCATCATCGCTTCGAACTTCAATCCAATATGAACCCGGTGTTAATTGTTGAATAGACAAATTTATTATCTGGCTCTTGCTTGTGCCCGCATTAAACGTTGCAAGTTTTTTACCATTGTTATCAAACACATTTATCGTAATGGTTTTACCTGACGGATTGGTGATTGACAAATTCGCAAAATCCTTTGCAGGATTGGGATACAACTGCACTTTAAATTGTTCTCCAATTTGTGCCGCAGCAATATTGGTGTAAGATGCATCAGCAGTTTTGTTCAATGCTCTTATGCGATATTGCAGTACACCACTTGGTGCATTTTTATCGGTGTAAACAAAATTATCGGCAGATGTATTGAACGGCATAAGCGTTCCTATCTTTTTGAAATCTGCATCACCCGGCGCTTTTCTTTCTATTTCAAATGTGGAAACATTCATTGCATCTGCCTTCCACTTAAGATCAACATTTTGTTTGTTTGATGAAGCATACAATATTGATGCAACGCCATTGCTTCCAAGTATAAAGCCACTTGTTGTCGCGAAAGCATTTGTGCCTTCTCCTTCGGTAAGGCGTGCGCCTTGCGTTGTAATGCCTGTAGCAGTATTCTTTAATTCTGTGCGGTTTGTCAATATGTACACGTTATCAAGCCACCAACCGCCGCCATCAATGCTTCCGCCTGTAACATCCGATGTCATTCTAAAGCGGATATAAATATTCTTACCTGCATAATCTTCCAGCTTTGCAATTGAAACAATATAACCATTGGAAACGCCTGTGAATGCTGCCTCATCTGTTGGTCCTATCAAGGCATTATTCACTGTAGGAATAAGCCCGGTATATCCGTTCTGAACAAATTTTGTTGGAGGCAGATAAGTCCAGTTGGTGCCGTCTTGTGATACTTCAACAACGCCGCCATCGTAAGCATCTTCTGCTGCAAACTTGTGCATAAAAACAAGCTCTGCACCTGCAGGAATATTGATGGGTGAAGCTGTTTGCAAAGAAGTGTTGGAGCCTCCTAAATCATAATCAGGAACAAACCAATAGTGTGAACCGCTATATGCTTGAGTTGCATCTGTTGCATATGTCCAGTTAGCAGTAGCAGAATTATCGGCAACCCATTTTGAAGAACCATTTTCCTGATCATCACTAAAGAGTACCGTTGATGTTGAAGGACTCTTTAACGTTGCCTGCAGTGTGAAAGTCTTTGTTGCATTTGCTGCTAAATCAACGCTCCATGTAACAATCTTCTTTTTAACCGTAGGGTTTCCTGTCGCAGATTTAAAAGTTAATGTTGATGCCAAAGTATCTTTGATTGTTAAACCCTTCAACGCTTTTGGATAAATATTCGTGACACTTATTGTATATGTCACCACTGAATTGTTGAGTGTGGTTGCAGGTCCTGTCTTTGTTATGCGGATTCTCTTTTGTGTAGCATCGCAACTAAACGGAATATCGAAAGATTCTTTTTCATCACCCAAACCATTTGTTCCGGAATAAGCAGAATAACCGAGTCCACGTTTTGCAAATGCTTTCCAAATTGCACAACTATGTTGTCCATTATAGAGTAAAGTATCAGCTTTAAGAATCGCATCTCTTTCTTCAACAAATGTTGGATTAACCGGTTGCAGCTTCATTGCTTCTATCACCAATCTTGTTGCGATGTTATTTCCTTTTGCTGTTGGTGGCGGATTATGTGAAGCTGTTGGATTTGCTCCTTCATAAACATTATCGTTGATGCCATATTGATCAATAAATGTTTGAAGCAACTCATACAGCATACTGCACCATACAAAACCTACGGAGTGTGTTTCGGAATAATCAGGGCGCTTAATATAGGCAAATGTTACCGGGTTAACGCTCATATCAATTGAATAAGGATACTCACGAATACCTCTTGCATTGTACGCCTGATAAGTTACATAGTTGCCGATACCTCTTTGTGGAAGTACGCCAAAAGGATGTTGCGTATTCTTGGGTAAGAGATCATTCTTACGTAACGTCATATACAACGCAACATAATCACTCCAGCCTTCACCACCTTGCTCATCACCACCCAGCGGTAACAGTGCACCACCACCGGTAAGCCTGTTAGAAATACCATGACCATACTCATGAGTTATCACGCCATCATCTAAATCACCATCACGTTTGGGTACAGGCGGTGTGTCTTTTTTCAAAGAGCCAACTATTGTTGCTCCGGCACGAAGTTGTGCTTTTAAAATTTCTCCATCGCCTTTACTGATCATTACAGAAGGTATCGTTATTCCATTTCCAACGGCATCACTTCCGCCCATTGCAAGGGGAGGACCATCAACGTTATTCACGATTATTGCACCAACTGCGCCACCCAACTGCGCTCCCAAAACTTTTTCTACAAACGAACAATCACCGCGATCTATCACGGCAATCTTTCCATTTACATTATTTGCAGGTAATGCAATACTTTGCTGACCAGTGCTGCATCCTTCACTTTCAGTGCCAACAGTTGATAACGCATTTTTTTGAACGATTGATAATTGTTTATTTAAAACAGGATTAGCGTATAAGTTGGTATCTGATAAAGGAGAGTTGCTTAACTGACCTTGTATTGCAATAAACTTTGTTCCCGGCGGTGGCGTTCCTGTTGTTGAAGAAGTTATTTGAACCAACGAATCAGGTGTTGCAACTGTCCACAAATACATTTGCATTTGCCCGTTTGTACCATCAGGGAGGGTTAGAAAATTTGCATTGTTTGTACCGCCGCCATCCTGTGCTTGAGCCAATACAGCATCATTTCCTAATGCTCCGCTTCCGCCTTTTGTTCCGGTGCTGAAAGTATTTGATTCCTGAAAGTTGCCCGATTGCTCATTAAAGCCCATGTAATAAAATACATCGTGCATAAGGTTATTCCAGAAGAAAAGGTTTACGATAGCCGCCATCATGTAGGTCTGCGGTTCTTTTGTAAGATTGATGGGATAATCAAAAACAAAAGGTTCAAGCAATGGATAAACGCCGCCGATGGTATTGGTGGGATAAGCCGTTCTTGTTGGGTCGCTGCTTGGTACACCCCCTAATGGTCCGGGACTCGGGTCCTGAAACGCCCACACGTTGTTTCCTCTTGAATAATTGTAGGTAATAGCACCTGCAACTTTATGCCAGCCATCGGGAGATGATAAAGTGTCTCCATTTTTTGAAACAAGAGAATGAGAAGCGCCGGGATCAATCGGGCTTTCATAAGGAAGATTGAAAACACGGTATTGATCCATTACAGGAGAGGGTGCAGGCTGCGGTTGAGGCATATTGTTCTCAATATTTTCTTCAATGCGTAAAATTTTTGTTGTGCTGTTTGGCGCATCGGTTGGCAAGCCTCCAAAATCACAGTGAATAATAAGATCTTTCTTTTCAAGAACAATTCCTGTTGTTGCATCTATATAACCAAGCCAATAGTGTTGTTTATAAACATCCATCATTTGAACTTCCCATGAAGGCGTTAAAGTTTTCAATCTTGTATTGTTATAATAAACAAGGCGAACAGGAATATCCCATACAGAAGAATTGTTCCGCTTAAAAATCGTGTATTTGTCGGTGCCTGTTTCAGGCTGTTTTATTTCGAGCTTGCGGCTTTCGGCATAATTAATCGCTGTCATTAAATTATTTACTGCATCTTCGGCGCTCTTCGTAACAGCAACGGGAAGCACTCTGTATTTTGCAGCTGCAATAAGCTTATGTGCTTCTATTTGTTTTACGTCTTGCACATGCAGTGAAAAGTTCGAACCCGTAACAGTTAAGCCATTTAGTTTTTGTGTCGAATAAATATGTCGTATGCCTGTTGATTCATCTGTATATTCATAAGTAACAAATAAACTTTCCACATCTTTCACTGAAATGCCAAGCTGCTCTTTATGTTGCGAAGCATAATCTTTTAAAACCGAAAGAGCCGGAAGTTTTTGAGAGAATGAATAAAAGGATGAAAATAAAAAAAGGCATAGCATGCCCTTAAGAGTGGGTACATAGATGTGTTTCATAATTTTGAAGATGAAGGTTAGAAACAAGTTTAACTTTTTCTTAATAGCAAAGTCTTTGCCAAAAAATTAACGGGTGTTCGGTTTTGTGAAAAGGGGGTCAGAAATTTTTTTATGCGACATAATCGTTTATTCTAAGCCTTTACTATAAACTGATTTATCGAAAGAAGTACAAAAGCGATAATTCCGAATGTTATAATAAGCCATGAAACAAAATATTTATTGATATAATCTTGCGGAACGTTATTTGCAGTCATGTTCTTTCTTTCGATGGTGTAAGTAATGACTCTTAAAAGAAGAATAGAACCCGAAAAAATGATTGAGACAGGTTTATATTGTTGTGGATATTGATTGAGCAAAATATAAAAAACAAAGACCATTCCCATTATAATTATTAAACTCATCTGCGATAATTGCATAATATTTTCTGAGAGAACTTTTACTTTGTCTTTATCAGAGAGATTCTTAAAGGCAGTGATTTGTATAAATCTTCCGATAAAAACCGCAACGAGTAATACAAGGAATGATGAATACATGGTATAAAATGTGGTTTAGTTTTTTTCAAAACAAATATGCTCTATTTTCTCTGCAACATAGTTTATAGATTTCTACGAATTTTTTAGCCATGCAATAATTCGCAAAGGTCCGCCACTTCCGTTTTTTATTTTCACAGGCAATGCAATAATATAAGCTCCTTTTATTGGAAGTAAATTCATGTTAGCGATATTTTCAAAACCGGGAATAGATGCGCTTAACAATATTTGATGTGTTTTAAAATTTTTTGATTGTCCAAAATCAATACTCGGTGTATCAATGCCCACAGCCTTTATTTTATGTTGTACCAACCATTCTGCTGCAATTGAATCAATACCTGGAAAATGTAATTTAGGAATTGCGCCTGCACCTCTTTCCGCAGTGCCAAAATATTTTTCTGCATCCGGATAAAATTGGCCATATCCTGTTCTAAAAAACACAATCATATTCTCCTTTATCTTTCCGTTCTTTCCTTCCCATTCTGTAATATCATTTACAGAAATAAGATAATCGCGGTTATTCAATGTTTTTGCTGAAACATCTATCACCACTGCCTCTCCTGTAAGTTTTTCAAGCGGAATTTTGTCTGCCGTTAATCCACCTTGTGAAAAATGAATCGGAGCATCAAGATGAGTGCCACCATGCTCGGGGGCACTGAATGCATAAGTTGAATAATAAAAACCACCCGCTGTAATACCTTCTGCAATTGTATCTAATTTAAATGCCGTTGGATTGTTTGGCCAATATAAAGTTTGAGGAGAGAAATCATAACTAAGATCAATCCACTTACCTTTTGAAAGAGCATGGGAAAGGTCTTGTGCCTTTGTTATGAGTGGTGCGCAACATAGACTCATTACACAAACAATGATAATCGCACGATTTAATTTCATAGCGAAGAATTTTGAAAAAGGTACAAAAAGAAAAGGACAAGCAATACTTTTTGAAAAATTTAAAACGCTTTGAAAACTTGCGAAGGATTCAAAAACATTCTTGTAATTATAAATGTCTTTGAATGCAACACAACGTTAGAATCTTTCTTTAAATTCTTTCCTCACAAATAATATCTTAGCGGTTAAACATCAGATGCATGGATAAAATTATTGAATGTGTTCCCAACTTTAGCGAAGGGCGAGATCTGAATGTGATAAGGCAAATCACGGGCGAAATTGAATCGGTTGAAGGGGTGCGACTGCTGAATGTTGATCCCGGCAAAGCAACAAACAGAACGGTTGTAACTTTTGTGGGCATTCCGGAAGCCGTTGTGGAAGCGGCTTTCAGAGCGATTAAGAAAGCCGGCGAACTGATTGACATGAGTAAGCATAAAGGTGAACATCCGCGAATGGGAGCAACAGATGTATGCCCGCTGATACCTATTGCTAACATTACGATGGAAGAAACAGCTTTGTGGGCACAAGAACTTGCAAAACGTGTAGGCTCTTTACTTGAAATACCGGTTTATTTATATGAAGCGGCGCAACCGAATAAAAACCGCAGCAATTTATCCGTAATTCGGGCGGGTGAGTACGAAGGCTTTTTTAAAAAAATAAAATTGCCCGAGTGGAAACCTGATTTTGGTCCCGTTGAGTTTGATGCAAAACGAGGTGCAACAGTGATCGGTGCAAGAGATTTTTTGGTGGCATATAATGTAAATCTAAACACAACATCAACACGGCGCGCAAATGCGATTGCTTTTGATGTGCGTGAAGCAGGTCGCGTAAAACGGGAAGGCAACAAAGTTATTACTGATGAATCAGGCAAACCTGTTACCATTCCGGGAAGTTTAAAATGTGTAAAAGCAATTGGCTGGTATATTGAAGAATATGGTATTGCACAAATTTCAATGAACCTTACCAACATAAATGTAACGCCTGTGCACATTGCGTTTGATGAGGTTTGTAAAAAAGCAAACGAACGGGGCATTCGTGTTACTGGCAGTGAGCTTGTTGGTTTGATTCCCTTAAAAGCAATGGTTGATGCGGGAAAATATTTTCTGCGCAAACAAAAACGTTCAACAGGTGTATCGGAAAAAGAACTGATAAAAATTGCTATTAAATCAATGGGGCTTGATGAACTTGCTCCTTTTAAACCTGAAGAACGAATTATTGAATACATGCTTCATGATAAGGCTGATAACAAGCTTGTCAGCATGAGTGTTTCTGATTTTGCTGATGAAACAGCAAGTGAAAGTCCGGCACCGGGCGGCGGTTCTGTCGCTGCTTATGTTGGTGCGTTGGGCACTTCGCTTGCAACAATGGTTGCCAATCTTTCATCGCATAAAAAAGGTTGGGATAAGAGATGGGAAGAATTCAGTAGCTGGGCAGAAAAAGGTGAGCGGTATAAAAGTGAATTGATAAAACTTGTTGATGCAGATACAAAAGCATTTAATCAAATTATGAATGCATTTGCCTTACCAAAAACAACTGAAGAAGAAAAAGCGATTCGCTCAAATGCAATACAGCAGGCGACGAAGAATGCCATTGAAATTCCTTTTAAAGTGATGCAGAGTGCTTATGCAAGCATGAATGTAATTAAAGCAATGGCTGAAATTGGTAACCCCAATTCTGTTTCGGATGCAGGCGTTGGGGCATTATGTGCACGCAGTGCAGTAATGGGTGCATTTATGAATGTACGCATCAATGCGGCAAGTTGTGATGATAAAGCTTTTGTTGAAAATATTGTCTCAAGCGGAAGAGAAATAGAAAATAAAGCAATTGCACTTGAAACAGAAATATTGGTGATTGTAAATAAAAAGATTGGAGTGTGATTGAAGTTTTGGTGGATAGAATTATTACTGCAACACGTGCAGCACAAAGTTTCAGCAGTTGAAGAGTGCGACGCAACGAAAGTCGCATTCCTATTCAACAGTTGGGTACATTAAAATACGTTTTACAAATAAAAAGCGATTTATTATAAAATAACATCATACAGTAATGTGCTCATTGGAGAAGTTTTAGTATTTTGTTTTTATCAGCAGTAATGCACATAGATTTCAAAAATATTTTTATAATGTGAGGCGACCCACATGATCATGTAGGTTTTGAGTTAATAATAAATGCCCCTCTTCGGAGCACTCATTATTTTATAAACCTTGTTTTGATTTTTATACTCAAGCCTCTTTTCCGTGACAATGCTTATACTTTTTCCCACTACCACACGGACAAGGATCGTTTCTTCCAATCTTCGGACCTACTTTTATAGGCTCTTGTTTTACCGGTGTTGGGTCTATATAATCCCCGCCTGAATGACTCAGTCGGGCAGGATTATCATTTGCAGCGTAATCACTGCCAGCCGCTTCAACCTGTGCTTTGTTTGCACGCATGCGGCTTAAATCGGTTTTTTGTTCACGCCCTTCGCGTATCTGCTGCGGCTGGCGTTGTTCCATCGGTATATCTGAATGGCACAGGAAGTTTACAATATTTCTGTTTACCTCTGCATCCATTTGCTTAAAGAGCAAGTATGCTTCCTGTTTATAAATTACCAATGGGTCTTTTTGTTCGTAGTATGCTGTTTGAACACTTTGTTTTAAATCATCCATCGCACGCAGATGTTCTTTCCATGCATCATCAATTGTTGCAAGCGCGATGGTTCTTTCCAAAGAATTCATCAACTCTGTTCCGCTTGTGCTTAATGTTTTATCAAGATTGGCCAACACCTGCAACCCTTTTCTGCCATCCGTAAAAGGAACAACTACATTTTGTATATGTGCTCCCTGCGTTTGTCTTATATTTGAAAATACAGGCAACACATGTTTTCCAATATCTTGCTTCTTCTGTTGATAATTTTCAAAAGCTTCGGTGTACAATCTTAATGTGAGTGCCTCCTCTGTTTCTTTATTGAATTCTTCAGGAGTGATTTTTGTATCCATTCCAAAATTCACAATCACTTCAAGCCTGAAACCTTCAAAGTCGTTGTTATCTTTAAACGTGGTTATTAAACCCTCGGCAACATCATAAAAAGCATTATCGAGGTCAAGAGCAAGACGTTCGCCAAATAATGCGTGATTGCGTTTTGTATAAACAACATTTCTTTGTTTGTTCATTACATCGTCATACTCAAGCAATCGTTTACGAATGCCGAAGTTGTTTTCTTCAACCTTCTTCTGCGCTCTTTCAATGCTCTTCGTTATCATGCTGTGCTGTATCACTTCATTCTCTTTGTAGCCAGCAAAGTCCATCACCTTTGCAATGCGTTCGCTGCCGAACATTCGCATCAAATCATCTTCGAGTGACACATAGAATTGAGAAGAACCGGGATCGCCTTGACGACCAGCACGGCCACGTAACTGGTTATCTACACGGCGTGATTCATGGCGCTCTGTGCCTATAATTGCCAAACCGCCGGCATCTTTCACGCCCGGTCCAAGTTTTATATCCGTACCACGACCAGCCATGTTTGTTGCAATGGTTATATTACCGGGTTGTCCTGCTTCAGCAACAACCTGTGCTTCTCTTGCATGCTGTTTCGCATTGAGCACATTATGAGGAATTTGCTTTTGACGCAACATACGGCTAAGCAACTCACTCACTTCAACTGATGTTGTACCTACAAGAACAGGTCTTCCTCCATTACGGAGCTCTTCAATTTTCTCAATTACTGATTTATATTTTTCACGTTTGGTTTTATAAACAAGGTCTTGCTCATCTTTTCTTACCATAGGCAGGTTCGTAGGGATGGTTACTACATCGAGTTTGTAAATGCTCCAAAACTCTGCCGCTTCCGTTGCAGCGGTTCCCGTCATACCACACAGTTTGTGATACATACGGAAATAATTCTGCAATGTAATGGTTGCATACGTTTGAGTGGCAGCTTCAATCTTTACATTTTCTTTTGCCTCAATCGCTTGATGTAAACCATCGCTGTAACGGCGACCTTCAAGGATACGACCTGTTTGTTCATCCACAATTTTTACAGCGCCATCCAATACAACATATTCAACATCTTTATCAAAAAGGGTATATGCTTTAAGTAATTGCTGAACGGTATGAATGCGATCGCTCTTTACTGCATATTCATTCAGTAAAGCTTCTTTACGCTTCATTTTTTCTTCTTCGGTAAAAGAAGAATTATTGTCTATTGCTGCAAGGTCAACGCCAATATCGGGAATTACAAAGAAGTTTGGGTCTTCACCCGCACGGGTAATAAGCTGAATACCTTTATCAGTTAATTCAACAGAATTATTTTTTTCATCAATGTAGAAGAAAAGTTCTTCATCGGCTTTGTGCATTTCTTTTTGCTGGTCGGCGAGATAATAATTCTCTGAACGTTGCAGTTTTTGACGGATGCCCGGCTCGCTTAAAAATTTTATCAATGCACTTGTTTTGGGTAACCCACGATGTGCCCGGAACAAAGCAAGACCGCCATCTTTAGGGTCATCATTGCCTTCTGCAATTTTTTTCTTTGCTTCATTCAAGAATTGGTTCACCGCTCTTTTCTGTGCTTCAACCAATTTTTCAATACGCGGTTTCAATTCAAAAAATTGTTGGGTATTATCATCACGACCAACGGGACCCGAAATAATTAACGGAGTACGTGCATCATCAATCAACACAGAGTCAACTTCATCCACCATTGCATAATGATGTTTGCGTTGCACCATTTCATCGGGAGAGTGCACCATATTATCGCGCAGATAATCGAAACCAAATTCGTTGTTGGTTCCGTAAGTTATATCTGCTTGATAAGCCTTGCGGCGGTCTGCGCTGTTGGGTTGATGTTTATCTATACAATCAACCGTTAAACCAAGCCATTCATAGATAGTACCGTTCCATTCCGAATCGCGTTTTGCCAAGTAGTCATTCACGGTAACAATGTGCACACCCTCACCTGCCAAAGCATTTAAATAAGCGGGCAGTGTTGATACCAGCGTTTTACCTTCGCCTGTCGCCATTTCGGCAATTTTTCCCTGATGCAGCACAACGCCACCAATCAACTGAACATCGTAGTGCACCATGTTCCATGTTATCATGTTGCCTGCAGCCATCCAGCTATTTTTGTAAATAGCTTTATCACCTTCGATCGTTATATAATCTTTTTTTACACTAAGGTCGCGGTCGAGTTGTGTTGCAGTGGAAACAAGCTCGGTGCTTTCTTTAAAGCGGCGTGCGGTTTCTTTTACCACAGCAAAAGCTTGGGGTAAAATTTCGTTCAGAATTTTTTCAATTTGTTTATCGCGATCTTTTTTAAGGTCATCTATTTCGCGGTAAATAGCGTCTCTTCCTTGAATGTCAGATTCAGCAAGGGCTTCGGCTTCCTGCTTTTTATTTTCAATTTCAGCATCAATATCACGCAAGAAATCTTTAATGCGCTGCTTAAAGTCTATAGTCTTTGCCCGCAACTCATCGTTCGACAGCGACTTATATTGCTCGAAGTATTGATTAATCTCCGTTACAAGAGGTTCAATTTGTTTTACGTCCTTCTCACTTTTATTGCCTCCAATCAGTTTCGAAATAAGCTTCAACATATCCGTGTAATTGGGTATTGATAATAGTTATTTAAATCAAGAGTTTTACGTTGCCAAAAACCATGCTACTAAAATTCAATGGCAAAATGGCATACGTTTTAAAAAACAAGGCATCAAAGGTAATCAATTTGGGCATGAGTAAGTTTAAAGGTAAAGTGAAAGAGTACAGGGATTAGAATGATTAAAATGATTTTTTTGATACAGGCTGAAGTTCTTTGTGGCATCGTTCCTTGCGTCGCAATCCTTTCATCTGTAATGCTTGTAGCGACAATGCGAATGGTTTAGTCTTTCGAAAATAAATGTCTCATACTTCGACATGACAAGCCGGGTTTTTGATTTAGCTGAAAATTTTGTTCTTAGACTTTCATCATTCTTTGGCTTGTCACCTCGGCGAAGGAGAGGTCTATACGCAATGCTTTTTGAAATGATAAGTATTTAAATGTCGTTTATAAAATATTGAGAGAAAATTTATGCACGTACTATGTATTAACTTACTCCTGCAAAGAGCTGATCGTTTGATGATTCACGAACTTTTGTTATTGCTTTCGACATGTGATGTAATTTTTTGTCAACTTTAATTTACACTTATTATCAGGAACTTTATCTTCTACTCATACATTAGACCGTGTGGGTTCTGTACCTTAATGAGCATAACTTATTCATGTAAAGTAAAATCAAGAAGAATTACTTTGTTACAAAATAGGGAATTTCATCATGAGATTCCTTTTCTTTTTGTTGCCAGTAGGCGAGTGTTACAACATGACCTCCCGGAGCTTTTAATAATCTTCCGAATATTGCATTGACAGGATTGAATGTGACATCAGTTACACCAACAGTAAAAGTTTCCGGTTGGGGCGGAGGAGGAGGCTGTGGTGTTTGAGGTTGTGCTGCTTCCGAATTTGTTGCACTTGCAGAAGAGGCATCAGGTGCGGGTTTTGCAGGAACTGGTTTAGCGGGGCCACTTGGCACAACAACAACTGTATAATGATTGTATTCCAAAATTTGTTTCAAAAATTCAACACGTTCTTTCGATACATTCTTTTCCACAATGGCACACTTGATGCCATTTAGCTCCTCGAACAAATGATTTTGATTGATAGCCATAAAATAGTTTTAGATATTATTATTCTTCTCCTGATTCTTTCAAAAATTTTTCAGCTAACTGCGGGCTTATTCTAAAGCCCTTATTCACTAACTTGTTGAGACATTCTTTAAAACTCTCAACAAAATTTTTTTGCTTCGCTTCAAGTAACACTGCAAGTGTACCAATAATCGGGATATTAAGTGAAGAAGCTATTTTTCTTCCGTCTTTTTCATCAATGATTAATAAAGAATTTTTGTGTTCTAATGCCAAAGCGATTGATGAAGCTTCTCCTTCATCGAAGTCTTTTAAAAGTCTTAATAAAGCTTGTTGATCTGACGGGGCTGTTATCTTCATCCAATCAGGTAAAGTAATTTTTATTTCTTGGGCTACTTGTGGTGTAATGGTTACTTGAGAATAAATTTTGTGCAGGAGATGTAATAAATTAGTTTCGTGCAATACAATTATGCTGCTTGAATCCGCAATAATAATTTCAAATGTGGCTTGCATCAGAAATTATTTTTTTTTCGTAATCGCTCAATTCATAATCCATGTAATACACTCCGTATTTTGCTAATAATAAAATAAAGTCACGTTTGTTTATGTTCAACATCTTCGCGCCCGTGCCAGAGGATATTATACCTTCATCATACAATTTTGCAACAAAAAATTCCTTCAACTCTTGCTCACTATACTTTGTAGCGGTAGGAATATTTAATTCTATTGTAGGCATAGCTAAGTTTTAAAATTTTACCAGACACAAATTTAAAACCCAAAACTGAGAGAATAAATATAATCATATATCGGATGAATGAAACCAATTGCAATAACTCCCAATGCACAAATTATCAAAGCAAGTTTTGGTAAAGTGTTTACAGTTAATTTTTCAATTGGTTGTTCATTATCATCCATAAACATTGCTTTTACTACTTTGAGATAATAATACAGCGAAATAACCATGTTTAATGCGGCAAGTGTTATTAAAACATAGTTTCCTTTGCCTGCTCCAGCCATAATCAAAAAGAATTTTCCAAAGAAACCTGCAGTTGGTGGAATGCCTGCCAAAGAAAACAGTGAAAGAGTAAGCACCCATGCTAAAAACGGATTTGTTTTATAAAAGGCTTTGTAATCATCTATTGTTTCTTTTCCGGTTATAGCACTTACAAAAGCAACTACACCGAATCCGCCGAGATTGGAAAAAACATAAATGAGTAAAAAATAAATTACCGAAGCCGTTCCCATTTGGCTGCTTCCTGAAACACCAACAAGTATAAAACCCATTTGTGTTATGGAAGAAAATGCAAGAAATCGTTTCAGATTATTTTGACGAATCGCAAATAAATTTCCAATCACCATTGTAAGCACGCTCAACAACAAAAGCATGTTATACCATGAATCAGCAACCGGTTTGAAAACATTGTACAACACCGAAACAAAAACAAATAAAAACGCCGCCTTTGAAATAACAGATAAAAAAGACGTAACAGGAACGGGTGAGCCTTCATACACATCTGCCGTCCACAAATGAAAAGGAACAACAGAAATTTTGAATGCAAAACCCGCAAGCAATAAAATGAAAGCAAACAGTTGTAATGAGCTTCCGTTCAAATGTTGAGATAATTCAGAAAAATTCAATGTGCCAGAACTTCCATAAACAAGCGAAATACCAAACAACAATAAACCCGAAGAGAATGCAGATGAAATAATGAGTTTCATTGCTGCTTCTGAAGATTGACGTTTTTCCAAATCAAAATTGCAAAGAGCAGCAAGCGGTATGGTTGATAATTCCAACCCCAAATAAAACATAAGAAGATTACCGCTTGAGATCATAAAGAACATTCCAAGCAAAGTTGATAGCAATAACATGTAAAATTCCAGAACATGTTTATGACTTTTCAGCCATGTATAAGCTTGTGTAGAAATAATAAGCGTTCCAAGGTTAAGGATATTTTTTTGCAGTTCTATCAGCTTGGTTGTTTGAAATGTATTACCAAACAATACTCCATCATTGTTCATAAAAAATCCGGCAACAAAGTTTGCAAGCAGTAAAATATTTACAACACCCAACACGGTTTTATTTTTCCATTCATTATTCCCTACTTTAATAAACAGCAAAATGAAAATAATAATTGCGACAAGCAATTCAAATTTCATCAGAATAAAAAACTGTGTTGTCATATCACTCATTTCAAGGTTATGGTTGAAATTGTATGTTGAATAATATTTTCTGTTGCCGGTGTAATTAAATTGTTCAACCAAAAAGGTGCAATACCAATTGCAACAATTCCAATAATCAAAATTGCTGCTGCAAATTTTTCATTCCAAGTCGCATCAACCTCACCTCCAGTTCCTCTCAAAAGGAGAGGGGAGCTATCTGCTGAAGTTTTAAGCGGTCCCATAATCGCTTGTCCAACCGCTCTTAAAATATACACCGCCGTTACTACAATAGATGCACAGGATAAAATTGTAGCAATGCGATAGAGCGTGTCGGTATTTTGCCATGAGCCCATGAATACAGTTACTTCTGCAACAAAGCCGCTAAGTCCCGGAAGTCCCAATGAACAAAAACCGGCAAGCACAAACACAGTTGAAATAAATGGCATCACTTTTAATAAACCACCCAATTGCGCCGTCCATCTTGTGTGTGTGCGGTCGTAAATCATACCGATAGCAGCGAAGAAAAGTGCTGTCATTAACCCATGTGAAACCATTTGCATCACTGCGCCGTTGATTGCTGTTTGTGTAAGCATTCCTATTCCAAGCAAAACAAAACCGCAATGACTAACAGAAGAATATGCGTTGATATATTTCAAATCTTTCTGCATCATTGTCGCGAAAGCTCCATAGATGATTGCTATTGTTGCAAGCACAATTATAATCGGTGAATAAAAATGAGCTGCATCAGGCATTAGAAAAGTTGCAACGCGCAAACATCCGTAACCACCAAGTTTCATGGAGATGCCTGCAAGAAACATAGATGCTGCTGTTGGAGCAGAGGAATGACCATCTGGTACCCATGTATGAAAAGGAAAAAGCGCACCAAAAACCCCAAAGCCCACAAAAGCAAAGGGGAAAAATATTTTTTGTATTTCAAGTGGTACATGCTGTTGAGAAATTTTTTGTAGTGCAAATGATGAACTACCGAAGATATTGCTGTT
>Ga0081539_10001435_pt1 | contig 40814 bp, 42 predicted proteins | sample TabmetS4T2R2_FD_71023 | JGI IMG/M metagenome (GOLD analysis project Ga0081539, IMG submission 71023) | Tabebuia heterophylla rhizosphere microbial communities from the University of Puerto Rico - S4T2R2 | ecosystem: Host-associated > Plants > Roots > Rhizosphere ... | reverse complement strand
GATTGTCGCCCAGCGGCGGAACTCGCTTGCCTCAACGCCGCGCCGCGACAATCATCGAACCGCTGCGACCAACGCCTCTCATCCTGATTGTCGCGCAGCTCGCATCCAGATTGCCGCGCTACAGCCAAGTAGTCCTGCTGAACCTTCCAGGGCTCAGAGGTCGTGTTCGTGGTCGTGGTGCCGGCGCCCTTGGGGCGGCTCGCTGTTGCCGCGGCGGCACCCGCAACGGCAGTTCCCGCCACGACCGCAGCAGTAGCGACGTCGCACATTACGCGGCCTCGTGGCGAGCGATCTGCTCCGCCTTCCATCGCGCCGCTTCACTGCGCGACAGGACCCGCATGTTTGAGCGGCGCAGGTCAAGAGGGTCGTGGTTGAGGAAGAGGACGACCTCTCCGCGCTGAGCGCCCATCAGCAACCGCGAGAGGCGGGCGTAGGGCTGTCTCGTCCGCTGGTGCGACAGGTAGCGAACGGCGGCACGGGAGGACGCGACATGACACCGCCCCCTGCCGTTGGAGAGTAGGCGCCAGTCGCTGCCCCATTCGTCACGCAGCTTCGGCCAATCGGCTGCGTCCAGGATCATGGAGTGACCAGCGCCATAGCGTCCGGACAGCGGGACGGCGACGACGTCGCGGACTTCGACCGCTGTGCGGCGTGGTGGTGGGAAGGAGATGACCTGCCCTGCGTCTTCGCGCGGGCAGGATGCTTTATCGTTCATGGGTACTCACTTCCGCTCGCCTTGCTCGGCGGCGGGTTGCTGGATGTTGAGACAGTGTGGTCGGCGAAGCGGGGCGCTTCGCGTTCCCGCCCGTGGTGGCGCACGGGCACAGTGGGGAGTGCGCGGGGCTCGTCTTGGACGGCCCCTGCATGGTGGGCCGCCGATCATGTCGAGCAGCCGCGCAGCACGATGCGAGCCGCTCTGCGGCGGGTTCTCTGCACTTTCGGTGCTCCTTGTCTGGTCAGTGGGAGTGAACCAGCAGACAGGCCGCTGGTCGGACCGCCGGTCTCGTGCTGGGCATGGTGATGGCTGCACACTTGCACCGGGGTAGCCGCGCAGAAGGCCCCGCGCGGGGGATCAGGTACTCACTGGCGGCTCTGACGCGTTAGGCGGTGGGATGGGTGCGGAGCGGCGCTAGAAGCCGCCCAGCGGGCTTTGCAGAGTCACCACGGCCCGATTGGCGGTTCGCTGCGGGTTTGGGGCCCTACGGGCTGACCGTGAGTCGCGGCGTGATCCTCGCGGCCCTCTCGTAGCCCGCGCGCACAGCAGTCTCGGCAAAGTCAGCCGCGGACCGGGGCACCAGCAGGCAATCGAACAGCGGCAACGCAAGGATGCCGTGCTCCGACCTCATCGTCTCCAGCGCATGCGTCAGGGCCTGCGCTTCGATGGCTGCAAGGAAGTGCGCGACCAGCTTCTCCCGGTTCTCGTGGAGATGCCGTAGACCAGGCGGCACGTAGTTCTCCGCCTCGGCGAGCACAGGGTGGCTCGCCAGCATGGTCGCGGCGACGTCCTTGACGTTGAACTGCCGGACATTTGCCGGGGTTCGCTGGGTCCACCTACGAAGCGGCGAGCCCTTCCCCAGCGATGCGTTCACGAAGTGCTTGCCAACGTGACGTGGCACCCCCGGCGCGATGTACGGGTCGGCGTCCGGGAAGGCGAGCCCCGCGAGCCCGTACAGGATGGACAGGCGAGAGGCCGTGACGTCGATCTCGGCGACGGGCTCGCCGTTGATCCTGATGCCCGCGAGCCGCTCCTCTTCGCTCATGGTCTGGTACGGCTCGGGTTCGCTGCTGTGCCACGCGCCGCCGAGCGACCACGCCCCGTGGAAGATGCGGCGCCAGCGCGGGGGCGTGCAGCCCTCGACGGTGAAGGTCGCAGCGAAGGCGTTGTGGGCTTCCACCCCGCTGCGCAACGCGGCAGCCGTCACGCTTTCCGCCGGGATGGGCAGAGACCGCAGTACGCGCTGGCGCCGGTCAGTCGCCAACGGGCGCAGCACCAGCGGCTCCTTCGGAGGGACCGGCTTGATGGAGGGAACGCGCTGCCAATCCTCCTTGACGCTCGCTGGGGTTACGCCGTGCTCGGCTGCCAGAGTCAGGAGGAGGGCGGTCGGCCAGAACTTGCTGGCGAGGCCGCTGAAGGAAGCTGCGATGTTCCCGTCTGCCGGCCACGCTTCCCAAGAGATGCCGTCTTCCTTGGCGACCAGCCCGAGCTGAACCAGCGCGTCCATGACGGGCCTGGCTTGGCGATAACCGACCGGCGCCCCCGTGAAGTCTTCGGGCCGCATCGCGCGGAACGTGATGGATGGCTGGTCGCCTGCCCAACGGCGGAGGAGACCGCCGACAATGGCCCCCACCGCGGCCCGCAGTTTGGCGCTGCCCGACGAGCGCCGAGCGCGCTGCCGGCCCGCATCGGTGAGCGGCGAGACGTGCGCAAGGACGGCATCGGTGAGAGCCCGCGCCGTGTCGGACACAGGGATCAGCGAGAGGGGGAGCTGCCGGGCTTCGCGCAGTGCGTGCGGGTCGGGGACGCTGGGGGGAGACGACCAGGAGGCGGGCTTCATTAGCGTTACCATCTACGCCCTTTGGGGCCCTCCCCTCGATATCTCATAGAGACGGTCATTCAGTCCTCCTTGCGACGTCCTGATGAGGCCCATTGAGAGACGATGATGGAGGAGAGTTCCTCCATCCCTGGTAGCTCCCTGCGTCCATCACGGCGGGGGACATGAAGGGCTGGAAGAGGTCGGATAGAGCCCTCGCCGTGACCGACGCAGGGGCGGGCTTCCGCACAGCTCCCGCGAGCATGATCTCGTCAATCTCAGTTGAGCCGGGCAGGCACGCTACCGGCGGACACGTCCCAAGCGATATCTGTCGCCTCTCCCGTCGAGCGACGCAGCGGCTGCCTGGGCGGACATTATGTGCTTGCTCCTGGTCGGTTCCCTCTGTTGGTCGGGTGGTAATGCTGCGCGATACACCCGGCGGTGGCCGGCCGCGCGCCATCGGGTTCCATGCTCAGGGGCGAGAATGCCAAGTGTCGAGCCGTTCGACCGCCCCCTCCCGCCTCCGGGCGATCACCCTGGACGGCAACCCGTGGTTCGTCGCCGCGGATGTCTACCGGGCGTTGGGGCTCAAGGTCGACCCGACCGTCCCGGCTATCTACGAAACGCCGCTGACGGGGTTTTCGCAGAGCACCCCTCCGCCTCCCCCGGTAGGTTCCCCCCCCATCCCGCCGGACGGCCCCCAGGGACAAACCCCTCCGCCCGCGCCTTCCAGGACTGGGTGACCCGGGAAGTCCTCCCCGCGATCCGCAAGGACGGCGCCTACGTGATGGGCGAGGAGAAGGTGCGGACGGGGGCTGCAAGCCGCCAACCGCTACCAGCCCAGGAAGGCCGCGTTGAAGGCGGACCGCTCAAGGGAGGCTGGACGTGGACAAGGATCGGATTGCGGGTGCCGCCACGCAGGCCAAAGGGCGCCGTGAAGGAGACTGCCGGGAAGGCGCTGGGCGACAAGAAGACGCAGGCCGAAGGCCAGGCAGAGCGCGTCGAGGGCAAGGCGCAGAACACGGTGGGCGGGGTGAAGGACGCCGTGCGTGAAGCCACCAAGAAGGACTGAGTGCGGGTACAGCTCGCCGTCCCGCGGGGCCCTACCGCTGGCGGGCGCTTCCACGGCGGTAGGCGTCCACGGCAGCGGTACTCCGCGTTGCCTTCGCGCCGTCCGCGCTGCTCACTGCTCAGTCCTCCGGACTTTCAGAGCCTGTGCCTGCCGCCAGCGCCATGCCTGTTCCTCGGACATGCGCAGCAGGTTGGCGCGACGTTGATCCATGGAGTCGCCGCTGACGAAGGCGACCATCTCGCCCGGCCGCGCCCCGACCAGCAGCCGATGGAGCAGCAGAGAAGGCGTGTGGTCGTTCCCCAGCGCCCGCGCCACGCCGCGCGTCGTCGTCACGTAGAAGTTGCCGTCCGCCGTCTTCGTGACAGTCAGCCGGCCGCCCGGGACGGCGCTGATGGTTCGCCAGTCGGCTCCGTCGAGGAGGGCGAACCGGCCTTCGCCATGTCGGCCTTGAAGGGGCACGCGGACGGGCTCCTCTTGGGTCGTGCTGCCGGTGGGTTCGGCGAGCGGCACCGCGGGCGGCGTCAAGTCAGCCGCGGCCGATGCCGGGGCGGCGTGATTGGTCATGGTGATCCTCTTGGCTGTGGCGCGCGGCTCCGCCTCTCGCGGTAGTCCGGCTGGGTGGGGTGGCGGTGTGGCGGGACCGATGGGCACCCCTGTCAGAGGTGTCCTTAAAGCCGCGCATGGCAGAACGCGCGCGCCATGTGGGCACCCCTGTCATAGTAGTCCCTAAAGCCGCACATTCAGTCGGCAGGCGCGCCATCACTGGTCGGAACCGCGTCCGGCCTTGCGATCTTCCGGCCTCTGCTTTCCGGTCCTCCGCTCACCAAGCGCGGCATTCAGCGCCGCCGTCACGCCCTCCGGGTCATCGGCGAAGAGCGCGGCGAACATCCATGGGTCACTGAACGCGAGGACGGTCTTGGCGAACACACGAGGGTCGACGCCAGCGCCTTCGCAAGGGCGATGACGCGTTCCGGGGGAACCGTGATTCTGCCGGTCTCGATGTTCGAGATCGCCCCGCCATCGCCCATGTCCGCCAGCTCGGCAAGTTGAGCCTGGGTCAGGCCACGCGATACGCGGAGCCCGCGGAGAAAGTCGCCAAGCGCCATTCGGAGCTTCCGCGCGTCGGGCGACCGGTTCAGCAGCGGCTTGCGCATGGAGGGCATCGCGGACGGTCCTCGACAAGAAAAACCCGCCCAGGCGGACCCGGGCGGGTTGCGGACTGATGCGGCCTCGGGCCGCTGCGAGGCTGATCTATGCGGCGCGCGCGTCGGGCTCTTGCAGGTGCGGCGGGTAATACGCGAAGGCGCCCGTGCGGCGCTGGCGCTTCGCGGCCCCTGCTTCGAGCCGCGCGATGCCAGTCAGCAGGGCGCCGATGGTCCGGGCGGGCGGCAGAACGGCCCCATGGCGATTGTGTGCCACCAGCCCCGCGCCCGTGCGCTCGATAGTCGCGGCGACCGCGTCAGTTGCTTCCCATCCCTTCCCGCGCTCCGAGCGAGGAGTGAGGACGTTCAGGAAGACGAGCCGGTCGTCGGTCTCACTACGCTCGGCACGCCAGCCGCGTCCCTGGGATCGCGCCCATGCATGGGCCTCGGCGATCTCCTCGGCTCCAAGGTTGGTCGAATCCATCTGCCTCTCCTTCGGTCGTCGCGCATCGGGCGCAGATAGAAGTCTGACCGGCTGCAAGGCGGAGCGGAAGATTACGTTTTCGGAACAGGAGAGGGGCGATACTTAGAAGGTAACGGGTCGCACCATCAAGGTGCGGCGGTCAGGCTGCCGGAGTGCGAGGTGTTAGGCCCGACAGCGAGGTCCACCGGTTCGCAACATGGAAGACTTGCCCGTCCGGTGTGCCGGGAGTGTGCCAGGATCACGAAGACGAGAGCGAAGCCATGGGCCGGCACTTGGGGCGCTCTTTCTCGCACAAACCGGGGCGGGCCTCCCCCAATATCGGACCGAATCGGTCTTTGTCGCAAAAATACTACAGCCGGTGGGCTGTGCGGCGCTTCCGCGCGTGAGGCCGCGCTAGGCTCCTACACGCAGCAACACCCGCCGCACCCCCGTCGCGGTCCAAGCACCACCGCGGGGCGTCGGCACGCCACGCTCTGTCAGCCCCGCGGCGATCTCACGCAGACTGGTCGCGCCGGCTGCGCGGAGTTCCTCCACGATAGGCGCCAAGCGGTGGGCCCCATGGTCCGCCTGGCGAGTGCGGGCGGCAGCAGCGGCGGCTGAGCCCGCCTTCGCGTCGGGCGGAGCGTCAGGGCGATACCCGCGGTCCCCGCCCAGCTTGACCCCGCGTGCCTTGGCAGCGGCCAGAGCCGCCTTCGTCCGTTCCGAGATGAGCCCAGCTTCTAGCTCCGCCACCGCGGCCATCTGCGTCAGGAGGAACCGCCCCATGGCGCCGGCAGGCACGTGCGGCATGTCCCCGAACGCGACGCCAACATCGCCGTCAAGGAGGGATCGCAGGAACGGCAGGTTTCTGGAGAGCCGATCCAGCTTCGCGACCAGCAGCACGGCGCCGGTCTTCCGGCATCGCGCAATGGCATCGTGCAGCTTCGGACGGTCGGTCCTCTTCCCGCTCTCCACCTCGACCATCGTCGTCAGGAGCCGGTCGCCCGGCCGCAAGAATGCCCTGATGGCTGCCTCCTGGGCTTCCAGCCCGAGGCCGCTCCGCCCCTGCTGGTCAGTGCTGACGCGGGCGTAGGCGACGAAGCTGCGGCGTTCGGCGGGGCTCATGGGGTCGGCTCCTGGGCTGGCCGCAGGATCAGACGCCCGGAGGACTCGCTATGTCAACACCCCATCAACGTCCGTTGATCGTGTGGGGATACAGACAGATCACGACGTGCCTGGCGCGCGATGGCGGAACGAGTACGATGCGAGGCGAGAACGTAAGGAGGCGACAATGCGCCTTGCCTCTGTCCTGCTGATCGCCCTGCTGGCATCCGGCTGTGCTCATCGCTTGACCGTCCAAGCGCCAGACGGGTCGGGCGGCACTGGGACCGCCACGCGTGGAGCCGGCTCCGGGTCGGTGGAAGCGACGATCAACGGCAAGCTCTACAGGGGACGCTGGACAGCGGCGACGGAGGGGAGCGTGGGCTTCGGGACGCTGCTCATGGGCTCCCGCACGATCTCTGGCACGTCGTTCGCCGCTGGCGGGTCATTCGGCATTGCCCTGCTGCGGTCCGAGGACGGCGGGACGATGCGCTGCGAGTTCAGCTACTCCGGCTTGAGTGGCGCGGGGTACGGGCGGTGCCAGGACGGCGAGGGGAAGATGTACGACCTGATGATCGGCTAGGCGGGACGCGGAGTTGGACGCCGCGGTCTAGCGGTGTGGCACGAGGTACGGCAGCGCGGATGGGGGGGACTTAAACCGAGATCGACTTCGAAAACCGCCTGAAACGTTGTTCTTGGTAGTTCCTACCCCCGGCCCCTCTTTGACGAGCGGGGCCCGCAGGTACCGGTACTTTCGCGGGTCCTTCACGGGTAACCCTCGGGGGACCCCACGGCGCTTGTGCCATGATGATCGGTTCCTCGTCGGGGCCTCGTGGAGACGTTGGCACGCTGAGCGAGTTCTGGTGGCGACGTGAGCCGCCCAGCTCATCGCTCGCCCAGTTCCCTGGGATCGTACTGCTCCTGGTCGGCAAGCGAACTCCAGAACTCCTCGACGGCTGTCATGGCGTTGTCGAGGTCGGCGCGCGTCGGGAAGTCTGGTTCGGACCAGCCGGACGAGTGCTTGAAGGCATTCACCCGAATGCGAAGGCTGTCGATGCCCGCAAGCGCCTGTTCGGGGACGACTGCATGCAGTGCCTCCAATGCGAGCCGGACCTTCTCGACGTGAGATTGGGAGGAGTTCCAGCGCCACGGCTGGCGTCCGTTCCATCGGAACTGTTCCTCGATGTACTGCTTCGTGTCCTTCTCCCAGGCGTGGTACTCGCGAAGATAGGCGCCTTGTACCAGGCTCTCGCCAAGCCAAGCGGCGGTCGTCGCCATCAACTCAAGGTCGAGCTGATCGAGGCCGCCCGCCGACCTCTCCCTCTCGGCGGACTCTTCGAAGAGCGCCAACGCTGTCTCGGCGGCTGTCCTGCGATGACCCGCTTGGACGAAGCCGCCGGTTGCGCCTGGCCGAAGATGGTTGAAGTACAAGGTCATGAGGTGCTGCCCGTCGCTAGGCCGGTCGCCCGCGAGCATGCAGATGCGACAGGTCGACCTCCGGATGCCTCAACAAGGCCAACGTCTCGGCTACCTCCCTCAGCCCCGGCCCCTTGTCATACCGCGCGCGCCCCTCGCCGCTGCGAGCATGGCCCATCAGGAAGTCAATGTGCCGATCCTGCTGCGCGTCCGTCATGGCGTCCCGCAGTCGGGTGATAGCGACGTGCCGGAAGGCATGCATCCCGACCCCTGGGCGATAGACCTTGATGGCCCGGCGGTACTCCACGAACCAACGGGTGATCCGGGGGCCGCGCCGCTTGTCTTGCCCCTGCGGCGGCAGGTCGGGGAACAGCGGATCGTCCGCGCTTGGCGCGATCTTCTGGACGTACTCCACGAACCCCAGCCGGTTCAGCTCCGGGTGAAGCGGCAACACTCGCTCCGCGTTCCCGGTCTTCAGTGACCGCCCGCCTTCCTCCGTGATCTTGAGGAACCACACCTCGCCGTCGCGGCCCAGATCACGGCGATACAGGTCGGCGAACTCCTCCAGGCGAGCCCCGTGATACAGCGCGAGGATCGGCAGCCAGAACCGTGCGTCGCGGATGATGAGAGGGCCTGGTTCGGACCGCCGATGCTCGCTCGCGCAGCCTCGCCATACGGGGGAGTCAAACAGCCGCTTCAGCTCGTCGGACGTCCACGCGCCCCGCTGCGCTCGCGCGCGGCGCTGCTCGGCGAAACGGTGACCCCCGACCAGCTCGGTACGCGCGCTGACGGTCAGGTGCCCGAGGTCAACCGCGTACTGGAAGAACTGCGAGAGCGCGGAGAGGTGTCGCTTGACGGTCTTGTCTTCTAGCCGCTCGGCGCCCTTCGCGTCGGCCGCAGCGATGATCTCGGCGAGCGGGCGGTCCTTGTCTTTGGGGGACTTGCCGTAGGTCGTCGGCAGCTTCCGAAGAGTGTCCAGGAAGCCGGTGATGTCGCCACGGTTGTACGCGTCTACGGGGCGCTCGCCGCACACCTCGACGAAGCGGCGCAGAGTGCCGCGCTCTTGGGCCATGACCTGATGACGAGCCCCGTCGATCTTCTCGCGGCGAACGAAGTGGGGGTCGATCAGTATCGAGACGGTCGGCGCGCCCGAGACGGGGGGCGGGGGTACAGGCGGGCCGTTCTCTAGCGGCTGAGGAGGTGAGGGGAGAGCCGGCGCCTCGTCTGGCGGGAGCACCAGTGGCACCCCCTCGTGGGCCCGGCGGAGTGCCTCTTCGTGCAGCTTGATCTCAGCTTCCAGCACGCCAAGCCCCAGCCGATCCCTGTAGCTGTGGGGGAGCCCGTGCTGCTGCATCAGCCGGTCCGTGATGTGGCTCCAGTTCCGGTCGTCGCGCAGACCGTGCAGCCGGCGCAACTCTTCGAGTTGCTCTGCGACCAATCCGGTATGCATGAGGCCGAGGGCACACGCGCCGCACTCGGGAGCCAGCGTCGTTAGATGCTGCTCGATCTGCTCCCGGAGGTACTCGCGGAGGATCGCGACGAGATCGGGGACGGTGTCGACGGCGCTCATGGCTCGGAGGCGTTCAAGAGCCATTCGGTACGCTCCGTCAAGGAGTTTCGCGAGGTGCTCCGCCTCCCAGTAGCGGCGGGTCCGCAGCGATACCGCCAGCTCTCGCCGCACCGGCCCGGGGAGTAGCCGCCGGTAGTAGAAGACGCCCCGCTTCCGGGCCAGGTGTGAGCATGGTGTGAGCGTTCGTGGCAAGACGAGCCTCGCGGGGCTGTCTCGCGGCGAAAACGCTGAGCGTTCAGGAGCTTGAGCGGCGCTGGCTGGGGGACCTGGATTCGAACCAAGGCTGCCCGGTTCAGAGCCGGGAGTTCTACCGCTAAACTATCCCCCAAGCGCCGGGGGAGCGCATCTAGCATCGTGGCCGGCGCCGTTCAACCCGGCCGATGGTGAATCCGCTTGCCCCCCACCCCACATCACCGGATCATCAATCTGTCCGCCGCATAGGCGCGGTTGGACCGGATCCGCAATGCCCGAGGACGCCGCCCGTTTCGCCCTTGCCGAGCCCGCCCAGCGCCCGCTGGCAGCGGCGCCGCGCATGGATTGGGCGCCGCCGGCCTATGCCGCGCTCGATCTGGGCACGAACAATTGCCGGCTGCTGATGGCGGCGCCCTCCTCCGGGGGTTTCCGGGTGGTGGATTCCTTCAGCCGCATCGTCCGCCTGGGCGAGGGCTTGGGCGCCACCGGCCGGCTCTCGGATGCCGCCATGGAGCGCGCCATCGCCGCGCTCAAGGCCTGCGCCGAGAAGCTCGGGCGCCGCGCCGTGCGCCGGCTCGAGGCGGTCGCCACCGAGGCCTGCCGCCGCGCCAGCAACGGCGCCGCCTTCCTCGCCCGGGTCGAGGCCGAGACCGGCCTCCGGCTGCGCATCATCTCGGCCCGCGAGGAGGCCGAGCTGGCGATGGAATCCTGCGCCCCGCTGCTCTGCCCGGAGGATCGCCGCGCGCTGCTGTTCGACATCGGCGGCGGCAGCACCGAGATCGCCTGGATCCGCGTGCCGCCGCGCCCCGGCGCGCCGCCCGAGCTGATCGGCTATGTCTCCCTGCCGCTCGGCGTCGTCACCCTGGCCGAGCGCGCCGGCCAGTCCTGCTTCACCGAGCGCGGCTTCCACGCCGTGGTGGAGGAGGTCGCGGCCCATCTCGCGGTGTTCGACCGGGTGCATTGCATCGGGCAGGAGATCCGCACCGGCGGGGTGCGGCTGATGGGCACTTCGGGCACCGTCACCACCCTGGCCGGGGTCGCGCTCGCGCTGCCGCGCTACCGCCGGCCGCTGGTGGATGGCCGCACGCTCGATTGTTGCGATGCCGATGCGGCGCTGGGCGACCTGTTCGCCCTGGGGCGCGAGGGGCTGGCGGCGCATCCCTGCGTCGGGCCGGACCGGGTGGAGTTCGTGCTGCCGGGCTGCGCGGTCTATGCCGCGATCCGCCAGGTGTGGCCGGCGACGCAGCTCACCGTGGCCGATCGCGGGCTGCGCGAGGGGATGCTGCTGCGCATGATGCGGCTGGACCGCCAGGCAGCGCGGCGGCGCTGGGGCGCGCGGCCGGAGCGGGAGGACCTGCCGGCGCGCTGAGGCTGGGGCGCGCGGCCGGCATGGCGCCGGGGGGAAGCATGGCGGAGGCAGTGCCGCGGTCGCGCTTCGAGCGCGGGCTGATCCTGGCGCTCTACCACCTGTTCAACCTGCTCGATTGGATCGCGCCGACGATGCGCTGGCTGCTGCCGCTCCTGGCGGCGGCGGTCGTCATCCGGATCGGCAGCGGCGAGGCTGGGCTGACGCTCGGCGCGCTCGGCTCCGGCGCGCTGGCCTTCATCCTGGTGGCGGTGATCCTCGAGGCGCGGCGCCCGGTCTGCACGGTGCTGCCGCTCGCCGTGCCCAAGACCTTGGCCGAGGCGGGCTGGACGGCGGAGGCCTGCGCCGGCCGCGTGGCCGACGTGCTGCAGGCGGTGGCGACCGCCGGGCGCTCGCGCGACCTGCCCTTCCTGACCGACCCGAAACTGCCGGTGCCTTCGGTGGAGGTGCCGGGAACCAAGCTGACCGCCCAGGCCCTGATCGACGTGGCGGCCATGCTGCTGGGGTCGCGGCGGATACAGATCAGCGGCGAGGTGGTGCGGATGCCGGGCCAGGACGGGCTCAGGGTGCGGCTGCGCGGCGGAGCGGTGATGGTGGACATGGCGGCAGCGGAGCAGGATCTGCCGGAGGTGCTGCGCGCCGTGGCAATGTCCTTCGCCGAGCGGGTGGCGCCCTACAACCTGGCGCTGGCGCTGGTCCCGGTGGATGCCGAACGGGCTCTGCGCATTACGGAAGACGGCGCCAGGAGCGTGCAGGCCGGCGGGCGCCAGCGCGTCGCCTTGGCCAATCTGCGTGCGCTCCTGTTGCTGGGCGCCGGCGACATCGAGCGCGGCGAGGCCGCCATCGACGCCGCCGCGCGGATCGCACGACCCTGGCATCCGATGACCCTGACGCTCACCGCCTGGCGGGTCCACCGCGACGAGCGGGCTGCGCCGGAGCTGCGCGCCTGGTACGACCGGCTGGCGACGCTGGCGGCGCCCTATCTCGCGACCTCCGAGCTGAACACGATGCTGGTGCTCGCCCGGGCGCGCGCGGCGGTGATCGATATCGACATGAGCCGGCTCGACTCGGTGGAGCGCGACCTGGAGGACAGCCTGGGATGGCTGGAGCAAGGCGAGCAGAAGGGGTGGGGCAGGCATCTGCCGGGATGGGCGGAGCAGGGCATCGCCAGGGCGGAACGGGTACTGGGCGCTATCGAGGCGGCCGAGGGGAGCAAGATCCGCCAGCGCGCGGAGCGGCTGGCAGAGCGCACGGCGGCGATGCGCGCCCGGCTGACCGCGGCGCGCCCGGCCATCGAGCAGGCCCTCGCCGAGGCGAAAGCCGTGGATGATCACCTGGCCGAGCTTCAGCCACTGATCGATGCGGTCATCGCGGAGCAGGACGCCAAGCGCGCGGCCACGCTGGCTGAGTATCGGCGCTGGCTCGAAGGGTAGTGGAAAGAGTGGGGGCGGAGTTCACGTCGCGGCAGTGCCGCGACCCCCCACACCCCCACCTCCTTTTTTTGCCTTATTGGCGCTTGCGGCTCCGCACTCTCAGGCGACGCCGCGTTGTCGGGCTGAGAACGGCGCTATTTACGCTTCCCCGTAGCCAAAAAAAGGAGGTGGGGGGTCTGGGGGGCGGAGTTCACTCCGCCCCCCAGTCTTTTTCCCGGCCCGCCTGTGCCGCCGGCCGTCGGGGGGCTATCTCCGGTGCCATGAAGCCGAGCCGACCCGGCGGGCCGCGCCAGCTGGCGCAGCGCCTGCGCAGTGCCGAGGGGCGCAGCGTCGCGAGCCAGCGCTGGCTCGCCCGCCAGCTCAACGACCCCTATGTGCGCGCCGCGCGCGAGCAGGGCTGGCGCTCGCGCGCCGCGTTCAAGCTGATCGAGCTCGATCAGCGCTTCCATCTGCTGAAGCGCGGGGCGCGGGTGGTGGATCTCGGCGCGGCGCCGGGCGGCTGGACGCAGGTGGCGCTGCGCGCGGCGGGGCCGCAGGGCGTGGTGGTGGCGCTCGACCTTCTGCCGATGGACCCGATCCCCGGCGCGATCGTGCTGCAGGGCGATTTCCAGGAGGACGAGGTGGAGCGGCGGGTGCGCGAGGCGCTGGCCGGCGATGCCGATCTCGTGCTGTCGGACATGGCGCCGAACACCACCGGCCATGCCGCGACCGATCATCTGCGCATCATGGCGCTGGCCGAGCTCGCGCTGGATTTCGCCATCAAGGTGCTGGCGCCGGGCGGCGGCTTCGTCGCCAAGGTGTTCCAGGGCGGCAGCGAGAAGGCGATGCTGGCGGCGCTGAGGCGCCACTTCGCCCAGGTCCGCCATGCCAAGCCGCCGGCGAGCCGCAAGGAGAGTGCGGAACTCTATGTGGTCGCGACCGGGTTCCGTCCCGGCTAGTGTCCCCAATGGCCTGCTGATCCGCTCCGTTAGCTGCGAAGGGCAGCGAACTTCGCGGGCAGGACACTAGGCCGCTCCCAGTTCCCCGCGGGGTCCGGGGGGCATCGCTTGCCCCCCGGCGGGGAGGTCCAGGAGGGGCGGCGCCCCTCCTGGCCCGCACCGGGGCCTGAAAGAACCGCGGCATGGGTCCCGGCCGGGCGTCAGCCCCGCTTCCGCCGCAACCCTCCTGCGCTTGCTAAATCCCATCACATGGGGCTATGGCGGCGCGCCAAGGTCGCGGAAAGGTCGCTCGATGTCGCCGGACTTGGCTCCCCAGGATTCCCTCCCCGAGGCCAGGCGCGCGCCGGATGGCCGGCTCGTCATCGAGGAGGCCTATGCCTTCGACGACGTGCTGCTGGTGCCGGCCTATTCCACCGTGCTGCCGGGCCAGACCGACACCCGCACCCGCCTGACCCGCGAGATCGCGCTCAACATCCCGCTGGTCTCCGCGGCGATGGACACGGTGACCGAGGGTGCGATGGCGATCGCCATGGCGCAGGCCGGCGGCATCGGCGTGGTGCACAAGAACCTCGCCATCGAGGAGCAGGCGGCGCAGATCCGCCGGGTGAAGAAGTTCGAGAGCGGCATGGTGGTGAACCCGCTCACCATCCATCCCGACCAGACGCTGGCCGAGGTGCGCGCGCTGCAGGAGCAGCACCGCATCTCCGGCATCCCGGTGGTGGAGCGCGGCACCGGGCGGCTGGTGGGCATCGTCACCAACCGCGACGTGCGCTTCGCGACCGATCCCTCGCTCCGCGTCTACGAGCTGATGACGCGCGAGAACCTGATCACCGCGAGCCCCGACATCACCCCCGACCAGGCGCGCGGCCTGCTCCACAAGCACCGCATCGAGAAGCTGCTGGTGACCGACGAGACGGGGCGCTGCGTCGGCCTCATCACCGTCAAGGACATGGACAAGGCGCTGGCCAACCCGCACGCGTCGAAGGACGCGATGGGGCGGTTGCGCGTCGCCGCCGCGACCGGGGTCGCCGAGGACGGGCTCAGGCGCGCCGAGGCGCTGGTCGCGGCCGAGGTCGACGTCATCGTAGTGGACACCGCGCATGGCCATTCCGGCGGCGTGCTGGCGGCGGTCGAGCGCATCAAGCGGCTGTCCAACTCCGTGCAGGTGGTGGCCGGTAACGTGGCGACGGCCGAGGGCGTGCGGGCGCTGATCGAGGCCGGGGCGGATGCGGTGAAGATCGGCATCGGCCCGGGCTCCATCTGCACCACCCGCATCGTTGCCGGCGTCGGCGTGCCGCAGCTGACGGCGGTGATGGAATCGGCCATCGCGGCGCGCGAGCATGGGGTGCCGGTGATCGCCGATGGCGGCATCCGCTCCTCGGGCGACATCGCCAAGGCGATCGCGGCGGGGGCCGATGCGGTGATGATGGGCAGCGTCTTCGCCGGCACCGACGAGGCGCCGGGCGAGGTCTTTCTGTACCAGGGTCGCTCCTACAAATCCTATCGCGGCATGGGCTCGATCGGGGCGATGGCGCGCGGCAGCGCCGACCGCTACTTCCAGGCCGAGGTGTCGGACAACCTGAAGCTGGTGCCCGAAGGCGTCGAGGGGCGGGTCGGCTACAAGGGGCCGGTCGGCACCGTGATCCACCAGATGGTGGGGGGCTTGCGCGCCGCCATGGGCTATACGGGCTGCGCCACCGTGGCGGAGATGCAGCGCCACGCGCGGTTCCGCCGCATCACCGGGGCGGGGCTGCGCGAAAGCCATGTGCACGACGTGGCGATCACGCGCGAGGCACCCAATTACAGGCAGGAGGGCTGAGGCCCTTTATACTTGCTTCCGTAACGAATGCGCGGGAGGCTTGGCCGGCCGGGCACGGGACGCTTCGCCATGTCGCAGACCAAGGTCGTGCTGTTCGATGCCTATGGCACGCTGCTCGACGTGCATTCCGCCATGGCCGCGCATGCGTCGCGGCTGGGGCCGCAGTGGCGGGAGATCTCGGCCGAGTGGCGCATGAAGCAGCTGGAATACACCTGGGTGCGCAGCCTGACCGGCGCGGCGCATCATGAGGATTTCTTCCTCTGCACGCGCACCGCGCTGCGGGTGGTGCTGGCCCGCCGCGGCATCGGCGACCCCAGCCTCGAGCCGTTGCTGATGGACGCCTATCTCCGCCTCGCCCCCTATCCGGAGGTGCCCGCCATGCTGCGCAGCCTGCGCGCGCGCGGGCTCGCCCTCGCCATCCTCTCCAACGGGACGCCGGGGATGCTGGCGAGCGCCTGCGAGGCGGCGGGGATCGCCGGGCTGCTCGACGAGGTCCTCTCGGTGGAGGCGGTGGGCGTGTTCAAGCCCGATCCGCGGGTCTATCGCCTGCCGGTGCGGCAATTCGGGGTGCCGGCGGACCGCATCATGTTCGTCTCCGGCAATGCCTGGGACGGCCAGGCGGCGCATGCCCATGGCTATCGCGTGGTGCGGGTGAACCGCGAGGGCGGGCCGGACGAATACGGGCTGCGCGAGGAAGGGGTGCCCGAGCTTCCGGACCTCTCGGGGTTGGCGGCCCTGGTGACGTGACCCCCGCCGCCAGGCTGGCGGCGACGGCCGAATTGCTGGCAGCGCTGGAGCGGGAACCGCGCCGCCCCGCCGATGCCATCGCCAATGATTTCTTCCGCGCCCGCCGCTTCATCGGCGGCGGCGACCGCCGGGCCGTCGCCGAGCGCGCATGGGGCGTGGTGCGGCAGCGGCTGCGGCTCGATTGGCATCTCGGGCGGCTCGATCTCGCGCCGACGCCGCGGCTGCTGCTCGCCGCGCATCTGCTGCTGGCCGAGGGCGGGAACGAGACGGCGCTGCGCGAGGGGTTCGGCGGCGGCCGCTACGGGCTTGCGCCGCTGGAGGGGGCGGAGCGGCGGGTCGCCGCGCTCGTCGGACGGCCGCTGGTGGTCGCGGAGATGCCGGATGCCGTGCGCCTGGACCTGCCGGGCTGGGTGCTGCCGGATTTCGCCGCCCGCTTCGGCGCGCGTCTCGCCGCCGAGGCCGCCGCCATGGAGCAGCCTGCGCCGCTCGACCTGCGCGCCAACCTGCTGCGCGGGACGCGGGAGCAGGCGGCCGCGGCGCTGGCCGCGGAAGGCATCGCGACGGCGCCGACGCCGTTCTCGCCCTGGGGGCTGCGGGTGGAAGGGCGCCGGCCGGTGACCGCCACCGGGGCGTTCCGCCGGGGCCTGGTCGAGGTGCAGGACGAGGGCAGCCAGCTCATCGCGCTGCTGGCCGATGCGCGGCCGGGCATGCGGGTCGCCGATTACTGCGCCGGGGCCGGGGGCAAGACCCTGGCGATGGCGGCAAGCATGGGCAATCGCGGCCGCATCGTCGCCTGCGATACCTCGGCGCCGCGGCTCGAGGGGGCGGTCAGGCGCCTGAGGCGGGCAGGGGTGGACAATGCCGAGCGCCACCTGCTGGTGCCCGGCGACCGCTGGGCCAAGCGGCGGGCGGGGCAGTTCGACCGCGTGCTGGTGGACGCGCCCTGCACCGGCAGCGGCACCTGGCGGCGCAACCCCGATGCGCGCATCCGCACCCATCCCGAGGACCTGGAGGAGCTTGCCGCGCTGCAACATGACATTCTCTCCAGGGCCGCGGAATTGGTGCGCCCCGGCGGGCGGCTGGTCTACGCTACCTGTTCCCTGCTGCGCGCGGAGGACGAGGGGCAGATGGAGCGGTTCCTCGCGGAACGGAGCGAGTTCGTGCCCATGCCGCTGACGGCGCTGTGGCCTGCCGTGGCGCCGGGCGCGGCTGCGCCGGGCCCCGGGCCGTACCTGCTGACTTCGCCGGCGCAGCATGGGACCGACGGCTTCTTCGCCGCGGTGCTGGAGCGGCGCGCATGATCAGCGTCCGCCGCGCACGGCCCGATGACGCCGCCGGGGTTGGTGCGGTGCACGCGGCGGTCTGGCGCAGCGCCTATCCGGGCATCCTGCCGGACGACTACCTGGCGGGGCTCTCGGCGCGGCGGCTGGGCGGCTTCTATCGCGGCGCCATCCTCGACCGCCGCCAGGCCCACGCGGTGTTCGTGGCCGCGGCCGACGGGCCGGACCTGATGCCCGGACATCCGCCCGGCACGGTGATCGGCTTCTGCTCCGGCGGGCGCGCGCGGCGCGCCGGCCTCGCCGATGGCGAGGTGGAGACGCTCTACCTGCTGGACGACTACCGCGACCGCGGGGTGGGACGGCGGCTGATGCGGGCCATGGCGGCGCATCTGCGCGCGGTGGGGTGCCAGTCGGTCCTGCTCTGGGTGCTGCGCGACAACCCGAGCCGCTGGTTCTACCAGCGCCTGGGCGGACGCCCGGCGGCACAGGAGACGATCCGCTTCGCGGGGCAGGACACGGTGCAGCTGGCCTATGTGTGGGACCCGATCGAGAGCCTGCTGGCGGCGACGGCACCGGCGCCGGAGCGGTGAAGCTTGGGGGGCGGAGTGAACTCCGCCCCCCAAACCCCCCACCTCCTTTTTTTGGATACTTGGTGCGGGTGGCATCCGCACTCTCAGGCGCCACGCCGTTGTCGGGCTGAGAACGGCGCTGGCCACGCTTCCCCGTAATCAAAAAAAAGGAGGGATGGGGTCTGGGGAAGGGAGTTCATCTCCCTTCCCCAGTCTTTTTCTAATCCAGCGTCTGCCGGAACCGCCGCACGGCGATCGCCACCGCGACCAGCATGATGACCCCCAGTGCCAGCACGTCGCGCGTGAGGTCCGTGAGGTCCGAGCCCTTCAGCATGATGCCGCGCACGATGCGCACGAAGTGCGTGAGCGGCAGCGCCTCGCCGATCCACTGCGCCCAGGTCGGCATGCCGGGGAAGGGGAAGGCGAAGCCGGAGAGCAGGATGTTCGGCAGCACGAACATCATCACCATCTGCATCGCCTGCAGCTGGTTCTGCGCCACGGTCGAGAAGGTGTAGCCGATCGAGAGGTTGGCGGCGATGAAGAGGGTCGCGAGCAGCGCGAGCAGGCCGAGGCTGCCGATCACCGGCACGCCGAACATCAGCCGCCCGGCGATGATGATGAGGATGGCCTGGAAGAAGCCCACAATGACATAGGGCGTGATCTTGCCGAGCATGATCTCGATCGGGCGGATCGGCATGGCGAGCAGGCTTTCCATGGTGCCGCGCTCGACCTCCCGCGTCACCGAGAGCGCGGTGAAGATCAAGAGCGTCATGGTGAGGATCAGGCCGAGCAGGCCGGGCACGATGTTGAGCTGCGACGAGGCTTCCGGGTTGTAGCGGTTGTGCTGGCGGATCTCGAAGGGCGGCGCGGCGGCATCGCCGAGGCGGTCGTCGAGCAGTGCCGTGTTGACGATGCCGACCATTGCCGCGGTGGCGGCGGAGGAGGCGACGGGATCGGTGGCGTCGGCGGCGATCAGCAGGGCGGGGGTCTCGCCGCGGCGCACCGCGCGCTCGAAGCCGGCGGGGATCTCGATGCCGAAGAGGACGTCGCCCGAGCGGAACAGCGCGTCGAACTCGGCTTCCGTGGTGACCACGCGGCGGATGTCGAGATAGCGGGTGTTGACCGCCGCGGCGAGGATGGAGCGGCCGAGATCGGTGTTCTCCTGCATGAGCACGGCGGCCGGCAGGTGGCGCGGCGTGGTGTTGATGGCGTAGCCGAACAGGGTGAGCTGCAGCAGCGGGATGGTGACCAGGGTGGCGAGCGTGATGCGGTCGCGGCGGAGCTGGATGAACTCCTTCACCAGCACGGCGCGGAAGCGGGAGAAGGTCATCGGAAATTGTCCTCCGCCTGTCCCATGAGGTCGATGAAGACGTCTTCGAGGCTGGGCTCGGCGCGTTCCCAGGCGAGGCCTTCGCCGCGGTGCTGCGCGATGGCCAGTTCCAGCTTCGCCGGATCGTGGCCGGAGACGTGCAGGCTGGCGCCGAAGGGGGCGACCATGTCCACGCCTTCGGTGGCGAGCAGCTTCTCCTGCAAGTCGTGGAGGTCGGCGCCGCTGACGGTGTAGGTGGCGAGGCCGGCGCGTTCGACCACCTCCTCCACCGTGCCCTGCGTCATCAGGCGGCCATAGGCGATGTAGGCGATGGCGTGGCAGCGCTCGGCCTCGTCCATGTAGTGGGTGGAGACGAGGACGGTGAGGCCCTCCGCGGCGAGGGCGTGGATCTCGGTCCAGAATTCGCGGCGCGCCTTGGGGTCGACGCCCGCAGTGGGCTCGTCGAGCAGCAGGAGCTGGGGGCCGGGGAGGATGGCGGCGCCGAGGGCGAGGCGCTGCTTCCAGCCGCCGGAGAGCTCGCCGGCGAGCTGCGTCTCGCGGCCTTCGAGGCCGAGGCGCTTCACCGCATCGCGCGCGGCGGTGCGGGGATTCCCGAGGCCGTGGATGCGCGCGACGAATTCCAGGTTCTCGACGATGGTGAGATCCTGGTAGAGCGAGAAGCGCTGCGTCATGTAGCCGACATGGCGCTTGATCTCGCCGCTCTGCGTCCGGATGTCGTAGCCGAGGCAGGTGCCGGTGCCGGAATCCGGCGTGAGCAGGCCGCAGAGCATGCGGATGGTGGTGGTCTTGCCCGAGCCGTTGGGGCCGAGGAAGCCGTAGATCCGCCCGGTCGGGACCTGCATGGTGAGGTCCTTCACCACGGTGCGGCCGCCGAAGCTTTTCGTCAGGCCTTTGACGTCGATGGCGATCTCGGTCATTGGCGCGGTCCGTCGTGGATCAGGGTGATGGTGACGGGCTGGCCGACGCGGAAGGCGTCGGGCCGCGTCGGGCGTGCTTCCACCTTGAAGACGAGCTTGGCGCGTTCCTCGAGGGTGTAGACGACGGGCGGGGCGAATTCGGCGCGCGGGGCGATGAAGCTGATGCGCGCCCGCAGGCCTTCGGGGCAGCCATCGCAGGCGGCGGCGACCATGTCGCCGGTGCGGATGCGCGGCACGAGAGGCTCGGGGACGAAGAAGCGGAGCTTGAGGTTGCCCGGCGGCAGCAGGCCGAGGACGGGGCGGCCCATGGGGACGACCTCGCCGGGGCGGAAATAGATGCGCTCGATGCGGCCGGAAGCGGGGGCGCGCACTTCGGTGCGGCGCATGCGCGCTTCCGCCGCTTCCAGCGTGGCGCGCTGCTGCGCGAGGGTGGCGCGGGCGGCCTCGATGTCCTCGCGGCGGGCGGAGAGGCGGGCGTTCTGCACCTGCTGGCGGATCGCGTCGAGCGCCGAGCGGTCACGGCGGAAATTGGATTCCGCCTCGTCGAGACGGGCGCGGGAGGCGACGTTGCGGGCGGCAAGCTCGCGCTGGCGTGCGACCTCGGTAGTGGAGAATTCGAAGGCGGCCTCGGCCTGGCGCTGCTGGGCCTCGAGCACCATGATCTCCTCGGGGCGCTGCTGCGTCGCTTCCAGGCGCGCGAGGCGGGCTTCGGCTTCGGCGACATGGGCGCGGGCGGAGTCGACATCCGCTGCCTGCGTGGGGGCTTCGAGGGCGAAGAGGAAGGCGCCCTGATCCACGACGTCGCCCTCGGCGACGGCGAGGCGGGTGACGCGCAACGCATCCTCGGCGCCGATGAAGAGGGTGTCGGCCTCGACCCAGCCTTGGAAGCGTTCGGCGCGGTCCTCGCGGCAGCCGAGCAGCAGCACGAGCAGCACAAGGGCGGCGCGCTTCATGGCGCAAGCTCCGGCACGGCATCCGCGAGCGCCTGGAATTCGCGGAGGAACAGGTTGTCTGCCGCGGTCCATTCCTGCCGGTGCGCCTGCTCCGCCCGGCAGGCCGCGAACAGCGCGATGCCGAGCAGCAGCACCGCGAACAATCCGGTTCCTTTGTTCGGTCGAAGAGGCCGTTCCTCCGTCCCGGCCACGCGATCGCAGCGCGCGGGGACGGTGCCGGGCTCAAGGATCGCCGAAGGCGACCGGCGAAGCCGGCGCGCAGCGTCCTTGAACCCGGCGCCGTCGCCGCGCGAGGCTGGGAGCGCACGGGACCTCATGGCGTCGGCTCCCGTGGCGCGCCCAGCACCAGGCCGAGATGCGCGTTCAGCATGGCCTCGACGTCCAGCGGGTCGAAGGCGCCGAACAGCGAATCCCAGACCACCGCGGCGATCACCGGCGCCATCAGCAATTGCGGAAACCGGGCGTAGGCGTCCGAGGCGATCTCGCCGCGTGCGGCGGCGCGCGTCAGGACGCGCTGCATCATGGCGATGCCGCGGCTGACGACGTGGTCATGGTGGAAGCGCGCGATCTCCGGGAAGCGGGGGCCTTCGGCGATGAGCAGGCGCAGGATGTCCTTGCGGCGGGTGCCGAGCAGCTCGGTGCGGGCGAGGGTGATGATGCCGTGCAGCAGGGCGGGGGTGGGGACGTCCTCGCGTGCGGCGAGCGCCTCCACCTGGTCGAGCATCGGGCCGACCAGGCTGAGCAGGAGCTGCTGGAAGAGGTCCTGCTTGTCGCGGAAGTGGAGGTAGATGGTGCCCTTGGCGATGCCGGCGCGGCGCGCGACCTCGTCCAGCCGGGCGGCGGCGTAGCCTTCGGCGATGAAGACATCCGCGGCGGCGGCGAGGATTGCCTGGCGGCGGTCCTCGGGCGGCAGGGTGCGCGGCTTGCGGGGCGCGGCCATGGTGGCTGGCCTTCTTTGTGACTGACCAGACAGTCATAGCAGAACGCGCTCGGTGGCCAAGGGTTTCCTGGCGGCATGGGGGGCTTGCGCCCGACTCGCTTGCCGATCCCGCCGCACTGTGCTGGAAGCCGCCATGGCCGAGCCCTCCAGCACCCTCCACGACCGCATCCTGATCCTCGACTTCGGCAGCCAGGTGACCCAGCTGATCGCCCGGCGGCTGCGCGAGAGCGGCGTCTATTGCGAGATCTGGCCGTTCAACGCGGCACCAGAGGCGCGCATCCGCGCTTTCGCGCCGAGGGGGATCATCCTCTCGGGCGGGCCGGCGAGCGTGACCGAGGGCGAAAGCCCTCGGGCGCCGGAGGCGGTGTTCGGCATGGGGCTGCCGATCCTCGGCATCTGCTACGGGCAGCAGACCCTGGCGGCGCAGCTCGGCGGCGTGGTGGAGGGGAGCGACCACCGCGAATTCGGCCGCGCCTTCGTGGACGTGACCGGCGAGTGCGCGATCACCCAGGGCGTGTGGGCGAAGGGCGCGCGCGAGCAGGTGTGGATGAGCCATGGCGACCGCATCACGCGGCTGCCGCCTGGCTTCCGCGCGGTGGCGAGCAGCGAGGGCGCGCCCTTCGCGCTGATCGCCGACGATGCGCGGCATTTCTACGGCACCATGTTCCACCCCGAGGTGGTGCACACGCCGCATGGCGCGGCGCTGCTGCAGAACTTCGCGCAGCTCGTCTGCCGCTGCCGCGGCGACTGGACGATGGCGGGCTTCCGCCAGGAGGCGATCGCGCGCATCCGCGACCAGGTCGGCGGCGGACGCGTGGTGTGCGGGCTGTCGGGGGGCGTCGATTCCTCCGTCGCCGCCGTGCTGATCCATGAGGCGATCGGCGACCAGCTCACCTGCATCTATGTCGATCACGGGCTGATGCGCGCCGGCGAGAGCGAGCAGGTGGTGGGCACCTTCCGCGACCGCTTCAACATCCGGCTGGTGCACCGCGACGCCTCGGAGCTGTTCCTCGGCCAGCTCTCGGGGGTGACGGATCCGGAGGGCAAGCGGAAGATCATCGGGCGGCTGTTCGTCGAGGTGTTCGAGGAGGAGCAGAACAAGCTCGGCGGCGCGGATTTTTTGGCGCAGGGCACGCTGTATCCGGACGTGATCGAGAGCGTCTCCGCAACCGGCGGGCCGAGCGTGACGATCAAGTCGCACCACAATGTCGGCGGGCTGCCGGAGGGGATGCGCATGAAGCTCGTCGAGCCGCTGCGCGACCTGTTCAAGGACGAGGTTCGCGCGCTCGGGCGCGAGCTCGGCATTCCCGAGGCGATCGTCGGGCGGCATCCCTTCCCGGGGCCGGGGCTCGCGATCCGCATCCCCGGCGAGGTGACGCGCGAGAAGGCCGACATCCTGCGCAAGGCGGACAGCATCTTCCTGGAAGAGATCCGCAATGCCGGGCTGTATGACGCGATCTGGCAGGCCTTCGCCGTGCTGCTGCCGGTGCGCAGCGTCGGTGTGATGGGCGACGGCCGCACCTACGACCAGGCCTGCGCGCTGCGCGCGGTGACCTCGACCGATGGCATGACGGCGGATGTCTATCCCTTCGACATGGGGTTCCTGGCGCGCGTCGCGAACCGCATCGTCAACGAGGTGCGCGGGATCAACCGCGTGACCTACGACATCACCTCGAAGCCGCCGGGGACGATCGAGTGGGAATGAGGGAAACGGCGATGATAGGCGGCTCTAGCGTAGAATTTCGCAGAAAATACGATGATTTGCGGGCAGGGCAGACTGCTAGCCAGGGCACATCATCAATGGAATACCGCGGTAGATGCGAGCGTCTTTGTATCGTTGGGAGAAAGATGAGGTGCCGCGATCTGTGGAAGCTCGGCCGCGCGCGCCGGCCCAATATGACGAAGCGCATTGACGACGGTCCCGGCCAAGCTGCCAGGAGCAATCAAATGCTTATCCGCCCGCGTGGTCGTTGCCACCGTGCGCGGCGACGAACATGGCGACGGCCGACCGGCAATAGGATTCAATTTCGTTGTCGTCCTCCGCTCTCGCCTGATCGAAGCGTGCGATCATCAGGAGATCTGATCCTTTGAAAAGCGCGGCAAACAAGCGGGCGGACTGGAGAGGATCGGGCACCTTCAGAACCGCCTTCGCATGCAACTGACGCAACAGGGCCTCGATTTGGGCGATGACATGGGCGGGGCCGGCTTCGTAATGGAGCTTGCCTAACGACTCTTGATTCGTCTTGTCGGCCATGACCATGGCTTCGACACTGCGGACGTCTGATCTCAACAGCGCGCGAAGTAGAGTTGATCCCGCCGCCATGAGCTGATCTTCGACGGAACCATCGACGCCTCCAAGAAGTGCCTGTGGTGCAAACAACTGATGGCAGCCGGCCGCGATGGCCGCGCCGAACAGCGCCTCCTTGTTCTCGAAGTGCCGATAGATGCTGAGCTTCGATATCTTCGCCCGCTGAGCGACCTTGTCCAGGGTCGTCGCCTGAAAACCCAATTCCACAAAGAGTTCGCGCGCGGCGTCGACTATCGTTTGGCCAAGCGCCTCGTTGGCGGGCCGGCCGCGCCGGGCCTGGCTGTTTTCGGTCACGACAATTTCAGTCCTTGACAGTATCCTAATTCTTGAATTACGATACCACGAAGTGTCCGAAATATGCAAGCCAGCCCCAAGCCAACCCCTCATCCACACACGGAGCCCATCACCATGGATGACGTCATCATCATCGGCGGCAGCTTTGCCGGTCTCGCCGGCGCCCTGCAGCTCGGCCGTGCCCGCCGCAAGGTGACCGTTCTCGATACCGGCCTGCCGCGCAACCGCTTCGCCGGCCATTCGCATGGCCTGCTCGGCCACGATCACAAGCCACCGCTGGACATCCTGGCCGAGGCGCGGCAGCAGCTGGCGCGCTATCCCACGATCAAGCTGGTCGGTGCGCGGGCCGACAGCGTCTCCGGCGCCATCGACGATTTCTCCGTCCTCACAGGCGATGGCGAAAGCCTTAGGGCGCGCCGCCTGATCCTGAGCTATGGCGTCGCCGACCAGATGCCCGATATTCCAGGCTTTGCCGAAGGCTGGGGCACCTCCATCGTGCCCTGCCCCTATTGCGACGGCTTTGAAGTCGCCGGCCAGCATTGGGGCCTCGTCTGGTCCGGCCCGCAGTCGCTCAATCAGGTCAGGCTGTTCCACGATTGGACCGACAAGTTGACTGTCTTCGCCGATGGTCACGACATTCTGCCCGATGTCCGGACCGATCTGGCGCGCCGCGACGTACCTGTCGTCGATGGCCGGATCACCGAGATCGCCCATCACGGAGGCCATAACGCCACGGTCAAGCTCGATACCGGCCCCAATGTCGCGGTCGACATCCTGTTCGCGCATCCGCGTAACAAGCCGTCCGCAAGCCTGCATGAATCACTGGGCCTCGCCAACGGTCAATACGCCCCTCGGCATCATCCTCAAGGTCGACGAGCGCCGCGAAACCAGCATTCCCGGCATCTACGCCGCCGGCGACCTCGCCAACCCCCTCACGCCCCCCTCGGTCACCCTGGCATCATCGCACGGCGCGATGGCGGGTATCTTCGCCCAGCAGTCGATGGTGGTTTGAGAGCACAGATTGGAGATGAGCATGGCCGTCGAACCGGACAGCTCGGGTGTGCGCTTCCCTCCGCCATTCGTCTATCTGGGAGCGCTGCTGTTGGGGCTGGCGGCGGAGCGGTTCGTCACCCTGCGCTCTTTCGGCATCGACTGGCGGTTGCTCGTCGCTACGGGCGCGCTGCTGTTCGTTGCCGGCGGGACGATGATGCTTGCGGCGGCGGGGCTGTTCCGCCGGCTGGGCACCAGCGTTCCGCCGTCGCAGCCAACGACCCTCATCGCAACGACCGGCCCCTATCGGTGGACCCGCAATCCCATGTATCTCGGCATGGCGCTTCTCTATGCCGGCCTTGCGCTCGGCTTCGACGGGCCGATCGCCTTCGCCTTGCTCCCGTTGGTGCTGATCGCGATCCAGACGCAGGTGATCGCCCGCGAGGAGCGCTATCTCGAAGCGAAGTTCGGCGACGACTACCGCCGCTACAAGGCCGAGGTTCGCCGCTGGCTCTGACTACTCCGCCGCTGCCGCCTGCGGGGGCGCCCGTAGGCCAGCTCTCCTACGAGATCGCTGTAGTATCTGGAAAGTGTCCATCCGTCTTGCAGAGCCGTCGGCTATCCAACAACAGGAGGCATCAATGGTCTACAGTCTAATTGTCAAAAAAGAGATCCGCGGGAGCTTCGATCATGTCAACAACCAGCGTTGGGATGATGCTGCAAAGGGCCTAACACCAAACGCGTATCACTGGGTTGCCGGAGATCATGCGTTGGGGGGTGAGCGACATGGAAAGCAATCGGTGAAGCAGTGGTTCGAGCGCATGGGCCGTGTTTTCCCGAAGCTTCACATAGATATTGAGCAGGTCGAGGTGACGGGTTGGCCATGGAATACCACAGTTTTCGTCAAGTGGCGGGCCAACGCGAGGCTACTTGACGGCCAAAGCTCGTATGTGAACAGGGGCGTCCACGTCTTCAAGTTGCGATGGGGCAAGGTTTATTCGATTGAGGAATACTTCGACTCGCAGACTGCAGAACGAAGCCTCGCTATCCAAGCTCGTGCCGGTTTGGATGAAGCTGCGGCTGGACCAATCGTGAGCTAACGCGGATCATTCGTGTGATGCCGCCATCAGCTTGGCGTTAAACAGGCGTTGAGCGCCTGAGCCCTCTCCGGGAAGAAGTTCAGCAAGCGAGGGCGCGACCTTGCACCCTGAACCGTGCTGTCGCGCCTCGGAGCGGGTGGGTCTTGAGGTGTCCAGTTTACGCTGCCGGGAGTGTCCAGTTTGCGCTGCCAGCGGCATCCATTCACCTACAAACGGAGAGGGATGGCGCTTGGATGACGCTGCCGCGGCGGGTCCCGATCGATTTCGATAGATGCCGAAACCGCACAAAAAAATTTTTCATGCTATTTTTCCCTTTGAAATCCAGACCGTAACGTTTTGGCGGCCCATGGGTCGGCTTCTTGCGCGGCAACGAATAAAAAAATAGCTATATCAATGGCCTACTAGATTTAGAACAGCCTACTAGATTTAGAACAATCGAGTGGGAGTGAGCGGCAGCTTCGCTCGCAGCGGCTCCGCCCCTTTCGCGCCCTGACGCCGCCTCCAGCCATTGACGCGCGGTTCCGAGATCGCGGCGAAATTCGCGTTCTGAGCTCGCTTCATGCTCTAGTGTCCCGATTCCGAAGTTCTTGCCCATGGCGCGTACGCCGGAATCGGAACACTAGTGTTTGTTTTCAGTGGCCTGCTGATCCGCTCCGTTCGCTGCGAAGGGCAGCGAACTTCGCGGGCAGGACACTAGATGGTTCATGCTCTAGATGGTGCCGTGCGGGATACAGGCGCTGGCTGGGCCGGCGAGGCGGGGCGGGGCGCGGCACCGCGAAAGGGAAAGCGCGGCTGCTGGCCAGGCGGCGTGATCTCTGCCTCACTCTGCGCCGGCAATGAGGGGAGTGCGCGATGCCGAGCTTCGTCCTTCAACACGGCGCCTGGCACGGCGGCTGGTGCTGGGCGCGGGTCGCGGAGCGGCTGCGCGCGGCGGGGCGTCGCGTGCTCACCCCGACGCACACCGGGCTCGGCGACCGCAAGCACCTGCTCTCGCGCGAGATCACGCTGGATACCTTCGTCGCCGACCTGGTGAACGCCATCGAGGCCGAGGAGCTCGAGGATATCGTGCTGGTCGGCCACAGCTTCGGCGGCATTGCGATCACCGGCGCGGCGGACCGCATCCCGGCGCGCATCCGCCACCTGGTCTATCTCGACAGCATGATCCTGCAGCCCGGCCAGTGCGTGTACGACGTGGTGCCGCCGGAGGTGGCGGCGGGGCGCCGCAAGGCGATCGCGGAAGCCGGCGGGCTCGCCCTGCCGCCGCCGCCGCCCGCCTATTTCGGCGTGCCGGACGGGCCGGACGCCGACTGGATCGCGCGCCGCCTGACGCCGCACCCCGCGGGCACCTATGACAGCCCGCTCCGCCTGGCGAATCCGGTCGGCAACGGATTGCCTTGCACCTACATCGCTTGCAGCGCGCCGGCGCTGTCGACGATCGCCGGCGTCTCGGCCTGGGCGCGCGCGCAGCCGGGCTGGACCTGGCTGGAGATGACGACCTGCCACGACGCCATGGTCACCGCGCCGGAGGCGCTGACGCGCATCCTGCTCGAGCTGGCGTGATGGCGAAGCCGCCGCGGATCGCGAGGCTGACGCGCTTTCTCGACCTGTTGGCGGGAGCAGGGCAGGGGGAGGCGCTGCTCGCGCGCATCGAGGCCGCCGAGGGCAAGGCGCTGCGCGGCATCCTGGACGAAGCCGCGCGCAGCCCTGCCTTCGCCGAGGCCTACAAGCGCGGGCGGGTGCTCGATATCCGCGAACAGGGAATGCGCCAGCCGGACCCCGTCGCGCTGGGCCTGCCGGAAGCGGCGGCGGCGCTGCCCTTCGCCGAGGCCTTCGCGGCCCATTACGCGCCGCGCCTCGCGCAGCGCAGGGAGGGCTTCGCCGCGCTTTTCGCGGCGCTGGCGGCGCAGCCCGGCCCGCCGCTGATCCTGGAGACCGGAACGCTGCGGCTCGCCGGCAATTGGGCCGGCGACGGGCAGAGCACCTTCCAGTTCGACCACGTCGTGCGCGACCGTTCCGGCGTGCTGATCTCGATCGACATCAACCTGGAGAGCCTCGAGACGGCGCGGCGCGTGTGCGGCGGGCGGACGCATCTGCTGTGCAACGATTCGGTGATGGCGCTGCACATGCTGGCCGGGCTGGTGACGCGGCCGGTGTCGCTGCTCTATCTCGACTCCTTCGATCTCGACCTCGCCGATCCGGCGCCGAGCGCGGCGCATCACGCGATGGAACTGGCCGCCGCGGCGAAGCTGCTCGGGCCCGGCAGCATCGTCGCGGTGGATGACTATGCGGTGAAGGGCGTGGTCGGCGGCAAGGGCGCCATCGTGGACCGCTTCATGGCCGCGACCGACGCCGAGGTGCTGTACAGCGGCTACCAGAAGATCTGGCGGCTGCGCTGACCTTCACTCCGCCTCCAGCGGCTCGAGCGCATCGCCCACCGCGATGCGGCCGCCCTCCAGCACCTCCGCATAGACGCCGAGATCGGCGTGCCCGAAATGGCGGCGCAGCCAGCGCGGCGGCTCGGCGTCGCGCTCGGCGGTCTCCGGGTTCACCTCGGTCGCGGCGCAGCGGACGATGCGCTTGATGACGCGCAGCCGCGCCTGGCCGAGCTGGATCTCCTGCCCGAGCCAGCCGAATTCCGCCCAAGGCCGGCCGCCCGAGACATAGACATTGGCGCGGAAGCGCAGCGGGTCCAGCCGCATGCCGGCAGCTTCCTCCAACGCGTGCAGGCTGGCGAGGCCGATGATGGAGACCACCTTGGCGGCGACGTCCGAGAAGGAATGGCCGGGCGATTCCACGAAATAGGGCGTGCCGCGGGCCTCCTCGCCCAGGAAGCGGCTGAGGTAATCCGCAATCGCCAGCCGTCCCGCCGCGGTCCGCGTGTCGCCGACGAAGGGCTCCGCCTCCGGCGGGCGGATGACCAGCAGCCCGGTCCTCGGATCGAAGGCGGAATGCAGCAGCGCGAGCCGGGCATTGACCATCAGGCAGCCGAAATTCCGCTTGGACATCCAGGAAGGCGCCGCGGGGTCGAAGCCGGAATCGCCTTGGGCCAGGGCGAAGCGGCGGTCATGGGGCAGGGTCTCGCCCTCGCGCAGCGCCACCTCCTCCAGCGCCTCCGCGGTCAGGCCCTTCACGGGGTAGCGGTAGATATGCTCGATCCGCATCCGGCGCGTTCCTCGTCAAAATTCCCGGCCACTTCTTGAAGCAGCGCAAAGCGGGATACCACATTCGTTGCAGCCTGGGTCCACCCGCCGCCCGATAGGGGACGGAAGGGCCCGTCCGCTCGTCAGGAGGGACCAGTCTTGGACATCGAGAAGTTCACCGATCGCGCCCGCGGCTTCCTGCAAGCCGCCCAGACCATCGCGATCCGGGAATATCACCAGCGCATCACGCCCGAGCACCTGCTGAAGGCGCTGCTGGACGACACCGAAGGCGCCGCGACCGGGCTGATCCGCGCCGCCGGCGGCGACCCCGCGCGCGCCAAGCAGGCGATCGACGCCGAGATCGCGAAGCAGCCCAAGGTGTCCGGCGACGGCGCTGGCCAGCCGCAATTCACCCCCGATATCGTGCGCGTGCTGGACGCTGCGCAGCAGCAGGCGACCAAGCTCGGCGACGAGTTCGTGGCGCAGGACCGGCTGCTGGTGGCGCTCGCGGCGTCCGACACCCAAGCCGGCCGCGCGCTGCGCAGCGCGGGCGCCGATCCGCAGCGGCTGGAGAAGGCGGTCGCGGATCTCCGCAAGGGCCGCACCGTCACCAGCCAGAACGCCGAGGAGAGCTTCGACGCGCTGAAGAAATACGCGCGCGACATCACCGAGGCCGCGCGCACCGGCAAGCTCGACCCCGTCATCGGCCGCGACGAGGAAATCCGCCGCACCATCCAGGTGCTGGCCCGCCGCACCAAGAACAACCCGGTGCTGATCGGCGAGCCCGGCGTCGGCAAGACCGCGATCGTCGAGGGACTGGCGCTGCGCATCATCAAGGGCGACGTGCCGGAGGCGCTGAAGGACAAGCGCGTGATGGCGCTCGACCTCGGCGCCATGGTCGCCGGCGCCAAGTATCGCGGCGAGTTCGAGGAGCGGCTGAAGGCCGTCCTCAAGGAGATCGAGGAGGCCGCCGGCGACATCATCCTCTTCATCGACGAGATGCACACCCTGGTCGGCGCCGGCAAGGCGGAAGGCGCGATGGACGCCTCCAACCTGCTGAAGCCGGCGCTGGCGCGCGGCGAGCTGCACTGCATCGGCGCCACGACGCTCGACGAATACCGCAAGCATGTCGAGAAGGACGCGGCGCTGGCGCGGCGCTTCCAGCCGGTCTTCGTCGGCGAGCCGAGCGTCGTGGACACCATCTCCATCCTGCGCGGCATCAAGGACAAGTACGAGGCGCATCACGGCGTGCGCATCACCGACAGCGCGCTGGTGGCGGCCGCGACCTTGTCCAACCGCTACATCACCGACCGCTTCCTGCCCGACAAGGCGATCGACCTGGTGGACGAGGCGTCCTCGCGCCTGCGCATGCAGGTCGATTCCAAGCCCGAGGAGCTGGACGCGATCGACCGCGACCTCATGCGCCTCAAGATCGAGCGCGAGGCGCTGCGGAAGGAAGACGATCCCGCCTCCCGCGACCGGCTCGGCAAGCTCGAGAAGGACATCGCCGATCTCGAGGAGCGCTCGCGCGAGATGACGCAGCGCTGGGAGGCCGAGAAGTCGAAGGTCGTCGAATCGCAAAAACTCAAGGAGGAGCTCGACAAGGCGCGGACCGAGGTGGAGCTGGCGCAGCGCCGCGGCGACCTCGCCAAGGCCTCCGAGCTGCTCTACGGCGTCATCCCGCAGCTCGAGAAGAAGCTGGCCACCGCCGGAGATTCCGATGCGCGGCTGGTGAACGAGGCGGTGACCGAGGAAGGCATCGCTTCGGTCGTGTCGCGCTGGACCGGCATCCCGGTCGAGAAGATGCTGGAAGGCGAGCGCGCCAAACTGCTGCGCATGGAAGACCAGCTGCGCCGCCGCGTCGTCGGCCAGGAGGAAGCGCTGGAGGCGGTCTCGAAAGCCGTGCGGCGCGCCCGCGCCGGGCTGCAGGACCCCAACCGGCCGATCGGCTCCTTCCTCTTCCTCGGCCCCACCGGCGTCGGCAAGACCGAGCTCGTCAAGGCGCTCGCGGAGTTCATGTTCGACGACGAGCGCGCGATGACGCGCATCGACATGTCGGAATACATGGAGAAGCACGCGGTCTCGCGCCTGATCGGCGCGCCCCCGGGCTATGTCGGCTATGACGAGGGCGGCGCGCTGACCGAGGCGGTGCGGCGGCGGCCCTACCAGGTCATCCTGTTCGACGAGGTCGAGAAGGCGCATGAGGACGTGTTCAACGTGCTCCTGCAGGTGCTCGACGACGGGCGGCTGACCGATGGCCAGGGCCGCACGGTGGATTTCCGCAACACGCTGATCGTGCTGACCAGCAACCTGGGCTCCACCGCGATCGCCGAACTGCCGGAGAACGCCGATATCGAGGCGGCACGCCCCGCGGTGATGCGCGCGGTGCGCGACCGCTTCCGGCCGGAATTCCTCAACCGGCTGGACGAGATCGTGCTGTTCCGGCGCCTTGCCCGCGGCGACATGGCGGCGATCGTGGACATCCAGCTCGGCCGCCTGCGGCAGCTGCTGGAGGACCGCAAGATCCCGCTGGAACTGGACGACAAGGCACGCGAATGGCTGGCCGAGGCAGGCTACGACCCGGTCTACGGCGCGCGGCCGCTCAAGCGCGTGATCCAGCGCAGCCTGCAGGACAAGCTCGCGAACCTGCTGCTGGAAGGCACGGTGAAAGACGGCGAACTGGTCCGCGTGACCGCGAGCCAGGACGGGCTGGAAGTGCGGCCTTCGCCGCTTGCCGTGGCGGCTTGAAGAGCCAGGGGAGGGAGATGAACTCCCTCCCCTGGACCCCTCCCTCCTTTTTTTGGTGACTTGGCGCTGGGCGGAGAACGCGCCCTTCGGTGCCGCGGCGCTGTCTGGTTGAGAACGGAGCACGGTCGTCCGCACTCTCAGGCGACGCGCCAGTGCTTGCTTGAGAGTGGCGCTCTCCACGCTTCCCAGAAGTCAAAAAAAGGAGGTGGGGGGTTTGGGGGGCGGAGTTCACTCCGCCCCCCAATCTTTTTCAGCTCTCCTCGGTCGCCCCGTGCTGTTCCACGAGGATCCGCCGCATCTCCGGCGGGATCGCGATCTTCTCGCCGCTCGCGTTGCTGATCACCACGCAGAGCGCGCGCGCCTGGCAGATCAGCCCGTCGCGCCACATCGCGTATTCCTGCACGAAGGAGGTCCGGCGCAGCGAGGCGAAGCGCGCGGTCAGCAGGACGCGGTCGTTGAAGCTGGCGGGGCGGAGGTACTTGATCTCCAGCGTGCCGACGACCGGGCCGGCATCGGTCATGCCGAAGCTGCCGCCGAGCTCGAGCCAGGAGGCGACGCGCATATCCTCGAACAGCGTGCAGTAGGCGGCGTGGTTGACATGGGCGTACATGTCGCATTCGGCCCAGCGGATCACGTGCCGCCTTGCCATGCTCCAGGCGCCTTCGACGGCGTGGCGGGTGCGGTCCTCGGCTGCGATCGCGTCCATCATGCGGCGCATTCTGCGGCGGGCGGGTCGGCCGCGCCAAGCCCGCCGAGGGCGCGGACGGCGGCTTCGCATTGGCGGGCGACGCTTTCCCAGCCGGCGCGGTCGTTGGAGAGCGCGGCGAACCGGAGTGGGGCGCCGATGGTCAGGCGCAGCGGGCCCGGGCGGGGCAAGGCGCGCTGCGCAGGCCAGGCGGCGAAGGCGCCCTCGAGCCAGCAGGGGACGACCGGCGCTTCGGCGCCGGCGACCAGCGCGCCGATGCCGGGCTGGAAGCGCGCCATGCTGCCGTCCCGGCTGCGGGTGCCTTCGGGGAAGAGGATGTAGACCAGGCGGTCCGCGATGAGCCGCTCGCGCAGCAGGGCGAGCTCGCCGGCGCGGGTGCGGCGGCGCCAGACGGGAAGCGCGTTCACCGCGTAGGCGGCGAAGGCAGAGGCGGCGGTGGAGCCGAAGAAGACGTCGCCCGCGGCGAGGGCGTAGCAGCGTCGTGCGGCCTCGCCGCGCAGGATGGAGGAGAGCGTCAGCGCGTCGAGATGGCTGGCGTGATTGGCGATGAGGACGAAGGGCGGAGCGGGGAGGTTCTCGCGGCCGGTGACCCTGAGGCGGTGGCAGAGCCCGAGATAGGCGCGCACGCCGCGGCGCCAGGCGGCGTTGAGCAGCGTGCCGGTGAGGCCGGGCTCGCGCAGCAGGCTGCGCAGGCGCTCGCGCTGGGCGAGGCCGTGGTCGCGCGCCGGACGGAGCTGCCAGTTCATGGGCCGGTGATCAGGCGGGCCGGGCCTTGCGTGGCCCAGCCGAGCGCGTAGCGCAGGAAGTGGAAGGCAGCGGGCGCGACGAGGAGCAGGCTGTTGAAGCGGTCGAGGATGCCGCCATGGCCGGGCAGCGTCACGCCCATATCCTTGATGCCGAGATCGCGCTTGATGGAGGAGAGCATCAGGTCGCCGAACTGCGCGGCAAGGCCGACGATCAGGCCGAGCAGCAGTCGCGGGGCAAGGGATTGCATCGGCGTGCCGGCGAAGATCGGGCCGGCGATGAAGGCGATCAGCAGCGTCGTCGTCAGCAGCGCGCCGAGGGCGCCGGAGATGGTCTTGTTCGGGCTGGTCTTCGGCAGGAGCTTCGGCCCGCCGAGCAGCTTGCCGAAGGTGAAGGCGGCGACGTCGCTGAGCGCGACGGCGGTGAGCAGCAGCAGCAGGATCGGTCGGTAGCCGGGCTCGTTCGCCATATAGCCGAGATGGGCGAGCCCGGCGCCGAACAGCATGTAGCCGAAGATCGCCAGTGCCGTGCGCTGGATATAGCCGACGGGGCGGTCCAGCGGGATGGAGGCGATCGCGATGACGCCGACAGTCAGCGGCCAGAGGGCGACGAAGAAGCCGTACCAGTGATCCAGCGCGGCGAAGTTCGCGAGCAGGATGCCGAGCGCGACGATGCCGACGATGAGGTGCTCGCGGAACAGGCCGGTCGCGCGGTCGTATTCGCGCAGGCAGAGGAGGCCGAGCAGGGTGACCGCGGCGATCACCCATATGCGCCCGGCGAGCACCGGCCCGAGCATGATCGGCAGCAACAGGCACCAGGAGCCGAGGCGCTGCCAGAGCTCGCGGCGCAGCGCCGGGCGGAGGGCGCCGGCGAGCGAGAGCGCGCCGATGGCAAGGGCGGCGAAGGCCAGCGCGCCGATGGTGGCGGCGATGATCCAGACGGTGACCGGATGCGCGAAGACGGTGCTCATGGCGCCGCTTCGCCGGGCGTCGCGAAGCCGGCGCATGCGGCGGCCGTCGCCGCGCCGCGCATTCTCGTGGTGGCGCCGTGGCGGGCCGAGGCGGCGGTGCTCGTGGATGGCCGCGCGCTCCCGGTGCGGATCGTCGGCGTGCTGCCGTGGGGTCGGGCGGAAGCGATAGTCACGGCGCGGTCCCGCGGAGGCGTGCGGCGCCGCGCAGGAGGCGGGCGAGGGCGGTCCAGAGCGAGAGCACCGCGATGGCCAGCAGCACCCAGAGCGCCAGGCCGTGGCCTGCGATGGATTGCCAGGAGGGCGGCGTGAGGCCGCACCAGATCGCGAGCGCGATGCACAGCGCCATGCGCTGCTGCTTCGCCATGGGTCCGCCGAAATCGCTCGGCGCGCCGGCGACGCGCAGCACGGCGCGGATATAGGCGGCGGCCATGGCGGCGAGGGCGGCGGCGAAGCCGGCGAGGGGATCGCTGCCGGCGGCCCAGCCGAGGCCGACCAGCACGGCGGTGTCGGAGATGCGGTCCGGGACCTCGTTGTAGAGCTCGCCGAGTCGCGAGGCGATGCCGCGGCCGATCGCCACCATGCCGTCGAACATGTTGGCGGCAAGGCGGAGCCCGATCAGCAGGGCGGCGAGGAGCCAGAGCCAGCGGGCCGCGCCGGGCAAGGAAGCGGTGCCGGCGAGGGCGAGGCCGGCGGCGATGCCGGCCAGCATGCCGAAGACGGAGATGGCGTTGGGCGAGGCCTCGCGGCGCACCAGCCAGGCGGCGATGGCGGTGCTGGCGGCCAGTTCCCGTGCTGCGATCGGCCGGCGGTCTCCGCTGGATGTCATGGCGCTTCCGTCGTCGTTGCGGCCCCATCATGCGCGCGGTCGCAAGCGCCAATAAGCCAAAAAAAGGAGGTGGGGGTCCGGGGGCGGAGTTCTCTCCGCCCCCGGTGTCCAACGCTCGGCCTTCAGCCCCCGCTCACGGCCGTCATGACAATGACTTCGGCGCCTGCCGCGAGTGGTGTTTCCAGCTTCGCGCGCTCGCCATCCACGAAGACGTTGAGATGGCGGCGGATGGCCGGCGTGGAATCGCAGAGCCGGTCGCGCATGCCGGGCCAGCGCGCTTCCAGCCCGTCCATGACCTCCGCGACGCTGCTCGCCTGCAGTGCGAGCTCGCGTGACGCGCCGGGGAAGAGGCGCAGCAGCACGGAGGGCAGCAGGACGGTGACTTCCGGCATTGCTCAGGCGTCCAGCAGCAGCGTCTCCACCGAGGTGATGAGCGGCAGGTTCTGGGCGATGCAGCGCCAGGTCTCGCCCTCATCGGCGCTGGCGTAGAGCGCGCCGGTATTGGTGCCGAAATAGACGCCCGCGGGCTCCAGCGCGTCGGTCGTCATGGCGCGGCGCAGCACGCCGAAGAAGGTGTCGTGCTGGGGCAGGCCTTCGCGCAGATCCTGCCAGGTCTCGCCGGCGTCGCGGGTGCGCCACACCGCCGCCTTGGCGTCGGGCACGTAGCGGCCGGCGGTGTCGCCGTTGAGCGGCAGCAGGTAGAGCGTCGCGGGGTCGCGCGGATGCGCCGCGGCGGGGAAGCCGAAGCTGGAAGGCAGGCCGTTCTCGATGCTCTGCCAATGCTTGCCGCCATCCTCGCTGCGGTACATGCCGCAATGATTCTGCTGGTAGAGGCGGTCCGGCATGCCGGGCGCCATCACCAGCGCGTGCACGCATTGGCCGTATTCGGGGTAGCGCTGGTCCTCGGGCATGTAGTCGCAGCGCGTTCCCTGGTTGCGCGGCTCCCAGCTCGCGCCACCGTCGCTCGAGTGGAAGACGCCGGCGGTGGAGATGCCGACCCAGAGCTGGCTGCCGCTCTGCGGATGCGGGAGGATGGCGTGCAGGATCAGCCCGCCGCCGCCGGGCTGCCAGTGCTGGCGCGACGGGTGTTTGGTGAGGCCCTCCACATGCTGCCAGCTCTCGCCGCCATCCTCGCTCCGGAACAGGCCGGCGGGCTCCACGCCGGCATAGAGCGCGCCGGGGCCGTGGGCGAGGCTCCACACCGCGCGGATGGGCGTCTCGCCTTGCGGGTAGGCGATGCCCTGGCTGGAATGCGACCAGCTCGCGCCGAGGTCGCGCGTCTGCCACACCGCGGGGCCGAACCATTCATTGCCGCCGCCGGCGTAGATCGTGCCGGTGGCGGGATCGCCGATCACGTGGTTGATCGGCCATGCCTCGCAGAAGGGGCCGCGCAGCGACCACTCGCGCCGCCTGGCATCGCTTTCCAGGATGAAGGCGCCCTTGCGGGTGCCGAGCAGGAGCAGCAGCTTCGCGGCCATGTTTCCTCCCCTCCCTGATCAGGCGCGGCGGTAATCCGCGCGCATGATGTGCTGCCACTCGCCGTTCTCGCCGAGGATTCGCGAGGCGAGCGTGCGGCTGCCGTCCTCGTTCAGCGTGATGATGTCCTGGTAGCGCCTGGTGCCGCTGCCCTTCTCGAAATCGGGGCCGGTGGTGTCGAGGGTGAGCACCTTGCCGCTGGCGTCCAGCGTCCCCTCGTAGACCCACATATGCGTCATCATCGAGCCGATCCAGCTGCCGATGAAGCGCTGGCGCGCGGGGTCGTAGCCGAGGGTGAGCAGCATGATGGCCTCGCCGCCGCCGGGCATCTCGCCCTTGCCCTCGGCGACGATCCAGAGGCCGCCGAGCGAGCGCACCGTCTCGCGGCCGCGCGTCTTGCTCGGCTGCTGGTCGGGGCCCATCGCGCATTCGGCTTCGCTGGTCCAGGTGCCGAGCAGCGCTTCCAGCCAGCGATGCTCGTTCTGCGGTTCTGCGAACATTCCAAGCGTTCCTTTTCCCGGCGGCGCGGTTGACCCACGCATATTCTTAACCTACAGGTTAAATGTCCGCCGTCAAGACCGCGGCGACGGGAAGGGCGGCGCGCCCGCCGCCCCGCGCCGTTCACAAGCCCGCGCTCTCCAGCCGCAGGATGGCGCGCGCCAGGGTCTGGGCGCGCGGCACCATGCTGTCGATCTCGAGATATTCCTCCGGGCTGTGCGCCTTGCCGCCGACCGGGCCGACGGCGCAGAGGGTCGGCGCGCCCATCGCCGCGGTGAAGCCGCTGTCGGCGCAGCCGCCGGTGAACTCGCCGGTCACCGTGAGCCCGGCATCGGACGCGGCGCTGCGGTAGAGGCCGAACACCTTCTCGGAGTCCGGCGTCGGGTTCAGCGGCAGGAACTCGCCGCGGATCTCGAGCCGCGCCTTGGTGCCGGGGACGTAGGAGCGGCCGACGATCGCCTCGATGCGCCCGACGATCTCGTCGCGGCCGGCCGGCTGCACGTAGCGCAGATCGATCTGGAACTGCGCCCACGGGGCAACGGTGTTGACGCTCTGCCCGCCGGAGACCAGGCCGACATTCAGGGTGATGCCGCGCGCGAGGTCGGTCAGCGCATGGATCGCGGTGACCTTGTGGGCGAGCTCGCCGATCGCGCTGATGCCGGCCTCGAAATTGCCGCCCGAATGCGCGGCCTTGCCCTCGATGTCCACCGCCATGAAGACGCCGCCCTTGCGCGCGGTGACGACGCCGCCATTGGGGCGGCCGGGCTCGCTGTTGAACACCACGCGGGCGCGGCGCGCCTCCGCCTCGATGACCGGGCGGCCTTCGGGCGAGCCGATCTCCTCGTCGCCGGTGAACAGGCCGACCATCGGCCCCGGCGCGCCGCCGAATTTCGCGAAGGCGGCGAGGACGAACATGTTCATGACGATGCCGGCCTTCATGTCGGCGACGCCGGGGCCGAAGGCGCGGCCGCCCTCGATGGCGAAGGGCCGGCGCTCGGGCTCGCCCTTGGGGAACACCGTGTCGCGATGGCCCATCAGCACGATGTTCTCGCGCGCATTGCCGCCGGTGCTGCCGCCGCTCGCGCCCACCATGCCGCGCAGGCAGTCGCCATGCTTCCGCTGCGGCAGCACTTCCACCGCGATGCCGTGGCGCTCGAGGAAGCGCCTCACCTGCGCGCCGGTGCGGTCGACGCCTTCCTTGTCGTAGGAGCCGCCATCGGTGTTCACCATCTCGCGCAGCTCGGCGAGCATCGCCTCGTGCTGGCTGGCGAGCCAGGCGGTGATCTGCGCTTCCGTCTCCGAACCCATTCCCTCACTCCACCTTGCCGATGCGCTGCACGGCGCGAACCAGCCGCGCCTGGTCTTCCCGGAAGAAGCGAACGAAGTCCTCGCCGTCGCGATAATCCACCGTATTGCCGGAGGCGGCGAGGGCGCGGCGCGCATCGGCATCCTGGGACGCCGCGCGCATGCCCTCGCGCAGCCGCTCCTGCAGCGCGGAAGGCGTGCCGGCGGGCGCGAAGCAGCCGACCCAGATGTAGTATTCGGCCTCGCTGTAGCCGCGCTCGATCAGGGTCGGCACCTCGGCCAGATCCGGCAGGCGCTGCCTGCCCCAGCAGGCGAGCGCGCGCAGCCTGCCCTCGCGCAGGTAAGGCGTGGCCGGGCCGGGGCCGGAGGCCATCGCCTGCACCTGGCCCGCGAGCAGCGCGGTCAGCGCGGGCCCGCCGCCCTGGAAGGGGACATGCAGCATGTCGAGATCGGCGGCGGCGGCCAGCATCGCCATCGGCACATGCAGCGCGGAGTAGTTTCCCGCGGTGGAGTAGCTGACCTGGCCAGGCCGCCGCTTCACATCGGCGACGAAGTCTTCCAGCGTCCGCCAGGGCGCGCTTGCGGGCACCACCAGCAGCGTGGGATCGGCCGCGAAGAGCGCGACCGGCGCCAGCTGGTCCATCGCGTAGGCGGGCTGGCGGCCGTTGATGCGCGCCGCTTCCGGCAGCACCACCACCGAGGACAGCGCCATCAGCAGCGTGTAGCCGTCCGGCGCCGCGCGCGCGACCGCGGCATTGCCGATCTCGCCCGAGGCGCCGGGGCGGTTCACCACCGGCACCGGCACGCGCCAGTGCCGCTCCAGCGCGGCGCAGACCGGCCGCGCCACGACATCGGCCTGGCCGCCGGGCGGGAAGGCGACCACCATGCTGACGGCGCGGCTCGGATAGCTCTCCTGTGCCATCGAATGCCGCGCGATCGCGGCCAGTGCCGCCGCGCCCAGCAGAATTCTCCGCCGCATCTGCGTCCTCCCTCGCTCGGTTCAGGCCACCGGATTCTCCAGCGCGCCGATGCCGGGCACCTCGATGCGCACCCGGTCGGCGGAGGCCAGGAATTTCGGCGGCTGGAAGCCGATGCCCACGCCCGCCGGCGTGCCGGTCGCGATGATGTCGCCCGGTTCCAGCGTGATGCCCGCGCTGATCGTCGCGATCAGCGTCGGGATGTCGAAGATCAGGTCCTCGATGCCGGCGCGCTGGCGCAGCTCGCCATTGACCCAGGTGGAGATCTTGAGCCGCGGCGGCGTGCCGGCCTCCTCCGCGGTCAGGATCGCGGGGCCCATCGGGCAGAAGCCGTCGATGCCCTTGCCCAGCACCCATTGCCGGTGCTTGTGCTGGAGGGTGCGCGCGGTGACGTCGTTGACGATGGTGTAGCCGAAGACGTGCGCATAGGCGTCCTGCGGCGCGATGCCGCGGCCGCCCGTGCCGATCACCACCGCGATCTCACCCTCGTAGTCGGTGGAATGCGTCGGATCGAGATGCGCGGGAATCGCGACCAGCGGGCCGATCACGCTGCTGGGCGGCTTGGTGAACACCACCGGCGCCTCCGGCACCACCTCCTTGGCGGTGGCGTCGAAGCCGCTGCCGGCGAACTCCTTGGCGTGCTCGTGGTAGTTCTTGCCGACGCAGAAGATGTTCCTGGCCGGGCGCGGGATGGGTGCGAGCAGCACCGCATCTGGCGCCACCGGCGCCGTAGGCACGGCGCGGCGCGCGGCTTCCAGCGCCGCGGGACCGGCGGCGATCAGCGCCAGCATGTCGCGCGGCAGGGCGGCGTCGGCGGCGGCGAGATCGAGCACGCTGAGCGCCTCGTCCAGCGCGCCGATCCGCGTGCCCGCCGCATCGGTGAAGGTGACCAGGCGCATGTTCCGCTTCCTCTCCCTGGGGGGCGGAGAGAACTCCGCCCCCCAGACCCCCCA
>Ga0081539_10001434_pt1 | contig 40840 bp, 41 predicted proteins | sample TabmetS4T2R2_FD_71023 | JGI IMG/M metagenome (GOLD analysis project Ga0081539, IMG submission 71023) | Tabebuia heterophylla rhizosphere microbial communities from the University of Puerto Rico - S4T2R2 | ecosystem: Host-associated > Plants > Roots > Rhizosphere ... | reverse complement strand
CCTGTGACGCCCCCACAGCGCGAAGACAGGTGACACGACACCATGACTGAATCGTCACTATTGACGTCCAGTAGTACAAACCGCGACCTCGTGTCGCAGTAACGCTGGCAGTCACTCGCCGCGGCCTCATCGTGTTCTTTCGCGTTCAGTCGGTGCCGCTCGCGGGCCGCGGTCGAGTGCAGTGCTTTTGTTAGACATCGTTGCTCGTCCGGTTTAGAGGTCTTCCGGTTTGAGTCCAGTTTGCTTGGCGATACGAGCCAACATTCGTGGCCCTATCTCGTCGCTATCGTGAAAGGCGAAGACTACGTCTGACCAGCCAGGACGAGCGAGTATGCGATGGGAACCTGAGACTTGTCGCTTGATGGTCCACCCTATTCGCAACAGTGCCGCCAATACCTGTCTGGCTTTCGTTGATGGCCACTGACTCATGGAGCCACCGAGAAAATATTGGCCATCTGCGGAACAGCTTCTCCATGCTCTAACCGATCCGCGACAACACGCAACGCCAAGGCTTGTACGTGGGCGAGCGCTTCTTCGCGTGTCTGGCCGTACACCAAGACTCCCGGTAACTCCAACACTTCGCTGAGCCAGCGTCCGTCCTCTTCTTGTTCGACCTCAATGGTGAAGTTCATAGGTTCCTCTTTTTCTCATCGGTCCTTGAGAGAATTATATGACTTTTTGCTTGCCACAGACCAGGGAGGAATGAGTCTTATGGTTGGTACAATAATGCCAGAAAGAAGAGCGACTTGGCTATTTGCTCCTCCTGCCGCCGAACTCTTGAAACCGAAGAAAGGATCAAACTTCCTCATTTTTTCACTGCTGTCTCTGCATAGAGTTACAGAAAACTTCTTTCAGATGTTTAACGACTGTGCTTAGTGTCAGAATCGTGCGGCAAACAGATCCCATGTGTCCGGTACACCTTTGAGGCTGTGAGTACCTCGGTCCAAAAATGTAATCCCCGAACCGGCAACGAGATCCTTGACCGTCCTGGATACCAAGATCTCACCGGGGTCGGCGAGAGACGCCACTCTCGCGCCGATATGAACAGCGAGACCTGCAACACGGTTGTTCCTGGTCTCTATTTCTCCCGTGTGGACTCCGGCCCGGATGTCGAGGCCAAGCGGTCGAATAACTTCGCGAATTGCGGCGGCACAGCGAATTGTCCGTCCGGGTCCGCTGAAAGTCGCCAAGAGACCGTCTCCTGCCGTATCCACCACCACTCCACGATGACGGGTGATCTCACTGCGGCTCCGTTCACGATACTCCTCAAGTAGCTCTGCCCAGCGGCGATCTCCAATTTCTGCTACTTTCTGCGTCGAGCCGACGATGTCTATAAAGAGGAGCGTCGCCAGAACGCGTTCGACCTCGATATCGGGTCGGGTGCCTGTGAGGAACTCTTGAATGAGATCTGCGAGAGTAGCGCCGTTCTCATGGAAGGGAAAGTGATCGGTGCCAGCGAGCTCGACAAAGCGAGCTCCCGGGATGTGTTCGGCGAGGTACCGCCCGTGCTTGACCGAAAAGATTTGGTCACCCGAGGTGTGGAGCACCAGAGTGGGAACGCGGATGGTCGGGAGAATCGCTCTAATGTCGGTCTCAAACATGATTCGATGCAGACTCACGGCTGCGCTTGGAGATGCTGCCAACCGCTCCATTCGGGCGAGCGTGCGACCCCACTGCGCGTCGTGGAGAAGACTCGGCGCCACTCGCCGCAAGAACAGGGGCTCCGCCTCGTTTCCCCATCGTTGCTCAACCATCTTCAAGGAGCCTTCCAGAGCGGTTCGAGGATGTCCGAAGGGATAGTCTTCGGCAGTCGACAAGCGGGGCCAGGTGCCGTACAGAATCAAGGCGGTGGTCCGTTCAGGGTACATCGCCGCAAACATGGCCGCCGCGGGGCCGCCATCTCCTGTCCCAAAGAGTGCGGCTTTCTCCAGTCGGGTAGTTGTCATGACCGCGACAATATCGTCGATCCGATGCTCGAGCGTTGACCGCTCACCCGGTGGGAGGCGATCAGACAGGCCGGTGCCGAGCTTATCGAACAACACCACGCGACTAAATGCCGCGAGGCGTCGGCAAAACTGGGCAAACTCAGGAATTGCCCATGTGGTTTCAATGTGGTTAAGGATCCCGGGAATAAAGACGATCGAGCCCGGTCCCTCACCGAAGCACTGATAGGCGAGGTTCAGCTCACCGCTCTTCGCATACCGGATCTCAGGAATTTCCTGCATCATCCGCCTCCAGTCTCATTTGACAAAGAGGACGCCACAGTGGTTATCTGTCACTTCTCCAGTGCCGCTTACAAAGAAATTGGAGGTAATTAGCCCTGTGGCTCCAGCAAACTGCCCTTCTCCTCGCTCGACCTTCCAGATCACCGACCCATGCTTCAGTTGGGGATCGGCACTCGACCCGATGTACCCTTGCCCGACCGTGCTGAAGTAGAGACAATGTTGATTATCACCAAACGTGATGGAGCCCTCTTCTTGAAAGGCTATCTCGCTGGTAAACGTAACTTGGGATTCAAAGCTGGCTTGACCGCCGCTGGTGGGTTGGAGGTTACCACTGACGCCGTTTGCTCCTACCACGGTCGTGATCGTGCAACTCGGGGCGGTCGTGGTGGCTTTGAGGACCGTCCCTGCGTCATTAGCAGGAACGGCTCGTCCCTTGAACTGCATCGTATACAAAATCTGCCGTGCCATGTCTCCTCCTTTTTGTGCAGATCAAACTCTCTCCATTCTTTGAGAGGAGAGATGTCTAACGCGCGGCTGAGGAGCCGCTGCCCAACCGTAACCATTCGGGTTCTTCTGAGTCCGTTGCGGGCAGCGGTCACCTCCAGCCGATGGTTAGCCCTTTACCCCTGCAACGCGAGTTCCTCGCGGACAATGCGCCGCACAGCCTCGGAGGTCAACGGCTGTTCCCTCCGCTGGGTATGGACACTTAACGCCTCGTTGATGAGCGTCTGATAGCCCCGGCCTGTCTTCTCTGAGAGGGCGCGAAAATGTTCCAGCACCTCATTATCAAGGTACAGCGTGATGCGGGTTTTGCCGGTCGTGGGCAGCACTGCGCCACGCTTGGCTTTGAAAAAGTCATACTCCTTTTTCATAGGATCGTCTCTCTTTAGGTTCCGCGTGCCGCACTGAGATCAACCGAAGGTCCTCGCCTTCATACGTGTAGACGACGACCATCACCCGACCGAAAGTATTCATGCCGATAGAGACAAACCGCTGTTCGCCTCGTGCAGAGTCATCTTCAATCGTGAGCGCTAAAGGATCGTTCAGGACGCCATCCCCCTCCGCGAGCGACACGCCATGTTTACGCAAGTTAATGGCGTTCTTCCTGGGGTCGAAGTTGCTCTCCACCGCACCAATATATGCATATTATGCATATTTCGCAAGGATTGCGTATGTCTCATTGATATGCGGGCTAACGCCCCCGCGCACCGCGAGCGGCCCACTCACGGCCTTTCAGCTTTAGCAAAACCCCAACCGGGCCGCGCTGCGGTACCGGGTAGAGCCGGCGGTTGCCCAACCGGCCCCCCCACAGATCCGTACGTGAGCGATTCACTCATACGGTTCCTCAGTCACCAGAGTCGTGGCACCGCTCTGGCGCATACCTGTTGCTACCCTGCAGGTGACCTCAGATGGTGTGGACGATCCTGGGGGTGGGTAACGGGAAGTGCGCTTGCCACCACTCGATCTTCAGCCCTGTGATCGTGCCTTTCTGGCTGCGACGATTCAACCAGTACCGCCAAGCTTGCTCCGCATGGCGCAACACCACCTCCAGGAGGCGATAATTGCCGCGAATGCCGTAGTACTGGTAGTGCCCCCGCAGCTTCTGACACAACCTCTGGTGTTGCTCGGTCACAGGACAATGCCGATGCGAGCGACACCACTGCCACAGAGCCGTCAACGTGCGGCGCAGTCGTTTCTTCGCCGTTCGCCGCTTCACCACCCAGTATCCCTGCCGTGAGCGCGCCCAGTAATGGGTCAATCCGAGAAACTCGAAGGTGCCTTGCCCTTGCCGCTCCGCCACACGGGCAGACGGCTTACTGAACGCTACCAACGTCGTCTTCTGTGGATGAATAGTCAGCCCAAAGCGCGCAAAGCGCTTGGGCAGTGCTGTCATGATCCGCCGTGCATCGGTCTCCAGTTCGCAGCCGAGGACAAAATCATCCCTATAGCGTACCAGAAAACTGCGTCCCTTTAGCCGGGGCTTGACCATGTGCACGTACCATTCATCTAACACCTGGTGCAGGAATACATTGCCCATCAGCGGGGAAATCACCGCGCCTTGGGGACTGCCAGTCTCCGACTGGGAGAAGGTTTCTCCTTCCAGTACCCCCGCGTGCAGCCATTTCCCGATGAGGCGCAAGATACTCCCATCTTTAACCCGTTGCCGGAGAAATTCCTGTAACAGGCCGTGATCCAGACTGTCGAAAAATCCACTTACATCCGCGTCCACGATCCAGTTGATCCCTTGCTCCCGACACTGCTCCCGAAGCGCGGAGAGTGCCTGGTGCGCGCTGCGCCCGGGCCGAAAGCCATATGCGAAGTCGTAAAAGTCCTCCTCATAAATGGCTCCCACCAGCATAGTCACGGCACGCTGCACGATCTTGTCCTCAAACGTCGGCAATCCGATGGCGCGTTGGCTTCCATCCGCCTTGGCCAGCCAATGTCGCTTTACCGGCGGCGCTTGATACTGCCCGCTGCGTAGCCGCTCGTGCACGTCCCGCAGGTTCTCGTCCAGGTGCTCGGCATATTGCGCTGCTGTCACCCCATCGATCCCCGGCGCGCTGTCCTTGCGCGTGCGGCGATACGCCTCGCGTAGAAAGTCCACGTCCATCAAATGCGCTAACGTAGTAAAGACCATCGCTGGATACGCTTTCGCCTGCTCAGCAATCCGCTGGAGTTGTGTTGCGATGGTTGGTGAGCTCGAAGTCTCTCCCCTCTCTCCTCCCAGTCGAACGGTATGCCCGGCGTCGCCTTCCCTCCCGTGGGTTCCTTGGGCCTCGGTTCCCCACGCTCCTCGGTACTGTGCTCCGCTAAGACTGCCCCCGGTCCCTCTTGGGTCGCTTCACTTCCGCTCGCTCCCCAATACCTTGTCTGCTTCCTCACTTTGTGTTCCTTGCGGCTCGTTCATGGCTGGAAGCCTACCATCAACGCCAGGGCTCTTGGTCACCCGGTACCCCTCCTCTTCCGGGAATCGTTACAAGGAGATCGTGGGCTCTCCCAAGTTCCCGAGTTTCCCCTCTGACGACATGCTCCGCCCTGCTCAGACCCCGGTGGTCTCCTGCTCCCTTCGCCATTACGCGGGCAGGAGTGCTGCCTCCCACTCGCGCCAGAGTGTCGGCGTTCTCCCCGGCTTCAACGGAGATTATCCTATAGACCACAACTATACTCATTTCGGAGCTCAATAACGCAGCCTGCCGTCTCGCTACCCCGGCTCCGTACAGCCCCTTACGCAACTGCACGCGGGTTCACTACTGAGCTGCTGGCTAGCCGTTGCTCAGGTGGGACTTGCATCCACGGATTCGCACCCACTGGGAAACAGTGACCTATTTCATGAAGGTATCCTCCATTCCCTAGATCTCGGACTTCGCTTGGCGCGAGGCGCGACTCGTTAGCCCGCATGGCTCTGAACAACGCAATACTTCACTGTTGTCTCCCTTTTTTACTGTCTTCTGACTGCTTCATGGCACATTCATTTCAAGCCCGCCTTGCGTAGGGCGGCGAGATAACGCTCTAGGTCTGCCGGATCTTTGAAGGGCATCACCTGCTTCACTCCCTCCAGAGAGTATGTGGGACTAAGCCGCCGGAGTTCTGCCACCTCAGCACGGGCCTCTTCGTCGCGGCCTAACTCGCTATAACTAACCGCTAGGTGAAGGTGGAGAGGTAGGTGATCGGAGTTGCGGATGCCAGCGATCTTCAGGGTGGTGATCGCTTCGTCATACCGCCTCGTCAAGCAGTAGGCCATACCCAACCGAACTAAGTAGTTGAAATAGCGGGGGTTGAGGCGTATCGCCTTTTCGATCAATTCAATAGCTTCCTCCGGCTGCCCCGCAAAGTTCAGAATGAGCCCCAACATCGCAGAGCCCTCAGCTATTGGGGCAAGGCTAACAGCCCGCTTGGCTGCAGCAATAGCCTGCTCATGTTGTCTTTTATAGAGATACACATACGCCAACATCTCATGAGCTATAGGCAAAGAGTCATCCAAGGCGACGGCCTGTTGCGCCATGCCAAACGCGTGCTCCAGCGTCTGAGGATCCTGACTCCATTGATAGACCCACTGCCACGAGAGTATTAGACTCAGCCTCGCGTAGGCCTCCGCATACTGCGGGTCCAGCGCTATCGCCTTCTCAAACAGCTGCCGGGCCTGGATATTGGTCTCTTGTGTGGTGCGGTTTAAAGCCTCCATCCCGCGCAAGAAGGAGTCATAGGCCTCCAAGTTATCCGTGGTTTTGCGTACCAGGTACCCTTGCTCCCGCAATGTGAGCTGCAGCTTTAAGGTCGTCACGATCTTCTGCACGATCTCATCTTGCAGCGCGAAGATATCCTTGAGTGGTCGGTCATATTGCTCGGACCACAGGTGATAACCGGTGGTAGCATCGATCAACTGCACGGTGATCCGTACTCGTTGGTCGGCTTTCTGCACGCTCCCTTCCAGTACGTAGCGCACGCCCATCTCGCGCCCTACATCTTGTACTTTCACCGCCTTGCCTTTGTAGGTAAAGGCCGAGTTGCGAGCGATGACAAAGAGGCTGGAGATCTTGGAGAGACTTGAAGTGAGGTCCTCGGTGATGCCGTCACTGAAGTAGTCTTGTTCGGGATCGTTGCTCATGTTGGTGAAGGGCAGCACGACGATGGAGGGTTTATCTGGCAATGACAGGGATGGTGTTTCATCTCTGGGAACTTGAGCCGGAGGCAGGGAGGACGGAGCGTAGAGATGCCTGAGCGCCAGACCTCCGACTCCCACCACCAGCAGGACGGCCACTGTCAACGCCGCCCCTAGCCCATAGTGTGACGTTGGCTTTGCTACCGCCAGACGCCGGGCCGGTTGTTCCTGAGTTGTGGTCGGTGGTGCGGCTGCGTCAGGTTCCCTCTGCACCTTGTAGGCGCGCACTGGCTCCGCGATGTTCTTGACCGGCTGTTCCCCGATGTACTCATAACCCAGCGCCAGCTTGTTCTTGATCTGGGTATACGCCGCATCCGAAATACAGATTCCCCCAGCATCGGCTAAGCCCTCCAAGCGGGCGGCAATATTAACACCATCCCCATAGAGGCGGCCGTTCTCAGTGAGGACATCGCCCACATTGATGCCAATTCGGAAGGCCATCTGCCGGTGGGAGGGCAACTCGGCATTGCGCGCCGTGATCTCTTGCTGAATCTCCGCGGCACATTGCACAGCGTCCACGACGCTAGCAAACTCGGCCAAGATATTGTCACCTGGTGAGTCGACGACGCGGCCCCGGTGGGTTTGGATCAGGTTGGTTATGACTTCCCGATAGGCAGTTAAGGTACACACGGTGGCGAGTTCATCGTCGCCCATGAGGCGACTGTAACCTTTGACATCGGCACTGAAGATCGCGGCAAGCTTCCGTTCCATACGTTCTTTCAGGGGGACACCAAACCGTACTCTTCGCACGATAGAAAGATCAAGGGCTGGAGCGGGGAAGGTTTAGCTCAAATACTTTTTATTCTTCCTATGTTTTGTACGGAGCGGGCTAACGACCGAGCTCAGCGGATCGGCCCGCCGCGAACAAGCTGTGACCGACCAGGAAGCGTCGCGGCGGGCCGGGTCCGCTGCAGCGCCCCGGTTAGGCGGCGCGTCCGATCGGGTACCACTGGCGGCTTCCCCGCCCGTGGCCTCTACCGGACCGCAGCCTGGTGGGCGAGCCGCCAGTGCCATCCGTCCGCGCGTCAGACAGTGACGGTGACCAAGTCAGGTGAGGTGAGCTTGATCCGCTTGATATCGGAGAAGACTAGGAAGTCGCCCCCCTTCGCGAATTTCGCTCGCCAATCACGAAAGGTGGCATTGTTGACTGGAGTGTCGCGATGTCCCCAGAAGCCGAGAAACTGTGCCTCGTTGAAGTCGAACGAGTCTTTCACGTAGACACCGACTTCACTGATTGAGACGGTGACCACGGCTCCCACGCGTGCAGTAACAGTGCCGGCAATGGCAACCTGCAATAGAAACGCACCCAATGCCGCCGTGAGTGCATCAACATTGGTGCCGCTGGTGCAGGAGCGGGAATTGATCCACGACGGGTCGACCTCTGTCACCCGTAGCGACAGATCGCCAAACAAGGCTCCCGTCGGTTTGGATTTGATCAGTTTGGCGATCCGTTGCCGGCTAGCGTCATTCGTCCAGATGCGTTCGCGTATTATCTCGTCAAAGACTTGTTTGGCTCGTTGAAACTGCAAGACCCAGTCCATGGTGACGACGTCCGTGACAGCCGCGGAATACCTCGGCGCGACGGCGGGCTGGCGGGAACTCCAGATTTCCAGCAACTTCGCCCCACGCGTCCATCCTTCCATCTCCATGTCCGAGACGACGACGTCGATCAGATCGTACAGAAACATCTCGTATTGAAAATCGAGATCCTCTTCAATCTGCTTCTGCTCGCGCCCATCCATGACAGCGTCACGGATCCGCAGCCAGGTGTGACGTAGTTCCCGGTCGCTGGCACCGATGCGCTCGAGTTGACGTTTGACACCAGTCTGCTCGCGAAATCGGCGGTTGACTTCGCTGATGACCTTGGACCGCTCCCGCTTCGACAGACAGTGATATTCCCGGGACTGTCGACCCGGTTGATACGCGCTCATAACGTACTCCCTCCTAAAATGTTCTCGGACGCCAGAGCCGCGGCGGGTGGCCGCCTAACGCGCCGATGAGCGGCGCTGAAGTGCGTAGCACGGAAGCGTCCGCTCGATTGGCTTGTTAGATGGAAACTCAACGGCGCAGCCCGAGTGATTACGGTCCGCCCAATTCTAAATTTGCGCCGGACATCTCTGGGATCGCTTTTTTAGTCTTGGGGCGGCTTGTACTCAGGCGCCATCACCGCGTTAGCGTGTGTTGTGATCGTGAGTCGAAGATCTTTAACAGGCTTGTACCCGGGATCATTCAGGAAGTCTTGAATAGTTTTCTCCGAATCGAATTTGATGACCACGACCCCGCGTGCGGGTTCACCCTGTAGAGGCGTCGCCTCAAAATCAGCAACTAGGACTTCCGCTTTGTATTTGTTCAAAAAAGGCACAACCCCAGGAATATATTCGCGACGGTATCGCTCAGGATCGGTAATCGTTTGTGTAAGAATGAAATAGGCCGACATATCTGTTCTCCTCTATAGATTCCGGTCGAGGCCGGATTGTGCCGCGTAGGTCCGATTTCCATCTAACGCTCGCGCGCACCGCGAGCGGCCAGCCCGAGCCCTTTCAGGTTCAGCAGAATCGCAACGTGGCCGTGATGCGGTGGCGCGATTCGTTAGCCAGCATGGCTCTGATCGGCGGGCAATACTCCACTTTTTTTCTACCTTCATGCACGGCCTTCTGTACGCTTCGCGGCACACTCATTTCAGCCCCGCCTTACGCAGGGCGGCAAGAAAACGCTCTAAGTCCGTCTGGTTTTTGACGGGAAGCCTCTGCCTCACACCCACCAAAGAGAAATTGGGGCTTACCCGCAGGATCTCTGCCGCCTCAGCCCGGGCCTCCGCCTCCTGACCTAATTCACTGTAGGCGACGAGCAGGTTCGCGTGAGCAGGCAGGAAATCGGAGTTACGACTGAGGACTCTCTTGAACGCTGTAATCGCTTCCTCATACCGCCCCTTCAGGCGATAGGCAAAGCCTAAATGGAATAAGTAAAAGAACGGGTCATGGGGATTGAGGCGCAGTGCCTTCTCCACTAACCCAATGGCTTCCTCCGGTCGCCCCGCAAAATTGAAGATAGCTCCCAGCCACGCATACCCATCAGCATAGTTGGGGTCGAGCGTAATAGCCTTCTGGCCTTCAGTGATGGCCTGCTCATGCTGTTTTTGCCACAGATAGGTAAGCCCCAGTATCGAGTGGGCCAGGGGTAAAGAGTCATTCAAGACCACAGCCCGTTGCGCTAAGGCAAACCCCTGCGCCAGCACCTGCGGGTCCTGACTCCATTGTAAGAGCCACTCTACAAGGTAGTTCCAGCTCAGGACGGCATACGCCCCCGCATATTGCGAGTCCAGCTCGATGGCTTTCTCAAACAGCTGCCGCGCTTGAATATTCGCCTCTCGTGTGAAGCGCCAAAAATACGCCTGCCCGCGTAGGAAATAATCATAAGCTTCAAGATTGTTGGTGGGAGCCTGGCGAAACCGCACCTGTTCTTCCGGCGTGAGCATGACCTTCAGGGCGAACACAATCTTCTGTGTCACCTCATCTTGCAGGGCAAAGATGTCCTGCAGTTCCCGGTCATACCGCTCGGCCCACAGATGCCCGCCCGTGGTGGCATCGACCAACTGCGCGTTAATACGCACGCGGTTGCCCGCCTTGCGCACACTGCCTTCTACCACATAGCGCACCCCGAGCTTGCGGCTCACCTCTCCAACATTTACTGCTGTGCCCTTATAGATGAAGGCCGAGTTGCGGGCGATGACAAACAAGCCCGAGAGTTTGGACAGATCGGTGATGAGGTCCTCGGTGATGCCGTCGCTAAAATACTCTTGCTCAGGGTCGCCACTCATATTGGTGAAGGGTAGGACAGCAATCGAGGGCTTGTCGGGCAACGCTAGCGTCGAAGCTGGCTCCGGGCTCGTCGTGGGAACAACGGCCTTGGGTGTCATCTGGACCCGATACACGCGCACGGGCTCAGCGATGTTCTTGACGGCCTGTTCACCCAGCGAGTCATACTCCAGAGATAGCTTGTTCTTAACCTGATCGTAGACCGTGCCTGAGATGCAAATGCCTCCTCCCTCAGCCAGTCCCTCCAATCGCGCGGCGATGTTGACCCCATCCCCATAGATCCTGTCGCCTTCGACCACCACATCGCCCACGTTGAGGCCGAGGCGAAACTCCATCTGGCGCTCGAAGGGCAGGGCGGCGTTTCTGGTTTTGAGCTCCCGCTGGATCTCGAGGGCACACTGCACCGCATCCACCGCACTGGCAAACTCGGCCAAGAGGTTATCCCCGGGAGCATCGACTACTCGGCCGCGATGTTGGTGAACGGACGTGGCCAACACCTCGCGGTAGGTCGTGAGGGTACGGATCGTCGCCTCTTCATCGTCCCCCATGAGGCGGCTGTAGCCTTTGACATCGGCACTAAGGATAGCGGTGAGTTTGCGTTCCATCATAAGTCTGGATTATTCTGCTGGTGTCGCCTTGCTGTCAACCGTTCACCATTTGAGATGGTGGGTTTGGGATGAATTCCAAAGCTTGAAGTGCCCACGGCAGTCGTGAAGGCTGGCTAACGCCCCCGCGCACCGCGAGTGGCCACACCGCAGCTCTTCGGTGCTCTCACAGACCCAACGTGGCCGCGATGCGGTGGCGCGATTCGTTAGCCAGCATGGCTCTGAACGGTGAGAACGATTTGTTTTTGTCTACTCTCTTTCATCCTCTCGCTTGCTTCGTGCGAATTTATTTCAATCCCGCCTTGCGCAACGCCTCAATATGCCGCTCTAATATCGCTGGGTCTTTGATAGGCACTCTCTGTTTGTGAACTTCCAGCGAGAACTTGGGATTGATCCGCAACACTTCCGCCGCTTCAGCTCGGGCCTCTGCCTCTTTGCCTAACTCGCTGTAGACCGCAGCCATGGTCAGATGAGCACCCAAAATGTTGGGATAGCGGCTGAGATATTGCTTCAGAGGAGCAATCGCCTCCTCGGGCCGCCCAGCCGTGGCATAGGCAGCGCCAACGCTGGCTAAGTGGACGTCCTCCATATTGGGTTTCAGGCGCAGCGCCTGTGCGGCGGCCGCCAGCGCGTCCTCCGATCTGCCCATACAGCCTAGCACCATAGCCAGAGCTGCGCGGCTGTCAGCCTCGCTAGGACCGAGGGCCACGGCTTGCTCCATCTCCGCCAGGGCCTGCTCATACTGCTGTTGGTAGAGATAGATCCAGCCCAAGTTCATGTGGTTCCAGTGGAGGGAGTCATGGAGGGCCAGGGCCCGTTGTATTGCCGCCATTGCCGGCTCCAACGTCTGGACAGCTGGGTTCTGTTGAGAGAGCCACTGCAACCGGTAGCTGGCAGCCAGGTTAAGGTGGGCAAACATATGATTGGGGTTCCGGCTGATGAGTTCCTTCGTCGTGACAATTGCCTTGTCATACCGACCAGCCAAGCGATAGGCCGAGCCCAATATATATAAGTAGTGGGGCGGATAGCGGGGGTTGAGCCGCATCGCTTGCGCCACCGCCGAGAGGCCTTCCTCAGGCCGACCTGCGAAGATCAATATGTCCGCCTGGTACGCATAGCTATCGGCGTTGTTGGGATCGAGAACGATCGCCCGTTCCCCTTCTGCTATGGCTTGGGCATATTGCTGTTTATTCATGTAGATATAGCCTAAGAGCGTATGGGCGACGGCCAAGGAGTCGTCTAGGGCGAGGGCCTTTTGCGCCAGCGCTAACGCGCGCTCCAGGGTGCGAGGGTCCGTATTCCCGCGAAAGATCCACTCCATCCGGTAGGTCACACCCAGCCACGCATACGCCTCCGCATACTGCGGGTCCAGCGCTACGGCTTTCTCGTACATCTGCCGTGCCTGGATATTGGCCTCTTTCGTGATGCGGAAAACATACTCCTGCCCGCGCAAGAAGGCATCGTAGGCCTCCAGGTTGTCGGTGTGTTTGCGCACAACGTACCCTTGCTCTTGCAACGTGAGCTGCAGCTTCAGCGTCGTCACGATCTTCTGCACGATCTCGTCCTGTAGGGCGAAGATATCCTTGAAGGGACGATCGAAGCGTTCGGTCCAGACGTGCCCGCCAGTGATGGCGTCAATCAACTGCGCGGTGATGCGTACTTGTTCTCCTGCTTTTTGTATACTGCCTTCCAGGACGTAGCGCACGCCCAGTTCTTTCCCTACCTCTTGTACATTCCTCGACTTACCTATGGAGAAGGCAGTGTTCCGCGCGATGACAAAGAGGCTGGCAATGCGCGAGAGGTCTGAGGTGAGGACTTCGGTGATGCCGTTGCTGAAATAGTCCTGCTGCGGATCGCCGCTCATATTGTCGAACGGCAACACGACAATGGAGGGTTTATCCGGCAGGGGCAGGGCCTCGGGGCTGGCGGTTGGGTGCTGGGTGCTCGGGCTGGAAAGAGACAGATACCGCACGACGGCGGTGGTAGCCGCAATGAAGACTAGCCCCATCAACACCACTCGGGGGGCGGTACTGATCCGGCGCGAAAGTTTCAGGCGTTGCGCCTGGAGGCATTGGCGTAGCCCCTTGGGTCGCTCGGGCAGGAGAAGGTAGACTCCGAACCGCTGGACAATGTTCTTGAGCTTCGGCTTACCCAAGGGAATCACTGCACCCAGGGAGAGTTTGTGCTCGACTTCTTCATAGACTTTCTGGGAGATACAAATGGTCTCAGGCTCGGCCAGCCCTTGCAGCCGCGCGGCGACGTTCACGCCATCGCCAAACACGTCGCCATCTTGCTGGACAATGTCTCCGAGATGGATACCGATGCGGATGTGAATCTGTTCCGTGCTCTCCTTCTTGGCATTGTGAGCGCGGAGGTGTGCGTGTACCTGTTGCGCACACTGCACGGCGTTCACAACCGAAGGGAACTCCACCAAGAAGGCGTCCCCCACGGTCTTGATGACCGTGCCTTTGTGCGCGGTTGCCGCCTGTTGGATGACTTGGTTATGCACGGCCAGCAGCCGCAAGGTGCGGGTTTCATCGGTACCCATCTGTCGGCTAAAGCCAACGATGTCCGTAAACATAATCGCCGCGAGCCGCCGTTGTTCGGCATGTACCGCGCCGCTGGCGTCTTCCTTCATAAGGACAGATTATTCTGCTGGCATTGCCGAGCTGTCAACCGCGCTGGCTAACTAGTGGGTTTACTGCCACCTCACCGGCAGTATATCCAAATCTTGAACTTCCCCATTTTCCCAGAAAATCCTCTGTAGTATCCGCTTGTTCCACACATTTTGTCAACCCTTCCTCTCCCGCAAAGGCCGCCAGTTTGGCGGTATATCCCGATATCAGCCCGCGGTATATCTCGGATAACCTCACTGGCGGTATAGCCAAATATCAGCCCGCAGTCGCTCACTCTCTCCTTTCTCTACCGCTGTTCGGCCGGACTCTTCACGCCCCGTTCCTCACGATTCAGCCCATGGGGGTACACCATCGTCGTATTGACATCCTTATGCCCGAGCATTTCCTGCATCGTGCGAATATCATAGCCATCTTCCAACCAGTGGGTGACAAACGCATGGCGAACCGGGGACACCCAGCGTGCTTGGATACTCCCGCTTGCTGGCAGGCGGCTTTGACCACTTTCTGGAATACTGATTCATGAAGATGGTGGCGAGGCAGCTGGCCCGAGCGCGGGGCAAGGACGAGCTGGGAGGCCGGAAACACAAACTGCCCCCTCCTCTTAGGGCGCATTGGGGTTTTTCTTCTCTAACACGTTAGGGAGTGATGCCCGCCTTGTCCGTATTCCAGGTCTCGCTCATAGAGTTTCTTCCCTTGCTCAAGCTGTTGGCGTAGTGCTTCCACCACAGAACTCGGTACCAGGGGTACCCGATCTTTGTTGCCTTTCCCGGCGTGAACCATACTCGGATTGTTACTAAAATCGATCTCTTGGCCGCGTCAGCGCAGACATTTCATCAATCGCAACCCTGCACCGTAGAGGAAGGTGACCATGATTCATTCCACACCCTCAAGACCTCCGATAATAGCACGCACCTCTTGCCGGCTGAGCACTACCGGAAGACGGTTCGGCCTTTTGGCTCAAATCACACCGTTGACGTAACCAATCGGTTGCTCCAACACCGCCCGATAGAGAAACAACAGCGCATCAAGCGCTTGATTCTGCGTCGAGGCGCTAACCCGGGATTCTGAAGCCGGGGCGGAATCCAGGAGCAGATAACCGGACGGGCGCTACACAAGCATGTTGTACAGCACTAAGAGATCTTCACGAATAGTGCGTAATAACTCTCTGTGGCCGTGATCTTGCGGCAGCGTCGTTACTGCGTCGGAGAGAAGGGAGACGGCGGGAAGAATCTCTTTCTCGTCGCTTTTCCCGTTCTCGGTTTCCTTCAATTTCTTTTTCGCCCCGGCGATGGTAAACCCCTCTTCGTAGAGCAACGATTTTATTTCTAAGAGCATTTCAACATCACGACGACGATAGAGACGATGCCTGGAGGGGGTCTTGCCAGGCTTCAGGATAGAAAATTCGGTCTCCCAATAACGCAAGACGTAGGGCTTGACCCCAACGATCTTTGCGACTTCACCAATGCGGAAATAGAGTTTATTCGGCAGCTCTGCTTGTTGCGCCACGTCACGCCTGGCTGACAAGGAATTTTCCCCCCTTGTAGCACTGGACGGCACAAGAAGGAAAGGCCAGGGAGGGAAAAAGAGTCGAGGAGTCTAAGAAAGTGCAGAGTGCGAAGTCTCAGAACGTCTAGAGTCCAGAGTCATAAAAAGACTATCGGACTTCCACGTCAAGCGTTTGTGCGAGATGCGCAACAACTTGTGAGTGCAGAGCATTCACTTCGAGTGCGGTGAGGGTTCGGTCTAGTGCTCGATAGGCAACCGAATAGGCAAGGCTTTGTTTGTTTTGTGGGATGGGACTTCCCCGATATTGATCAAATAAATGCATATCAACAATCAAAGGATTATCCAGAGAACGGACGGCATCGATCGCTGCCTGTACGGGCAAGGTTTCATCTGCTACTAGCGCAACGTCACGAACAGTCGTCGGAAAGCGTGGTAACTGCTGATAGCGGACCGCGGTACGTGCATGGAGTAACAACGGCGCAAGGTCGATTTCAAACACCCACGGTGTTGCCGTGAGATCAAGTGTACGACAATGGTCTGGGTGCACTGCTCCGGCCACACCGCAGACTGTACCATCAATGAGGATCGACGCCGCTTTTCCAGGATGGAGGAACGGAATGGTTGTCGCCCGTTCCCAAAGAATTTTCTCCTCACAATGCAGCTCTTGCCAAAGTGTTTCAAGCACGCCTTTGAGATCGGCAAACTCTATTGGCGTCGACTTCTGTAACCCACTCGCCGGCCAGTTCCCATAAAGCACTCCAGCTCCATGTAATCGTTCTTGCCGTCCATCTGGTGTTTCCTGGGCGCCCAAAAATACTTTGCCAATTTCGAACACCGTCACGCTATTCTCTCCCTGATGAAGGTTGTGTTGGAGTGCTCGCATGAGATTACCAAGCAAGCTCACGCGCATTTCTGCTCCTTCGGCAGAAAGAGGATTTATTAATGGAATAGGTGACGTTGATTTGGTACTTGCAAACAAACGGTTGAGCTGCACGGAGGTAAAACTGAGGCTCAGTATCTCGGAGAGTCCCCGTGCAGCCAGGCAGGCACGAATACGTCGAACCCAATTCCCCTCATGATCTAGAGTTTTTTCTTGCGCTTCTGTTCGCGGCAAGAGCGTCGGAACCGTTTCATAGCCCTTGAGCCGGGCGACTTCTTCGATCAAGTCCACCTCTTGTGTAAGGTCAGAGCGATACGATGGAACCGTCACGTTCCACGTTTCACCACGAGCACGTCTGACCTTTGCCCCTAGGGTACGCATGCACTGTTCAACATCCTTTGCCTCGACTGGCATGCCAAGAAAACGCGAGACCCGCTGACTGCGCAGAGAAATTGTTGTTGAAGGCAAAGGGTGCGGACAAACATCGAGGGCTCCACGACTCACCTTCCCCCCTGAAATCTGCGCGAGAAGAGCCGCGGCGCAATCTAAGGCAAGAAGAGTGCCTTGTGGGTCAACTCCACGCTCAAACCTATAAGACGCTTCACTCCGCAGCCCTAATCGGCGGGCAGTACGGCGCACTGTTTCTGGAATAAAATAGGCGCTTTCGAGCAAGGTCACTGTTGTCTGATCGTGCACTTCAGAATTTGAGCCTCCCATAACTCCGGCAACAGCGACGGCACGATCACGGTCGCAAATCAACAGGTCATCTGAAACGAGTGCGCGCTCTTTCCCGTCGAGTGTCGTAATTGAGTTAATATCACGAGCGCGACGGACAACGATTTCTGGACCGTGCAAGGAAGGTAAATCAAACGCATGCAAAGGCTGTCCACGTTCCAGCATAACATAGTTCGTCACATCCACGACACTATTGATCGCCCGCACTCCGGCACCTTCGAGTCGCCATTTCATCCAGGCTGGAGAGGAAACAACGCGCAGGTTACTCACTATTCGTGCAGCATAGCGAGGACATAAATCAGCATCGAGAATCGAAACGTGGGCTTGCTCACTCGTTACTGATTTCCCTTCTCGTACACGTGGGCGCTTGGCAAGCAGTGGGGCTCCAGTCAGTGCGGCAATTTCGCGGGCCAAGCCCAGCACGCTAAGACAGTCGCCGCGATTCGGAGTAATGGCAATATCAAGGATCGTGTCCCGCAATCCAAGGCGAGTGTACAATTCTTCGCCAAGTTTGGCGTCTTCCGCGAGGATCAATACTCCACTGTGATCATCCGAGAGTCTAAGTTCATGTTCAGAACACAACATGCCATGGGACCGTTGTCCGCGAATCTCTGTCAGCCCCACCTGTTGCCCACCAGGCAGCATGGTCCCGGCTGGCGCAAAGGCAACCTTGTCGCCGGCTTTCATGTTGGTTGCACCACACACAACCGGCAGTGCCTCTCCACCAGTGGTGATGTGGCAGATCGTAAGATGATCAGATTGGGGATGTGGGTCGATCCGCACAATCTGTGCGACTTGAATGGGTTCGGCTCCTTGCTCGCGAATATCGTCGACCTCAAGCCCAGCCATCGCCAAGCGACTGGCCAAACGGTCGAGCGAAAGCTCAATCGTGACAAATTCGCGCAGCCAGTTGAGGGGGACTTTCATAGGAAGAGTTGCCAGTAATCAGTTCTCAGTTGTCAGTCCAGGTACGAAAAACGTCGAACCTTGAACTTTGAACCTGAAACTTTTTTAGAACTGCCGTAAAAACCGCAGATCTCCTTCGTAGAATAACCTGATGTTATCGATTCCGTAACGTAACATCGCGATCCGATCGATGCCCATACCAAAGGCGAACCCAGAAACTTGCTCAGGATCATAACCCACGGCACGAAATACATTTGGGTGGACCATACCTGAGCCCAGAATTTCCATCCAGCCACTGCCTTTGCATACTGGACAAGAGGCGTTACTCCCTCCGCAGAGGACACAACCAATGTCTACTTCTGCGCTTGGTTCGGTAAACGGGAAATAACTGGGCCGAAAGCGTACCGGCGTATCAGAGCCATACATAGCATGCACAAATGAGGTCAGGACTCCTTTGAGATGAGCAAAGCAAATATCGGAACCAACCATCAACCCTTCGAGCTGTACGAACATCGGCGAGTGGGTCACGTCATCATCGCAACGATAGACACAACCCGGCACAACAATCTGCAATGGTGGTTTACGGCTCTCCATCACGCGGATCTGCACTGGCGAAGTGTGAGTTCGCAAGACAACTTCAGGAGCAATAAAGAAGGTGTCCTGCATTTCCCGCGCAGGATGATCCGCCGGAATATTGAGTGCGGCAAAGTTATGGTAGTCGTCTTCGATGTCAGGACCGCGTGCGACCTCAAATCCCATGGCCGTAAAAATTGCGATGGTATCGTCCATCACCTGCAACAACGGGTGCAGTGATCCGCGTGGGCGTCGCGTTCCAGGAATAGTGATATCAATGCGCTCGGCAGCGAGACTCTGCGTTCGCTGAGCTTCTTGCCATCCTGCCTTCAAGCTTGCGATCCGCTCTTCAAGCTGGACTTTGATCTCGTTTGCGGTCTCGCCTATTTTGCGTCGCTGCTCGGGTTGGAGTTCTCCGATACCGCGGAGCACCCCGGTCAGTTCCCCTTTACGGCCGAGAAAACGAACTCGCACCGCTTCGAGTCCATCTTCGTCTTTACAAGCATCAAGGGCGGACAGCGCCTCGTCTCGGATACGCGTGAGTTCGTGTTCCATAGTAAGGACTGAGAAGCAGCACCGAGCACTGAGCTTCGAAGAGGAACAGCCGCAAGAGACATTCTGCTTACCGCTCGTCCCTTGGCCTTTATAGCTCCAAGCTAGTACTCGTTCCTCATCACTCGGCACCGAATTCAGGCTGCTACGCGGCGTTGTTTCGCGAGCTCAGCCACGGCGGTAAATGCACCGGGATCATCAATAGCAAGTGCCGCAAGGATCTTACGGTCGATTTCGACATTCGCTTGGCCAAGGCCATGAATGAGTTGATTGTAGTTGATACCATTGAGTCGAGCCGCCGCGTTGATTCGCGTAATCCACAAACGACGGAAATCCCGCTTGCGCGCCTTGCGATCCCGATACGCATACACTAAACCGCGCTCGACGGTTTCTCGTGCTTGCCGATACTGACGCCGCCGTCCCCCAGTGAAACCTTTGGCCAGCTTCAGAATCTTTTTGTGACGCCGCCGTGCTTTGAAGCCGCGTTTTGCCCGTGGCATGACTGTATCTCCTTACCCTGCCCTACTTATAGGGAATCAATTTCTTAATTGCTTTTTCGTTGGTCACATCAACTAATGTTGTCTGGCGCAAGTGTCGTTTCTGTTTGCGCGTTTTAGCTGAGAGCTGATGACGTAAGAACGCTTTGGCGCGACGGACTTTTCCGGTGCCGGTCGTTTTGAAGCGTTTGGCCGCTCCACGGCGGGTCTTGAGCTTTGGCATATAATTACCTCGGGACGATCAAAATTGACATATTGCGCCCTTCCAAGCGCGCTTGCCCTTCAAGTTCTCCAACATCTTGCACCTTCTCGAAAAATTTCCCCAGCATATCTTTGCCCAACTCTGGATGAGTAATTTCTCGACCACGGAACAACACCGAGACTTTCACTCGTTGTTTCTTTTCCAGGAACCGGCGTACGTGAACGGCCTTAAAATCAATATCGTGATCACTCGTTCGCGAACCAAGTTTCACTTCCTTGACCAATACTTGTGTCGAGTGTTTCTTGGACTCCTGTACTTTCTTCTTTTGCAGATAACGGAACTTGCCATAGTCCATGACCCGACACACCGGAGGCGTTGCCGTCGGAGAAACCTCAACAAGATCAAGTTCTTTCCCTGCAGCAAGACGCAGGGCTTCTGGAAGCGAGAGGATACCGATTTGGCTTCCTTCCGAGTCGATGACCCGTACTTCACGAGAGCGAATTTGTTGGTTAATCCGAACTCCTGCTTCCTTGGCTATGGTGCACCTCCTGGAACAGCTTCAGTAGCAATGCGGGTAACAAACTCTGATACCGTGAGGGAAGGGATCTTTTCTCCTTTCCGTCCCCGCGGTGCTACCGTCGCAGTGTTCACCTCTTTGTCGCCAATCACAACCATGTACGGGACTTTTTGCACTTCTGCTTCACGGATTTTATAACCTAACTTCTCGTTCCGCAGGTCAAGCTCAGCGCGAATACCAGCACGCTGCAACTGATCACAGACGTTACGTGCGTAGTCTTCCTGCGCATCAGTCACCGTCAGCAGACGAGCCTGCACGGGAGCAAGCCATAAAGGAAAATCTCCACCACAGTGTTCAATCAACACCCCCAGGAACCGTTCGAGCGAACCTAAGACTGCACGGTGGATCATCACTGTTCGTGCATCATGTCCCTGGGCATTGGTATAAGCTAAATCGAATCGTTCAGGCAACTGGAAATCGAGCTGAATTGTTGCCAACTGCCATTGCCGACGCAACGCGTCAAGGACGATACAATCGATCTTCGGTCCGTAGAAAGCCCCATCACCGGCATTCACCTGATAATCGATATGGTTCGCTTTAAGTGCCGCAGCAAGTGCTGTTTCGGCACGATCCCATGTGGCATCTTCACCAAGGCGTTTTGCCGGTCGAGTCGAGAGATTGAAGCGCATCTCTGTAAAGGCAAAGGTCCGGTAGACCTCGTTGATCATGCGGAGAACGCCGTTCACCTCTGCTTCGATTTGCTCCGGGGTGCAGAAAATATGTGCATCGTCTTGGGAAAAGGAACGCACCCGGGTCAGGCCGGAGATGACACCAGACCGCTCGAAGCGGTGTAGCCGCGCAAAGTCAGCAACACGCAGCGGCAGGTCACGGTACGAGCGTTTCTTTGCGGCGTAGATGTACGTATGGCCAGGACAGTTCATCGGCTTCACACCGAATTGTCGTCCTTCGATCTCGGTAAAGAAAATATTCTCTTTGTAATTCTCGTAATGACCGGACCGGTGCCACAAATCGACGTCGAAGATCTGTGGAGTGAGCACTTCTTGGTAGCCGTAGCGTTTATACAAGCTGCGAATATACGCAATCAGCTCGTTATAAATGAACGCCCCTTTGGGAAGAAAGAACGGACTGGCTGGCGCGATCGGATCAAAGATGAAAAGTTCAAGCTCTTTTCCTAACTTGCGATGATCGCGACGCTTGGCTTCCTCCAAGAGCGCCAGATGCTGTCGTAGCTCCTTTTCCGTCGCAAACGCAGTCCCGTAGATGCGCTGCAACATTTCGTTCTTTTCGTCGCCACGCCAGTACGCTCCAGCGACACTGGTTAACTTAAAGGCTGGAATGTTGCCGGTTGCAGGCAGGTGCGGACCGCGACAGAGGTCAACAAATTCGCCTTGTCGATAGAGCGAGATCGCTTCCTCTCCAGGGATGCTAGCGATAATCTCCGCCTTAAAATCTTCACCCATCGAACGGAACAGGCGAACAGCCTCGTCTCGGGCAATCTCTTCTCGCGAGATCGGGAAATTCTCTGCCACGATCTTTTTCATCTCGGCTTCGATCTTTTCCAGGTCTTCGGGAGTAAACGCGCGTTCGTGCTTGAAGTCGTAATAGAAACCGTTCTCGATCACTGGACCAATAGTGATCTGCACAGAGGGGAATAGACGTTTCACCGCTTGCGCCATCAGATGAGCGCAAGAATGACGTAATACATCGAGCCCATCAGCCGACGACAATGGGATGAATTCAAGTTCGCAGTCTGTTTCTAATGAGCGGGAGAGATCAACGACTTTTCCATTAACTTTTGCGGCGATGACATCTTTACGGTTAGGGGAGACAAGTTCGCGCGCAGTGGTGCCCGAGGCTACGGTACGTTGTTGTCCCCCTGGTATCTGTATTGTGATTTCTTGAGAACGAGCAGAACTCATAAGAGCAATCGGCTTTCAGCAATGAGCAGAGCAGTGACCATTAGTTAGTATAAGCGATGATTCAATTTCGTACTTGCGAGCTGAAAGCGTAGAAGTCGGGATTGCGAAAATAGGCACGAGCGGGGTTGAACCGCTGACCCCTACCGTGTCAAGGTAGTGCTCTGCCACTGAGCTACGTGCCTGCAAATTGCAGTCTAAGAAATGCACTGACTTTCGTGAACCTTGCCCCCAGTCTTTTCCCAAGAGTTCTCGTTACGATTCTCTTACCACATTCACAGTGATAGTCCCACGCACGTCACTACTGAGGTGAATGGGAACCGCATACGTCCCAAGCTGCTTAATTGGCTCTGCCAGCACGATCTTGCGCCGATCGATAGTCACACCTTGCGCGGTCAGTGCCTTCTCGATGTCGATATTCGTCACTGAACCGAATAGGCGATCTTCTTCCCCAGCACGCGCAGGTATCGTTATCGACAATGCGGTAATCCGGTCGACCAGTCCTTGTGCTTTCTGGCGGTCTTTTTCCTTTTTTGTTGCAGCTAACCGCTTCTGATGTTCGAGCACGCGCAAGTTGCGGCGGTTAGCTTCGACGGCAAATCCACGAGGAATGAGATAATTACGTCCGTATCCTGCACGAACCTTCACCACCTCGCCAATAGCGCCCAGGTTCGCTACATCTTCTTGTAAGATAACCTCCATAACAGCCCCTATTCTTACGGCAGCAAATAAGAAAACTCAAGTTCGATAGTAGGGGCGCACAGCTGTGCGCCCCTACTCACCCGCTTAGAGTCGTGTCGACACATAGGGCACGAGCGCAATCGAGCGTGCTTGCTTAATTGCTTTGGTTAACTTCCTTTGATGCCAGGCACACGTTCCAGTGATGCGGCTGGGAATGATTTTTCCTCGTTCAGACATGAAGTCTTCCAGCATACGCTGTTCTTTGTAGTCGATTGTCGCACCTTTATCGGCGCAGAAGCGGCACACCTTACGACGTAACCGACGGCGAGTCGGAAATTTATCGTCCGTCGCTTGTCCTCTTCGTTGTGGCCCTCTTTCTCCTCGTTGTTGTCTCGGTGGCATACACGTAATCCTTATTCACTCCTGGAGAGAATTATTAAACGTCTTGTGGCTCTGATTCAGCCGGAGGAGGCGTGGAGGGTGCTGTTACCGCAGGTTGCGCAACCGGAGCGGCCACCGGAGCCTTACGTACAGTAGATAAAAAACGCAATATATTTTCGTTAATCCGAAGATTGCGCTCTAATTCTTTCACCGTTGTTCCAGGCGCATCATACTCAAGCCGAATGTAATATCCGCGTCGCTGCTTCTTGATCAGATGGGCTAGGTCGCGCATCCCCCACTCATCCGCCCGAACCACCGTTCCATTCGCTCCTTCGACAATTTTTTGCATCCAAGCCCCCAGCTCTTTTATTTGCGTGTCGGGCAATTCTGGATGAAAAATGCACAACGTTTCATAACTCGGCATGCGTTCCTCCTGCCAATCTTCGGACTCTTTCTTGTTCCTTACATTAAGGGATGATGGAAAAAGATCGTTGAGTTTCCCAAATCTCTACAGATGTTGTGTTTCTGGTAGGACCTTTCCATTCACTGCCGCCATCATTTTTTCAATCCCCTCATTAATCCACAGTTCTACTGCATTGGCAGCATTCTCCACCGCGGGGAGAATAGACGCTTCTTCTTGAGGAGTAAAGGGCTGTAAAACAAAGTCGGTTGGGTCTAGGCGTCCAGGAGGGCGGCCAATACCAACCTTAATTCGCACGAACGCTTTACTCCCAAATGCTGCAATTAGTGAGGCAACACCACGATTACCACCGGCCCCCCCGCCTCCGCGTTTCACTCTTACTTGCCCCAGAGGCAGATCAAGGTCATCATGGATAACAATGAAATCTGACAATTCAAGGCGGTAAAAATTTCGTAGCTGTCCTGCTGCCTCGCCGCTGCGGTTCATGTACGTCTCAGGTTGAACGAGCAGGATTTTCTCTCCTTTGAGGTGACCCTCACCAATCAGCGACAAAAACATCCGACGAGAAAGCTGAATATTCCAGCGTTCAGCAAGGATATTTATCGCCCAAAAGCCAACATTATGGCGCGTTTTACGGTATTCTGGGCCAGGATTGCCAAGACCAATAATGACACGCACGTCCGAACCTGGGGCGAAAAAAAGGGGGAAACGGTCAACAGGAAAAGGCGAAAAGGATGGAAGGGGACAAACCCATAGAGAGAGGAGTTATCTTCTTCCTTTTCCCATTTCCCCTTTTATCCATTTCGCCCTTTCGCCTATTTTTTCTCCGCTTTCTGCGCCCCACCAGCCGCCGGCGGTGCAGGAGCCGCAGCTGCCGCCTCCGGTGCCGTTGCCGCTTCACCTTCCACAGCTTCTGTCGGCGCTGGAGTTTCGACTGCTGCTGGCGAGACCACCGTCACGACCGGGTCGTCAATATCATACATCGCCTTAACGCCAGCCGGTAATGGAACCTCAGAAATATGCACTGAACCATGAAGCACCAATGGCGAGACATCGACCTCAATAAACTCAGGAATTTCTCGCGGCAGACACTCAACCGTAATTTCGCGACGGAGCGATTGCAGGACGCCACCAGCCGTCACACCCTGTGCTTTACCAATGAAATGGAGCGGAACCGTTACTTCGATCGGTTTGTTCACATCGACCTCATAAAAATCGATATGCACCGGTGCACTGGTTACCGGATGGCGTTGCACCTCCTTCAACAGCGCTAACTTCTCATTGACCGCCGAGCCGGGCGAACTAAGTTGAATCAAATGTGATCCTTCAAGGCCATCCAGCTTAAAGCGAAACTCCCGTGCGTCAACGCAAATAGGAGCACCGGTTTTGCCAGGACCGTAAAACACAGCCGGGACTTTTCCGCTACGCCGCATTCTCCCAGCATCACCTTTGCTCTTTACTTGACGCTCTTCAACGTTCAACACGACTGTTTCCATATTTTCCTCGTTACACAAACAGAGAGCTAATCGATTCCTCGTTATGGATACGGCGAATCGCCTCGCCAATAAGGGGAGCGAGTGACACAACCTTAATTTTCTCCATCCCTTGAGCCTCAAGTCGCAAAGGAATGGAATTTGTGACAAGCAATTCTTCAAGGACAGAACCGCGAACACGCTCAATCGCCGGTCCTGAAAGTATGGGATGCGTACAGCAAGCAAACACTGCCTGCGCACCGGCTTCATGCAATGCTGCCGCCGCAGTCGTCAGGGTCCCTGCCGTATCGATCATATCGTCGATAAGAATGGCGATCCGGCCTTCAACGTCACCGATGATGTTCATTTCGGCCACATCAACATTGGCTTTGCCTGGGATTTTTGATTCGGCTTCACGGGCGCGGCGTTTGTCAATAATGGCCAGCGATGATCCTAACCGTTTAGCAAACGCCCGTGCACGTTCAACACCTCCGGCATCCGGAGACACAATGGTGACCTCTTGGCGACCAATGCGTGAACGGATGTAAGGGAGCAAGACCGGAGCAGAAAATAAATTATCCACCGGAATATTAAAGAAGCCTTGAATTTGCCCGGCATGCAGTTCAGCCGTCAACACACGCGAAGCGCCAGCAGTCGTGACCAAATCTGCAACCAGCTTCGCGCTGATCGGCACTCGCGGCGAGACTTTGCGGTCCTGACGGGAATAACCGTAGTACGGAATCACCGCGGTGATACGGTTTGCCGAGGCTCGCTTAAACGCATCCAGCATGAGCAATAACTCCATCAAGTTGTCGTTGCCAGGCGTGCAGATCGACTGCATAACGAACACATCGCCACCACGCACGTTTTCAGTGATTTCGACCGCAATCTCACCGTCACTGAAGCGACGAATGTCAGCTGCTCCCAAGGAGGTGCCGAGGTAGGCGCAGATTTCCTTCGCTAGGGGTACGTTTGAATTTCCGGCAAAGATCTTCAGTGGTGCGTCCCGCATAATATTCCTCATCTGCTCGACGACCAGAAAAACATACTGGGGAGGCAGGATTTGAACCTGCGAATGCCGGAGTCAAAGTCCGGTGCCTTACCAAACTTGGCTACTCCCCATTATCGAAGCCCTACGCTCATTCAGCGTTCAACGAAAAGCGACGCCAAGAACTCAGCAATGAGGACTCATGATATCTCTTTTCAGGCGTTTTGTCCTCGTTGACCCAGTCCTCAGTGCTCATTCGTCAGCATATGTTTTTGGCTGATAGGTGATCGCTGAAGGCTAAAATTACGTAGCAGTTTTGCCCTCAGAAGTCTACGCCGGGAAAAGGGGAAACGGCAAAAGTAAAGAAGAGCGAAACGGCGAAAAGGAGACCGATAAGGACCTTGACCGTCAATGCCCGGCTGTTTTCCTCTAGATCATTACTTGTTACTCAGTACTCATTACTTATTTAAGTGCTCAACAATAAATGTTTTTCCTAATTTTTCCAATGGCTTTGCTGCTCGTTCGGCTGCTAAGCGACCAGCAAACATGCCAAACACTGCCGAACCGCTGCCGGACATCAAAGTACTTTCAGCTCCGAGTTGCAGAAGTTTCTCCTTGAGTTCTCTGATCAATGGATATACTGGAATCACTGCACGTTCGAGGTCATTCACCAAAAGTTTTCCCTCAGGCCATTGTCTATCGCTTAATTCAATGGCACCAACCATATCTTCTTGCGAAGACAGTTCATCAAAGCGGCGAAACGCCCAAAGGGTCGAAATCCCAAAAGAGGGAACAACAACAACAAACCACTTCGGCGGTAAAGCAGGGAGTAGGGTGAGGGTCTCCCCGATGCCTTGCACTCGCGCAGGGCGGCAAGGAATGAAGAAAGGGACATCAGCTCCCAATCGCGTAGCTAGTGAACATAAACGTTGTTCATCAAACCCCAGCGAGAGAAGGACATTCAGTCCTTTCAGCACCGCTGCCGCGTCGCTGCTTCCGCCACCGAGTCCAGCACCCGCAGGGATACGCTTGCGGAGATCAATGGAAATGTGAGCTTTTACTTCGGCCTCTTTGCACAACAGCCTCGCGGCCTTATAGGCCAGATTGGTTTCATCCGTTGGCATGGTTGGATCATCGCACGTCACAGTGATAGTTTCCTGATCGTTCCATGTTCCACGTTCCACGTTCCACGCTTCAAGGTTGATTTCATCACACAGATTGATCGGCACCATCAGTGAATCAAGCAAGTGATACCCGTCTGGTCGCCGGCCAGTAATACGCAAGAAGACATTAATCTTTGCCGGAGCAAGAACATGCATAGCCTTGGTATTTAGCTGCTTGTCGTTGCAGCCGGAAGCGCCCTATGAAACAACAATAGTATGGATGCTTTTATGAAGGTCGCGGTTGGTGCCGCACGGCAGGCTGGGGTGTTGCTTAAAGACAATTGGCAAAAGGCCAAAACCATCGAGATCAAGACCGACATTGTCGATCTCGTTACCAATGTCGATAAAGCATCTGACGCACTGATCACCGGAATACTCCGCTCTTACTTTCCTGATCATCAGATTGTCGCCGAAGAATCCGCAGTATCCGGTAAGCCGAGCCCGTATCGTTGGTACATCGATCCGATCGATGGGACGACCAACTTTGCGCACTCCTTTCCTCACTTCGCTGTATCGATTGGCCTTCAGCATGAATCGCAAATCATCGTCGGCGTTGTGTATGATCCGATCAAAGATGAACTGTTCTGTGCGATGCGCGGGAACAGCGCGACACTCAACGAGCGACCGATTCACGTCTCGCCAACTCCGACGCTCGATCAATCGCTGGTCCTCACCGGATTTCCTTATGATCGCCGCAAACGTAGCGAGTACTACTTGCGCTTTTATCAAGCGTTCATGATGCGCACACAAGGAGTGAGACGCGTCGGCTCAGCGTCATTAGATCTTTGTTACGTTGCCTGTGGTCGCGCCGATGCCTTCTGGGAATGGCGATTGCATCCGTGGGATACGGCGGCAGGATCACTGATCGTCGAAGAAGCTGGCGGTAAAATGAGCGACTTCACCGGCCAGTCTTTCGACATCCATGGTGAACAAACATTAGCAACAAACGGATTGTTACATCAGGAAACGCTTACCGTATTGCAACAGGTACTTGCATTGCCGGAATAGCGTCTTGGTGGTTGACGTCATTTTTCGCCACTACGCGTGTCTCGTACCCATTGCCGTACCCGACGGAGCCATACGGTGCTTGTAAAAACAGTACTCTCTGTGAGGAATTGCGTGGCCATTAAGCAAGCTCATTTGCCAGCAATAATCCGATGCGCACGAGCCACAAGTTGCGGGACTTTCCATTCGAACTCATTGGCTTTGGGGTTTGACGCCGTGCCTTCAAGGTAATGACGATAGAGTCCTTCAAGAATAATTGCGTACTTCCATATCGCCATGCAGTGATAAAAGGCAAAGTGTCTCATCGTGCGACCGGTCTTTTGTTCATAGCGCGCCTGTAGCTCTTCGCGTGTGTGAAATCCAGGTTGTGAGGTGATGTAGTTGCTTTCTCTCGGCTCGGGATCAGGAGGACCACCTGTCGGTCCCCAAAAGCTGAGGACCCACCCGAGGTCAGCCAACGGATCACCAAGGGTTGCCATTTCCCAGTCAAAGATTGCAATCAATCGCGTTGCTGGTGGCGGGGCAAACATCACGTTATCAAGCTTGTAATCACCATGGACGATGCTGGTCGCATTTTGCGGCGGTAGATGCGTCTGCAACCATTGGGTGACTTCACGGATGCCGGGCAGCGGTCGAGTTCGCGGTAACGTCAGTTCAAGCTGACCGATCCAACGCCGGAGCTGTCGCTCGAGGAATCCTTCTGGTTTTCCCAAATTTGCCAACGAAGTTTTTTGCCAATCAACGGCATGTAACTCAATCAATGCGTCGATGATTTCTTCCCCAATCTTCTTACGATCGGTAATAGCGTCGAACTTAAGTGGCAGCTGTTCACGAATCACAATCCCTTCAACCCGTTCCATCAAATAGAATGGCACGCCAATAATCGAGCGATCTTCACACATCACTACTGGTCGCGGCACTCGCACACCGGTTGGCGCTAAACCAGACAGCACACGAAACTCACGGGACATGTCGTGCGCGGTCGGCAGAATATCTCCGCGCGGTGGGCGGCGCAGTACCCAACGCTTTGGTCCCCACGAGACATAGAACGTTTCGTTGGAAAATCCGGCTTGGTGTTTTTCGACAACCAGCTCGCCCTCTTGTAGCGGCAACTGTTGGCGTAAGAACGTTTCAAGAGCGCGGACGTCGATCAGACCTTCGAGTGACATACCTTTCCTCGTCGATAAGAACCCCACCCGAGGCTTTAGGCTGTAGGCTTCAGGCTATAAGGAGAATTTTTTAACCCTTAAGCCTACAGCCTGTGGCTTATAGCCTAGATCCCAAAAAACCTCTGCGCATTCGCTCCTAAAATCTTCTCTACCGAAGTCGCGGGTAAACCTGATAATAGCTGGCGCGCTTTTTTCATCGGCTCGACAAACCCTTCCGCGTGGGGATAATCAGAACCAACAAAGAAACGCTCGTCTCCGGCAAACTGCACCATGATCGGGAACATCTGCTCTTCGGGGTCGCCGTTGATCCAAATGTTTTGGGCAAAGTATTCGCTCGCCGATTTCTTCATCTGCGACGTATGCTTCATATACTTAAAGCGATAGTTGAGTCGTTCAAGCCACTCACCAACCCACCCAGCCATCGCTTCGATAGTCGCCACGCGCAACTTTGGAAATCGCTCAAAGACTCCATCATAAACCATCGTTGTCAGCGCCATGCGTGGATCTTGGATGACATTCATGGTTACGAACATGAATCCAGGGTCATGATCCTGATACCACTGGCTACCGGTGTAATGGCGATGGCCAACAAGATGGATGCCGACACTGAGATCAAGATCTTGGATCGTCGCCCACACAGGATCAAGGTCGGGGTGACCAAAGCTGTGACCATTGACTGGCATCGCCGCGACGAAGATCGTCTTGCAACTGAGCTTGGCCACTCGTTGCAGCTCTTTCACTGCTAGTTGGGTATCACGTAGTGATATGTGTGCGGCCGGAAAGAGACGGTTCTTCTGTGAGGCAGTAATCTCAAACGCCCAGGTGTTATAGGCACGACACAGTGCGTCAGCCACGAGCGGACTCTCCACTCCGCCTTCCCACAGCAACCCCATCGTCGGGTAGAGAATCTGCAAATCGATCCCTTCCTGGTCAAGGAACTGCACTCGCTTACCCATGTCTTGCCACTCGGCGTTATACGTCAAGGCTTGGTCGAAATTGCTGAGGTCGTGTCCCGCTTCCTTTTGACCATAGCCAACGATAGCAGCGAGGAGTTCTTCAACATTGAGGATATGTAACTGTCTCCCTTCGACGACTAAGGCGGGCTTGCCGGTCGCAGGGTCTTGCACAACACGCATCGCCTGGTCACGAAATTTAGGATCAGTATAGCGCTCAAACAAATCTAACGGTTCCATAAAATGGCTATCGCCGTCGATCACTGGCATAGTGAGGTCTCCTTTCCTGGCGGTACCGCATGAGATGGCAATGCTTGCGGATACGTAGATTACTACCTATACTTACGCATGTATGGGTAAGAACTCAACCACACAAGTAGCACGTTCGCCTTCTGTACAACGAAAAAACTTTTACTTGCGAACAAACACTCTGAAGAAAGCCCAAAAAGCACTTGGAGCAAAGACGGAAACTGAAACAGTCGAACGGGCACTAGAACTGGTCGTCTTTCAAGAAGACGCCCTCAAGGCATTCCGGGAACTGTGCGAGAAGGGAGAGGTAGAGGATGTCTTCAGCCACTACCGTCGAACGGGTTCCCGGTAAGTCGATCTATGATACCAGTATCTATATCAACGCCATCCGCAACCGAACATATTACGAACATCTCTTACCACATTTCGCACGCACACTTCCTACTACCTATTTCTGTGCAGTTGTCGCACAGGAATTAAAAGCAGGATGTCGTACTCCCCCGGCATTCAGTCGAGTTGAAAACTTCATCCGCCCATTTCGTCGTACAGGCCGGTTAATTACTCCCACTTTTGCTGACTGGGAAGAGACAGGAGAGATCCTTGCATGTATTCTGCGAGAACAGCTCCAATTGAAAGACAAACTTCCTGGCCTGATCAACGATACCTTGATCGCCCTGTGCAGCGTACGACTGGGCGCGGTTGTGTACACCGCCAACCGCGAGGATTTCGTCCTCATCCAGCATTACAAGCGCTTTCATTTTACCGTAGTGTGAAAAATTCGATCAAGGTTTCGTAACCCAACTCCTACGCCTCAACACCCAACCCCTATTTTTCTGCGAGCATCACAACTCGAAAACCGTAGAGGTCGTAGGCGTTGAGCGGGTAGTTCCTGAGGCGGTAGGCACAGCGCGCCCGCCTCTGAGCGTCGAAGGACGAGCCGCCCCGCAGCACACGGGAATCCCCCTTATCTGGGCCTTGAGGATCAACATCGGGTTGTGGCCACTGTTTGTAGTAGTCCCCTGCATACCAATCCTGCACCCATTCCCATACATTACCGTGCATGTCGTGCAGTCCCCAGGCATTAGGCTTACGCTGACCGACTGGATGTGTCGCCTCTTTAGCATTCTCGTTATACCAGGCGTGCTCTTTCAATTGCGACACATCATCACCAAAACAATATGCCCCCGTCGATCCTGCACGGCAGGCGTATTCCCACTCCGCTTCGGTCGGCAGCCGATACGTTTTCCCTCCCTCACGCACACTTAACTTTCGCAGAAACTCCAGTGCATCTTTCCAGGAAATAGTTTCGACTGGTCGATTCGCATCTCCCGTGAAGCGACTGGGATTGTCTCTCTCTATAGTCTCCCATTGCGCTTGTGTCACTGGATATTTGCCGAGATAGAAAGGCCTCGTAATTATCACTTTACGAACGGGTCTCTCCTCACTTTCACCCTTTTCCGAGCCCGTGAAAAATTCTCCGGCAGGAATGAGGATGAGTTTCATGCCGATGCTGTTAGTAATTTCAGAGAGAGGTTTCGGTAAAATAATCGTAGACTTTTCTGACTCTTCATCTTTTGTCGGACTTTTGCTCGTTCCTTCACGTTCAACAGTTACATTTTGTGAGAAAACAACGTACTGTTGCGCTGTGGTTTTCAATGCATCCTCTAAGACAGTCTGTACGCCCAAAGCATCACCAGGACGATCCTTCGGCTCCTTAGCTAATAATCGTTGCACCTCTTCGCGAACCCCAAAAGGAATACTCGCCGGCAGTGGCGGCGGAGGTTGATTCAGATGTTGGACCATCAGGACCGGAATCGGTCCTGAAAACGGGGGCGTGCCGGTTAACATCTCATAGAGCATCACACCAAGCGCGTAGAGGTCTGCGCGACTATCAATGGTTTGACCTGACCATTGCTCAGGAGCCATGTAGCGAGCGGTTCCCATCATCGCCCCAGTTTGAGTCATCTGTGGCGCTTCTTGGCTAAGGACTTTCGCGATACCAAAGTCACTGACCTTGACCCGATCTTTCTCTCGCACACGTTCAACAAAAATGTTGGCTGGCTTGATATCGCGGTGCACCACAGGTTCCGGTAGGCTATGAGCTTCCGCCAACGCATCACAAATCTACATGACAATCGTTACGGCACGCTCAACCGGCAAAGGCCCTTGCACTATAATTTCTTTGAGGGTTTGCGGCATGAACTCCATGACGTAATAGAGCCGCCCAGTCTCATCTTTGCCCGAGTCGTAAACCGTAAGCGCATGCGGGCTGCGGAGTTGCATGGCCACACTGACTTCACGTATAAAGCGGCGTGCGAAACCTTCGTCTTTTGAAATCTCAGCCCTCAGCGTCTTTACAGCCACAATGCGGCGCGGCCGACCTTCAACATCAAGCTGTTCAGCGCGATAAACAACCCCCATCGCTCCACTGTTAATCTTCTCAAGGAGCCGATATTTGCGACCGATAAGTGTCCTTTGCCTTTGTTCAGTCATGTCTGCCTCTCACAAACATTTCTCTTGCCGCTCACTATCTGTAGGCATAGCAAGTCTTGGGGAGGGTTTGTAGAGGCGAGAAAGATTCGTGCGCACAGCGCACGCTACGGAGCTGGAGCAGAAAAAAGCCGGGAACGGTCTCTGACCTTATCCCGGCTTACGAGATCACCAGCCATACGTAGGCCAGAATAAGCGTTGTGTTTCTGGCAAAAAACTACGCTGCGTTCTTGGCAATGCTGAATTTTGGATCGACTTTCGCTCCTTCAGCTTGTTTCTTGACAAACTCCCAATCAAGAATAAGTCCTGGAGTTCCATCTTCGTTGTAGAAGATGATCGGGCCGTAGGCCGTAAAGGTGATAATCGTTTCTTCTGCACACGTGGTCGTGCCGTGCTCAACAGTGTTGGGTTCGTAGCCGTAGGCTCCAGCGCGGGCAATCCCGGCACGATACTCTAGCGCGCCTTTCAACACGTAGAACTCTGCCGCGCCGTAGTGCTTGTGTGGAGCGAAACGTGCACCAGCCTCCATCTTGATCAGCCCACTCCATTGACCAGTCTCTGGGCTGACACGAAACAGCTTGTACGAAGTGCCTGGTCCAAGTGGGAACCACTGAACGTCGTCACTCTGAATGAGAATGTCTTGCAGTTGTTCCATACTACTTCTCCTTTCCGTTGAACTGAGTTCAAGGTGCAAAGTTCCAAGTTGAAAGTTTACGTCCTCTTTCTCCTATCTACTTTCTTCCTCACAGCGGCGGCCTACGCAAATGCCAATCGGTCGCTTCTTGATAGGCATACGCTACCCGAAAGATCGTCCGCTCGTCAAATGCGCGTCCAGTCAATTGCAGCCCAAGCGGCAAACCATCCTGCGAAAACCCCCCAGGAATCGCCAGCGTCGGAACACCAGCCATGCTGATTGGCATCGTGAGACGACAGTAGGCCCAGAAGACATCTTCCTCAAAGCCGTCTGGGTATTTGACGTTGACAAAAATTGGATGACCGTGCCGTTTGGCGGCTGGCGCAGCAATAGTCGGCGTTAGTAGCATATCAACTTCACCCAACGCACGTCCGAAATCTTCACGAATCAACGTTCGCACTTTTTGTGCTGCGAGATAGTCCTTGGCCAACATCAATTCTCCGAGTTCGACAAACAAGCGGACATCGATCCCATATTCTGCCGCTGCATGGTGCATCCACTTTTGATGATATGCTGCCGACTCAGGAACGATGATGCCCATAAACGCACTGCCGGCGTGTTTAGCAGTACGGAGGTCGAGATCGCAGACTTCCATACCTAGATCTGTAAACTTACGAATTGCTGCTTCCATCACATGCGTCACATCAGGATGAAGATGGGCAGAAAAATGCCCACGAGGAATCCCGAGCTTCAGGCCTTTGAGCTCTTTGCCAAGGTCGGCGGTGAAATCTGGTACCGGCGCAGAGGATGAACCAGGGTCTTTGGGGTCCCAACCAGCTATAACGTTGAGCATCAATGCTGCATCTCTCACTGAGCGTGTCATTGGCCCCACGGTATCAATCGACCATGACAGAGGGACAACACCGAAAGTTGAGACTCTTCCCTGTGTCGCGCGCACACCGGTAATCCCGTTCAACGCAGCAGGATTACGCACCGAACAACCGGTGTCAGTCCCCAACGCGCCAGGAACTTCACCAGCAGAAACAGCCGCACCAGAGCCGCCACTCGATCCGCCTGGTACCGTCTCAAGGTTCCACGGATTGTTAGTTGGTGGACTCGTGACCCCATAAGCGAATTCATGCGTGACAACTTTGCCGACCAGCACCGCTCCAGCCTGGCGTAGTTTCGCCAACGCTGTGGCGTCTTCTGTCGGTACGAAATCTTTCATCTGCTTGGAACCCGCTTTGGTCACTATGCCTTTTGAATAAATGATGTCTTTCACCGCGATCGGCACGCCGTGCAATGGACCACGATACCTCCCTTTACGAATCTCGGCTTCAGCAGCCTGAGCCTCCAGCCGTGCGGCATCGGCAAGGACCGCAACAAACGCATTCACTTTTGGTTCCATCGCTTCAATACGTGCAAGAATCGCGTCGGTTAGCTCAACTGGACTGAGCTCCTTTCTGCGGATCAGTTCGGCCGCGTCGACAATGCCTAAATAGTGTAACGGTGTCGTCGTCATGAATCACCCAATGTGAGAATCAACATTTCAGTGCTCGGCTGACAAGAAGGATAAAAGGAGAAGAGGTATGAGTACTTCGTTAAATAAATTTCACATCTCCCCTTCTTCCTTCTCCCTTACCCTATTCCCTGTTTCGCCTTTTCGCCCATTCAGAGAGTCGGGTACTTCCCACGGAATACGATAGAGATGCGCAGGGCGAGTATTGAGCATGTCTAGTTCTGCTTCCCACTGTTGGGCAAAGTTGAGGACCTGTTCAATTTGCTCACGCAGGAGAGGAATACGCTCTGAAGGTAGATTCAGCCCCGCATAATCAGCAATCACACGTACGGCTTCGTCGTTTATGCTACGCGGTTTTCCTGCCATGGTTGCTCCTTTACTCTCCGCCTACTCTCCGCCAGGCCAGTGTAGTGGCATCAGCGCCGGGTTGTAGCGCATTTTTTTTCCTACTGGAAGTCGCACATCAGTGTAAACATTTTCCTTAGTAGGAGATGTAGGAAAATACCTCCTATCAGAGAGTTGTATTTTTGCAGCTGCGGCGCGTAATACGAACGCTATCGACTGAGTTTTCACTTGAGAAAGGAGGGTATCTCGATGACGTACAAAAAGATCACAGGGTCTATAGGCGCTATCGTGCTCTTGGCCTTGATTAGCGCTCCAGCACTAGCTCATTCTGACGGAGATGATGACGGAGAGGAGAGAAACAGCTCTCAGGCTGTAAGGACGGAGTTGAGAGGATTCCAAGAAGTCCCGGTTATTTCCACGACTGGAAGAGGCAGTTTTCGAGCGCGGATTGGGAATAATGAGAGCACTATCGAGTTTGCGTTATCCTACGAAAACCTTGAAGGAAATGTTGCCGCTGCTCACATTCACTTGGCACAAAAGGGAGTCAACGGCGGAATTGTCATCCATCTTTGTGGAACCGGCGGGAAACCAGCGTGCCCAGGAACTACTGCAGGCGAGCTGAGTGGTGTGCTGACCTCTACAGATGTCGTCGAAGCCTTCATTCCTGGTTCTACCCCTCCTGCTACACAGGGTGTTGCCGCTGGTGAATTGAACGAGGTTATCAAAGCGATCCGCGCGGGCAAGACCTACGTTAACGTGCACTCAAGTAAGTTTCCAGGCGGCGAGTGCCGTGGGCAGGTAAGGTAATATTCAGCTGACAAGGAAACGACAGGAGAATCGGCTCAGGAGTACCAGAGAAGAGGTATCAGAGGCAGCAGTCTCCTGTCGTGCGGTGCTTACTCACCAGAGAAGGACAACTATTGCAAGCTACTCGCGGTCCTGTTTTTTGTGAAGATTTGGGACCCAAAAAAAGCAGCAATTTCAGAACCTTACACATTAACCAGCAAAAGCCAGAGAAAAATTCACACTCTGTGCGGCAAACAGATACCTCACTGTCTGTCACAGAGGTACAAGACCTCAGATTCCAAGTTACACCAGTACTTCGTTCGTCCTCAGTGTCGCAATCTCATCAGGGCTCAACCCGATAATCTCTCCTAACACATAGTCTGTGTCTTGCCCAAAGAGTGGTGCCGGCCGACGCACTTCACAGGGAGTGCGGGACATCTTCCAGGGGATGCCTAAGTGGCGACGTTTTCCTACCTCTGCATGTTCGAGTTCAACGAAATACCCACGCGCGGTGACGTGTGGGTTAGCAAGGATGTCGTTGCCGTCGAGCGTCGGATATGCAGCAACCCCAGCAGACTGCAATTTCTGAGTTACTTCGTCTGGCGACAATCCCTGAGTCCACATCGTCACAATCTGTTCGAGCGCATCTTCGTTCTCTTTGCGGGCGGCCAACGTTGCAAAGCGCGCATCGGTTGCTAATGTCGGCTGCCCGATAGCTTTGCAGAATCGCTGCCACTCATCTTCATTACCAACCACAATGCTGACCCACCGATCTTCACCTTTACAGCGGAACACACCGTGCGGAGCCATGTGCGGGTCGCGGTTGCCGTTGCGCGGCGGTTGGGTCTCGTTCATGGCATAGTCCATGATGCCTTCGGGAAGCAACATGGCACAGGCTTCGCGTTGTGACAGATCAATGTACTGCCCCTTGCCAGTTTTAGCGCGATACAGCAGCGCACACATCACCGCAAAGGTACCATGCACTCCACCGTTGGGATCACCGTAGGAAAACCCCGCCTGCCGTGGTTGATCATCTTTGTATCCGGTCAGTGAAGACATACCACTGAGCGCGACTTGTGGCGGGCCATAAGACACGTAGCCTTTCTCTGGACCAGTCGCACCATACCCAGAGAGTGAGACCATGATGATGTCGGGCTTGATCGCACGAAGCACCTCATAACCCAAGCCCATCTTGTCCATCACACCACCAGCAAAGTTTTCGATCACAATGTCACTCTTTGCGACAACTTTCTTGGCCAGCTCAAGTCCTTCAGGTTTTTTCAGATTCAGCGTCAGCGAACGTTTGCCCTGGTTGTACTGATTGAAATACCCTGAACGATTGAATCCGCCCTTCTCATTATCTGCCCACGGCGGAATCAAACGCGAAGGGCACGGGCGCGTTTGGCTCTCAATGCGAATGACCTCTGCACCGAGGTGCGCAAACTGTAAGGCTCCGTATGGGCCAGCCCAGGCCCAACAAAAGTCGGCAACGCGAATACCGTCTAATGGCGGTTTGTTCATACATTATGCTCCCTAGTTTGGATCATCTACAGGCAAAATATGTTGGGAGAAAAGGCGAAAAGGGAAGAAAGCAGAGTTTTCTTACCCTCTGTCTTTTGTTTTACCTTTCCGCCTTTTTCATCTCTTCGTTACACTCAAATAATTCCCTCTGTCCGCAACTGCGCTAATTCCTTCTGGCCGATTCCCAGCTCCCTGTATACCTCCGCGTTGTGTTGTCCTAAGCACGGCGCTGGGCGGCGCAGCGTCCACGGCGTTGACGAGAATTGATAAGGCGCACTTGGATAAGGCAACTTCCCAGCTACTGGGTGAGCAATCTCGACAAAGAAGCCTCGTGCTTTGAGGTGCTCGGAGTTAAGCAAGTCGCCCATTGTCGAGACTGGTGCGAAGGGAATACGTCGGGCTTGGGCCTTGTGATACAGTTCCTCAACAGTTTGTTCCTTCACCCATGGCGCCATGAATAGCTCAAGGGCGTCCCAGTTCTCGGCCCGGTCAAGACGCGTCGCAAACAACGGCTCGTCTGCCCATTCCGGCTTACCCATAATATCGACAAATCCTTTCCATTGATGCTCTTCGACGCAACAGATATAGATCCACCCGTCTTTGCACTCCATGATATCAAGTGGGCGAATCGCTTTGTTGCCGGTGAAGCGCACCACGATCTGCTTGGCATAAGCAGGCATAATACCAGCGAATTCTGAGATCGCCATCAGACATTCTTGAGTCGAGAAATCTACATGCTGGCCGACTCCATCGCGAAGCTGGGCAAAGAGCGCCCCCAACGAGGCCACTGCCGCATGAATCCCTGCTTGAAATCCCGATTGTTGACCAAACACTTTGAGTGGCGGCAGAGCTTCTGTCCCAGGGCCACCACCATTGAGGTACGTCAAACCTCCTGCGCTCCAGGAATTCAGATCATACGCCTGGTAATCTTTATGTGGCCCGGTTAACCCGAATGGCGTAATCGATGTCATCACTAACCCTTTGTTTTTATTCGCCAGATGATCGAAGTCGAGACCGAGCGCGGCCATACGCGTGGGATGCACGTTGTGAATAAAGAGGTCAGCTTGCCCAATCAGCCGCTGGAAAATGTCTTGCCCGCGCGGCGTTTCGAGGTTGAGTGTCACACCACGTTTATTGGTATTGAGATAGAGAAACAGTCCGCTTTTCTCTGGATGCGGAATTTTTCCCGGAAAAGGTCCACGTTGGCGCGCACTATCGCCACGGCCAGGGGGTTCAACCTTAATCACTTCTGCCCCCATATCGGCGATGAGCTTAGTCGCATAGGATGCAGAAACCATGTCGCCGTATTCAACGACCCGGAAGCCTGCAAGAGCGCCCTCCGGCATACGTCCTCCTTTTGCTTGCCGTCAAGGCAAGCGTCAGCTTTGCTGGGGCAACTCTAGTGACGTGCGGTGACGCCGTCAAGCTTGTTTAGCAAGAAGGCTTTGCCCCGCTGTGTTCTGACTTTGTCGTCGAGTCGCGCTCGCGTACTGATCGCTTGTCTGATCTGCAAGAAAAGATGCAGGAGTATCTCGACAACGGCGCACGCCTTGGCTGGCTGATTGATCCACTCGAACAGCGTGTCTACATCTATCGCCCAGGCCAGCCGATCGAGGTGCTCGAAGACCCTCCTACTGTTAGTGGTGATCCTGTCTTACCAGGTTTTGTGCTGAACGTCCGTGAGTTATGGTAGCAGGACTTATCGCTTCAATTGCAACGCTTCCATAATCACGTGAGCAATCACATTTTGTTCTAAGGTTCCGTGTACCAGCTGGGCTTGCGGACCATCAGCATAAATCGCAACATCTTCGCCGGCATGCGTCTCCTGTGCCAGCGGAACCACCGATTCTTGCAAGTAGTTGGCGTCCGTAGTGTCAATGTTCTGTAAATCCGGTCGTCCTGCGGTGATTCCCGTGTATTTGCCTGGTAGATGTGGGAACGTTTTGTTTCCTTGCGGACGAGTGCCGCTGGCGTCCTGGGATTCGCCAGTATATCCGGGGCCATTGGCATAACTCAGAGTGGTATACGGCTTCCCCAGCATGTCGCGTTCAGGCTCGGTACGATCTGGCAGCACGACCTTTCCGAGAATTGGATTGCCGCGTTTGGGGTAGCCAGTAATCATAAAAGTGTGGCTGTGGTCCGCTGTCACAATAATCAGTGTCTCTGCTCGCTTGGTTTTGTCACGCGTGATTTGTACTGCCCTGGCAAACTCGATAGTCTCGGTGAGCGCCCGAAAGGCGTTGCCTGCATGATGGCCATGATCAATGCGTCCACCCTCAACCATGAGGAAGAAGCCTTTTTTGTTCTTCTGCAAAATATCGAGCGCTTTCGCAGTCATCTCACTCAACGAAGGCTCACCACCGGTGTCTTTCTGACGATCAGTTTCGTAGTACATATGCTCGAATTCAAAAAGCCCCAGTAGGTGATCGGTCGCCGTCGTATTGACGGCAGCGAATTGCTCTTTGTTCCACACATACGCAGCATGTGGATATTTGTTAAGCCACTCTTGGGTCAGGTCGCGTCCGTCTTTACGCCCACCTTTTTTACTTGGCTCTTCTGGATCATCTTGAGATTTTGGGAGAAACCGACTCCGTCCGCCCCCGAGTACCACTTCCAGGCCATTTCCATAGGGGAACTCGATCAGTTGTCGAGCAATATCAGGCACTGAAGCCCCTGCAGGAATATCCCCGTCCCCTTCCCAATCACGCTGAGCACTATGCGCATAACACGCGGCCGGTGTAGCATGTGTCACTCGTGTAGTTGTTACCACGCCGGTTGAGAGCCCCTTTTCTTCAGCCATTTCTAAGATGGTCTTCA